>Ga0233425_10010941_pt1 | contig 10801 bp, 5 predicted proteins | sample Watercolumn_Towu_2_FD_181712 | JGI IMG/M metagenome (GOLD analysis project Ga0233425, IMG submission 181712) | Freshwater microbial communities from Lake Towuti, South Sulawesi, Indonesia - Watercolumn_Towuti2014_140_MG | ecosystem: Environmental > Aquatic > Freshwater > Lake | place: Indonesia...
AACTCTTGGGAATGATCCGATTTTCATCGCCAAAGTTGCGGTGACTCGGCTTGGCGATGCAGAGTATTCCATCTCTCAAAATGGTATTCTGGCATTCATCGAGCCGGACCCACCAAGTTCGCGACTCATTTGGTTTGACCGCAAAGGTAACCGGATCGGAACCCTGGGTGATATTGGCCGCTACGGTGAGATAGCCCTATCGCCCGATCAGAAACGACTTGCTGTTGAAATCAGCCAAGACGACCCTGCTCTCCAGGATGTTTGGATTGTAGAACTTGCCCGGGGTGTCTCCACCCGCTTCACATCTGACCCAGCATTTGAAACTTCTCCTGAGTGGTCGGCGGACAGCAAATCACTGTACTATACTACCGAGCGGCCGAATCCGAAATTCGCGCTTGTACGTAAGCCAACATCTGGTGACGCTGAGGAGAAGTTATTCTTTGAAAGGCCATGGTGGGTATCAGGTAGTGTCGATGGTGAAACTCCGGACGGGAAATTCGCCCTGGTGAATAATACCTGGGAGGAGGAATTGGGACTCTGGTTGGTACCCACATCCGGCGATGGTAAACCTATCCAAGTGGTGAAAGGGGCTAGCGGATACGTGATAGGAAGAGAGGGAAGGGTCTCACCGGATTCTCGGTGGCTTGCATATGCATCACCTGAGTCACCACGGCCGGAAGTATACGTCAAACCACTGATGGGAAGTGGAGAAATTGTCCGGGTGTCGCTGGAGGGCGGTTCAAGACCGCGTTGGCGCCAGGATGGCAAAGAACTTTTCTATATGTCACCGGACGGTACAATCATGGCGGTTTCGATCAAGCTGGGGAAGACGTTCGAGATCGTAGGATATTCCACCCTATTTCGCGCAGGACTTGACGAAGTGAGGCGCACTCGCACAGGAATGCCGATAGAAACCTGTCCCTACGAAGTAACCGCTAGGGGGGATAGGTTCATCGTCAACGTTTCCAAGCCCACCGAAAGGCGTATCCACGTGCGTGTGAATTGGGATGAGGAGTTGAGGAAGGATTAGAAGGAGACGAAGACAGTAGGCAGTAGGCAGAAAGCAGAAAGCAGAAAGCAGAAAACAGAAGACAGCTTGCCCTGAGCGACTTCGAGTGCACTCAAGTGGAGTCGAAGGGAAAACAGAAAACAGATGTGGGTAAGCGGGCGTAGCAAATCGATGTAATCTCAACAATGTACACAAATGACCGCCGAATCAAACCATCTCAAATCGCGGGTCACTGAGCTTGAGGAATGCAACAAGCTCGCTCTCTCCCTCACATCCGTCATGGGAATCTATGAGACCCTTGATGCGATCGGAGAGTTCTGCAAGGGGGTTTGCCGCGTGGACAAGGTCGCGATTCTCCTTCACGATCCTACGACGGAGGAAGATGCCCAGACGCTGGTGCGGAGCGTCACGCCGGGGGACAAGGCCATCGACCATCGCGTCAACCAGGTTGTTTCCGGCTGGTTCAACAATCACAAAGGACCTTTCCGCTCTGACGACATCGCCGCAACGCTCAGGATCCCGGATGGAACGGCGCGGATGCTCAACCTCGGTGCGGGACTTGCCATCCCTCTGGAAACAGACGGGAAGATGATCGGCTTCATCAATATGGTCCACCCTCGCGGAGGAGGATCGTTCACCGAAGACGACGAGCGCGTCGCCTCCGCCATCGCGCCCCTGGCGGCGCAGTTCATCCAGCGCGCAAAAGTTCACACGTCGCTGTCAGAGGACAACCGCCGTCTGAAAACAGTGGTGAAGCAGCAGACGCGTTCGCTTCTTCTGGGAGAAAGCGGGAAAATGGAGGAGGTCAGGCGGCTCGTCTCCACGGCGGCGCAGACTTCATCGACCGTTTTGCTGCTCGGCGAAACAGGGACGGGCAAGGAAGTGGCCGCGAAGTCCATTCACTTTGAGAGCACGCGGGCAGAAAAGCCATTTGTGGCTGTCAACTGTGCGGCAATACCGGCGACGCTCTTTGAGTCAGAACTCTTCGGTCATGAGCGGGGATCATTTACCGGGGCGACCGATGCCCGGAAGGGAAAGTTCGAGCTTGCGAACGGCGGCACGCTCTTTCTCGATGAGATCTCGGCCATGCCGTTGGATCTTCAGGCGAAGCTGCTCCGTGTGCTTGAGGACCGGACGATCTCACGCGTTGGCGCATCGAATGATATGCACGTCGACGTTCGTGTAATCGCAGCTTCCAACATCGACCTGACTGCGGCAGTCGCAAGCCACGCCTTCCGCAGCGATCTCTACTATAGGCTCAATGTCATCCCTATCCACTTGCCGGCGCTCTGCGAGAGAAAAGAGGACATACCACTTCTTGCTCAACGATTCCTTGAAGAATTCTCCGGCGGCGCAAAGGTCTTTGATGACGGCGCCCTGGCGGGACTTCAAGCGATGCCCTGGAAGGGCAACGTCCGTGAGCTGAGGAATAGTGTTGAGCGAGTCTCTGTGTTTGTCGAAGACCGAATCATAACCGCCGGTCACATCGCCAAAACGGCTCTGCAGCATTCTCCTTCCGTTTCAACGACACTCAAGCAGCTGATCAGCGAGCTTCTGCAGTCGAAAGAGGAAGATGCAAACGTGCTGGAAGAATTGGAGAAGGAGATTGTTGGGATTGTTCTCGATCAAACTGGCGGGAATATCACGCAAGCTGCACGCCTGCTTGGGATAGATCGGAAAGCGCTTGCCCGGCGAGTTGAGAAACACTCGGCCGATCAATCCGAGCAGAAGCCCTGATGGCTAGATACGAGGGTGTTGTCGGATCGGGGCTGTGGCTGTCCAAAAACGAGCGAATGTCATTCTGAACGGAGCGAGGCGGAGTGAAGAATCTGAAATTTTGGATCAGATTCTTCCTGCCTGCCCCGACTTTGATGGGGCCCGCCTTCAAGAGTCCAGGAGGGCAGGCGGGCGGTTGACTGAGAAACGTCTTCCCTCAGAATGACATTTGCCTTTTTAGGACGGCCGGTTTTGTGGACTTCTCAGCTGTTCTTCTATTTCAACACAACCATCTTCCTTGTCTGCACGAAGTCGCCGGCGACGAGACGGTAGAAGTATATTCCGGTGGCGACAATCTGACCGAACGAGTTCCTCCCATCCCACCGAAGTGAGTATTTCCCCCCATTCAGTGCATCCGTTTGCATCAAGACGGCAACCCGGCGTCCGAGCACATCATAAATCTCGAGATTCACAGGGACTTGTCTTGCTAGTGTGAACTCAATCGTCGTTGCGGGGTTGAACGGATTCGGGTAGTTCTGGCTGAGTGAGAAGTGCATTGGCACTTCAGTATAGGCGCTCGTGATTTGAGGCCTGAGCATGTCGAGCTCGCGAAGGATGATGGCGTCGGCGATCAGGCCGAACGTGTCGCGGCGCGCGATATTGGTCCCCGGGCGGTAGTAGTTGCTGACGGCTGCCGTATCGTTTAATAGCTGAACATGGCCGAAGAACGCCTGACCGCCGGCAACATCCCGCCCGCCGCGGAGAAAGTAATGATTGCCCAGGTTGATCTCGATCAGGTTCGATGCGCCGGAAGTGATCGCGCTGTTCTGGCTTACAACCGTGTCTCTTGTGGTATTCCCGCCGCTGCTGAGCACCCTGTATCGTGCCGCGGGGCTCCCTTTTGCATAACCGCGCGGGATGCTGGCTGCGACGTTCATCAAGACAAGCGTGGAGTCTTTTGGACTCAATGGGATTGCCGGGTACCATTCGAATCGGGCTCCAGGGTTAAAATAAATCGGCAGAAGTCGCCGCGTCCTCCCGCGCCCGATGCTATCCGGAGTGTTTGAGGTCTCAAGCTGCCACACCTTCATGTTGTCCTTGTCCCAGCCGTTCAGATAGAGCCCGCCGAACGCCGGCGTTGAGAACACTTCCTGCGTACTCCCGTCATCGTCCACTAGATACATTCCCCCGATACCATTCCCTCGGAGAGGGATTCGGAGCACAGAGTCACGAGTGGAATTGGAAAGCACTTCAAGCGTGTCGACAAAGCCGGGTGCGATCCTGTCGGGTGTAAACGCTACGGTCACAGGTTGCACGCCGGAAAGAGCGCGCATATAGAGCGGCGTTGACGGCGGATTCACTAGGCGGAAGTACTGTCCATTTCGGAGTCGGATGCTCTTGACGACGATCTGCGACTCACCGATGCTACCGAGCGTGACAGTCTTAAGGTTTGCCTTCCCGTCGAAACCGCCGGGAGAACGGAAGCTCACATCGCCGAAGGTGATGATCGATCGTTGTGGAACATCGACACCGATCAGCGCTCCTGTCGGGACTTTGCGCACGCTGAGAAGGTCGGTTCGCAAGAGGCCTGCACCGCCTGTCGCGTCTGTTTGTGCATCCCGCCTGAACTCCACTGTGATTGGGCCACCCGGTGCCAGGTAGAAGGTCTTCGCCGTTCCGCCGATCTGAAGCCATGCGAGGGCCCGTGCACCCGTTGTCACCGAGTTAAAGGAAACACTGTCGGCTGGGACGCCGAAAGATTGGGTTACTTTAGTTGTAGCGTTTGAGTACGCATTTGCAGATCCGACTGGTCCGCCGTATTCCAGAATATACTGTCCGGCCGTACCGATTCTGCCGTGAAAAAGTTCGGGGAGTTGGAATTCGTACCATGCTCTGTGCGGCAACGTTGATGCATCGCCTACATTCACCCTGCTGTTTACATTGAAGTCTGGCGTGGAGGACATCGCGTACGCGAGTACCGAGTTCTGCCATTTCCCATTTGGACTCTCCCGATACGTGGGAAGGAGGGGGACATCGGGCGGGCCCGGTGCGTTGAAATGCGGCTCCGTGTTTCCTTCGCTGGCGTTCATCACGAAACTATAGTTGACACCGGCGCCATAAATGATCAGGAACGTCTTTGGCTCTTTGTCGTCGTTGCTCGTGATGACCATCGAGTCCCGCGTTGATCCCTCCTGATACGGCTGAAAGGCAAGTTGGAGATCGAAGTAGCCGCCAGTTTCTTTTCCAGCTTTATCCACGGTCATCGGTGGGATTCTTACCGTCGAGCCGCGTGAAAAGTTCTTCGCATAAGACCAGGGCAACGGTTGCAGATTGTTGGTTGGATAGAAGCTGATATCGGTGATCACCAGAGTATCGCGACCAAGATTGAAAAGGCGGTACGGCCGAACGTACTCCTCGCCGATTGTGATGTCATCGAAAACTTCGGGGAGCCGGATGGACGAAAAGCTTGTCGGTCTTCGGCCGAATTCGAGATCTGCCTTCTGTGTTGAGCGCAGGAGGCGCACTGCATCTGCCACGAGGAAAATGGATGTTCGTGCATCAGCTCCTATGGTGATGGATGCGGCATTTCGCCCGACCCCTTCAATGCAGTGCATCATAAGCGGAATCCAGGAGCCATTTTCGGGATTGTCGGGCGCGATGTGGCTCCTTTCATCATAGCGCATACTGTCAACGATTCCGCCCACTCCAAACTTCCGTAGATGGACGTAGGCTTGCTTCCCCAGGAACGACCACGAAGCTGCGTGATGATAGATCAAGTAAGGCCCCGAAGAATCAACGGCAAATGTCCACCGCGCAGAAGAACCATTCGCGGTACCGGTGAATTGGGGAGATGCCCTGCTCCCCGTGGCAGAACCACCGTACTCGATTCCCCAGTATGTGTTGTAGAAGCCAACGGTCGTGGTCTCCACGTAGCTTGAATCCGGTGCGGCCGCCGCGAATCCGCTTAACCCGCGCACGTTGTCGACCGTGATGTAGTTGCTGGGTGGAATCATTGCATTCGTGCTGCCGGTTCCGGTGAGGACGATCTTCGTTGGATTTGTGACGAGGGGCGCAAAATTATGCCAGATGCAGACAGTATCCCTTGCCAACCCAACGGTGACCGGTTTGTATCTGATTTGTATCGCGGTGCTGTCGCCTGCCGGCAAAGGGGTTGCCAGCGTGTTCGACAGGAGGAAATAGTCCTTCCCTGAGAACACGGAGATCGAGTCGATCTTGTATGCCGTCTTAGTTCGGTTGTAGACCTTGATCGTGGAATCCTTCACGGCACCAATTGTGAGTGTTCCAAAGCCCACTGATGTAACAGCGGGGAAATAGACGATCGTGGAGGTGACCCGTGCTGTCAGCGGGAGGCGCAACGGCGTAGGGGAGATGTCTGAATAAACGAGAACCGTGTCCAGGTGATTTCCGCTCAGCAGTGTCGATACGGTATCAAGTGCAGTGAACCTGACGATTGCTGTAGCAGAATCACCCCGATTGATACTGAAGCTCCCGGTTTGCGTCGTGATGCTATACTTTCGATTCTTGTACGCGAGCCGAATGCTATCAACCTTCAACGGGATGTCTTGGTAGTTGTAGATCCGAATTGCGCTATCGATGGCAACTCCCATTCCGACGGTACCGAAGGTCAGCGAAACACCTTTCAGAGTGTTCCGTACGTAGGCCGCCCGACGGCTTCCGGCCTCGACCAGCAGCGTTACGCGATTCCCCGAAGGAATGTTGTCCTTTGTCCAAACGACCAAAGTATCCCGATGCACCGGGCTCAGATCTTTTGGCCGATAGAGGAAGTTGATGTTGCGATCGTAGCCGGCAGGTTGTCTGTACGGGGTCGGAGTGAGATTGCGGAAGTGCGGACCGGTAAATGTGATGCTGTCCACCACAACGCTCACCGTATCAACGGGAACCCATATACCACACACGACAAACTTCCCGCTGTCGATTGGCACTCCTGGCTCCAGCGAACCGCCAGCGATGCCACTGTTTGCTGTGCTCACTCGCAGAGTGTCCTCGTTGTCGTAGGACCGGATTCTGGTTATTGATGTCGATGTAATCGAGAGCAACCCGAGCACCAGGCGTGAGACCGAACGGGCTGAGAGGGCAAGCCGCAGCGGGGAGCTTTTACTTGCCGGGTGATTGTGTGCTATGAAGAGTGTGTCGAGATCATGCCGGACTCTTGTCCCTGTGTAGCTCACACGGACGCGCTGGCTGTCTGATGCATTAACCGTGAACGGCAGAGAGGTCAATACTCTGAAGAGAGATGTCTTTGCCGTGATCGCTGAGACGGTCATGGCGCTCGCTGACGTATTCCTGATTGTGAAACTATCAACGCGCGTTGTGGTGGCAAACGTGTCAGCCATTGCCAGTGTCGCGAGTGTTCCGCCTGTGCGGGATGAAGTGAGTACAATTCCAGAGATGCCGGTACCGCTGAGGGCAACTTTCAGCGGCGTCAAAGATCCTGAGTAGCTTAGCACGACGCTATCGACGAATGTGCCAACCGCGATCGGTGAGAATTGAACGCGGACCTTGATACTGTCGAATAGAACTCCCCGCGGATCGCCAAGGATGGTGAAAGATGTGGTAGAGGTTGTGACCGCGTTCAGGTTATACGGCACACTGCTCTTGACATAGAAGCTATCGGTTTTAGAAACTCCGCCGACGAGCAGACTGCCAAAGTCAATAACTGTCTTCGAGGTCTTCACCTGGGCAAGCGTTGGGACTGTACCCGCGAAGAGGAGGATACCACAGACGATCAGCAACGCGGAAAAGTATGCAGGACGATTCATCTCTACCTCACCGTTGGTGAAGATGAACGAGGGGCGGTTGAAGAACGGCTGAGTCAGCCCGTTTCTGATTTACTGTCGAGAAATGCGCGGTCAGTTACGGAAGCGTGATCACCGCTGTCCGATCGAAAGCATTTCCCGAGCGTGCGGTACGGGTAGTCTTGCGCGTTGTCGTTTGACACGCGCCGGTGCATGGGGAGAGAATACTGTCAGCAAAAGTACAGAAAAGGGGAATGAGCTACAAATTGACCGGTGACGGCCTAAGAGACTCCGGCGGAATTGGCCGAAACTGACCGGCCGCCCGGCCAGAAATGGGCGGCGAGAAATCCAAGACTCGCATTTTCCATAGGATTTCGGCTATTCCTCGATCGGTACATCCGTTGACAATGGCACCTCCTAAAAGGAGGTTGCCATGTCAAAGCGAATATTCCCGATCCTTTTTCTCGCCCTGTATGGATGCTCTGAAAAAGGTTCGATCCTCACTCCCTCTGCCCCGGAGCACTATTTGGTTGTGTATGCGCCGGAGATCACTGTGAACCGTCCTGCTCCGAGCAAGCCCCTCTTCAAGACGACCCAACAAATCGACACCATCGTTACGATCAAATTTGTGGCATCGGCAGATGATGATCCGCGGATTGCTGCCTGGGCACTCGGCCCGCTGGCGTACAAGAGGGTGTTCGATTATGATTGGGAAGTCTGGGAATCGAAGTACATATCAATCCCGTGTCCGGCAAAGAAGGCAACAGCGGAGTTTTGCGGAGAGTGCACGATTGACGGCCAGAGATTCAAGATGGGGAGCGTGACGATTCCAAAAGGTGACTTGCTTGGTGTGACAATTGCTGCTTCGTGGACTACAGGTCCCTTGAAGTATGAGAATGTGATGTTCAGGTGACATGGATCTTGCAATGCCACGCATCCGCCATGGTAGGATGTAGCATGTCACATGCCACCGTGTGAGGTGCGGGGCAGAATCGTGCATCCTACTTCTTCTCCAGTTCCAAGCACACGGAGTTGATGCAGTATCGTTTCCCGCCCTTGTCCCGTGGTCCGTCGTCAAAGACATGTCCGAGATGAGCGCCGCAGTTCTTGCACAAAACTTCTGTACGGAGCATTCCGTGGCTGAGATCCTTCTTCAACTCGACCTTCTCCAGCGTAGTCGGCTCGGTGAAGCTGGGCCAGCCGGTGCCGGAATCGAACTTCGTATCGGATGAAAAGAGCTCCTCTCCACAAACAGCACATCGGAACATACCTTTCTCGTGGCTGTTCCAGTACTTGCCGGTGAAAGGAGCTTCGGTCCCTTTCTTTCTGGCGACCTCATAGAGTTCGCGCGGGAGTTCTTTGTCGCTTTTCATATCTCCTCCGGAATGGATTCTTTGGAATAGAACAAAACAATCCGGTGGCGAGTTTCGGAGAGGGTGAGGTATTTTCGACCTTATGGGAAACAGGGAGGCGGAGACCCGGCACTGTCTGTCTCCGCCTCGTGAGGACCAACGGATGTTCGGGGCATTGTCAGAAGGACGAAGAACTACTTCACACCCTGTTTCTTCTCCTTCTCCATCTTCTCTATCAATGCTTTCGCATTCTGATTGCCCGGATCGAGCTCAACCGCCTTCCGGTAGTTGAGGATCGACTCATCAAGCCTGCCGGCCTTCATCAGCGCTTCGCCGAGACTGTCGTACACGTTCGCGGATTTCGGGAATCGATTCGCGTTGAATGAGAAAACAGCAATCGCCATCTCTGTCTTGTCAGAGTTCAGGTAGAGGTAGCCGAGGGCATTGATCGATTCCTCCGCTGCGACGCCAGCTTTTATTCCTGATTCCAGAGCGTCAAAGACTGCCCTTGTGGCGCCTTCCTTGTTCCCTTCCTTGAAAAGTGATTCTCCCTTCTCCAGTCCCTTGATGAGCGGATCGACGGTCTTTTCGAGATCTGAGACCTGAGTTTTGGAATAGTTCTCCGCGGCTTCGCGTGCCAGGGGCAGAGCTTTCTCAAGCGCGTTGTCTGCGTCTGTCGGAATATCCGGTTCCACTCCGACCCCCTCCCAGTTGGTTTTCGTTATTGGATTGATTGCCCTGCCTGTCGGTACGAATATCATAAGCATCTCGTTCACCGGATACCCGCCGCCCGGATTCGCACCTCCGCCAGTTGTTTGGCCGATGAGCGTTGCGCGCTTCCGTGTCTTGAAGTTGTATGCGAATTCCTCACCGCCGGAGAAGGTCCGATTGCTGATCAGGATGAAAATCGGAAGGTCAGGACGCCGCTTTCCTTCTACGGACTCGAGGGTCCAGAATTCTTCGGTCCGGTTTCCCTGCCGCCAATAGAGACTGTTCAGGTGGGTCTTCGGAGGGAAGAAATGAGAGCAGTAGTAACGGATGAGATCCGGATTTCCGCCCCCGTTGTTTCTGAGATCGAAGATGAGCGCATCAACATTCTCGAGAACCTTCAAAGCAGCTGAAACGGTGGGACGAGACGGCTCCGTGGCCGGGAATCCGCGTATGTCGAGAATGCCAACGTTGCCCGGAAGGATCTCTGCCCGGGCGACACCGTAGTTTCGCTTTGCCGCCGCTTGTCGCGCAAGGATGCCATCAAGAACTGGATTCGATCTCTGGGAGCCCGACGGACGCGGTGCTGTCGGACGGACGCGCATATGTTTATCGTGGCTGATGCTCTGCAGCTCTATCGTGAGCGCCTCAGCGAACGCTGAAACGTCCTTAAAGGAATCGAACGCGCCATCCGCCAGCTTCTTGTCAATATGAGCGGCGCATTGCTTCGCGACGTCTTCAAAGACGTAATTCTCAACAAGCAACGATCCGATGCGCGCGACAGCTGCCTTCTTCATTTCGGCAGACAGCGGCTTCGCTTCTTGAGCTCTTGCGAACGGGAAAACGAGACAAACAACGAGGAAGCATATGGAGTGTCGATACTTCATGGTGAGACTCCTTCTGAGGTTGATGAAGAGGTAGGAAGCATACACCATGAGGACGGAAGAAACGAAGGATTGTTCCACGTCCGGGATGCGGGAAGAACTGAAGCGGTTATCTTTTGCTGACGGAGATGGCTTTTCCCTTTGTTCTGAAGGTCACGAGCGCCGAAGGATAGAGAGGACCCTTGAAATCGCAATCGAACCGGAGTTCATGCCTGCCAGTGCCTAAGACGGGAATCGGCCCGCTGGCCATCACGGTTTTGAGTTGTCGCCCCTTTGAATCATACACCCGTGCCATTGCTGTTCCCTCGCAGAGCAATGTCTGACCGACCGTGAGCTCGATGGGGAAAGTGACAA
>Ga0233425_10010942_pt1 | contig 10800 bp, 10 predicted proteins | sample Watercolumn_Towu_2_FD_181712 | JGI IMG/M metagenome (GOLD analysis project Ga0233425, IMG submission 181712) | Freshwater microbial communities from Lake Towuti, South Sulawesi, Indonesia - Watercolumn_Towuti2014_140_MG | ecosystem: Environmental > Aquatic > Freshwater > Lake | place...
ATGAATTTTGCCCTTCAGCATCCCCACCGCGTCGCGAAACTGGTTGTAGTGGATATTAGTGTACGCAATTATCCTTCAAGGCAGCAACATCTCGATATCATGGATGCTATGCTTTCAGTGGATTTTTATGCAGTTTCTTCAAGAGAAGATGTCGAAATGATTATCGGAGAAAAAATGGTATCACGGAAACTGTCAGCATTTATTTTGAAAAATCTTTATCGCACCGGTAAAAACCGATTCGGCTGGCGGCTGAATATCAAATCCATTTACCAGAACATTGAGAATGTGTTCGATGGTGTTGAATTACCTTACTCGTCAAATGTTCCCGCACTTTTTATCAGGGGCGGAGATTCCGACTATATTCCAGATGATGATTTTCCTGCGATCCTGGAGAAATTCCCCGGTGCGGTTTTCCGCACTATCCCAAACGCTTCGCACTGGGTTCATGCCGATAAGCCTGACGAACTATGCAGCCTGCTGAGCAATTTCCTCGAAAAGAAATGTGCTTTTTAATGCATAATCCTGACCTTCTCAACCAACGACCTCTCTTACCAACCATCACCTATCACTCCTGAATGCACGAAAGTGTTACATCTTATGTACCCGCCGGTTTCAAACTTTGCATTCAGGTGGAATTTATGTACCGCCACTTAATTAAATGCTATATCTTAAAATTAGCAATTAGTTGCATGCATTGAACATCGACTCACATGAAATAAAACCCGTCCTAATGACCTTTTTTTATTCTTTCAATTTTCCCACGTCTGTCGAATGAATAGACCTTGTCAGCTTTTTCCAGGTACTCATAAATCGTCAAGCATTTGTTTAATAGTAATTTCTTGTCGTTACCCTGTCGGTTGTCAGCAATGAATAAAAGTATATCGGCAAGTTTGTTTAAATTTCCATTGGTAAATCCCTTTTCAGATTTAAGAACGTCAATAAAATAGTTTGTTTGAATGGCAATTAATTCCTGAAGGTCAAGGTCTAATTCATCCTTCAGAGCCTGAATTGATACTTCAATTCCGTCATTAACTTGTCCCTGGTTTTTCAGATCGAGCAAGTCTGAGAGTATCTTGCCTAATATCCGCCCCAGCTGGTCTATTTGTCTCTTTATATAGTCATGATGTTCCATTTCTTAGTAATAAGTGACTTTACCCAAACATGCTTTAACTCGCAAGAGCCACTGTAATTTCGTATTTCTTGTCTCGGGAAATCAGATTTCGAATCGTGCCAAACACTCAAAACGCATTGTTTCATCCCGCCAACTCTGACTCGCTTTTTTCATACACCCTTTTTGAAATCCAGATACTTGCTTCAAATAATCCGAAGAGCGGCAGCGAGACCAGGATTTGACTGAAGACATCAGGCGGTGTGATGATGGCTGCCAGGATCAGCACAATGATGACCATGTATTTCCGGCTCTTTTTAAGGAAAGCGGGCGTTACCAATCCTATTTTGGTTAGAAAATACACGAGGATCGGAAGTTCGAATACAATCCCGGAGGCAAGGGTGGTCGAAACGATGGTTTGAATATAGGAACTAAGGGTAATGGTGTTTTGCACGCTATCGCTGATCTGGTATGAGCCGAAAAAATTGATGGTGAGTGGAACGATAATGAAATAAGAAAACAGAATCCCTGTTAAAAAAAGCCCCGTAATGGCAAATACGGCGCCTTTTGCATAGTGCTTTTCTTTTTTATGCAGGGCAGGTTTTATAAACCTCCAGAATTCCCAGACAATATATGGCGATGCTACAATCAACCCCGCAACGATGGAAATGTAAAAATGCATCATGAACTGACCAGACATGTTTATATTCTGGAGGGTAAGGTTAAAATCGCGAATGCAAAGTCCTTGTATTGACAGCAAGTCACTCATTCGGCAGAAAAAACGGTTGGTAATGAATCCGGGATCCTTTGGCGCCAGGATCACATAGTCAAAAATGATCTTTTTGTTGATGAACGCTGCTACCGCAAACACCACCAGGGCTGCCGCCGACCTTAAAATATGACCGCGCAACACCTCGAGGTGTTCCCAAAAGGACATCTCCTTTTCAGCATGAGACTCGTGTGTATTTGAGGTTGTTTTTTCGTCCATGACAGCAAATTTACCCGAAAAGGATCACACCGGGCTTGATGCACTTTTCATTTTGAACAAGGAAAGGAATAGGTAAAGCAATATAATCAGCGGCACGGCAAAATAATGGAACAGAACCAGCAGCAGTAGTGACAGAATAAGGAGAAGATACCGTGCTTTATTTTCTCGCCAGGTGTAGGTTTTAAATTTTAAGGACATAAGCCTTAAGCCTGAAACCAGAAGCCAGGAAAGTACCAGGCTGAGGAATGTTAAAAAATAAGGATTTTGCAACAGGCTGATGACTCCTTGGAGTTTGTATCCAGTGATAATTGCAGGCGAAGAAAGCATAAGCGGAAAGGAACCGATGAGAATTGCGTTTGCGGGAGTGGGAAGCCCGATAAATTCATGAATCTGCCGGTCGTCGGTGTTGAATTTGGCGAGCCGCAGGGCGGAGAAAACGGGAATCAGCAGCCCTGAATAGGGGAGGATCAATCTTAATCCCTCATCAACCGGTAAAGTCTTTAGTGGTGTTTGGATTAGCATGTAGAGGATCAAGCCGGGCACGAGACCAAAAGACACCATATCTGCGAGGGAGTCGAGTTCCTTACCGATGGAATTTGTTGCTTTAAGCAAACGGGCTGCAAAGCCATCGATAAAATCAAATACCGCTGCGAGGCAAATAAGCCATGCCGAAAGCGAAAGGCGCTGGCTGAAAATGAAAGGAACAGCAATGGACCCGCTTAGCAGGTTCAGTGCAGTAAAAAAATTGGGAATATGCTTTTTAATTGACATTCAACGAAGACAGGCGACAAAGGTAACATTAATCGGCTATGGAAACGCAATCTGAGGATTTGAAACGATCAGGATTTATCCGAAAATTATAACCAGGAGGGTTATAAACGCTCAACTCGGATTTTCGGGGATGCTGCATGGTGTTAAGTGAAAGAAGGAAAGAAGTCCTGCTGTGTCGGGCAAGGCAAATAAATAGTTCCTCTAACCCAACAAAAGGTGTGGGATAAAATTCATCCGAGCTGGTTGAAGCGGCAGTCTTTTAATTTCAAGACTGAATAATTCTTACTGACCCTTTCAATTAATTTTCTTTCTTTTGAGTATGAATTTCATTCCTGATATTAGTATCAGCACATACGATTATGATCTGCCGGAGGACCGGATTGCACAATTCCCGTTAAAAGTGAGGGACGAATCGAAGCTTCTCGTTTGTGATACAAGCCATGCTTCGGAAGATGTTTTCAAGAACCTGCCCAAACTTCTGCCTGCCGGAAGCCTGGTGATCTTCAATGAAACCAGGGTGATCAGGGCACGGATCCTGTTCAGGAAACCAACCGGTGCAGAGGTTGAAATATTTTGCCTCGAACCGGTTTTACCTGCATTGGAGTTACAGGAAGCTTTTGGGCAAAAGCGCTCAGTTACCTGGAAGTGCATGATAGGCAATGCGAAGCGATGGAAGCAGGGCATTCTGACCAAAAAATTCAGCATCGGAGGCAGGGAGGGGATTCTCGGCGCCGAAATAACCGGTAAAACTACCGGACAGTATCACATCCGTTTCTCATGGGAACCCTGGGACATTTCCTTTTCGGAATTGCTTATGTTAGCGGGCAGCATCCCGTTACCCCCATATATTCACCGCAGGGCTGACGAAAATGATGCTGAACGATACCAAACAATCTTTGCCCGGCAGGAAGGCTCGGTAGCAGCGCCAACCGCAGGACTTCATTTTACCGGTCGCATTTTACATGAACTCAAAGCCAGGAACATCGTCCTGGAAAAAGTAGTTCTGCATGTGGGAGCCGGCACATTTAAGCCGGTAACCAGCAAAACCATCAGGGACCACGACATGCACCCGGAAAAAATGATCATCAGCAGAAAGACAATCGAAACAATTGCTGGCTGGCAGGGTAAGCCTGTTGTCGTTACGGGAACGACTACCATGCGCACTGTCGAATCTTTGTACTGGTACGGAGTAAAATCAATGGTGTACAAGACAGACGATCCAAATGCCTGTGTTGGGCAGTGGGATGCTTATAATCCGAAGTACCAAGCCGGGATTACAACACAAGAATCGTTGGAATACATACTCGGACTGATGAACCGAAGAAATGCCGGTTATTTAGAAGGAATGACAAGGCTGATGATCGTGCCGGGATATAAATTCCGAATTTCAGATGTTTTGATCACCAACTTTCATCTGCCGCAAAGCACGCTTTTATTGCTGGTATCAGCCTTTACGGGCGGTGCGTGGAGGAAAGCCTACGAATACGCCATGGCACATGATTTCAGGTTTTTAAGTTACGGCGATGCCTGTTTGTTTTTCAGGCAATAACCCGGTGTGATGCTGGATGCAGGATAAATACATTTTCTAATAAGCCTTAAAGGCAATACATGCAAAATAAAGTCGTGATCCTGACAGGGGATACCGGAAGCGGAAAAACACAATTTCTGAAATTGCTGGTAGAGGAACTCCTTCACAAGGGATTCAGGGTAAAAGGCTTCGTGGCTGAAGGCTTCCCGGGAAAAAGCCTGCGCGAGCGTTACGAATTATCCGACCTGAACTCGGATGAAAGAATGGTCTTTTGCCGGACAGAACCGGCTGACGGTTGGGAGAAGGCAGGACGGTTTTATATCGATCCGGCAGCGGTCGCCTTTGGCGAACGGCTTCTTCATCCGGATATCTTAAAACCTGAGGATGTCGTTGTGATCGATGAAATCGGTCCTTTTGAACTCCACCAAAAAGGATGGTTAAAAGCAATCCGAACGATTGGTAAGATACGTCCGGGGCAAAGGATGATCTGGGTTGTCAGAAAGCAATTGCTGGAGGAGGCAATAAGGCATTTTGACCTGAGCCGACCGACCATCATCGAAAGGGAACAAATCCATATCGATGATGCTATTCACAGGATTGAAAACTTCTGGAATGCGGTAGGTTAATTGAGGTATTCCTTCAGCATGGATAGCAGTTTTTCCTTACTGAAAGGTTTTGCAAGGTAATCATCACAGCCTGCATCTCTCGACCTGTGAAAATCATCGGTGAGGGCGTATGCGGTTTGCGCTATCACAGGAAGATCATTCCTGTATTTTTTTATCAGATTTGTGGTTTCGTACCCGCTGATATCAGGCAACTGGATATCCATGAGGACTATACTGATGTTGGGATTCGATTTGCACAGGTCAATGGCTTCATTACCGGTCATCGAATGGAGAATTTTTGCCCCGGTATGCTCGAGGTAGTATTTTAAAAGCAGGTAGCTCGAACGATTGTCTTCCACAATGAGGATAGTTTTATCTTTCCAGTTCATTTCTTTTTTCTGCCTCGTCGAAATTGTTTTTTCCTTAACCGGCACTGATGCTGTTTCGAGCGGCAATGAGAAATAGAAAATGCTTCCCTGACCGAATTCCGACACGACTTCAAGGTTTGCGCCAAGCAATTCGACGATTTTCTGAGAAATTGTCAGCCCCAGACCTGTGCCTCCGAAATCTTTGGTATATGATTCATTTACCTGGCGGAAGCGGTTGAAGATGATTTCGATGTTTTCTTGTAAAATACCAATCCCGCTGTCCTTTACAAAGAATTTAATTTTTTGATCCGGTTTATCACCTGTGATAGTATATCCTGCATGAACAAATCCTTCTTTAGTAAACTTGATTGCATTGTCCATCAGGTTTGATAAAACCTGGCGAAGCCGATAAGGGTCGCTGTAAATGACACAACCAGCAGAATTTTTAGGTTTAATGATTCGCAAGTCAATGTGCAGCTTATTTTGAGTTTCGATTACCCTGCTGAAGGTGAAATGCAGCTCTTCCAGCATTCCATCCACGTCCACCGGACCCCTGAGAATTTCCAGTTCACCGGCTTCAACTTTTGAAATATCGATGATATCGTTGATGATGTTAAGCAGCAGGTTGCCTTTCAGTGTGATGATGTCGAGGTACTTGTTGATGGTATCTGCCGGCAATTCGTGATCTCTTAGTAACTGTGAGAAACCCAGTATTGCATTCATAGGAGTCCTGATTTCGTGCGACATGTTAGAAAGAAAAGCCGACTTCAGCTTGTCGGAGGCTTCGGCTTTTTCCTTGGCAGCCAAGTGTTTTACATTGGCTTCAGCAAGTTCTGCGGTTCTCTGATAGACTAATTCCTCGAAGTGCTCTTTGTGGAGCGTCAATTGATTCAAAACATTTCTGTATTCAGTAATGTCCTTGACTATTGCAACGATTGATTCGGCAGTGCTGCTTTCATATTTAAGCAATGAGGCCGAGAGGGTTACCGGAATGAGTTTACCGCCTGATTGCCTGACATAGCATTCAGTGGTTTGTCCAATTTCAGACAGTATGGTTCCATGTCCCGAGGGATTGCTTTCTTCAATGGGGCAGGAAATGATATCGCTGAAATTCATTTTTAACAAATCAGGCTCGGCATAACCTGTCAGAGTGGTGAATGCCTGGTTCACCCGCAAAAAATTATGATTGTCATCGAGCACAATGATCCCATCCTGTGCACTTGAGATAATAGATTCAGTAAATTCCTTTGATTTACTAAGCTCGGCTTGAGCCTGAATAATTTCCGTGTTTTGATTTTGGATCATATCGCGCTGGCGAATGACTTGTTCTCTTTCTGACTGGTAATTCTTCATGATAAATGAAATGATGAAAGCCGTCAGTCCAATACAGAAAAGAGAAGTGAGATACAGATCGTAGAACCTTGAGATTGAATCGGAATAATAAATTACCGTTTCGGGATATTTATATTCCAGGATAAAAAGCAATGATAAAGTGATTGTAAACAGGATCACAACAGCGGTTCTCAGAAATCCCCTCGAAATAACCATATAAACAAGGAAACCGGTTACAAGCACATAGGAAGCCGGACCATTGCTGCCTGCATTGATGAACCAAATATAGCTCATCGTAAAAAGCGAAACCAGGATATAAGGTATTACAAGGCTTTTGTAGATCCTTTTTTTAATCGAAACAAAATAAAAAAGGAAGTAGATTATGGCTATTGATGTCGTGGTTATTATCAATGCCGGTTCTAAGGAAAATGCAATATTGATAACTGTTGCCAGCAAACCGGCTAACCCACCGACAAAGCATGCAGCGACAAAAAAGCGATGTTCAAGGCTGTAGTCTCCTGCCTGACTAATTAAGCTTCTTTTAACTGCTTTAAGAAGATGATCACTTAATTTTCTCATCTGGTTATCAACTCCATGCAAGTATACAAAAAAAATCCTAAGTGCATGAAATTATTTTGAATTTTTAATTCCCGATCTTATCTGAACCTTTTTCAGAACGAGGACTCCCGGCAATTTTCCACAAAATTCATCGACAATAACGCAAATGAATCAAACTCCCGAACCGGTTTACCTGGTAAATCATATTATCCGGGATAATAAAGAATGAGCGGCAGCCGTTGATAGCAGTACATCTGTTTGCTTCCATTATCAGCTTATTTCATCAGAAGGACAACTTTCTAATCAAAAGCAATCCATCGAAAAACTTCAACCAGCAGTTGAAAATACCGATAGAGGAATATGGAAGTCTGAAATGTTGGTCGATCCTGCCAGATCAGGTAAAAATGATATGGCTGTCTTCGCCACCGGCAATCTCATAAAACTGACCCACAGTAATGATTCCTTTAACATGTTCGCTCAAATCTTCCTTTTTAAGCTTGAACATGTCGGCGGCAAGTTTGCAGGCGTACAAGTTTCCGCCACCCGCCACGAACAGCTCGATAAATTCACTTACCGGAGGAACATCCAGCTTATCCATTTCTTTTTTCATCATCGAAGAAACCATTGCTTCCATTCCGGGGATAACTCCCATCCAGGTGGGCATTCGGGAGCCGCCGGGCAATCTCATTGCGGGATTTCCAATAACTCCGGTGTGAAGGTGATCCATCCTTTTTTTTATGATAGCTTCCAGTCCGAAAAAAGTAAAAAACAGATTGGCTTCGATGCCTTCCATAACGGCACCATTCCCCATGACCAATGCGGCATAAACATCCTCGATGGTTCCTTTGGAACAAATGATGCTCACTTTTTTGATTGAATGATTCTTATCTGCCATGTTTTCAAATCTTAGGTTGATAAATAGGATTTATTTACTAAACACAACTTGTCGGTTTCGGAATACCAGCAATCTTGGTGGCTTTTTTTAAAGGCGCACCCGGGAACATTTGATAAAAAGCCTTTACATCAACGATTCCTGATTTATTAATACCGCGGATTGACAATTGTTCTCCGGAAGTGAACCGGTTTCTGAGATATTCCAGCATTTCGAAATGCTTATCGGTAAGTTCGATACCCTCTTCTTTTGCGATATCCTTTGCAATTTCTTTTGTCCATTGAGAAGGATTTGTAAAATACCCTTCTTCGTTGACCTCAACGGTTACTCCTGCATAAGTTTTTTGAGCCATAATAAAATATTTTTTGTGAATAATTATTTCTGTGGTTTTTCTTCCTGAACCAGATTCTTCAGGAATGTGATCATAAAACCTAATCCTTTTTTCATTTCGGGTGAACGCAATTCTTTCATCGCTTTCCAGATCGAGTATTCCTGAATATTTTCAGTATCGATGCTCTTATAAACCTTCACGGCATTGTTCATTGCTTCAAGAACATCAGGCTGGGTCATATTCTTAACCGTATTTAGAATAGTGACGATGTTGTCAGCCAGAGCTTTGACGTCTTCTGTGGTGAAGCCGGTGACAATGTTATCAATCACTTTGATCAGCTCCCTGATGAAGTCGATATATCCTTTCTGATCGAGTTCATGAAGTTTCTGAATAGCATCGAGACCAGCCTGGTGTATGATCGGCGAAGCATCTTTCAGAAAGTCGTTGATGCTTTCAAGGGTATCCAAAAATTCATTGATGTTCTCGATGTTCCTGATCAGTCGGATGCCTGTTCCTATCAGGGCTTCGCTATCCAGTTCCACGCCAGCTTTGTCGAGGTGGATCACTGCATTTTTGAAAGCATCCTTGCCTATGATCGACAAATCCCCGATTAAATCCTTTGTTGCCTCGCGACTTTGTTTCTGGATAAAAATTTCTTCAAGAATAATATCCAGTTTTCTGTTTATCTCATCGATCTGGCTCTGAACATTATGTTCGGTCATTTTTTTTGATTTCAAAAATCTTCTTCTATTCAATTTTCTTACCTGCCATAGTCATCTGTGAATCTATTGGCATTTCTTTACCTTTTAACAAGATGTGCCAGTAAATCCAGCGGAACATGAGTTTGCCATAATGGTTCATCCGGCTTTCCTTAAGTAATTCAAAGGGACCTAAACCCGGAAATGGAAATGATCCCGGTAATGGCTCGGTATCGTAATTAAAGTCAATCAAAGCACCTTTTCCATGACCTGTTTCGATGTAACAGTTGGAATGACCATCGAATTTACCGGTAAACGGTCTGTTTTCAATAAAACACACGAGGTTCTCATGAAGGACGTCAGCCTGGAAATGTACAACCGAACCTGCTTTGGAAGTGGGAAAGTTGCCCGTATCACCGATCACAAATATATTGTTGAATTGAGTTGACTGCAATGTGTTTTTATCTACCGGAACGAATCCCAATTCATCAGCCAATCCGCTTCGTTCGATCATTTCGTCGCCTTTGTGAATGGGTATTGTAACCAGGCAGTCGAAAGAAATTTCCTTTCCACCGAAATCGATTATTTTCTTCGCTTCATTGTCCACCTCAGAAATGAAAAAATTGGTTACCAGGTTTATGTTTTTTTCCGATAACAGGTTCCCCAGCATCCTGGATGCGCGTGGTTTGGTGAAAGCCCCGTCAAGAGGTGTTACATAGGTAATGTTCACTTTATCCCTCATTCCCCGATCGATAAAAAAGGCATCCGCAAAAAATGACAATTCCAGGGGGGCAACAGGACATTTGATCGGCATATCGGCAATATTGATGACCAACTCACCCCCTTCCCAGGTCTTAAAAAAGCCTGCCAGCGATTTAGCTCCCTCGATGGTGTAAAAGTCAAATATATTCTTATACCACAAACTCCCGTTTAGCCCAGGTGTTTCACCCGGAACAATTTGAGAACCCGTTGCCAGGATAAGGATGTCGTACTTCAGAACTTCGCCGTCCTTCAAAAATACCTTACACGCTTCACCATCAATCTTTTCGATTTCTTTAAGAACCAGATTAACACCAGATGGAATAAAATTGTTCCTTGGTTTTAAAACGTCCGATTCCTTATAGTAACCAAAGGGGATAAACAAAAAACCCGGCTGATAATAATGGGTTTTCGATTTATCCACAATTGTAATATCCCACTCGGAACGCGGGAGTTCTTTCCGCATCTTATTTGCCATGATGGTACCACCTGTTCCGGCTCCCAAAATCAAAAGTTTTTTCATCAACAATTAATTCTTTAGTTTATTTAATTTGATCAAAGGCGATCAGCATTGGAATTGACCGATTCATTTCCTGAATTTTGATTTGCAATACTTTAACTTCATGAAGATGTTTGGTGTATTTTCCTGTCCGTATCAGATTGACTGTTACTTATAAAAATCCTGTGTATCAATTTCAACTAAGTTACAGCAGGGCACAAAAGTACATCATCCTTCTCGATTTATAAAAACAAAAAATGCAAAAAACTCAATATTTAAAATAATTAAAATGATCATCAGGCGTAATGCATAATTTTGCTTTAGTGTCTCGCTTGGAATATTAACAGTTGGCTGATCGGATTT
>Ga0233425_10010943_pt1 | contig 10800 bp, 8 predicted proteins | sample Watercolumn_Towu_2_FD_181712 | JGI IMG/M metagenome (GOLD analysis project Ga0233425, IMG submission 181712) | Freshwater microbial communities from Lake Towuti, South Sulawesi, Indonesia - Watercolumn_Towuti2014_140_MG | ecosystem: Environmental > Aquatic > Freshwater > Lake | place: Indonesia...
CGAATCGAAGTTTCTGTCCGATATCTCGGTGGACGTGACCTACTGCCCGGTTCGCAACCAGATTGCGCGTGTCATCGAAGCCGGGCTGCAAGACGTCGACTTCGAACTGGAGCGCTTCTGGTTCTTGCTGATTTCGCCGCGCGTCTTCAAGGTCGACCACCCCAACAGTCGACTCTACTCGCACTTGATGCGAGTGTACCGCTCCGATCCATCCGCCCTCAGGGCGGACCTTGTACACCTCGAAGAAGAAGATAGTGGTCCGCTGCGGGCCAAGACGGAAAGCCAGCGGGTCGCCTTCTTCCGCAAGCTGGCGGCTCGAATCGCCCACATCTGTTGGGAAGACGTACGATCGGCCGCTGGGGTCGATGCGAGGGCTACTCCTGACGACTTCACGCCCGAATTCCGCAGCATGCGTGATCGGTTAAGCCCTCAATGTGCATAGCAAACCCGCTCAGCGAGCGCGTATGGCCGCGCGAGGTTGGGATCGACGGCCTGCGCGAGGAGTACCAGCCATGGGTCGGTGGTGCCGCGGCGGGGGGTGATCGTGTCGATGACCATCGTGAGCAGGCCGGGCGCGACGGCGTCGAAGACGGCCGCCCAGCGGAGCGTTGGGATCGTGCGGCCGGTCGGCAGTCGGCGGCGCGCAGCGTCGAGCAGGGCGTGGCTGGCAACGAGGGTGAGGACGGCGGCGAAGATGAGGGCCTCGACAACGACCTTCTTGCCGCTGGGGATCTGGTCGAGGCGGTAGTGCTGCTTGAGTTCCTTGAAGAGCAGCTCGATTTGCCAGCGAAGACGGTAGGTTTCCGCGATGTCGGCGCCCTCCAGGCGGTCGGCGGGCACGTTGGTCATGAAGAGGTGGTAGGCCCGGGTCTTCTCGTCGAAGACGCCGACGACGCGGAAGACGTGGCGATCGCGGCGGCGCTTGCCGTCGTAGACGCGGCGGTCGAAACCGACCTCGACGTCGACGTCCAGGACCTCGCGCTGCAGGCCGACCACGGCGTCACGCAGGTTGAGGCCGACGACGGGCTTGCTTCGCCCGCGCCAGAGGCGGTTCTGGGCGACGATGCGGGGGTTGGCGTTGGCCTTCAAGCGCGAGATGAAGAAGCCGCCGTTCTCGTGGATGAGCACGAAGTTGTGGTAGCCGAAGTAGCCCAGGTCGAAGAGCATCAGGCAGTCCTTGACCCAGCCGCCGACGCGGCGCCAAGGCGTGCGGTCGTTGGTACGCTCGGGGGTCAGCTTGAGGCGGGTCGGCGAGCAGGCGGCGACGCTCATGACGACGTGGAGCTTGGCCGCGGCCTTGGTGTGGTTGGTGCGGCAGGCCGCGAACGAGCCCTGGAGCAGGTTGTGCAGTCGAAGCACCGTGGAGTCGATGAGCAGCAGGTCGCGGAAGCCCGCGAGCGTGCTGGCCAGGCGCTGGGGCCCCGTGGTCAGGTTCGCGAGCACGTCCATGGCGAGGTCGCGCAGCCAGCGGGCCAGCGCTGGCGTGAAGCGATCCTGGAACGAGGACTCCTCCAAGCTGGTGCCGGCGCGGTTCTCGTACGCGCGCCGCAGGTCGGCAAGGCTGCGGAGTTTGCCGACGCCGAACCCGAGGACGAGGGTCCAGAACAAGGCGACGATGTTGACCTTGCGCACGCGCTTGACGACGCCAGTGGCCTTGGCGCTGCGCCAGAGGGCCTCGGTCGGAAACAGGCTCGTCAGGGTCTGGACTACTGTGGTACGCTGGATGGGTGGCATCGGTTCTCCCTATTTTGCCGGACGTCAGATACCCAGCATTATAGCGAGAACCGGGCCACTTCTCAATCAAATCAATGGGTTGCCTGCCCTAACCGAACGCGCATGCCGGACAGTCAGTCCCGACCGAGGTTCCTCCACACGTGCATCTTCGCCTTCGTCATCCGGCTCCCCTTCACCCTCAGCGCCTGGACCGCGGCGGTCTGTGACCCGTACCGGTCGGTGGCGGCGTTCGCGAAGACCCGACGTGCTTCGTCGAGGAACACGGACTCGGTGGCGTGATCGGCGTCGAACTGGAACGGCACGAGTACGCCCTTCGGCGCGTCGTTCACCGACACCGCGGGAGCCCGTCCCGTCGGCGGGGGCGCGTTCAGCTCGATGCGATCCTGGAGCCTGGCTTCGAGATGGTCCTGTAGGGGCAGGGTGTTCGCGATTCCCCGCGCGGCCATGCGACGATAGTCGGCGACCAGGATGGCGATGCGTTCCAGGTCGCGGAAGTTTCCCGCGAACGGATGACGGGCGCGCAACCAGGGAAGGAACCAGTCTTCGTGAATAGGGTTCGCGCCCTCGGGCAGCGCCTGGAATTTCATGTTCTTCCAGACGTCGTCCCAGGCGCCGTCCAACTCATCGAGCGCCAGGGAAGGCCACTCCAGGATACGCTGGGATATACGGTCCACGAAATCGGGCTCCAGTTTGCGCATCTTGGCGGGGTTGTTTGATGCGAACACGGGCTGGAACGTAATCTGGGTCGACTGGTCCGCACCCATCCGACGGATGGTGAACTCGCCCTGGTGGTTGGTCTGCAGCGCCGTGAGCAGCGTCGATCGCGTTCCATTGTCCAGATGATGGACCTCATCTAGGAAGAGCAGACCTCCGTTGGCCCGCTCTAGCAGCCCGGCCTTGGGACCTTTTGCGGTGGAATGAGCCCCTCGAACGTATCCAAAGAGTTCGGCGCGCGCGACCCCGGGGTCGCCGCGGAAGTCCGCGCAGTTGGCGGTGACGAACGGGGCGCCGGGGTGGCAGCGTTCCCATGCGTCCCGAACTTCGGTGGTCTTGCCGGTCCCGCGCTCACCGACTACCAAGACTGTGAAGTTGTCGCCCTGGTCCAGGTAGTATTCCAGAAACGCCCGGGACTTTTTGCGATCGTCGTTTCCCCAAGCGACTGGCTGCGCTCCGGTCAGCGACCCGATGGGGTCCTTGGCCATCACCTCTATGGTCACCGGCGCGAACCGGTGGCCTTCCGCCTTCTTGTCTTTGTCATCCCAGCACTTCAAGAACAGTGCGTCCTTCAAGGCCGGGTAGCGCCACGCCAGGTAGTACCAGCCGAACTGCACGGTGGTGGGCGTCCCCCACAGGTTCACCAGCAGGCGACTGTTCGTCTCCTGCCCGACTAGCCAGCTGTGCATCGCGGCGGTCACGGGCTCGGGCTTCTCCAGATCCGCCACGTCGAGCGTGACCAACTCGACTCGATCCTTGTTGGCCTTGAACAGGGGCGAGTGCTTGCGATACCACGCCACCTGCGTGGCGACCGGCGCCTCGTTGATCAGGTGCCAAAGCAGGTGTTCGTGACCGCTCCAGTGCTCTTCGAACCAGGGCAGCTCGGGGAACCGTCCGGTCGCCTCGATCTCGCCGCGGAGCGCCGAGAGAAGAGACCGCGAACCCGGCATGGACAACTCGCACGACGTCGTAACGCGCGACCACGGCGCGTCCGAGAGCACGTCTTCGAGGCGCCACGCCGGCAGGCCCTTGGCGTCGGCCCTCGGCACGAGCACTACCACGCGATCCAGGGCCCTCAGCGCTCGACCGTCGCCGTCACCGTACCCGATCCAGCGGGCCAACTCGTACTGGTCACGGGCTTCCGCCAGTCGCTCTCCCGCATTGGCCCGGCCCCGCTCCAACGCTGATCGGCCCAGGTTCTCGAGCGCGCCGACTACGACGTCTACGTACCCCAACCCGTGACGACGAAACCACCCAGTGACGAAGGTCACGCCGGCCACTCGTACCTCCAGCGAAGCGAGATCTACGACGTTATTATCCACGATGCCGAGTTACTGTCCAACGCGAACGTAGTTATGGTGAAACGTAACTTACCGTCGTGGCCGTCCAGCATCGCTGCTCGCGTAACACATGGATATTAAAGACGAAATTCGCTCACCTGCGCCGTTGGCACGGCTCTTGAATTAGTAGGGGTCGGCAAGACCGTAACGTGGGGGGCGACGATGACGACGACGAAGCACTTCACCGACCAGATGCGCACGCGGAGCATCCACCCCAGCCTGGTCCGGCTGGTCCTCGAGGAGGGGGAGCCCCTCTCCCAGGCTCCAGACCGGCTGCTATTGACGCGGCGCCACCTGGCGGCGCTGAAGGCCGAGCGGCGGCTGCCGAGCCGCGAGCTGCAGCGCGCGGAGGCGGCGGTCCCGATCGTGTGTGTCGTGAAGGACGAGACGCTGATCACGACCTTCCGACCGACGCGGCGGATCAACCGGTCGCGTCCGTCGGCGCGGCGCGTCCGCCGTTGCGGTCGGTAGAGGTTCGGGTACAACGAACAAGGAGGCTCCGATGAACGTACTGCAGGTCATCCACGGCTACCCGCCCCACTACATGGCGGGCTCCGAGGTCTACACCTGGAACCTGTGCCGGCAGCTGGCGCGGGAGCACCGCGTGTCGGTGTTCACACGGGTCGAGAACCCGTACGCAACTCCGTACTCGGTCGAGGACTCGCGCGACGACGGCGTCTTCGTGCGCCGGCTCAACAAGCCCGGACGCGACTACACCTTCCGTGACAAGTACCTGGACCCTCGCGTGGACGACGCGTTCCGCGCGATGATGCGCGAGGTGCGCCCGGACGTCGTGCACGTTGGGCACCTGTCCCACTTGTCCACCCAGATCCCGGCCATCGCGCGCGACGAGTTCGGCGTCCCCACGGTGCTGACCATCCACGACTTCTGGATGTTCTGCTTCCGTGGCCAGTTGGTTCGCACGGACGACCGCCTGTGCGCGGGACCCTCGGCCGAGGGGTGCCTGGCTTGTGCCCGGCACCTGTTCAAGGAGTGGATGACGCCCGCGCAGGTCGAGGAGTGGCAGCGACAGATGCACGACGTCGCCGAACACTTCGACCGGTGCCTGGCGCCCTCCCGCACCGTGGCGTCGTTCTTCCACGCGCAGGGCGTCCCGGAGGCCAAGGTGGTCCTCTCGCCCTACGGCTTCGATGTCGGCCGCATCGTGCCCCGTCGCGCCCCGCGAACCTCGGGCCCCGTGCGCTTCGGCTTTCTGGGGCGCGTGATCCCCGTGAAGGGGGTGGCGATGCTCCTGAAGGCGTTCCACGCCACCCGTGGAGAAGCGACGCTGGACGTGTGGGGCAACCCCAACGGCCACACGGCCTGGCTGACCGAGCTGTGCGGCCGCGACCCACGCGTTCACCTGCGCGGCGGCTACCACAACGGCCAGGTCCAGGAGGCGCTGGACGGCATGGACGTGCTGGTGGCGCCGTCGCTGTGGCTCGAGAACTCGCCCCTCGTGATCCAGGAGGCCTTCCTGGCCGGCGTGCCGGTGATCACCTCGAACGCAGGGGGCATGGCCGAACTGGTTCGGCACGGGCTCGATGGCTTCCTGACTCCGCTCGGCGACGAGGACGCACTGCAGGCACTGCTGCAGCGCGTGATTGACCGGCCGGGCGTGCTCGCCACGCTGGCGCCCGAGCGCTCGCGCGTGCGCTCCATCGAGGATGACGCGGCCGGCTGCCTGGCGCTGTACGAAGAGCTGATCGGCTCCCGGAGTGCCCCCGTCTTGCCGCTGCGCCCCGCGCCCCGGCGCGTCACGTTCGTGACCAACCCCGGGCTTTGCAACCTGCGCTGCCCCATGTGCGACACGCACAGCCCCTACGGTGCGACCAACGTGCGCGCGCTTCCCGTGCTGGACTTCCACGTCGTCGAGCGCGTGGTAACGGAGTTGGCACAGCGCGGGCTGCAGGAGATCCTGCCCTCGACCATGGGCGAGCCGCTGCTCTACCCGGACTTCGACCGTCTCCTCGGCCTGGCCGCCCGCACGGGTGTGCGCGTCAACCTGACGACCAACGGGACGTTCCCGGGTCTCGGGGTCGAGGCCTGGGCCGATCGTCTGCTGCCCGTGGTCTCCGACGTGAAGTTCAGCATCAACGGCATCGAGCCCGAGGTGGCCGAGCGGCTCATGCCGGGCACCGGCCGATGGCGGCAGCTCGACAACGTCCTGTGCTACCTGGATCGGAAGAGGGAGTTCGAGGCCCGAGGCGGTCGTCCCTCGACCGTGACGGTGCAGGTGACGTTCACCGAGGGCAACCTCGAAGAGCTGCCGGTCATCCTGCGCTGGGCCATCGCCAACGGCTTCGACCGCTTCAAGGGGCACCACCTGTGGGTGAACTGGCCCCAGATGGAGCAGGAGTCGCTCCGGCGCTCGGCCGAGGCCGTCGCGCGCTGGAACCGGATGGTGGACACGCTCCACGCCATCGCCCAGAACGAGACGACGCCCAGTGGGCAGAAGATCCGGCTGGACAACGTGGACCCGCTCGAGGCGCACGGCCGGCGGGCCGACCCCGTTGTCACCCGCTGCCCCTTCCTGGGGCAGGAGGCCTGGATCGAGGCGGACGGCTCCTTCCAGGTGTGCTGCTGTCCGAGCGCCGAGCGGAAGGCCTTCGGCGACTTCGGGAGCGTCGCGGAGTCCTCGTTCATGGACCTGTGGCGCTCGCCGCGCTACCGGGACTTCGTCGCGGCCTGGGGCCAGCACCCGAACTGCCAGAAGTGCAACATGCGCCGACCGGTAGAGGAGGGCGTCCATGCGTGACTATCCCACTCCCAACGAGCGCGGAACCGGCTTCCTCTGGGGCGGACGGCCCTGCTTCGACCGCGCGTTCCTGGTGGCCATGAGCTTCCATGCTCCCGAAGGGCTGGCCGCGGTCCGCGACGAGAGCGGCGCGTATCACCTGGCCCTGGACGGCCGCCCCGCCTACGAAAGGCGATTCGTGGAGACCTTCGGGTTCTACGAGGGCCTGGCCACGGTGCGGGACGAACGTGGCTGGCTCCACATCGGAGCCGACGGCAGCCCCCTGCACGAGCGCCGCTTCCGCTGGGCCGGGAACTTCCAGGGTGGCCGGTGCGCCGTTCAGGATCACCACGGCTTCTTCCACATCGACGTGAAGGGCGCCGACGCCTATCCGGCACGCTACGGCTACGCGGGCGACTTCCGCGACGGTCTGGCGGTCGTGCACGGGCCGCTGGGCACGTTCCACGTGCGGTCCGACGGCCGGCCGCTCACATCGGCCATGTACGTGCACGCCGAGCCCTTCCACAAGGGGTACGCGGTCGTGGCCGACAAGGATGGGTTCTTCCACGTTGACAAGGAGGGCCACGCGCTGCACGCGCACCGCTTCCGGAGCGCCGAGCCCTTCTACAACGGCATGGCCCTCTGCCGCGCCCGCGAAGGGCACTTGGTGCGTCTGCGTGTCAACGGCACGTGGAACCGCGTGGCTGGGGACGTCACCCCCATCGGCCTCTCCGCGATCCGGGAGCACCTCGCGCGCGGTGCCCGCGTGGGCCTGTTGGTCCGGCACGCGGAGCGAGACCCCATCACCCCAGATACCCCCAACTGGGGGAACGACGTCTTGCTGACCGAGCGGGGTATCGCTGACGCCGAACTCCTGGGGCGTGCCCTGGCTACCGCCGCGACGGTGCAGCTATGGTCGAGCCCGGTAGCGAGGTGCCGCCAGACCTGCCAGGCGATCGCTGCCGGGGCCGGGAGCGACGGCATCGCTGTCTTCACGCACACGCACCTCGGGCACCCGGGGATCCACTTCGACGGGACGGGCGAGCACTCGGAACTCCTACGAAGGGATTTCCACGCGTTCGTCGAAGCGTACGTGAACGAGGGGGTTGCTCCCGGCATGCGACCCGCCCACGAAGCGTCCGAGGAGCTCCTGGCCTTTCTGACGCAGCACACGTCCAAGGCCGATTGCACCGTCTTCGTCACGCATGACCTCTTTTCGGCGGTGCTCTTGAACCACCTGGGCCTCAAGGCGCCAGACCGCGACGATTGGTGCGACACTCTCGAGGGGGTCTGCCTGATCCAGGACGGCGACGGGACCTCTTTCCGTCGCTTCGAGGGCGTCCGCGAGGTGCGCCGATGCTGACGATAGGCCTGTATGGGGTCGGCGATCGCGACGGCTCCGGCGCGTCTCACGACCACGGCGTGGCCGTCATGGAGAACGGCCGCGTCGTCACCTGCCAAGAGTTGGAGCGGGTCACGCGCCGCAAGCACGACGGGACGCTCGAGGCGCACCTGGGCTCTCTGCTACGGCCGTTTCTCTTGCCCGGGCAGCCGGTGTGCATCGCGCTGGCCAACTCGTTCGTCGGCGCTCGCTTCTGTTCCACGGACGGCATGATCGAGATCGATGGCGCGACCGACCTGGAGGTCCCCGAGATGACCCGTGAAGGCCGCGGGCGCATCGTGGTCGACGGCGCTGTCGTACCGGCGCGCTTTTTCTCGGTCAGCCACGAGATCGCCCACGTGGCGACGTGCCTGCCGTTCTTCGGCCCGTTCCAACCGGACAACCTGCTCGTCCACGTCGATGGGGGCGCGTCCCGTTCGTGCGCCAGCGCATGGCACTTCGACGGCCACCGCCTTGCGTGCCTGGACCACGGCTGGCATGCGGGGCTGAAGGGGGCCGTGAACAACTTCAACGACAGCCAGTTGGCGCGCCGGATCTTGGGCCTCGGCCCTGGCGACCACCTGAGCATGCCCGGCAAGCTGATGGGCTTGGCGAGCTTCGGGCGTCGGGACCGAACGGCTTCGGAGTGGCTCGCCGAGCGAGAGTGGCTGCGGCACGACACGCGGCCCCCCGAAGCCGTCGTTCGAGAACTGCAGAGAGAGCTGCCCCGCCTCGGGTTGGCCGAGCTCTCGGCGCGCGACCCGGGGAGCCAGGTGCTCGCGGCGTGCATGCAGCGCCACGTCGAGGACGAGATCCTCGCCTACATAGGGCGTTTCCGCCGAGCCACGAACGCCCGCCACCTGTACTACTCGGGCGGGGCCGCGCTCAATATCCACGCCAACGCCCGCATCGAACGCGAGCTTGGCTTCTCCTCGGTGAGCATCCCGCCCGCGCCCAGCGACGCCGGCCTGGCTCTCGGCGCGGCGGCCTTCCTGGAGTGGAGAGCGGGGCATCCCATCGCCGTCCACACGCCGTTCCTTAACCAGACAAGACACGAATCGCGGACCCCAGCGGCGGCGGCCGGGCTGCCCGTCGTCCGAACCCCCGAGGAGGCCGCGAGGCTCATCGCAGAGGGTCGCGTCGTGGGCGTCTGGACTGGCCGTGCCGAGCTGGGGCCGCGGGCGCTGGGCCACCGGAGCCTGCTGGCTCGTCCGGACTCCGTGGAGATTCGTCGTCGCCTGAGCGAGGGAATGAAGCGACGCGAGTGGTACCGGCCGGTCGCTCCGATGATGCTATCGGAGGTCGCAACGGAGGCCCTCGACGGATTCGTCGAGGGCAGCGCCCTGGGGCGCTTCATGCTGGGGGCGTGGACGCTCCGGCCAGCGTGGGCAGCGCCTTTCGCCGGGTGCGTACACGCGGACGGTACGGTGAGAGCCCAGATCGTCGATGGTCGCGAGCCGGAGCTCAGGCACATCTACAACTTGTTGATGGAGTTGAAGCGTCGCCACGGTGTGCAGGGAGCGATCAACACGTCCTTCAACCCACAGGGCGTCCCCATCGTGCACGAGCTCGAGGAGGCCGTTCGCGCCGCCCTCGAGATGGGGGTGGACGCGCTTTGGCTCCCCGCGACGACGGAGGCTTCATGCCCGCACCGATGATCGCCGGCCTGTACCCGTGGGCCCGCGGCGGGGAGGTCCGCCCCCCGACGACGACGCTCCACGAGATCCAGGCCAGCCTGACACTCAACCCGTCGTACCGGGACGACCTGGTCGTTCTGGCGGGCGACAGGGAGTCGGCGGCTCACCTCGAGGCCTTCGGCCTGCGCGTGCATCGGGTGTTCGACGACGCCCCTCTGGCGGTAAGAGCCGACGCGGCTCACAAGATGAAACACTGGATGTGCCTCTGGGCCCTGAAGGAGTTCGGCGAGTTCCTCTGGGTAGACTGGGACACGGTCCTCCTGCGACCGTTGGACGAGGACTTCTGGCTCTGGTGTCGGGCGCACGGAACTCCGAAGTTCATCCGCATCCCGAACTACTGGGCGACAGTGAACTGCGGCGTCTACTACGCGAGCAGCGCCTGGGCCGAGGCCATGGAGCGTAGCTTCGAAGCTATCGTCGCGGAGCCGAACGACGAACTGCTGTGGACCACCGTGCTCCCCGACGATGTCGTGAAGCGCCCAGAGTTCTGGTGGCGAGGGCGTGCCGTGAACGTCTGGACGAAAGACGACTTCGCAGACATCGGTGCAGCGACCTACTTCGCTCACGTGAAGCACTTGGAGTGGGCGCGCGAATTGCGGCTCGCGGCCGCTGGGGTTCAAGAGCACGACCGACGAGACGGCGCGTCGTCGGGCCGGTTGGTGACCGCGGGGTAGTCCGCTCGAGGTTAGCGTCTCGCTACTCGTCCTATTGTGCAACCGGGAACATGGTTGACGGATTAGACCGGACACATCCGTTACACCTGCCCTTCCCTTATCAACTGTCCTGACTGCCCGGACCGGATCGCTGCCGCGGCCTCGCGGTGGTGCGGCTCAAGGGGCGAGATGGCCGTCTCGCCCGTCTCGAACAGGCCGAGATCGTGCCCGCAGAAGTGCACGAGCCACACGTCGTCGTCGAGCTCGAGCAGGCCGACCTCATGGCCCCCCAGCGCCGAAGTCACGCACGCGTCGCGCCTCTGGAAGTGGATCGAGCCGTTGGACTTCACGGGGCGCACGTCGTCGAAGTGGCCGTAGTCCCACGAAGTAGTGTCCACCGACGTGGTGTACGAGGCCTGAAGAACGGGCGGAGCCAAGAAGGGGCCGGCGCCCGCGACGTCGACAAAGGGTGGCCATCGCGCCGCCATCGGAGAGGATGAAGTCGCCAAACCCAACCCTCACCGGGAGGCGACGACGAGGGCCG
>Ga0233425_10010944_pt1 | contig 10800 bp, 6 predicted proteins | sample Watercolumn_Towu_2_FD_181712 | JGI IMG/M metagenome (GOLD analysis project Ga0233425, IMG submission 181712) | Freshwater microbial communities from Lake Towuti, South Sulawesi, Indonesia - Watercolumn_Towuti2014_140_MG | ecosystem: Environmental > Aquatic > Freshwater > Lake | place: Indonesia...
GGGTGGTCCCCAGGACACCACAGAATGATCGCCCCGCCGCAGCCTGCAGGCCCTGGAGCCTGGAGCCTGGAGCCTGGAGCCTGGAGCCGACGATTATGGGCACTAGCCTCCGACGGGATCACGAGCGCGACTTCAGTGCCTTGCCGACCTTCCACGCGTCGCCGACGGCCGATCCGATGCTCCAGTACTTCCTGGTGCTCATGTCGAACAGCAGGGGCCGCACCTTGGCCAGGTCCACCTTGCCACCTGTCAGCACCGTCTCGTCGCAGTGGGTCTCGACGACGACGCCGACGAAGACCTCGTGCGTCGGGAGCTCGACGGTCTGGTCGAGGCGGCATTCCATGCAGATCGGGCATTGCGAGATCAATGGCGCGTGCGGGAGCGTCCCGAAGAAGACATCGAAGAGCTTCGATTTATCCGTCCTCTTGCCGCTCACGATCCCGCAGTAGTCCGTCTCGACCACGAGGTCCTGGCTCGGGATGTTCACGCTGAACTGCCCGTGCTCCCTGATGCCGCGGTTGGTGTAGTGCATCCGCGCCATGCTCAGCGAGATGTGGTGCGGTGGCGCCGCGTTCAGGATGCCGACGTGCGCGATCGTGTTGAAGTTGGGTTTGCCGTCCACCATGGCTCCCGCCAGGACGGTCGGCATGGGATACATGAGATTGACTCCTCCGAGCGTCTTCTTCATCTCACTTCCTTTCATGTCCTCATCGCGCGGTCACGAACCGGAATGCCAGCGCGCCATACAGGCTCCACACGACGGTCCGCCATTCCTCGCTTTCTTCCTCGAACGTAATCTTCCAGAACGTGGCATCGACCGTGGTGCCGACCTGGAGGCCGATCGAGAACACCCGGGCGACGTAGAGCCGCCCGCCGATGCCGAAGTCGATACTGAACCCGGTCGCGCTCGGGTCGGTGTCATCCTCGTTCTCGTCCGACTCGCGGTACAGCAAGACATCGATCCCGCCGTACAGGTAGAGCGCGCCGCGCCCCGAGCCCCAGATCTCGCCATCGACATGCGGACCGATCCGGATCGCCCACATGTTGAGCTTGTCCCCCTCGTCGTACTCGGTCTCTTCCGAGGAATAGCCGAACATCGAGATGCCGGCGCGGGCTCCGATCCCGAAACGGCCGATCTGCGCACCGAGCGCGAGCTGGGGCACGATCGACGAGAACCCCACCATGCCGAATTCCATCAGGAGCTCGCTGTACACGGGCATCGACGCGGCGAGATCGACCTCGATCATGAAGCCCGTCGGCCTGTTGTCCGGGGTCAGGTCCCCGTACCCCTCCTCTGCCCAGGCGAGCCCCGGGGTCGAGAGCGCGATCAGGACGACCACCAGTGTTCGAGACACACGTGCCATGACACACCTCCCTTTCATCGTCTTGGCAATCCCCGAAGTCCGGAGGATAGTCCATGCGGCGAGGTCTACTCCAGGAGAAAGTCGCTCATCGCCGTCCAGTGCTTCCGGGCGCGGGGGTCGATCATGATGGCGACGTGCGCGCCCTCGATGAGGGTGAAGCGCACATCGGCGCTGCCCACGAGGTCGGCGAGCACCTTCGCCGAGTCGGGGACCACGATCCAGTCCTTCGACGCCGCCAGGTTGAGGATCGGGCACGTGATCGCCTTCAGGTCGGCCCGGCGGCCGTTGATCACCGTCTCGCCCCGGCCGAACCGCTCCTCGTGGAACACCTCGATGATGAACTTCCGAAAGACCTCGCCGGGGATGTCCACGTTCTCGTTCGCCCAGCGATCCACGGGGTAGAACAGGGCCATCACCTGCTCGTTGCCGAGGTTCTCGAGGAACATCTTCCACTTGAGGACTTCGTAGTACGGCTTGATTGCCATGAAAGTGTAGCGGATCAGCTTCGCGGGCATGTGGCCGTACGTGTCGATGATCGCGTCGAGGGGGAACAGGTCGCGGTCGGTCCAGAGCGCCACCACGCCGCCCTTGGCCGCGGTCACGGGCGTGGTGAGCGTGATCAACCGGCTCACCTCGCCGGGGTGGAGCGCGGTGTAGAGCAGCGCCAGGTTGCCGCCGATGCAGTGGCCGAAGAGCGAGACCCGCTCCGCGTCGGTCCGTCGCCTGATGTAGTCCACGCAGCCCTGGATGCCAGGCTCGATGTAACTGTCGAGCGTGGTCTCGCGATCGCCCGGCTCCGTCTCGCCCCACTCGATCAGGTACACGTCGAGCCCCTGCGCCAGGAGGTGCTCGACGAAGCTGAAGCCCGGCACGAGGTCCAGGATGTACGGCTTGTTGATCACCGAGTAGACGAGCAGCACCGGATCGCCTCGCCGGTCCGGCGATCGCTCGGGCGGGACGTAGCGGAAGAGGTGGAACCTCCCCTGCCGGTGCACGAGGTCACGTGGGGTCTGGCCGACCGGCGTGGCGGCCGGGTCGGCGTAGTACTCGGGACCGTGCTTCGCCTTGGTCGCCATCGCCCGGAGCAGCCGGTCCACGGTCCGGCGCGCAGCCTCGTCGGCCGCACCCGACGCCACGGCGCGCCACGCGGCGGCGAGGGGCTCGAGGTCGAGCTTCGTCCCGGCGCTCTTGATGGCCTCGAGGTCGGTCAGGACCTCCTCCGCCATGGATTGGACGAGTCGATCCATGCGCTCCGGATCGGCCTTGGCGAGCCGCTCGCCCAGGTCGCCAAGGATGGCCGGGGCCTCGGTCAGTTGCCGGACCGACTCCTCCCACCGCGCCGTCGCCATGCGCTCGAGCTGCGAGAAGGTCTGGGCGTCGAGCACGCCGAGCTGACCCAGGGCCGCGGTCCACTGCTCGGTCATGCTTGCGAGCGGCATCCTCGGGTCGTCGTTCATGACTGCGTGTCCTCTCCTCGCGCGAGGCGGCCGAGGGCGAGCTTGTCGATCTTTCCCGACGAGCCCTTGGGCAGCGAGCCGAGGACCGTCACGGCCTTCGGGACCTTGTACCGGGCCAGGTGCCGGCGGCAGTGGTCCAGGACCTCCTCGGTCCGGACCACCGGATCGCCCGCGGCGAACGCGACGAAGGCGTGGCCCACCTCGCCCCATTTCTCGTGCGGCACCCCGACCACCGCGGCCTCGACAACGCCCGGCAGTTGATACAGGACCCGCTCGACCTCGGCCGGGTACACGTTCTCGCCGCCGCTGATGAACATCTCCTTCAGCCGGCCGACCACGGTGTGGTACCCCTCGTCGTCGATCCGGAACAGGTCGCCCGTGCGGAACCACCCGTCCGCGGTCCGGGCCGCGGCCGAGGCGTCGGGGTTGCGCCAGTAGCCCGCGCAGACCGTCGGACCGCGGAGCTGGAGCTCTCCGACCTCGCCCGGCGATACGGGCTGGCCTTCCACCGTGACGACGCGCGTGTCGAGGTGGAGCACCGGATGCCCGACCGAGCCCGCCTTGCGCACCGCGTCCTTCTCGTTCAGCACGAAGCAGTTCGGCCCGACCTCGGTCAGCCCGTACCCCTGCTTGAACACCACCCCACGCCGCTGGAACGCCTCGATGAGCGGGATGGGACACGGAGCCCCGCCGCTGATGAAGAACCGGACCGTCGACAACCTGGCCCGGGCCAGCGCGGGCTCGTCGAGCATCATCTGGAACATCGTGGGCACCGCGAAGAGCACCGTCACGCCGTACCGGTCGATGGCCTCGACCGTCTCGCCGGCGTCGAAGCGGCGCGCGAGCGCCACGGTCCCGCCCCGGTGGAGCAGCGGCAGCGTGAGCACGTTCCACCCGCCGGTGTGGAAGAAGGGCGTGTGGGTCAGGGTCACGTCGGCGTGGTGCAGGTCCCAGCTCGTGGCGGTGTTGATCGCATTCCACGTGACGGAGCCGTGCGTGAGGACCGCGCCCTTGGGCCTCCCCGTGGTCCCGCTCGTGTAGAGGAGCATCACAGGTGTATCGTCGGTGATGCCCTCGGTGGCGACGGGATCTGGAGACGAAGCGCTCACGAGCGCGGGGTACCGGTCATCGAAGCCGATGCGCTCCCCTCCCCAACCTGCCCCGGGCAACGCTCGTACCGTGGCCAGGACGTCGTCGCCGAAGAACACCGCTCGCGGAGCCGAGTCGCGCAGGATGTACGCGACCTCGTCCGGCGTGAGGCGCCAGTTCACGGGGACCAGGACCGCGCCGAGACCGGCCGCGGCGAAGTAGAGCTCCACCTGCTCGGGCCTGTTCTCGCCGAGCACCGCGACGCGGTCGCCCGGGCCCACGCCGAGGTCCCGCAGGAGGTTCGCGGCGCGGACCGCGCGGCGCGAGAGCTCGAGGTACGTGATCACCTCGCCTCCGCGGGTCGCCAGATCGATCAGCGCCGGTTTGTCGGGCACCGTCCGCGCCCAGGATCCCAGCCAGTCTCCGTGCACCATGTGCGTCCTCCACGGGGAATCGCTCGCTGTGCTGGGCGTGGTTCCGTGGTATCGGCGCCACCCCAACGTGAGCGTGAGCGTGAGCGTGAGCGTGAGCGTGAGCGGCAGACGACACCAGACATCTCCCAATACCCTCGAGCCTCTTCCAATCCTCGACATTCGATTCGTCGGGGGAGCATGGCAGCAACATCAGGCGTTTTCTTCGACATTTCGCTCACGCTCACGCTCACGCTCACGCTCACGAGCTATCGGGCTCGGTGCTCCCCCTCCATGGAGAACCTCACCCGCAGATCTCGAGGAGGATACTACGGGCGGCGAGAGCTGTGATATCCTCGCACCTCACAACGACCGGGACAGGTGATGCGCTATCGGTTTTCAGTGTTGAGCGGAGGTCGGGCCGGGCAGACGTTCGAGTGCCAGGACCCGGTGGCTTTGATCGGACGAGGCGACGGCTGCAACGTGCAGCTCGATCCGTTCCAGGACGTGGTGGTGTCGCAACGGCACGGCCGGGTGACCCTCCAGGGGAGCCAGCTCCTGTTCGAGGACACCAGCACCAACGGCAGCTTCGTCAACGGTCAACCGATCAAACAGGTCGTGCTCCAGCACGGCATGGTGGTGCAGCTCGGCAGCGGAGGGCCGCAGCTCAGGTTCGAGCTGATGGAGGGACCGGCGGGCGGCGCCGTCACTCGCCAGCCGACCGCGGGGCCGCAGGCCGCGGTCGGGGTCCGGCAAGGCCCGCCTCCGGGGTTCCAGGCCGCGCCGTCGCAGGCGTACCAGGCTCCTCCCGTCCAGGCGCATCCGACGCCGCCGGCCCAGGCGTACCAGGCCCCTCCCGCTCCCCCTCCCGCTCCCGCTCCCGCAATCCCCTCCGGGACCGGAGGGCCGAGGATCATCGTCGAGCACATCACGCACTTCAACCAGGCGCGCCAGGAGTTCGAGAGCCAGGTCGTGCGTCTCGGCCGCGACCCGAACAGCGAGATCGCCTTCGACCCGGATCGCGACCTGATGGTCTCGGCGAACCACTGCAAGATCATCTTCTCCGAGGGGAAGTTCGTGCTGCTCGACAACGAGAGCACGAACGGCACGTTCGTCAACGACGCACGTGTCAAGCGCCGCGACCTGCAAGGCGGCGAGGTCCTGACGATCGGCACGGGCGGCCCGCGGATGCGGGTGTCCGTGGTCATACCCACGGTCAAGGCCAAGGCGGTCGAGGCCGCGCCGATGATGTCGGGCAAGACCATCCTCGGCGACGCCTCGATGCTCGAGGACATCAAGGCCGCGAAGGGCGACGCCAAGCTGCTGCTGGAACATCGGCTCGATGCGGGGAAGCCGGTGACGATCGGCCGCGGCGACCGGTGCGAGATCAAGCTCCCGTCCATGCACTGCTCGGAGCACCACGCCCGCATCGAGCCGGGAGTCAGCGGCGGCTGGGGCATCCGGGACCTCGGGTCCAGCAACGGGACCTACGTCAACGGCCAGCGCATCATGGCCCCGGTCGCGCTCCCGCCCGGGTCCGACGTCATGATCCCGCCGTACCTCATGCGGTTCACGGGGTTCTCGTTCCAGGTCTTCGACACGCGGAGCCGGACCTGGGTCGACGCCTACCACGTGAACCAGATGGTGGGTCCGAGGAAGGACATCTGCATCCTCGACGACATCAACTTCCGCATCGACCCCGGATCGTTCGTCGCTATGCTCGGGCCGTCGGGCGCGGGTAAATCGACTCTGCTCAAGGCCCTCAACGGCGCCGCGCGGGCGACGAGCGGTAATATCCTGGTCAACAACGTCGATTTCTACCGTCACTTCGAGGCGCTCAAGTCCCAGGTCGGCTACGTGCCGCAGGACGACATCATCCACCCGCAGCTCTCTCTCAGGCGCAGCCTGCACTACGCCGCGATGCTCCGGATGCCGACGAGCGTGTCCCGGGCCCAGCGCAAGGCCCGCATCGACGAGGTCATGAGCATCCTCGAGCTGACCGACCGCGCCAACACCCGCGTGTCCATGCTGAGCGGCGGGCAGCGCAAGCGCGTGAGCATCGGCGTTGAGCTCCTGACCGAGCCGAGCCTCATCTACCTCGACGAGCCGACGAGCGGCCTCTCGCCCGACCTCGAAGAGAAGATGATGCACACGATGCGCGAGCTCGCGCTCCGCGGCCGGACGGTCGTGTGCGTCACGCACATGCTCGACAACGTGGACCTCTGCGACCGCATCGCCATCCTCATGCGCGGCAAGCTCGTGTTCTACGGAACCGAGCCGGAGCTCAAGGAGTACTTCGAGGTCAAGCAGAGCACCGACACGTACAAGAAGCTCGAGGAGCACACGGCCGACGAGTGGAAGCAGCGGTACAAGCAGACCCCGCTCTACCGCAAGCACATCATCGACCTGCTGCCCTTCGGAGAGGGGCAGCCGCCGGCGGCCGAGCACGCGCCGCCGCCCAAGCGAAAACGCACCGGCCCGGGGCCGATCTCGCAGTTCTTCATCCTGACGACGCGGTACGCCGAGCTCATCGTCCGCGACGCGCGCAACACGGGGATACTCCTCGCCCAGGCGCCGCTCATCGCGCTGTTCACGATCCTCGCCGTCACGGGCGAGCGGACCGAGGAGCACCCGACGTCCACGGCCTTCCTCGTGCTCGGGCTCGCCGCGCTCTGGTGCGGCTGCTCGAACTCCGCCCGGGAGATCACGAAGGAAGAAGCGATCTTCAAGCGGGAGCGCATGGTCGGGCAGAGCGTGCTCGCCTACGTCTCATCGAAGTTTTTCGTCCTGTCGCTGCTGTCCTTCGTCCAGGTCGCCATCATGCTCGTGATGGTCCACCTCTTCGCGCTGAAGTCCGGTGCGGCGTACGACGACGACATGATCATCGGCGGCGCGCCGGGCAACCTCCTGTACCACCTGCTGAACCTCCAGCTCACGTCCATGGCGGGCGTTGGGATCGGGCTCTTCATCAGCTCGATCGTGAACAACAGCGACAAGGCGATGAGCATCGTCCCGATCGTCCTGATCCCGCAGGTGCTGTTCAGCGGCGCGTTCGGGCTGTCGAGCAGCGGGACCGTGCAGCGGTTCCTCGGGTACGTGATGCCCCTCAACTGGTCGCTCGACCTCTTCAAGCGCACAGCGGCCTGCGACACCGGAGAGCTCGAACGGCTCTACAACGGCGCCACGCCGGCGGACGTCGGGTGTCTCTACGGCTTCCACGCCGGGCACGAGGACGCGGACCCGCTCTTCCGCGTGGTCGCGGGACAGATGCCCGAGCTCCACCCGGCCGAGTTCATGCTCATGGTCCGCGACGGGCTCTACGGCTTCTACAACGACCTGAGCGTCCTGTCGGGCCTCGTCATCGGCCTGTTCATCGCCGTCACCATCGCGGTGAGGATCACGAAGAAGTAGGGCGGGAGCTCGTCTCCCGCCGTTGTTCCTGCACTCCACCGATTGGCAACCTCGCCGGACTGTCGGATACTTCGGACATGCGCCATCGCCGAGCAGTCGCCGTCCTGGGCGCGGTCCTGGGCTTCGTCTCGGGCTGCGCGGAGGCTCCGACCTTCGACGACCACGGGTTCGACACGGCCAGGTGTCCCTTCCTCGGAGCCCCCGAGCTGTGCGGCGGGTGCGATCCGCGGTGCTTTCGAGTCCACAGCAGCCCGACGGGGCGGGACCTGACGGATGCGACCTCTGATAGGGTCAGGTTCGATCTCGACCGGAACGGGCTCGTGCTTGGAGGAAAGACTTTGGAGGCACGATTTTCGTTCATCGCCAATGACGAGGAGGGCACCATCAGTAAGCTCGACCAGGTGACCGGGAACGAAGTAGGCCGCTACCGAGTCGGATCCCACCCTTCGGCGATCGCCGTGGACTGGGTTGGCAACGGCTTCGTCGTGATGACCGGAGAGCCGGTCGAGACGGTGAGCATGATCGCTGGCAATCGGTCCATTTGCGTCGATCGAAACCGCAACCATCGCATCGACTCAACGAGCGGATCGACCGTGCTTCCGCGGGGCGCAGACGAGTGCCTGATCTGGACGTCCAGCGAGGCCGCCGGGGCGTGCCCTCGCGCTGTGGCCATCGACCAGCGCAACCGCGTCTGGGTCGGCGGCTGGTGTACCCGGCAGTTCCATGTGCTTGCCGCGGAGGACGGCTCGCTGATCCGGACGGTGCCGGTCTCGGCGAGCGTATACGACGCGGCAATCGGCAGGGACGGCACGCTCTGGTACTCGGGCCGGTCGCACTCCGTGATCCAGAGCATCGACACCGAGACCTTCGAGGTCGGGCCAACCATCCGGCCGAGCTGCGGCGGCGACCTCGAAGGGATCACGGTCGACGGCGAAAACCGAGTGTGGATCGTCTGTGCGCATCAACCGTGCCGCGCCGCGCGCTACGACCCGCGCGACGGGACCTGGCTGAACATCTGCGACATCCCGTTCCCTCGGGCGGCACGAGACGTCGCATTCGATCACAACGGAGACGTGTGGATCTCCGCCCACGCCTCGTGGACCGGAAACACCGGGCCGAGCTTCGGCTATCACTACGAGGCGAGCACGGGAGCTCTCCTCGATGAGGCCCCGATCCCCGGCTGCGACGGGGCCAACGGGATCTCGGCGAGCTTCGATCTACGCATCTGGTTCGTGTGCCGCGGCTCCTGGAGCGTCGATGTTCTCGATCCCGAAGATGGTGCCACGACTCATGCCATGGTCGGCGCGTTTCCGTCCACCTACGGGGACTTCATCGGGATGCAGACTGCAGCAATACAGTCGAGACGTGGCTCGTACAAGCGGGTCTATGATTCAGCCCTCGCCTGCGACACCGATGAAACCGTGCGGTGGGAACAGCTCTACTTCCAGGCCGTCACGCCTTACGAGACGGAGGTTTCTTTCACGGCACGAACGTCAGACTCCCATCGGAATCTTCGGAGAGCTGACGATGTGCTGCTCGGGACCCAGCCGGGTGACACGTCGCCGGTGGACGTCAGCGGAATACTTGCGGCAGAAGGCGTGCCCAACGGCCAGCGGTACTTCGAGGTCGAGGTGGTGCTCCAGTCGCTCGACGGCAGCACATCGCCCGTGTTCCGCAACATGGACATGGTCTTCTACTGCGAATGCGCCTGCGACGAGGACAGGTCGTGCTCCGCCGGCTGCGACTGCGATGACGACTGCTGACTTTCACTTCCCCAGCGGGACGACGCAGCGGAACGAGAGGTTGCCCCTCGATGCGTCGGTCGGGGCCTTGTGCCAGGAGCAGATCCGGCGCGGGAACCCGCGCGGCTGGAAGATCTTCTGGAGCGCCATGTAGCCCCACGTGCGCCCGCCGTCGTCCTGCTTGATCGGGCCGCGGTCGAGCACCGACGCGGGGAACGCGTCGGACGTCCATTCCCACGTCCCGCGCGCCGGCTCGATCCGGACCTTGGTGGACAGCAGGACCCGCTCCCACTGGATCACGCTCGGCAGCGCCCCCTTCCGCCACCGGCAGTACGCCGCGGCGTCCGTCCAGGTGACGCAGTTGACGGGGAAGTTCTTCGGGTGGACCTGGCAGTCGGACCGGGGCCGGCACTTCCCGAGCGCCGCGCACCTCTCGTAGTCGGCGACGAGCACCGGATCGCGATCGATGCAGAACGGCTCCACCCGCACCGGCGTCAGCGATTCCGGCCCGGGTGGCCAGTTCTTCCGGGGATACGGCTGCGTCACGCTGACCTCGGCCGCATCGAACTCGAACATCCGATCAGGGCACGTCCCCGTTCCGCTCGCCGTGACCGGCGCCGGCATCGCCCCGTCGCGCTCTCCCGACGACGGTGTCGCCACCTCACCGGAAGCGTCGCCCGAGTCGGACGGCGATGCGTCGGATCCGCCCGTGTCATCGCCCGGCCCGAGATCGGTCGCCCTTTCATCGATGTCGTTGACCTCGGCGGAGCCCTGCATCGACGAGACGACCTCCACGCCGAGGATGCCCAGGACCACTCCGCCGAGCCCGCACAGCACGCAGGTCAGCCCTTTCACGGCCCCGGTCCGAAGAGAACCGCGCTTGACCTGGAGACCTGGTGTGCGGGCAGCGGCGGCGAGCTCGGACCGCAGTCGGTCGAGGGCCTCGCGCGAGCTGACGACTCCTGTTTGCTCCGTGTCGATGCTCCGGGCGATCGAGTCGATCTGGCGCCGGATCGAGGTGAGCGCCTGCTCGCGCGAATCGAGCACCGCACCGATCTCGGACACGATCCGCTCCTCCTCGACCGCGGCCCCCGGATCCTCCGGGTCCTCTTCGCCCTGGATCTTCTCGAGTGCCTCACGGATCGCGACGGGCATGTCCCGTCTGACCGGCGAGTGCAGGTAGAACCACGTGACGGCCCGGACGAGCGCCCCGGCGCACTCGGGCACCACGCTCGCGGGCTCGCGCCGATCGTGGTCCTGGACCGTCGCGCCCAGCCGGCTCAGGCCCTCGAGCGCCTCGAACGTCTCCACCATCTCGTACGGCACG
>Ga0233425_10010945_pt1 | contig 10800 bp, 8 predicted proteins | sample Watercolumn_Towu_2_FD_181712 | JGI IMG/M metagenome (GOLD analysis project Ga0233425, IMG submission 181712) | Freshwater microbial communities from Lake Towuti, South Sulawesi, Indonesia - Watercolumn_Towuti2014_140_MG | ecosystem: Environmental > Aquatic > Freshwater > Lake | place: Indonesia...
AGACCAACGCTACGGTGGCGACTCCCAGGATAGACTGAAGATGAACACGGGGATTGTGGACAGGCAAGTGTCTAGACATGACTACACCTCCTCTTGAGTTCAGTGGGCATGCGAGATGCAACCCTGAGGAGATGCAGTCTCGGCCCGGCAGCCCTGCGACCATGTCTCGTGAGTCGAGATTTAGGCCAGTAGCTTTGCGTCCCACCCTTTCGAATGGTTTGCCTTTATCAAGCTTCAACACAGATTTTGGTGAGCTTTGCGCTCGACTGCATCAAGGAGCAAGGACTGTGCCAGCCTTGGTTTGGAGAGGAGAGAAAGGCGGGGTTCTTAGGGTTGAGTTCAGTTGCCTAAGAAATCCCCCTGTCCCCCTTTGCGAAAGGGGGAACGCAAGGGTTGATTTTCATCGTTCATGGGTGCCCCCCAAAGCATGGCAATTCCGTAGAAATGTGTGTCCGGACTACCATGCGTCACAAGATCGGAAGCAGGTGAGCCTCTTGCAGAACTCTCAAATTCCGTCACCCCGGCCCCGTATCGCGGTACGGGGTAGACTCCAGCCGGGGTCCGGAAATCGTTGAAAAACCTGGATTCCGGCTGACGGCATGTCCGAATGACGATTTGGAATAAACGAGGAGTCATAGAGGATGGTCCGGGAGGAACCGAAAAGCCCTGAGAGCTGCGACCTTGGTTCCATCTGCGCCGGTTGTGGCGTTAGATTACGAATATGAATTACTAACTACGAAATTGTAACCATGGCATGGATCATAGTCTCTGACGCCTCCCGGCAGACAGCCTCAGCTCTTGACTCTGTGCCTTCCGTGTCTCTGTGGTTCAATTGAGTCTTCTCACTGCGAAGGATCAACACGTGGCAGGAAGAGACGACACAGCCGCCTGAGACGGGCGCAGGTCCCTGCAGTTGTGGAGGGTCTATGTTGGGTTGGTATCATAATTGCTTCAGGCGAAGGCAACGGCTGAGCGTTGAGAGTGCAGTGTTGAGTCTAACTTATTGGCTTCATTATTGGCGAGGAGCTGAAGAATTGGAAAAGATATCCCTTTCAATTCCTTGTTTAGTCCTTTCAACGGAGACGAACCTCTCTGCTGAAACTGAGAAGCACATCCTTACGCCTTTCGGGTACATTGATATCATCTTCCCGAGCTCACTTGGCGAGGGTAAGGAAGGCAAACCCTTCGAAGTCAAAGTGATCGGTGATATCGACTCGTGGATGCTCGACGATGCAATGCCTCTTGAATTCAAAGCCACTCTTCGCAGGTTCTTGATCGAGGTTGTCGAAATATGTACGGGATCATCCTTCCCAAAGTCAACCAGGAACTCCATGCACCTCAGCGGAGAGGATCAGAGAATAAGAATCGTTCTCACTCCCCAACCTGAACGCAATGCTCAAAAAGGGCATTGACCTCACATTAGCTCAGCGATCCTAGCCTATCATCCCCGGACCCCGGCTGAAAACCTGCCGGGGTGACGTTTAGTAAATATGCCGTGAACGGTTACAATATGTCAGCGCATTCCACAATTGCGTAGGGGGCTGCCCGAGAATATCGGCTTTACCGTGAAATCCCCCCTGCCCCCCTTTGGCAAAGGGGGGCAGGGGGGATTTCAGTAACTCGGGGTGAATCAGTGCCACGATTCATGACCGTTAAGCGTTCTTGTGGGAGCGGCTTGCAGCCGCGATAGGCCTGTCGCGGCTGCAAGCCGCTCCCACGGATCAGGATAGTCCTTGAAGCAGTTCTCGGACAAGCTACTAGCAGTGCTTACGCCATCTGGGATGGGTGATGCCGTATTTCTTTATCTTGTAGTTGAGAATGCGAGGTGTGATGCCCAACCGCATGGCCGCGTCCTTCTGTATCCACAGGCTCTCTTCGAGGGCCTGCTGAATCAGGCTCTTCTCATTGTCATCCAGTTGAAGCAACTGCCTGCCAGGGTCACTCGGTAGCGTGGTGCGAGATTCAGGCAACGATACGCTCTCTCGTTGAATGATAGGACTCTCTTCGATGATGGCGGCTCTTTCAATGACATTGGAAAGCTCTCTGATGTTTCCCGGCCACGGGTAGCTTTTGAACAGGTTGATGACCGCGGGCGAAAAACCGTCCACACGCTTCTTCACAGTGCGGCAGATCTTCTGGAGCAGATGATAGGCCAGGGGTTCGATGCATTCGGTGCGTTCGCGGAGCGGCGGCAGGTGGACCCGCAGCACATTGATCCGGTAGAAAAGATCTTCCCGGAAGGTCTTTTCCGCTACCTGTTCTTCGAGGTTTCTGTTGGTGGCGGTGATGATGCGGATATCGGAATGAATGGTGCGATCTCCTCCCAACCGTTCGAATGACTTGTCCTCCAACACACGGAGAAACTTTGCCTGAAGGGCAGGGGTCAGCTCCCCAATTTCATCGAGAAAGACCGTGCCCCCGTTGGCTTGTTCGAGGCGCCCCACCCGGGTCTTGTTGGCACCTGTGAACGATCCCTTTTCATGGCCGAAGAGCTCACTCTCAAGCAAAGTCTCCGGGATATTCGCACAGGTGATCTTGATGAAGGGTTTGTCACGCCTTGCACTGTTGAAATGGAGTGTCCCCGACAGGATGCTCTTTCCCGTGCCGGTTTCCCCGGTCACCAAGACGGTTGAATCGGTATCCGCGAGCTTCTGGATGGTTGCCATGAGCTGTCGCATGGGCGGGCTGACGGCAATGATCCGCTCATAGTCATAAATGACGTCCTGCTGTCTCCGGAGATAGTCGAGCTCGTTTCTCAAGCTTCGGTTTTCCATGGCCTGGCTGACTGCCAGTTTGATTTTGTCCGCCGGGTAGGGTTTCGTGATGAAATCAAAAACCCCGACTCTGATGAGTCCAACGATCAATTCCGCACGTTCGTTGTGGCTGGTGGCAATAAGACGGGCGTGAGGCGCCTCTTTGAGCAGCCTTTCGGCGAAGTCGATCTCTCTCCCTCTGCTCGCCTTCAAATCGAAGATGATCACATCGAAGACCATCTTCTTCATGTGTTCGGCGGCATTCGAAAAGTCCTCACAAAAAGTCAGCCGATGGCTCGAACCAAGGGCTTTTGACAAAAGATTGAGGGAAATTGCGTCTTCCTCTATGATAAGGACCGTCGCCATGTGACTTCTCAGCCTCTGTGGTTTCCAAACGAGCATGCGCCGAACCGCGCATCCCCTGCACTGCAGTAATCCTTACATTCAATCACAACAACTTCACCCAATCCAAATTCCTCTTCACAACGTCGTACAATCGCTGATCAGCAGTCACAAGAGGCACTCCATCCCTGGCTGCCAGGGCCAGGTAGCTGGCATCATAGGCCGAACACCCGTAGGTGTTGCAGTAGCTGATCATGATGCCGTAGAGCTCGAAGACATCCGACAAAGGGATTCCGAGGTTTATGAAGCCTTCGATTGCAGTATGGATCTTCTCTTCTTCAATTCGCCCTCGTCTTCTTGCAATTACCAGCCCGTTGACTACTTCATGTTCCAGCAGAGAAGGGGCACTCAAACGCACGTCACCGCTCACGTACCGATGAAGTATGGATAATGCTCTTTCCCCGTGGACCTCGTCGGGGAGGTACCATTTGAGAACGACACTCGCATCTACTACCAGCCCCTTCAAGGTCTAGCCTCCAGTTCCTTCCTGGACTCTGAGTATATTTCCCCTGCGGAAATGCCACTCGTTAGAAGCGCTTCCCTTGCTTCCATGATCTTTCGATAGCCTTCCATGCGCTGAGACCGCTGGTATTCATCAAAAGATATGATCACTGCCACAGGCTTTCCTCGCTTTGTCACAATGATCTGCTCGTTCTTCTCAACTGCATTCTGGATGAAGTTGCTAAAACCCTTCTTCCCTTCGGCAATACTGACAGTCGACCTTTTCATGTCTCCTCCGTATTGGTCATACATCATGACCAACGATATGGACAAAAACTCATCTTGTCAAGGCCTGTCACTTGGTGAAGAACCGAAATTCAATCAACATCGGCAAAGAACGGAGCATGATTGGAGGAAAAAATCGCGGGGTCTCTCCTGATGATTGCGGCTATGGCAGGTTCCCTTTTGAACTCCTTGTCAAGAAACTGCCTCACTACCCCCCGATGCCAGCCCTTGGGGTGGTGAAAATCAGCGTACAGGGAGAGGTCTCCGTCATAGTGCATTCTGATTTCCAATGCCTTTGCTTCATCCCCATAGATGGGCAGATTGAAGATGGACAGGTTAAGGAAACCGATCTGTTCGGCGTGCCTTACGGTGAAGTCAAGCGTGTTGCGAGCCTCTCGCAAAGTCTCGTGGGGGGTCCCAAACAGCAAGTAGACATAGGTTCCAATGCCAGCCTTTCTGAGGCTCCTCAACGCACGGGATACTACGTCGAGATCGATTCCCTTGTGTTCTTCATCCAGAACCTGTTGATCTCCGGATTCGATTCCCAGCTGCAGCATGACGCAGCCGGAACGACGCAAAGCGATGCAGAAATCCTCTTCAGCAAGGTGTTCAGTCACTCTGGCAAAACCATACCACGGCGCCCCGGGTGGATTGTGCGCGAGAACATTGAGCAAATGTGGACTGATGGCATTGTCAAGAAGATGGAGCAGCGCCGGATTGGTTCGAGTCACAAGAACCTGCAACTCCTCGATCACCCGGCCAACAGGGATTGGCAAATAGGGATTGCCCTCAGCCCGCTCCGGGCAAAACGCGCATTGGTTCCAGTAACAGCCGCTCGATGAGCTGTATGGGAGGATGAACCCGGGGGAAAGATAACTGCGGTCCTGGGTGCTGAGTGCTGGGTGCTGAGTCCCGGGTGCTGGGTCCCGGGGGCGGTGAGAGGTGAAGTCGTAGTTGGGGATGGAGCATGCTGGGTTTGGAGCGTCGATGCCTACAAGAGAGAGGAGTGCCTGTTCTCCTGGTCCTGCCACCAGATGATCTACGAGACCACGGAAGGGGTTTTGCCAATTCGGTCTCCTCATCCAGGAGGTGATGAGGCATCCTCCCAGCACCAGCCTGATCCGGGGGTGTTCGCGTCTGAGGAAGCCAAGTATTGCGAAACTGCACAACGCCTGGCTTAGATAGTTCAGCGACAGGCCGACGATGGCAGTGCCCTCGGCTTCAATGATGCCATTGAGTCGCTCTTGAAAGTATGGGGAAAAGGGGTTTGCTTCGGGAGCTTCGGCAGCTCGCAGGAGATCGCGACTCCTCACCGGAGAAAGCTCTTGATGTTGGTAATTTGCCAGGCTCAGCCGGATCGCGCCAGATGGCAGCGATTTCTCGAAGAAGCGATTCAAGTCCGTAACGGTCCGCTGGTAGCGGTCAAAGTTCTGGACGATGGCCGGGTTGCGGATCTGGTCAAGGTTTTTCGAAATGTTGCGAGCGGCTCGAAGGGTCCATTTGTCGGTCGGAATCACGGACTGCTCGGTGAGAGCGAGCAGGGCCTCGATGTTCAAGTCTGCTACGCTATAGGGTATTCCATGGTGGTGCAGGGCACCTGCAAGTCTGGCAATTCCGGCTGGAGGCTCGCAAGGCTTCACCACCGGCGGATGGAGCAGCAGAACAGGGGACCTCATTAGAGCCAATCGCTCACAGTTTCAGCAGGGCCATAGCCCTTTTGACAATGTTCTCAGCGGAAAATCCGAATCGGTCCATGAGGAACTCCCCGGGCGCCGAAGCCCCAAACCGGGAGGTCCCGATAACAGCGCCGGCCGCTCCCACATACCGTTCCCACCCCATGGGGACTCCTGCTTCGACGGCAATCCGGGCAGTCACTGCCGGGGGCAACACCCGGTCCCGGTAATCCTGTGATGCTCTCTCGAAGAGTTCCCAGCTGGGCATGCTCACCACACGGGCTGAGACGCCTTCCGTGGCAAGCTGGTGACGTGCCTGGAGACACAGGTGCACCTCCGATCCGGTAGCGATTAGAATGATGTCCGGCTTGCCTGAAGATTCAGCCAGGATATAAGCGCCCCTGGTAAGTCCTTCAGCCGGGCCGTATTGTGAACGGTCCAGAACCGGGAGCTTTTGTCTGCTCAAGATGAGGGCCACAGGGCTGTCATTGATGAGCATGGCCTGGCGCCATGCCTCGGCAGTTTCAGAAGCGTCGGCAGGGCGGATGACCGTTAGTCCCGGTATGGCCCTCAAGCTGGCAAGATGCTCCACGGGTTGATGGGTTGGGCCGTCTTCCCCCACAGCGATACTGTCATGGGTTAAAACATAAATCACAGGCAGCTTCATGAGGGTGGCAAGGCGTATGGCCGGCCGGAAATAGTCGGCGAATACGAAGAACGTTGCGCCATAGGGGCGGAGCCCTTTATGGATGGCCATTCCGGAGAGGATTCCTCCCATGGCGTGTTCTCTCACACCAAAACGAATATTCCTGCCATCATAGCTGTCTTTCTGAAAATCCGGAGAACCGGTGATGAGGGTTTTGGTGGAAGGAGCCAGGTCTGCGGAACCCCCGATCACTGTTGGGACATTCTTGGCGATGGCGTTGAGAACCATCCCGGATGCTTCTCGAGTGGCAATGGCACCGGTTTTGGAAAAATCCGGCAGCCCTCCATCCCACCCGTGGGGAAGGACCCCTGCCAGAGCATCTTTCCATTCACCGGACAGTTCCGGAAAGGTTTTGGAGTAAGCGGTGACTCTTTCCTGCCAGAGGCTTTCCGCCATTCTACCCTTCTCCACACACCTCCTGAAAACCTCGACGACTTGATCCGAAATGCAGAAAAAGGCGTCTTCCGGACATCGGAGGTTTCTTTTGGTGAGACAGACCTCTTCTTGGCCCAGGGGTTCACCGTGAGCAGATGCTTTTCCCTGTTTGTTGGGACTGCCATAGGCGATTTGGGTTCGGAGCAGAATCAAGGTCGGTTGAAGGGTTTGTGTTTGAGCCGACTTGATGGCGGTGTAGATGGCATCCAAGTTGTTACCGTCCTCAACACGAAGCACGTTCCAGTGGTAAGCCTTAAAACGCAGGGCGACGTCTTCGGTGAAAGTTATGTCCGTGCTGCCTTCGATGGAGATCCCATTGTCATCGTAGAGGCAGATTAGTTTTGCGAGGCCCAGGTGACCTGCCAGAGAGGCTGCCTCGGCGGCTATTCCCTCCATCATGTCCCCGTCGCCGCACATCACAAAGGTGTAATGGTCTATGATTTCATGGCCCGGGCGGTTGTATAGTGCCGCCATGTGCCGCTCGGCCATGGCCATGCCTACCGCATTGGCAAAACCTTGCCCCAGCGGCCCGGTGGTGGTTTCCACACCGGGCGTATGACCGTACTCCGGATGGCCCGGCGTTTTGCTTTCCCACTGGCGAAAATTCATGATGTCCTCAAGGCTGACGTCGTAGCCTGTCAAATGCAGCAGGCTATAGAGCAGCATCGATGCGTGTCCGCCTGAGAGCACAAAGCGATCGCGATCGGGCCATTGGGGGTTTTTCGGGTTGTGTTTGAGTATTTGAGTCCAGAGGACATATGCTGCCGGGGCCAGTCCCATCGGGGCACCGGGGTGTCCCGAGTTTGCCTTCTGTACGGCGTCGATGACGAGCGTGCGGATGGTGTTGATGCAAAGTCCGTCAATGGTGCAAGGACCTTCAGGCAAAGCTCTACTCATTATCATTACTCCTCAGTTTTCCTACATTCCTCGAGGCTGCCCGGTGGCGGTCAGCACGCCGGTCCACAGTCTTCCCTTGGGATCGATTTGTTTGCGTCCTGAGACGGCAAGCCGGATCGGCAGATGAGTGTATTCATTCTTCCAGAAGCCTACAACCATGTTGGTGCGCCCGGCCATGGCGGCGTGCACCGCGTTATGGCCCAAAAGCAGGCAGAAGACCGAATCGCGCGAATTTGCCTGCATGCTCCGAATGGTGTAGCTCGGATCAATATACTTCAAGGTGACCTCCAAACCGACTTGCTGGAAGTGTTCGCGGATCCTGTCTCTGAGAAAGACGCCAATGTCTCCAAGGCGGATGTTCCCTGAGGCGTCCCTGCCGTTCATCTGCTCCATCAGGTCCTGTCCGGCTCCCTCTCCCACCACGATCACTGCGTGGCCACGCTTCTCCAATCTCTCCCTCAGTGCTGCAAGGAACCCGTCGAGCGTAAAGGGGACTTCCGGGATGAGGCAAAAGTTGACCACACTGTTGGCAAGTGTAGCGTAAGCGGCTATGAAGCCGGAATGGCGCCCCATGAGCTTGACGAGACCGATGCCATTCCTTGCTCCGTCGGCCTCACTCCGGGCTGAATAGATGGCGGTCCGGCTCTCGGTGACTGCCGTCTCAAAACCAAACGACTCTTCGACGAAAGGGATGTCGTTGTCTATGGTCTTGGGAATTCCGATCAGCCCGATCTTTAGATTGCGCTGGCGAATCTCCTCAGCCATGGCCTGGGTGCCCCGCAACGTGCCATCTCCGCCTATGGTGAAGAGGAGACCAACATTCATCCTCTCGAGAGTGTCTATCATTTCGGACACGTCCTGAGGGCCGCGAGACGACCCCAGAATGGTCCCTCCCCGTTCATGAATGTCTCGGACCGAATCGGGGGTCAATTCCAAAGGTGTGTGGCGATGCCCGGGTGAGAGTCCTTCGTAGCCGTAGCGAAAACCAAAAACCGTTCGCACTCCGTAGTGATGAAAGAGGCTCATCACGATCGCCCGTATGGCGTCATTCAAACCGGGGCACAGCCCGCCGCAGGTTACGATTCCGGCCTTCAGTTTGGAGGGATCGAAGTAAATATGCCGCCGTGGTCCAGCGACCTCGAAGCTGGGAATCTCAACTCCCACATCCAAGCAGGCCTTGATCTGTTTCGGATTCGATCCATATGCGACCCTCTCGTCGTCGCGCACGAAGCAGACGCCTGTCAGGGGAGACGGGATCCGGCACTCACCCAATGTTTCAATGCGAAAGTCAAGATTACACTCTTCCATGGCTATCTCCATCTGTAAATACATGTACCTAAGAGAGGCAAAACACTGTAGTCTATTTACTCCAAAAAAGCAGGGAGATTTTTTTCACGCTTTCATACTTCAGGCCCTCCGGCTCTGGCAAAGGGTTGTTGACAGATGTTGCGTCAAATTGCTATAGGAGTAGCGATCCTGCTTTCACAGTACATGCAAGACAATATTTTCCCTGCTAATTCTGGTTGACTGGATGAACCCAATTGGAAGCATGTCGGGACTGGGGGGAGGTCCCCCGGGCCGACCTTGGCATTATGAACTGGGAGTTTAGGAGGAGGTACCATGAATCGCATGAGATCAGGCATTCTTGTGTCACTGGCAGTGGTCATGCTTTTGGCCCCGGTTGCGGCCATGGCAGGCGAAACGTTGGATGCTGTGAAGGCCCGTGGCTATCTCAATGTGGGGGTCAACGGCGGTCTCTTCGGTTTTGGCATGCCCGATGAAAAGGGTGTCTGGAAAGGCCTGGACGTTGACACAGGCCGAGCCATCGCTGCCGCAATCTTTGGTGACCCTGAAAAGATTAAGTATGTCACCCTGACAACTCAAACTCGTTTTACTGCCGTTCAGTCCAAAGAAGTGGACGTCCTCTGTCGGAATGCCACCCGCACCCTGACGCGCGACACGGACCTCGGCTTGAATTTTGTTCAGGTCAACTACTATGACGGTCAGGGCTTTCTCGTCCCCAAGAAGCTGGGTGTCAAGAGCGCCAAGGAACTGAAGGGTGCAAGCGTATGCGTACTTCCGGGTACAACCACCGAACAGAATGTGGCTGACTACTTTCGAGCAAATAAACTGGAGATGAAGCCTGTGGTCATCGAACAGAACATCGAGCTCAACAAGGCCTTCTTTGCCGGGCGATGTGACGTTCTGACTTCGGATGCCTCTCAATTGGCCGGCATTCGCGCCGTGGCCCCCAATCCGGACGACTACATCATCCTGCCGGAAATCATTTCGAAAGAGCCTCTGGCACCCGTTGTCCGTCATGGCGACGAACAGTGGCGCGATATCGTGGACTACACTGTCCTGGCAATGATCGCGGCCGAGGACCTGGACATCACTTCCAAGAACGTCGACGAGATGCTCAAGAGTACAGACCCCAACGTCCAGCGATTCCTGGGAGTGACCCCGGGCAACGGCAAGGCCCTGGGCCTGGACGAAAAGTGGGCCTACAACATCGTCAAGAAGGTTGGTAACTACGGGGAGATCTTCGAAGCCAACGTGGGCGAAAAGACCAAGCTTGGCCTCAAGCGCGGCCTCAATGCCCAGTGGAAGGACGGTGGTTTGATGTACGCTCCTCCGTTCAAATGATTTCTGGAGTTGTTGTTCCTCACCGCAGAGACGCGGAGATCGCAGAGTAAAGAAATAGCTTTCATCTGGCTTTCTCCGCGTCCTCTGCGTCTCTGCGGTGAAATTCGCTTTTTCGGCTCCAACCACACAGCCGACGAAAGAGCCATACCGTGTCAGAAGGACGGACGGAACCAGGCAGGCCAGGCGATTCCCCAAGCATCCCGTTCTGGCATGATCCCGCGAAGCGGTCGCTCGTGTATCAGGCCCTGGCCTTAGCCCTGGTGCTAATGGTGGGCTATTACCTGTTTGCCATCACCCAGTCGAACCTTCGAAAGCAGTCCATCGCCACCGGCTTCGGCTTCTTCGGCCGGGAGGCGGGGTTTGAGATCGGTGAGTCGATAATCCCATATTCATCGGCCGACACTTACGCCAGGGCCCTTGTAGCCGGGATACTGAATACGCTGAGGGTCTCGTTGGTTGGGATCATTCTGACGATCGTTCTGGGGACTCTTGTCGGTGTGGCGCGGCTTTCCAGCAACTGGCTGGTTTCGCGTCTGGCTGCCAGCTATATCGAGGTATTACA
>Ga0233425_10010946_pt1 | contig 10799 bp, 11 predicted proteins | sample Watercolumn_Towu_2_FD_181712 | JGI IMG/M metagenome (GOLD analysis project Ga0233425, IMG submission 181712) | Freshwater microbial communities from Lake Towuti, South Sulawesi, Indonesia - Watercolumn_Towuti2014_140_MG | ecosystem: Environmental > Aquatic > Freshwater > Lake | place...
AGAAAGAAGAAAAAAAGCTTGACCAACTGGAATTATTTAAAAATAACTAATAAACTTAAGTTACGAACAATCCCCTTTGAGGGGTTCACATTTCATGCCTCCAGTTTTACTGGAGGTTATTGACTTTTCGCCTGGTGATATACAAGCAATTTTTGGATCTAAAAAAATTGGAGGTCTAGCTAAAAATGTTTTATGGATTTTTACAAATGGAAATGTTTATTCATGTATATTGGATCTTAATTTGTTTGGTATGCTAAATGGACAAATAAGCATAGAAGAATTTGAAACTCGTGAAGCTGCTTTTGGTGCGACGACTGCTGTAGCAAGTTATGTAATTGACAAAAATAAGAATATGCAAATGTATATTACATATGCTATAGCATATGCCGGATCAGCGGTTTGGTCACCTCCGGACTTATATTGTAACACATATAAGTCAGACTATTTTGAATGTGTTGCTCATAAAAGTGTTAACACCAAGGGAAAAAGCAAAGACAAGAAAGGGAAGGATGAAATGTGGATTAGTTTGCCTGAAGCGTGGACACTGATAGGTGTAATTGAAGGCGTACCTCCATTCACATATAATGGTAATGACCCAGCGACTTATTGCTTTGGTTACCCTACAAGCGTTACTTTTGGAACTGAAACCTCTACAGTTTCGACAACAAAATCGACTTATGATCAGACAACTACAATGGGATTGAAATATGAACATGAGATTGAACACTTCGGATCTATTGGTGGCGGTTTGTCATTCGCAAATGCTTTATCGAACGCTTATGAAACAAGTCGAACTTTAGAAGGAAGTATTAGTTTTGACACATATAATTTATTAGGCAATGACGATGGTCTCTATGGATGGTTAGTCTTTGAGGCACCCACACTTAGCGTTAGTCTATATAGTAGATATGCAGATGCTGCTGATGTAGGTGATAAGAATAAAAAGCTTGAAGATGTAGTCCATATATCTGTGAAGGACATTAACATAGTATGTGATTCATATCTTCTTGAAAATCCTGATAGTATTGAAAAATCTAAGGGTATGAAAAAAGTTAATAGATCTATAGACTTGACATTTTGGCAGGATTGCCCGCACGATGGTGTTGATTTGTTTAGTAAGCGTATGAATGCTCTATCAGTAGCTCATGGCCTACAGTCTACTTCAAGCTTAGATTTTACGGAGAATTCCACTGACGTAACATCGTCAACGCAGACATTCAATTTAGATTTATCTTTAATATTAGGTTCATTTTCTCATGAATATTCGATAACACAAGAAAGTGAACATACTACTACATTTAGTAAAAAATTCAGCGCCACAGCAGCATACGTAGATCCTCCTAAACCATTTCCTGATAGCTATCTTGATTCAATGAAAATACAACCTTTTTTGCTCAAACCTGAAGACAGAAATACAAAAGCGGATTGGATCCCAGACAGGTATAAAAATAGTAATGCCTGGCTTTTGACATGGGAGATTATTGATATTGAATGTTATCCACTTTCACCACACACCTTAAAATCTCTTCTAAACCCAACCCGTACTCACAGATTGTTAAGCCAGGCCTTAAAATCGCAAGAAAGAGAAAGAAGCGAATATGAAGCAGTGGACAATCATTAGCATAATAGTACTGATCATGCTTATCAGTGGGCTTTGGTTTTTTGTCTTTAGAAACAATAAAGAGAGTTCTTTAATTTACAGGACTGCTCCGATTCAATACGGAAACTTAATATCGTCTATAAGCGCTACAGGAACAGTTGAACCTGAAGAATTGATAGATGTAGGAGCTCAGGTAGCAAGAAAGATTGTCAGTTTTGGGAAAGACAAAAATAATTAAGACAGTTGATTACGGTTCTGATGTAGAGGAAAACACTATATTAGCAAAAATAGATGATTCTCTATTTTTTTCGGACATGCTCCAGGCACAAGCACAGGTTTTGCAGGCTAAAGCCTCTCTGGAGAAATCCGAAGCCGATCTTGACGAATTGAAAGCAAAATATGAGCTGGCAGAAAATAATTTTGCCCGTGCCAGTAAATTAAGGTCAGATAATGTTAATTCTCAGGCAGACTATGATGCCTTTAAATCGGAATATCAGGCAGCTAAAGCAAATATAAACGTAGGCATGGCTGTAATAGACCAAGCTAAAGCTGAAATTGCCGTAGCCGAGTCGGCGCTTAGGCGCGCGCAGCAGAATCTTGATTACTGCACGATAAAATCTCCCGTAAAAGGAGTAGTTATTGATCGCAAGGTGAACATCGGGCAGACTGTGGTAGCAAGTCTTAATGCGCCAAGTTTGTTTTTGATAGCAAAAGATTTAAAACGTATGGAAGTCTGGGTTACTGTTAATGAAGCGGATATAGGTAAAATTCAACCCGGCCAGAATGTAACATTTACTGTTGATACCTATCCCGGAGAGATATTTACAGGCAAAGTAATGAAGGTTAGGTTTAATGCCACTGTTACTAAAAACGTAGTTACTTACATAGTTGTTGTCAGTACTGATAATTCAAAAGGCAGACTTTTACCGTATCTGACAGCAAATGTTCAATTTGAAATAGCCAGAAAAAACAATGTTTTTATGGTAGCGAATGCAGCGCTTCGCTGGATGCCAGAAGACGAACAGATTTTAAAAAGACATCAGGAACTGATAGCTCAGGTTTTAAATGAAGATCAAGCTCTCCAAAAATCGAACGATAAAAAGATGGGGATTGTTTGGATTTTAAAAAACAATGACCTAACTCCGCTTAAAGTAACTATAGGAATATCAAATGATGCTACAACTGAAATAGAAAGCAAGGATTTAAAAGAAGGCATGGAAGTTATTACAGCATTTCAATCACAAACACAGAAAAGCTCTTCGGTAAAAAATCCATTCCTGCCACAATTCAGGAGAAGATAAAATCTAGTCGTTTTGGTCTAAACTTCTAAACACGTCCTATTAACAATCAAGTATAAGCTAGCCTTTGGATTTAGTCATTCTATGCTTGTCTAAGAAGATTGTCTGAAATTTGTAAGCATAAAGAAAAATTCCTGGAGTAATAAAAAGCGTCAGTATCTGGGCAATTATAAGCCCTCCTAGTATAACTAATCCGAGTGGCCTTCTCAATGAAGTATCTATTCCAAATCCAATTGCCAAAGGTATTGCGCCAAATATGGAAGTAAGACCTGTCATAAGGATCGGTCTGAACCTGACAAGGCATGCGCTATAGATTGCATCAAGCGCTGTCTTGTTTTCTAATCTGATTTTTTGAAGTGCCAGGTCCACCATCATTATCCCATTCTTGACAACTATTCCCAGGAGCAGAAAAAGTCCAACATACGCAAAGAGAGAAAGTTCGGAGTTGAATAATAACAGAGCACCGATAGCCCCTGCTATAGCAATTGGGAGAGTTGTTAACACTGCAACAGGATAGATATAGCTTTCGTACAAAAGTCCAAGAACTACGTACATAAGGAATATTGTCGCAATAATCAGTATTGCCAGGTTATGTATAGAAATAGCAAATTGTTTTGCTTCGCCCTGAAGCTCCCCATTTACTCCAGGCGGCAATATCGTTTGAGCTATGCTTTCTACTTTTTCTACTGCTTTACCAAGAGGAACGCCTCCTGTAAGATTGAATGAAATAGTAGCCGCCGCCAGCTGCTGATAGTGGGTAACAGATTGAGATCCAGTAATTTTGTTAAATTGTACAAGCTCACTCAAAGGCACCATGTTGCCTGTTATGGACGATTTAAGATATAATGCTGAAAGATCCTCGGGAGTTCTTCTATACTTATCGGCAAGCTCAATTATAACATCGTAGAAGCTTGAGTTTTCAATGTACTGTACCGCTCTGCTATGAGAATAAGCAGTAAGCAGCGCATTTTCAATATCAGTTATGCTAATACCTAAACTGGAAGCCTTATTCCTATCTATTTTTATATCAAGCTGGGGGAGATTAAGTTTTATATCGCTCTGAACATCTTTGAAATCATTGTATTTTCTAAGTTCTTTTTCAAACATCTGCCCATACTTGAACACATTATCTCTATTTAATCCAGTAATAAGGTAAGAATATTGTGCTCCTTTCGCAGTTGTCTCTCCTCCAGTATTTATATCAAGGACAGGCATAGGAGAAAGATAAACCTCGCCAAGATTAAAAGACATTTTTGAAAACTTATTCCTCAACTCTGAAAGCACCTCATTCATTCCCTGTCTCTCTTTTTTGTTTTTGAGTATGATGGTTATGAGACCATTGGATTGGTCAGCACCAGAATAAATTCCGGTAATAGTAAAAAATCTTGCTACATTTTTGTCTTTTTTTAGAATATCATCGACGGCATTTTGAAACTTCTGAGCTCTTTCCGAAGAAATACCAATAGGCAACTTAATAGAACCAAATATGGTTCCGCTATCACCGTTTGGCAGGAAATTTTTGGGGACAATAAAATAAAACAGCAAAGCACACCCCAGGCACAAGCACCAGAGTACTAATGAAAGAGAAGGCTTTTTTAAAAATAACATTAGATAAAAGCTATATTTTCTTATGGTTTTTTTAAGTAATATGCTGACAATTTTCTGAATATGATTCTTTTTATTTCTGCCATTTGCTGTCAGTATGTTTGCACACATCATGGGAGTAAGTGTAAGCGACAGGAATCCTGAAATAAAGATCATCACAATCGCAACAACAGCAAATTCTCTAAACATTCCCCCGATAACTCCTTCGATAAACAAGATAGGAATAAAGACAACAACCAGTGCAATCGTCATAGATATTACAGATGGGGTAATTTCTATTATGCTTTTAAGGGAAGCAGCATCAGGTAAGAGGCCATTTTCCAGATGCCTTGAATTGTTTTCCAGTACAACAATTGAGTCATCAACGATAACCCCTACGGCCAATGTAAACGCAAGCAGAGATAAGTTGTCAATACTATAGTTAAAAAAATACATTACTATAAAGGTACCCAGCATTGAAACAGGAATGATAACAGCAGGAATGATCGCTGCAGAGATTCTGCCTATAAAAAAGTAAATTACCGCAATAACCAGAATAACTGCAAACAGCAGGGTAATTTTTACCTCGTTAATAGATTTAATAATTGCAAGAGACCTGTCATACACTATCGAAAGATTAAAAGATTTTGGCAGTTCTCCCTTCAGCTTTGATATCATCTTCTTAATTTCGTCCAGAAGGTTGACAGTATTGCTACCGTCTTTGCGGGAAATAGAAAGCATTATAGGATTAATGTAGTTCTTGCCTTCTATTATATCGGAATATTTCAGCATGTAATTGGTTTGCTGCGGAGTGTATAAAGCTTTACCTATATCCGCAATTTTAATAGGCCCATTATCTTTATATTTCAAAATAAGATTATTATAAGCCTCAGGAGTTGTCAGTTGTCCGTCCGGCAAAATCGAAAATGTACGGTATTCATCGCTCAAATAGCCACCGGAAGACATTGCGCTGGAACTTAGCAAAAAATTTCTTACATCGGACATGGTAATTCCATATTTTGTCATTTTATAAGGATCAAGATAAATCCTAATAGCCGAAGATACGCTCCATATCGTTACTGTTGAAACTCCATCTATCATGTTAATAGGTTGACCTATTTTTTTATCTGACAGCTGAAACAATTTATCATGAGGGATTGTATCAGAATCGGCAATCAGGAACATAACAGGTTTTGTCGAAGAATTTGTTTTAGTAAATCCAGGATCGTCAGGCAATTTTGGCATATACCCCTTTGCGTATGAAATCGCCGATTGAATATCTGGTATTACCTGATTAAGTTCACATCCCAAATTAAAAGTAAGAATTATTTTTGTACAACTGTCAGTTGACACAGAAATTATTTTCTTTAGCCCCTGTATTCGTGTAAGTTGCCGTTCCAGCGGTGTTGCTACAGTATCTGCCATTGTTTGGGGGGCTGCGCCGGGATAAAAAGCCGTAACAGTAATTACAGGATAATCAACAATTGGCAAATCCGATACGGGCAAACTGAAATATGCAAAAAATCCAAGTATGCAAATAGTAACTGCTACAAGCATAATACTTATCGGCTTTTTTATAAAATACCTTGAAATATTCATAGAATTTTTTCCCAATATTGGATGTTAAACGTTTGGTGTTGGATATTCTTCTATTATGACTTTTTCATTAGGAACAAGATTCAACAATCCGGTAACTATTACCCTATTCCCAGGCTTGATTTCATCGCTTTTAACAGCAACACAGTAATTTTCATAACTTCCTATAACATCTACTGATGCTTTACGTGCGACACCATCACTTGATACTGTAAAAAAGTAATGCTTGTCATTATCAAAAATCAATCCTTCCGCAGGGATAAGAATTACATTCTTCAACTCTCCGACAATCAATTTCACATTCACAAAAAGGCCTGGCAGCAAATCCATTTTAGGATTGGGTATTATCCCTCTAAGCTGAATAGTTCCGCTCATATCCTGAACCTCATTATTTAAAGATTTTAAAATTCCTTCATATTGAAGATCAAAATTAGAGTTATCGTTCTTCTTACTGTTTACACTGATAATAACTTTTACTTCCCCCTTCTCTTTTAACGCATTTTTTATTCTGAACAAGTCTTTGCCTGGAACGCTGAAATCTACACAAAGTGGATCAATTTCTTTTACGTTTGCAAGGACATCACTGGATGAAGTAATGATGTTGCCTTCATCTACCTTTATGTAACCTATTACTCCATTTACAGGCGATGTGATTGAGCAGTGTTTCAGATTTATTTTGTCAAGGTCTATTTTTGCCTGGTCGGATTTCAACCGTGCTTTAAGTTGTGCAAATTCAGTCAGCATTTTTTCATAAGTTCGTTTTGGAATACTACCGGTCTGATAAAGCTTATGCTCTTTTTCTAATACATGTTTCTTGTACTTGTAATCTTCTATATCCTGGGATAGAGCTGCTTCGTTCATCCTTAAATTGGTTTTGTATGATTCATTATCAATGGAAATCAGAAGTTCATCTCTCTTTACATAGCTTCCCTCTTTAAAATAAATATTCTTTACCTGCCCTGACACCTGCGCTTTTATATCCACATCCTTATTGGCGGATAGTACCCCAAAAGAATTAATCTCCACAGGAATATCTTTTGTTATAACCTGCATGGTCTGTACCTTTATAGGCTCAGGCACATTCTTTGTTTCCTGTCTGGAACAACTCATAAGTACTAAAAATACTGATATAAAACATCCTCTTAACAGTTTGTCTTTTCTCATACTAGCCTCCTTGCGTAAAATAAAAAAACGTTATCTTGCCATTTGGAAGATAACGTTTTTAATCTTCTTTTTTTGTGTTTTTTATTTCCTCGAACAAAAAACTTCCAATTTAACCAGCAGGTCTTCTGGCTCTCGACTCATCCTACTTGCTTGTCTTCCCATCCCACAGTCGCGGAATAGTGACATTTTAAGCTTTCGTCATCGATTACAGCGGCGGGTCCGCAACGGTTTTTCACCGTTTTCCCTATTAAATCCGTTTCCGGATGCTGGTTCAATTTTTTTGTACCTTAATGATAAAACTGCATTATTAAAAGTAAAGTGGGTTTTTAATAATTTTTTGAAAGAATTTGCAAACAAAAAAAATCTAATTGTAGTTTTTAAACTAAAACCACTATAATAATGCTGTATAAACAAACAATTTCAAATTGGCAAGCTCTGCCAAGATTTTTAATAGCCCAAATACAAACTTTATACAGTAAATTCATGACTCTAATAGAACTGAAAAACATCTACAAAACATATTTTTTAAGAGAGGTAAGTGTTCCAGTACTTAAAGGAATTTCCCTGACTGTTAATAATGGCGAATTTATAGCTTTAATGGGAGCTTCGGGTTCAGGAAAAAGTACATTAATGAACATTCTGGGATGTTTGGATAGACTAACATCAGGAGAATATTATTTCGAAGGAAATGAAATTTCTTCCGTATCTAATGATAATCGAGCGCTTATCCGCAATAAAAAAATCGGATTCGTTTTTCAGAATTTCAATCTGCTGCCTCGCACCTCAGCCTTGGATAATATAATCATGCCATTGTCGTATACGGCAGAAAACCTTTCTTTAAAAGATACCAGAAAAAAAGGAATGGAATTGCTTTCGCTCTTTGCCCTTGAAAACCGGAGTAATCATGAATCTTCACAGCTTTCAGGCGGACAGCAACAGCGTGTAGCCATTGCTCGGGCACTGGTTAATAATCCCTCTATTCTTCTGGCAGATGAACCTACAGGAAACCTGGATTCAAAAACAGGAGAAGAAGTGCTGGAAATATTCACTAAGTTAAATAAGGAAAAAGGAATAACCATTGTTTTAGTAACCCATGACAATAAAGTAGCAGCTCATGCAAAAAGAATAATACATATTACAGACGGTATTATTGCTTCTTAATATGAAACTCCGTGTAACAGTAATTTCTTCTCTGATATCTTTAAACCCAAAAACCTAAATAAAGGAAAATAGAGATTGTTCCAATCATTTGGATTATATTAAGTTAGATTAAAACTAATAACCAAATGAAAGGAACAAAAAAGTGAAGGTAAAAAGTACAACTATTTTCAATCCAAAGCAAGTAGTAATCAAAGAAACAGTTCGCCCTATTACTCCGTTCGGAGGACTATTTTTAGTTTTAGAATTTTTCAAGAAAATAAATCTTGCGAGGAAATTATCGGATGCTTTTCCTTTTGAATATACCAGCCCCAACGCAATAAGCGCAAGCCAAACATTTACGTATTTTCTCCTCACGGTATTATGTGGGGCAAAAAGATTTGCGCATACCCTTATGATGAAAGCAGATGACAGCCTTAGGATCATGACAGGAATGAATCGTTTTTCCAACGACGACACTATCAGAAATATGTTTAAGAAATTTGGGATGAAGGAGAACTATGAATTTTTTGCGAACATATGGAGTTGGCTCCTTGAGAGGGTAGAACAGGTTCATGGCGGGCTGACTATGGACTTAGACTCGACAGTATTTGTAAGATACGGAGAGCAGGAAGGTTCGAAAAAGGGATATAATCCCAAAAAGAGGGGGCGTTGTTCACATCACCCTATAATAGCAGTTTTATCTGAGGTTAATTTTATACTCAATGGATGGCTTAGGAGCGGAAACACTGGATCATCCAGTGGAATAATTGAATTTATGAAAGAATCGCTTTCTTTATGCAAGAAACTTACGATAAGAACGATAAGGGCAGATTCCGGTTTTTTCTGTGATAAACTGATGGCGTTTTTGGAGTCAGAAAGTCTTAAGTACATCATTGCTGCAAGAATGACCAAACATGTTAAAGATATATGCTATAAAATCAAAAACTGGCAAGAAGTTGATAACGTATACTCTGTTGGAGAGTTGAATGCTGCCCTTTGGGGTTTGGGATAGGTATCGCAGATTCATTGTCGTAAGAGAACAAATCCAAGAAAGTAAAGTGTCTATGGGCAAATACCTGCTTTACGTTCCTGGCTATACATTTCGTGTATTTGCTACAAATTTAGACTTTCCTCCAGTGGAAATATGGCGTGATTACAACTTGCGCGGGAAAATATGGAAAACGTGATAAAAGAATTAAAGCTGGATTTGTCAGCTAATACTTTCTGCATGAAACAATTTTTTTCAACAGAAGCCGTTTTTAAATCCATACTTCTTCTTTATAATCTTATGGTCGAATTCAGAAAAGCCTCCGGAATAAAAGAATATAATCAATGTTCAACATTAAGAAACCAGATCCTGCTCTGTGGGGCAACTGTAGGGTCTGCCGGACACAATATTGTCATTTATCTGTCAAAAACATGGGGTGTTTGGGAAAGCGTATTTCGTTGTTTAACAACATCCTGAGTTATGATTTTTCAACTTCGCCGAAGTTGATTTATTCTTCATAAAAAACTCGTTCAAAATTCCATTCTTAATGCAAAATTGTAAAGAATTTTATGACTCAACTTAGGAATCCGGGCTAAAAAGAACCCTTATGAAAGCACTACTTACCACTCTTGGTATAGTAATAGGTATAGCATCAGTAATTACAATGATGGGAATGGATCAGGATGATATTGTTTTAGCGCCATGGACAGCCGAGTTACAAATGCAACTCTGTCAAATATAAATCAGAGCAATACGACTGCTGCTACTTCAACAGCAACGACCGTAAATACAATAAGCAAATTATATCCCGATGCCGGAACAGTTTTTATCCCGTTCAGTCTGATACTCAAATTGCCAACCATCTACTCTATGCCCGCTTTGCTAACATAGATCAGATAGTACTTTCAGCCCGATCTACAAAAGAAATAAACTCAGCCATACAAGAAACAACAAAACTCCTCCGCAGCCGTCACCGTATAAGCAATGAAGAACTTGATGACTTTATGATAAGAAGCTTGACTGAACTTGTAGAAACCTTTTCAGCTACAATCCGGGCAATAACAAACCTGCTTCTATGCATAGCTATGATTTCATTGGTTATCGGAGGAATTGGAATAATGAACATAATGCTAGTCTGCGTATCAGAACGCACAAAAGAAATAGGCCTCAGAATGGCAGTCGGCACCCGTCAGTGTGATATTTTAAAACAATTCCTTATGGAATCTATACTGCTTTGTATGACTGGCGGTATTATAGGGATTATCATCGGTCAGGAGTATCGCTAACCGTAGCAAAAATACTCATAAGCCCAATAGACAGTTTTTGAATCAAACCTCTGTTCGTTTATTTTTTGCAAGACATAATCTTTGAATTCATCACAAGTCGAAACTATCCCTGAGATATCCACAGATATAGAATTTCCCATATA
>Ga0233425_10010947_pt1 | contig 10798 bp, 10 predicted proteins | sample Watercolumn_Towu_2_FD_181712 | JGI IMG/M metagenome (GOLD analysis project Ga0233425, IMG submission 181712) | Freshwater microbial communities from Lake Towuti, South Sulawesi, Indonesia - Watercolumn_Towuti2014_140_MG | ecosystem: Environmental > Aquatic > Freshwater > Lake | place...
GAACGGGCGATGGGAATCCGACTGACGATACTCCCGTGGATCGTATTGGGAGCGGGGATCACCGGCGGAGCGCTAGGGCTGTTGTTGCAGTGGTTTGCCAACTCCGTCGATTATCCCCTGATCATCAGTGGCAAGCCGCTCTTCAGTCTGCCGGCGAACATCCCGGTCGTGTTCGAGTTGATCGTGCTCTTCAGTGCGCTGACGGCATTTGCCGGGGCGTTGGCGCTCAGCGGCCTGCCCCAGTTCTGGCACGACCTGTTCGGCAACCGGGCTTTCCACCGAGTGACCTCGGATGCGTATTTCATTTCGATCGACGCCCGCGACTACAAGTTCGACGAGACGGAGGTTCCGCGCTTCCTGCAATCGCTGGGAGCTTCGGCCGTCGACTTACATCATGAGCCTGCGGCGGGGCGAGCGATTCCCCGACAGGTCTTCTGGGCTCTGGCGGCGGTGATCGTGGTCGCGCCCATTCCGTTTCTAGTGGTGACTTGGTACCGCGCGATTCCCAAGAGCCAGCCGCGCATCCAGTTCCTGCACGACATGGACGCTCAACCCAAGTACCAGGCGCAGGCCGCCAGTCCCGTGTTTGAGGATCGGCGCGCGTCGCGTCCGCAGGTACCCGGCGCGGTCGCGCGCGGCCGCGCGACGACCGATGTGCATTTTCACCAGGGCAAGGACGGCCAGCAGTGGGCCAAGACGTACCCGGCGTCGGTACGGCTCGGCCTAACGACGATGCAGCGCGGCAGAGAACGGTTCAACGTGTACTGCACTCCCTGCCACGGATTCGCCGGCGACGGTGACGGATTGACATCAGCCCGCGCCCTGCAACGTGGGGAAGGTCAATGGGTGCCGCCGTTGCAGTTGTACGCGTCGTCAGTTCGCTTCCAGCCCGTGGGGCAGTTGTTCAATACCATCACCAACGGCGTGCGGAAGATGCCGGCGTACGGTGCGCAGATTCCCGTGGCGGACCGCTGGGCCATTGTGCTCTATCTGCAGGCGTTGCAGCGCAGTCAGTCCGCGAAGGCCGAAGATTTGCCCGACGAAGTGCGCGAGAAGTTGGTGCGGTAGAGCCGCGTGGTCCAAGTGTGAGAGGGAAGACTGCAGATCCGCCAACCTGTAGGCAAACGCCATGCAAGAAATGTCGTCGCATGCTCCGCCTCTGCCAGGAATGCCCGGCGCTGCCGGTGTCCGCATCGCTGGGCCCTTGGCCGTGGCGGGAGGCGCCCTGTTGGTAGTTGGCTTTTTCCTGGGCTTGATTGAGAACGACCGACTCAGCCATTTCCTGCACACGTATCTCGTGAGCGTCAGTTGGGCGGCCAGCATTTCGTTGGGGGCGCTCTTCTTCGTGGCTGTACAGCATGCGACGCGCGCGGGGTGGGGAGTGGTCGTCAGACGCATTGCGGAACTTTGGGCCATCAACATCGTCACGGTGGCCCTGCTCTTCCTGCCCGTGTTGATTTCGGTGGCCGTTCGCAATCACTCGCTGTATGAATGGCTGGACCAAGCCCGCACGGCTGTGGGTGGCAGCAAGTACAGCGAACTGATCGGGCACAAGCAGGCGTACTTGAACCACGTGTTCTTCGTGATCCGCAGCATCGGCTACTTCGTCGCCTGGTGGTGTGTAGCGCGGTTCTTCTTCACGCGGTCACTGCGTCAGGACGAGACGGGCGATCCGCAGTTGACGGTTCAGATGGAGCGCTGGAGCGGCCCCTCGCTGATCCTGTTCGCCATCACGTTGACGCTGGCGGCGTTTGACTGGCTGATGTCGCTGGCTCCGGAGTGGTACAGCACGATCTTCGGCCTTTATTTCTTCGCCGGCTCCGTCGTGTCGAGCCTGTCCACCATTGTGGTCACCGCCGCCTACCTGCAGGCTACGGGGCGGATCCAGGCGACGATCACTCCCGAACACTATCATGATCTCGGCAAGCTGATGCTGGGTTTCGTCATCTTCTGGGGCTATATGGCTTTCTCGCAGTACATGCTGATCTGGTACGGCAATATCCCCGAGGAGACGACGTGGTATCTGGCGCGTCAGACCAATGGCTGGGCGTTCATTTCCCTGGCATTGCTGGCGGGCAATCTGCTGATTCCGTTCTTTGGACTGTTGTCTCGAGAAGTGAAGAGACGGCGCCGAGTGTTAGGGATCTGGGGGATCTGGCTGCTGGTGTTTCACTGGCTGGACATGTACTGGCTGGTGATGCCGAGCCGGCACGAGCAGCCGCCGACGTTTGGTTTGACGGACTTCACGGTCGCCGCCGGCATCGGCTGCCTGTTCCTGGCAGGGATGTTGCGCGTTGCGAGCCGCACCTCGTGGGTGCCGCTGAAGGATCCTCGCCTGGCGGAATCGTTGGCGTTTGAGAACTACTAATGAATACGGCACGTGATATGTCGGGAACCGACGTCAAGTCCGGCGCGATCTTCGTGGCGAGCTTTCTGGGCACTGCGGTCGTCGTGGTGATCATTTTGGCCCTGACGGTCCTCTACTACGATTCGGAAAAACGGCTAGAGTATGAGCGGTACGTCAGTCAGCCTTACGCGGAGACGGAGGAGGCGCTGCTGGATCAGCGGGCACGGCTGCAGGAATACGAGAAGTTGGCTGATGTCGAGGAGCAGGGGCAGCGGCGGGCTGCCTATCGCATTCCCATCGATCGTGCGATGGAGAAAGTGCTGGCGGACTGGAAGTCCGGCGCCTTGCCGGGACCAGTGGTCGAAGCTCCCACAACTGCTCCGGGCGCTGCGCCGGCTCCCAAAGCCGCGGGGGAAAGTTCGGGCAAGGAGCAAGGACAATGATCGCCAGTAGCACATCGCCCAAGCGTGGAATCGGTGGCCACTCAATCCGTAGCGGCGCCTTCAACCGCTGCAGGCGATTCCGAACTGCGGCGACTGGAGCCACCGTTGCGTCGAATGCCCCACCGTGTAGGACGCGAAGACGCACTGCAACTCTTCGCGCCGCTGGGATTCACCTGGTTCTGTGCGCCGCGATGCTGATCGGGGGGACGTCGTTGGCGCAGGTGCTGGGACCGCCCCCGAAGGACCTGCAGGACGTGGGTATTGTGGAGCAATCCGGCGCGCAAGTGCCGCTGGACCTGCCGTTCGTGGACTCCGACGGGCGTGCGTTGCAGCTGCGAGATGTCTTTGACGGCAAGCGCCCCGTGCTGCTGACGTTGAATTACTCGAATTGCCCCATGCTCTGCAGCCTGCAACTCACGGGGTTGTTCGACGCGCTGCACGAGATGCCGTGGAATCTCGGTGAGAATTTTCAGATGGTCACGGTGAGCATTGATCCCGCGGAGGTGCCGCAGCGGGCCCAGTTGACCAAACAGAAGTATCTGAAGATGTATGGTCGTGCGGGCGTGGCGGGCGGTTGGCGCTGCTTGACGGGTAAGGAAGGAGACATTCGCCAGCTGGCCGATGCGGTGGGCTTTCACTACCGGCGAGTGCCGGAAACGGGTGAGTACGCGCATGCGGCGGGTGTCATGGTGCTGACGCCGGAGGGGCGCGTGTCGCGATACTTGTATGGCGTGGTCTATGATCCCCAGACGATTCGTCTGTCCCTGGTAGAAGCGGCCGATGGCAAGATTGGCTCACCGCTGGATCAGGTGCTGCTCTACTGCTTCCACTACGACGAGACGAAGGGACGCTACGGCACGGCCGCCACGACCGTCGTGCGGATCGGCGGTGTACTGACCGTCCTGGGGATTGGCTGCATGGTGTTGGTCTTTCGGCGGCGGAAGTCACCGCCTCACGGTCCGTCGGCAACAGCTGAGGCGGCAGCGGCGGAACCAAGACAGGTGGGATCAGACGGATGATGCAGACGAGTGCCTTGCACGTGGGAACGCAGATCACCGCGGCGCTGGAGCTGCTGGGGCAAGCGGGTTCGTTCTGGCTGCCGCCGGCGGCTGCTCCCAGCGCTGATATTGTGGACAGCGTATTCAAGCTGATCCTGGCGGTCTCCACGTTCTTCTTCGTGCTGATCGTCGTACTGATGTTTGTCTTCGTGATCGTCTATCGGCGGCGGGAAGGCGTGGAACCGGGGTCCAGTCCCAGCCACAACACGGTACTGGAGATCACCTGGACCGTGATCCCCGTTGCCATCGTCCTGATCATTTTCTTCGCGGGCTTCAAGGGCTATCTGGATCTGCGCACTCCACCGCTCAACGCCTATGAGGTGCAGGTCATTGCGCAGAAGTGGAGCTGGACCTTTCAGTATCCCAACGGCGTGGTCTCGGACCAGCTGCACGTCCCGGTGGATCGAGCGGTTCGCGTCGTGCTATCGAGCCCGGACGTCATTCACAGCTTCTTCGTGCCGGCGTTCCGCATCAAGATGGACGCGGTTCCTGGGCGCTACAACCAGACCTGGTTCCAGGCGCGGCAGGAGGGATCGTTCGACATCTATTGCGCCGAGTACTGCGGGGCGTCGGACAAGGACGACCAGGGCCACTCCAGCATGCTCAGCAAGGTTGTCGTGCATCCGCCGGGCGACTTCGAGAGGTGGCTGGACGATGAAGCCAACGTCGTGAAGCGTTTGCCGCCCGCGGAGGCCGGCGAACTGCTCTATAAACGCTACGGCTGTGCCGCCTGCCATTCGACGGACGGGACGGCGCGCACCGGACCGTCGTTCAAGGGAATCTTCGGGGAGAAACACGAGTTCACGAACGCCAGCCCGGTCGAGGTGGACGAGAACTATCTGCGCGAATCGATACTGGAGCCGATGAAGAAGATCCGCGCGGGGTTCCAGGCCGTCATGCCGACGTACCAGGGGCGATTCCGAAGCGACGAGGAATTGGGTGCGATCATCGAGTTCATCAAGAAGCTGAAATAGAGCGACGAGGTTTGCGCATGGCAGTTGCCAACAACGTAGCACTCCCGCTGGGGCACGCTACGGACAATTACTTGACCTGCAACCGCGGCTTCCTGGCCTGGGCCACGACGCTGGATCACAAACGCATCGGGATCATGTACCTGGTGTCGATTCTAGGGTCGTTTCTGCTGGGAGGGATTTTCGCGCTGCTGATCCGGACCGAATTGATCAGCCCTGGCCGGACACTGATGCAGGCCGGCACCTACAACCAGTTCTTCACACTGCACGGGGCGGTGATGATCTTCCTGTTCATCATCCCCGGGATCCCTGCAGCGCTGGGGAATTTCGTCCTGCCGCTCATGCTGGGCGCCAAAGATGTGGCCTTTCCCAGGCTGAACCTGACCAGTTTCTATCTGTGGCTGCTGGGCGCGGTCTTCTTTGTGGTGGTCCTGCACACGGGAGGGCTCGACACGGGCTGGACGTTCTACACTCCGTACAGCACGACCACGTCCACGCAAGTGACCTTGGCCGTAATGGGCGCTTTCATTCTGGGTTTCAGCTCGATCTTCACGGGCGTCAATTTCATTGCCACCATTCACATGCTGCGGCCGCCCGGAATGACCTGGTTCCGGTTACCGCTGTTCTTGTGGGCCCTCTACGCCACGGCGCTGGTGCAAGTCCTGGCGACACCCGTGTTGGGAATTACGCTGCTGTTGTTGGCGGCGGAGCGCCTGTTCGGGCTGGGCATCTTCGATCCCAAGTTGGGCGGCGACCCGGTGCTGTTCCAGCACTTCTTCTGGTTCTACTCCCACCCGGCGGTGTACATCATGATCCTGCCGGGAATGGGCGTGATCAGCGAGGTGATCTCCACGTTCAGCCGGAAGCACATTTTTGGCTACAAGTTCATTGCCATGTCGAGCGTGGCGATCGCGTTGATTGGCTTTCTGGTGTGGGGGCACCATATGTTCGTGAGTGGCCAGTCGAAGCTGGCGGGAATGATCTTCAGCGGGCTGACCTTTGCCGTGGCCATTCCTTCGGCGATCAAGGTGTTCAATTGGGTCTCGACGCTGTACAAGGGTTCCATTGCGCTGGCCACGCCGATGTGGTATGCGCTGGAGTTCCTGTTCCTGTTCGGTATCGGCGGGCTGACGGGTCTGTTTCTCGGCGCGCTGGCGACGGATGTCCATTTGCATGACACGTATTTCATTGTGGCGCACTTCCATTACGTGATGGTGGGGGGCACGACGTTTGCGTTCCTGGCTGGACTGCACTACTGGTGGCCGAAGATGACGGGTCGGATGTACGACGACACCGTGGGGCGCGTGGCGTCGCTGACGTCCTTCGTAGGCTTCAATCTGGCCTTCTTTCCCCAGTTCGTCCTGGGCTCGCGCGGCATGCCGCGGCGCTATTACGACTATGCGGGGTTGTTGGGCGAACATCCGGAGTTTGCGTTTCTCCACCGCCTCTCCACGTACGGTTCCTACCTGCTGACGATCGGCCTGTTTCTCACGTTGGGCTGCCTGCTATATTCGTTGTTTCGCGGCAGGCTGGCCCCGGGCAATCCCTGGGGATCGGCCACGCTCGAATGGCAATGCAGCTCACCGCCGCCACACGACAATTTTGCCGCGCCACCCGTGGTCGGTGATCCCTACGCGATGGCCAACATCCAATACGACCCGGCCGGTGGCTCGTATGTACGGGTGGATCCGTAAACCGGGGCCGATGACCCGATATGTCCTGAGAATAGCCATAGCCGAATGCTGACTCCTCGCCGACGGGCGTTCTGTTGATGAACACACCTGCCAGAGACAACTCCGGGAACCACAACGGTCACCATGACCGCTTCCTGGCGCACCACTTCGCCACGCCGGAGCAGCAGTTTGCCACCGGTAAACTGGGCATGTGGATCTTTCTCGTGACCGAGATCCTCTTGTTTGGAGGGCTCTTCTGCGCCTACGCCGTGTACCGGTCCCACCACCCGGCGATCTTTCAGTATGCCGCCGAAGAGTTCCTGGACACGAAGCTCGGGGCGATCAACACGTGCGTGCTGATCTTCAGCAGTTTCACCATGGCATGGGCCGTGCGTTCGGCTCAGCTGAGCCAGCAGCGGCAGTTGGTGACGTTGCTGGCCATCACGCTGGCGTGCGGCGGCGGATTCCTGGGGATCAAGTACATCGAGTACAAGCACAAGTGGGAGGAAGGACTGCTGTGGGCGCGCAGCTATCACCCGCACACGGAGCAGGCGAAGTCGGCGGCGGGTGAGGCAGCACCGGCAGCACCGTTGGCGGTGATCCCGGACCAGCCGCCTCCGCAGAGCCAGTTGGCGGTGACCGACGCGAATCGGCACGATGGAAGCGAGCATCGTTTCCGCACGGAGCCCAAGAACGTCGGCGTGTTCTTCAGCATCTACTTCATGATGACAGGGCTGCACGGTCTGCATGTGATTGCGGGGATGGGCGCCATTGCCTGGGTGCTGCATCGCGCGCGCCAGGGACACTTCAGCAGCGCGTACTTCGGGCCGGTCGACTTCGTCGGACTGTACTGGCATCTGGTGGACCTGGTGTGGATCTATCTGTTTCCGTTGCTTTATCTGATTCATTGAGGCCGGCGGCGAAGTCTGTTGCGGGAACTGTGAGATGGATGATGCACACGACTATTCGCGGGGTGATTCACACGCCGGGCACGGGATGGGCCACGTGGTTCCCATGCCGATTCTCACGGCTGTCTTCGTCATCTTGCTCGTCGCGACCTTCTTCACGGTGGCGGCGACGTGGGTGGACCTGGGAGAATTCAATCTGTGGTTCGCGTTGGGTATCGCCACCTTCAAGGCATCCCTGGTAGCGCTGTACTTCATGCATTTGCGCTACGATCAGCCCTTCAACGCGCTGGTGTTCGTGGCGGCGTTGGGCTTTCTCACGCTCTTTCTGGTCTTCACACTGATCGACACGTTCCAGTATCAATCGGACATTACGAACTGGTAGGAACGCCGCCGTGCTGCGGCCGGTGCAGATGGCACCGTCCCCCGGGGTGCCGCGGCGGCGATTGGTGTGAGAGACGGTGTTTCGCGAGGAGTCGTTCATGAAAGTGCTCGTTGTCATCGGTCATCAAAACACGCGGCAGGACAGTTTCTGCCACGCGCTGGCGGGTGCGGCGCGTGCCGCGCTGGAAGAAGCGGGGCACGAAGTCGTCTACCACGACCTGTACGCGGAACGTTTCGACGCGATCCTGCCGCACGCGGAGGTTCCGAAGAACGCGCCGCTGGAGCCTGTGATTCAGCGACACTGTGACGAACTGCGGTCCGCCCAAGGCTACGTCGTGGTGCATCCGAATTGGTGGGCCCAGCCGCCGGCGATGCTGAAGGGCTGGATCGACCGCGTCTTCCGGCAAGGCGTGGTTTACGAGTTCGGGCCGGGGGGCACGATCGTGGGGCATCTCACGGGCAAGACGGCCGTCGTCCTGACGACCTCCAATACGCCGCGGGAGGCGGAACTGCAGCTCTACGGGGACCCACTGGAGAATCTGTGGAAGACCTGTATCTTCGGCTTCTGCGGCCTCACCGACTTCGAGCGGCGCAATTTCGAGTCGATCGTCATGAGTACGCCGGAACAGCGCCGGCAGTGGCTGGACGAGGCGCGGGCCTTGATTTCTGCAAAGTTTCCCCGGAAATGTTGAACGGAATCCTGCACATCGTCTCGGTCTTCCCGTTCGTGGAAGTCGGGATCGTTGCCGTGCTGTTGCTGAGCGGCTTCGGCATACCGATCCCCGAGGACATCCCATTGCTGTTGGGAGGGTTCTTCTGCTCGAAGACGGGCGGCGCGCTCAGCCACCTTTGGCTCATGATACCGCTTACCTACGCGGCCGTGATTGGAGCCGACCTGATCGTGTTTTCGCTGGGCTGGCGGTTCGGGCGCCATGTGATCGCGCTGCCCGTGTTGCGGCACATTCTGATCCCCGCGCGGATCGCCAGGGCGGAAGAAGTGTTTGCTCGCCACGGAGGCAAGACGCTGTTCGCGGCGCGCTTCATGCCGGGGCTGCGGTCCGCCGTGTTCATTTCCGCGGGGATCTGCCGCACGCCGCTCTGGAAGATGCTCGTCTTCGACGGCGGTGCGGGATTGCTGAGTGTCCCGCTGTGGGTGTGGGTGGGCTACGCCTTCGGCGAGCATATCCCGCAAATCCACGCGTACGCGAGCCGCATCAAGACAGTGTTGCTCATTGCCGTGGCGCTTATCGTGCTGGTAGCCCTCGTCTACCAATTGCGGCAGCATCGGCGGGCAGTCGCCAAGCCGCGCCGGACCGCTCACGCCCACGAGGCCTGAGACCCATCACGGCTCACTTCCGTTCGACGGCCCGCTGCGCGATGTGCGCTTCAGCAGGGTCATGCTGTTCTTCAAGGCGGCAGATTGCCGACTCGATCCGCTGGCGGTACTGCTCCGCGTTCTCTTCCGGTCGCGGGTAGATCGGCTCGCCAAAGTAGTAGTCGATGGTGGTGAAAGGGTGAGGAATCTGGAGTCGGTCCCAAGCGCGGGCAATGATCCAGCGGCGTTGGGGGACCGGCACGACGTTGATTACGGCCGCATTCGTGCGCTGCGAGAGCACGGCAATGCCCTTCTGCACGTGGTTTCGCGGGCCGCGTGGACCGTCCACGGCCAGATAGGCCGGGCATCCCCGCTGCACATGCTCCGTCAATTGACTCAACGCGGTCAGCCCGCCCTTGTCTTGACCGTGCCGTCGACCCGAGCCCCGGAAAGGCACAACACCACAGGTCCTGAGGACGGGGACGATGAGTCCTCCGTCCGCGGAGCGGGAAACCATCGCTCCCGTGCCGGCTTCACTCCCCACGATGGCGGCCACCTGGTGAGCGTGCAGGACGGAATAGATGTACGGTTGCGACCGGCTGCGCAACGCCGGTCGCGGATCTCTGTGTCCGCGGAGGCGGCAGGTCAGGCGCAGCACGACCACGACCAGCACTACCAGCCACGCCGCTATTGCATACCCGAGTTTCCGCACCGGATCGCCCACCGTGGTCACCTGCTCGACGCTGCCCCCCGCCGTGGCACTCGACGTCGCGCGGTCCCGATTCTAGTCCAGATCGTGCTTGAGAAACAGTTGCGGAGGGCCGGTGCGGGGAGCAACATGGCCGCACCGCGCCACGTCCCAGCCCGTCGCCGAGAATACGTTCGAGCGCTTCGCAGTTTCAACATCCGTCAGTGGCGCGACAAGGTGACCAATTGCGGCGACACGCTGCGTATCCCACTCACGGTGTTGCTTCAGTTTTCTAATCGCGAAAGCGCGAAAGCGCGAAAGAGGCGAGGTATCCCGTGATGTGCCCTTTCGCGTTTTCGCGATTCATCTCGTTCCGACGGGAGCACCATTCGTGCCTGCTTGTTCTCGCGGACAGGTCGTTCGCAAGAAGAACCGGGACGTAAGCCAGCAGCAGAGGACGAAGCCGGAAGGACGAACGGGAAGCAGATGGCCGCAGGCATTTCTATGGGGATAATAAGCCGTTGGGCTGCGGACGCGCTTTCCGTAGGGTGTGACCAGCTCGCCGGTTGACGCTTTCCAATTCGCACCGCGACGCCGGCGAGCGCCGGCACACCAGAATGCGGCCCATCCTGCCGCGCCCAATCAGCCAACCGTGCCGTGGCAGGGGCCGATGATCGTGGTCACGTTAGGAGTGGTGCGTTCCTGCAAACATGCTCGGCGCGCCCAGTAGCGATGCGGAAGGCGTCGCGCCCGCACGTCGCTTCGGCTGGCTTTCCCGCCTGTTCCCGGAATTCCTGGCGGACTTGTGAGGGGTACGCCGCGCCAACGGTGCTGATAGGAATAGACCCCATCGCCTGGTCCGCCCAGGGCGTTGGCGCAATGTGCAATCATGAGCGAATATCGACGCAATTTCGCACCCGGCGGCACCTATTTCTTCACGTGTACTACGCACCGCCGTTCGCCCATCTTGACCACGGAACTCGGCCGGCGTTGTCTGCGAGAGGCAATTGACCA
>Ga0233425_10010948_pt1 | contig 10798 bp, 7 predicted proteins | sample Watercolumn_Towu_2_FD_181712 | JGI IMG/M metagenome (GOLD analysis project Ga0233425, IMG submission 181712) | Freshwater microbial communities from Lake Towuti, South Sulawesi, Indonesia - Watercolumn_Towuti2014_140_MG | ecosystem: Environmental > Aquatic > Freshwater > Lake | place: Indonesia...
TATACCGCGTCTTTGCGGCACAATTGGAGAGCACCGTATGGAATGCCAAGCGATTGGTTGCCGACAGTGATGAATTTTCGCGTGGATGAAAATACGTTCGCCGCGATTACACGCGATATACTCGAAGAAATAAAAGCAACGTGAAGGACGAAGCCCCGGGAGCATCAACTTGGGGCTTTCTAATTTTGCTGAATCATATAACGAATCCCATGTTGATGGATTTCCAATACAAGCTCTTTATTGTCCAGCTGGTGGATTTGCGCTATAATGCAGATGTAGTCCTTGTTGGTCACAGACGTTTATGTCTGAACACGATTCAAAGAGCTGAATGTTGCTTTCTCGTAGCACTTGTTGGCTGGCAATCAGCAACCTAGTTCACAACATGGCATCTGTAGCTTCTTGCGTTTTCCGTTCAACGCCAGATACCTTTTCTTTTGCTGGAATCCTTGGTGATTCTCCCCATGAGGGCTAAAATGATTGTGCAATATCAAACTTGATCTAATCGTCAAACGTGGAAGAGTATAATTGTTAGCGTATCGGAGGGAATAGTGTCAGTTGAAGCTTTAGAGCACACTTTGTTCCAGCAACTCGCGCAGCTGGAATTGCCTGTTGCAATCTATTTGATTTCGAGAGATGGTCGCTTTCTTGTATGCAATTCAATGGCCAGAACACTTCTCGAATTACCATCGCAAGGCACTATCGAAAGTTCGATAACGAATTTCTGGGATCCTTCTGAAAGACAAGCTTTGCTCGAGCAACTGTGGAACATTGATTCTTCCGGCGAACGAATATTGACAAGACACATTCGTATGCGTGTCGGCCAACGCGATGTCTATGTAAAAGAGAGCGTTCGCTCCATTGAGAGTCTGGTTGAAAACAGGATAATCGGATATTTGGGTTGCCTTGTTGATATCACTGAGGAACAAAGATACGAAAAGCTTTTCGATCACTTGCATGTTGGCATTTATTCAATAGATGCAAATGAGATACTTGTTCGCGTCAACAATTCTTTAGTGAAAATCCTCGGATATGACTCGAAGGATCAGGTTGAAGGCCGCCGTGCAAGAGAATTCTATGCAAATCCCGAGGAGGAAGGTTCTTTCAGGGAGCTAGTAAAAAATCATGCCGTTGCCAAACAGATAAAGGAGCTCGTAAAGAAGAATGGGGAGTTTCTTTTTGCATTAGTTAGTACTGTTGCGGTGATTAGCCCAGACGGGGAATATGAAGGTCGTGATGGTGCACTGATAGATGTAACAAATGAAGAGCGTTACAAGAGGAGTCTAAATGATGTTGGTGTCGGTTTCTATGTTATCGGCTCAAGAGATGGAGTAGACACGATTACATACTGCAATCAGCAGTTTGCCCGAACATTAGGATATGATACTGAAAACGAACTGATCGGACGCGATATACAGACACTATACACAGCAATAGAGGATCATGAGCGATTCATGAGAGCACTCATCGCCAAAGATGCGGCTGGAAACCCACTTCGCGGTTATGTGGAAAGGCTTGTGACTCACAAAGGAGATCAAATTCTTGTAGAAGTGAGCAGTCGCCTATTGAAGGATCGCTTTGGGAAGATAGTTGGACGAACGGGTGTTTTATCCGATATCACAGAAGAAGGAATATTTCGGGAGGAGCTCAAGACGTTCCAGAAACATATTGGGCAGGTACTCCACAATTATTCATCCACCCTACTCAAGGCAAGGCATACATTCGCTTGGGTAGGCTCGACAATCGGACCGGATCCATTCGAATCTCAAAAGATTCCTACCCTGGATGAGATAGAAGCACATCTGAAGGAGCCGGTTCAGCGGCTTACGTTGAGCTTAGCGGAATTTGTTGGAAAACTGAAACCATATTGGCAAGATCGTGGCATTTCGCAAGAACAATGGGATCTCCTTTGCAGGCTTTTGGCTAACATAGAAAACTTCAATCGGGAAATTGAGGTCAGGGAACATCACGCTCCGTTTTTGCGCGGTCTAGCGCGAGAGCTGATCCAAGTCTGTGGCACCATCCAGGAAGCATACATTCCGCGGGAACCAGTCAGAAAGATTATTCGAGAAGCATCTGACTTAGAACGGATTGTTTGCCTCGCTTCTCTACATCAGGCGGAATCTATCATTGTGGCAATGGATCATGAAGTCGCTACTCTTCGAGATTTCTTAATTGCCACTGCAGAACCACAAGATAGAACGCATCTAGTTCCGCTCTGGAGTCTTGTAAGACAAGCAATGAGCAACTTAAAGGAGTTCGCCCATAGTCAAGGGGTCGAATTTCGGGCCAATGACGAATCGCGCAATGTTCAAGTTGAGGTAGTTGAGCGTGATTGTCTGCGGGCTCTAAGTAGCCTTCTACACAATGCAATCAAGTATTCCTGGAAACGTGGAAATGAACCACCTTGGGTCCAAATCCGCGCGCACATGAAAGAAGGCATGGTTACTGTCGAGTTTGAGAACTACGGTGTTCCTATTCCAAAGGATGAAATTGAATCCGGATTAATATTCCGGTTCGGCTTCCGCGGTAGGTACTCAGGTGACCGTGGACGATTGGGGACAGGAATCGGACTGACTGACGCAAGGGATATAGCCCAAGCCTTTGGTGGCAATGTCACTATAGAGAGCCGCCCGGCGTGGCGCGGTGTCTCTCCTGGTGATTATTCCGTACCCTACATAACAACGGCAAGTTTTTCTTTGCCAATGTAATTATAGGGAGGGAGGGTGGTATGAAAGAGAAATTTCGAGTTCTGTGGATTGAAGATGGTGCCAGATTTGACCTGACCCATTTAGCCGCGCCCGTCTATATGGACGGCAAGTATGATCTTGTTGTGGCCGAGAATGTTTCAGATGCCATATCTAAATTGCAGAAAGGCGAATTCCATGCGGTCATAGTGGATATACGACTGCCGCCAGGTGAACTTCTGCCGTGGATTAAATTGCACAAAGAAGCAGGCTACGACAAAATTGCAGCGCGCCTTGGTTTGAAAATGCTCTACAGTATACTCGGCTCTGCAAATGCAGAAGTCAAATTGGAGAATCGCCCCGCGTGGATCACATCGGACAGACTGGGAATACTGACGGTTGAGAGCTTCCCAGGATTGGCAACGGATCTCGGCAGATTGGGTATTTCAGTATTTCAGCAGAAGACAGCTGATGTCCCTGACACGATCCTGTTGGATTTAATTGAGAAAGTGATAGAAAACCAAAAGTCATGAATCTACTGGACAATTGATATGGAGTTACTATGTTGCCTTTTTCCCATATAACAGAGTCATGGGCAGGTGTCTATTTGCAGGTCACTACAGCCCTATTGATCTTCGGTTTTGGCCTCCCATCCCTGGTATATCAAGTCATTGTTCCAGAAGACTTGAGGCGAATTGTGCACAGGCATCGCAAGGGGCTCAGGTGGGGTGCCTTTTCAGTCTTGCCATTTGTGTTTATTTCCCTCGCATTCGTCTGGGTACTTCATCCCGTGGGTGCCAGCGTCGCGATACTGGAAGTTCACAATGAACTGCTGACTATTACAGCAGTCGATGATAATTGGAACGAAACGATCAGGCCATATGGCGACTGGAGCTCTGCCGTTCTTGTATCGCTCGCCATCCTTTCGGTTGTTCCATTTTGGTATGTCCAATCCCTTTACCGTAGAGACAGAGTGTTGGCCTACCTTGAGAGGAAATGCAACAACAACATTGGGCGTAGAACAATAATTGATGAGGAAGCATTTGAAGATATACAGTACCTTGGCGAGAACGGTCGAACCGGCATAGAAAAGAAACAAGTTCTCGAAGTTATAACTAGATTAACGAAAAAAATCCAAAGCCATCCACATTACAGTGGGGCTAGCCTCGAACAAATCGCGCTAGCGATCCAGGCTACACTGAGACAATGCGACACAGAGAATTTTCTGAAGGGAATCACAATCATAAAAAACTCAATTATCAGCCTTGAGGAGCACAACCTGACTTCGGCTCCGGACATGGGTATGGCCCTTAGGACACTCCGCAGACTAGGCGAATTGGCTATTGAACAAAACAGTGAAATAGCCACACTATCAGTGCTGGACGCGGCCGCACTTGGAGGTCAGGATTCAAACGGTGTTTTCTGCCTTGCTACGAAAGTCCTTTTAGAGCTTGGGACAATGGCTCTGAAGGCAAGGCAGTATTTTGTTGCAGTGGCAGTCCTGAATAGGCTCGAGTCGATGACGCTTCACGGACAACCGTTGACGCCGGAGCGAGCTTCTGATTATCTTGGATTAATCGCACATTTCTGGAATGCTGGCATTGCTCTCAAGGATCGCGCGATCGCGAGTGTCGAGAATACAGATTTCCAACCCTCCCTTGAAGCATGTATAGCTACCAGCAAGAAAACCCACGTTCGTCAGGCTGACTTCGAAACCGCTGATTACCTCACAATGATGCTATATGATATCGAACGCAGGCAGAGTGGAAGAACATCATTGGCACGATTTTTCAAACAACTCAGATCGCTAGTCCGGAGTTGTTCGTATTTAATTTAGGATAAAGTTGCAATCAATGAACCACTCAACACACGACACCCCTATGTATAGTTTACTGCAGAAGAACCTTGCGTCATTCGCTCTGATTGTTATTACCAGCTCACTGAGCGTTGTCAACGGTTCTCTGCCAAGTGCGAGCAATGCACGTATCTTGAAATCATAATTCCCAACGGCAAACTAACTGTCCTCCCAATATAGATAAACAACACCTTTATTGGGAGAGTAGCAAAGTAGTGTCCTATTCCATAACAAATAGGACAAAAACTTCCTATTCCCCGGTTGTTTTTACGCGAAACTATTGACTCCTCAGTCGCGTTTTCCTATTATTGAACTCAATAGGACATGAAACAAAGCGCGGCGATCAAGCTATTGACGAGACCAAACCAGCAAGCGCTCGTTCTCAAGAAGCGCAAGCGCAATCCCAACCGTGCTTTGACTGAATCCCAGATCAGAATTCTCCTGGCATCCATTGAAAATATTCGCGACGACGCGCTCATCCGTCTGGGATTGTCTGTCGGATTGCGCGTTTCAGAAGTCGTGAGCATTCGAACCAGCGAGATTGATTTTGATCGCGGTCTGATCAAAATCTGGGATGAGAAGAAAGACAAATGGCGATTGATTATGCCCACTTTAGAAACATTAAGCGCAATCAAAAAGTATTTGAACTCTCTTCCCAGACAATCCCAATTCCTATTCTCCATATCAGCCAAGACTGTCGAACGGATCATTCAAAGATATTCGCGGCGCGCTGTCGGATTTGTGATCTCATGGCATTCTCTCCGAACCACGTACGTCTCAAGGAGTGTCGAACTCGAACAATCACCAGCAGTTGTTATGCTCAATACAGGCGATAGTCCTGCGACGATTTTGAAATATTACACGAAACTTCCCGAAGTTATCATGAGGCGATTTGTGGAAGGGAAATCGGTAATTCCAAGTGAAAAACTCTAACTCTGTGTTGCATGAAACGTATTAAGCAAAGCTGTGCTACCCTCTTATACTTGAGTGTATTTTCTTTGATTTGCAGGGACCGTTCCTAAATTTGTCCTTTTTACAATATCACGTTATACTTGAAATATAGGTAGTGGCTAAGTTGCAAATGATACACTTAGATTGTGTTTGACGATAAAGATGCGCGTAACGAGTTCGTGATAGAAATCCGACTTGGAAAACGATAGGGTCTTTCGCACATAACGCGCGTTACGTTGGCGCAGGGTGTTGTTCCAGCGTTCCATATGATTGGTTTGCCCACTGTCTTTGCCAACACTGTGATGCGTCGCTTTGGGTAACACCTTGCTATAGGCAGCCCAAAAATCGCTGTAACTTTGACAGACCTTGTACGCAGGGGGAATTTGTTCCCATAACCGTTGGCAGGTCGCGTCACTTCGATCACCAATCCCAAACGCTACAATCTGACGCGTTCGCCGACAGAGCACGGTCCACAGCCACCGTTGATTAGTTTTCTTGAGCACAAACGACCAGACTTCATCGAATTCGAGTAGGTCGTCGGCGTGAACGGGCAGGAGCGTGGCGAACAAAGGTGGCAGGGTTTCGGCTTTTTTTTAACCAGACCGCGACCGTCTCACGTGCAACACCGAAGATGCGCTCAATCCCTCGGAGGCTTGGGCGTTCGCGATAGGCTTCCAGAATCTGTTCGCGTTGTTTTTCGGTGTAGCGGGTTTCCGGATCGAGAACGCCGCTTCTGCCGCAACGCTTGCAACGATACTGTTGCTTGCCTTTCGGATTGTGTCCGTTTCGAATGATGTTTTCACTGTGACAGTGCGGGCACTGATGTGTAATGATTTGGCGAATCATGGCAGGTAGATTACCACATCATTTGAGATTTAGCCACCACCGAAATATAGACTTTGTCTCGCGGGCGTTTGATCGAGTTATTTTTGCTATTTAACGGCGAACATATATACAGAAGCTTGTAGGATGCCCGGGTGACGAAGATCGCAATTGATATGGGATCATGGCGATCCTCGACACCTCCTATATTGGCGCGTACGCGCTAAGTAGCAGGTGTTCTTTTTTATCGGTGATCGTCCTTCGACTGTTGTATTTGATTAATGCATGTTCCGGAAGGTTATATGCGCACCACCTTGGATGAACTAATCGAAAAACTCCAGGCACACCAAATGAATCGGCTGGACAAGATTGCCGATCGTTTATCTATTATTCGTCGTACACTTACGATGTCTGTGGTGGCAGGACAGATTCAGAAGGCACAGAAATCAGCGCAGGAAGCCACAGAACTCTTAGATCAAGAAAAAGAAGCTTACAAGGAAATACTAGCGGACCTGCAATCATTCGATTTCGAGAAATACATTGACGCATATTTCGACGCTGCATTCAAAGAAGCTTGCCGGTTAGCCGACATCGCTTTGTCCGGATCATTTCCCCATTACACTATTGCACCGATTAGTGTTGATGTGCTCTCGAATGTGCATTGTGTCGAAGTTAACGGGCGAGAGATAGAGTTGGGAAGAATAGATGCCCTGGTGAAGGCGATTCGAGACGAACTAGGTGCACTTGAAAAAAATAGCATTCCACCAAATGAGTTTCTCGCCAGAATTATGCGGGCTTATGATCGCGAGGTAGAATCTACCACAGGTCACAAATCTCTTGACAGAGATGGTTTGGAAATTCCACTCAAGAGCATCTATGATCAGCTCATACCTAAGAAAACTGATCGAATCAAATATTCATTGAGGCAGTTCAGCTATGATATTTTCAAATTACAATCGGCGGGCTTGCGTCCTCCCGATGGTCGTAAAATAGTTTTCAAAGCTGGGAGAGACAAGTCGAACGCGGTTAGAATCTTCTTGCCTAATGGGCGAGAAGTGTACTATTCTTCCGTTTCAATCAGCAAAGAAGAGTCAGAGACAAAAGATGGCATCTAAACGCAAAGTAAATGCGATAATTGAACAACTCAAGCTCGCCCAAGTTCCGAAAGATGATGCAGTCCTGAGAGAAATTACTGTCGCCAGAGATAGCTGGGTAGACTTCGCCATAGAAAAGTATTTTAAGGGTTTCATTCTATTAGGCGGAAGCAAAGTCAAGTTTCTTGTTGGAAAAGAAGGAGTGGGAAAAACACACACCCTGCGCCTTGTGGGTTCTCTTTCCTCGGATGTTGGTTATCTCCCGGTATACCTCGATGCAAGAGAAATTCGTTTACAAAGAATTGATTTTCTCTATGCGGAGATCGCGAGCAAAATAGATCTGCCTGCCTTAGTTTTCGCATACTGCAAACGATTAGGGACAAAGATCGCAGGAGAGAAAGCACTAGAATGCCAAAACTCAGAATCGCTTCGTAAGGTTCTAATATCAGAACTTGGCACTTCTGATGCGCTAACTGGGCGATTGCGGCAAGGACTAGCAGGGCTTTTATCCAGCCGCAAAATTCACAGATACTTTGGCGTTGCGATGATGCATCTTGCCCAAGACACCCTCGAATTGAAAGTGCTTGAACCAGGCAAACGTGAGATTCTTTATTCTTGGTTGAAGGGAGAGGTTGTCTCTGCGCTGGCACTCAGACAGTTTCAGGTCTTTACAAAATTGGACCGGTACAACGGTCGCAATATGCTTCGTTCTTTATTCGCATTCATCCGTATGGCAGGTTATGCCGGTACTCTTGTTTGTATCGACAGCTTAGAAAACTTGGTAGATGAAGATCCCGACATTCAACGTGCAATTTACAGTCGCATTGCGAGAGACGACGCATATGAAATGATTCGGCAGCTGATTGACGAGATCGAAGAATTTGAGTCAGTCATCTTTTTGTTTGCTGCACGGCCCGAATTGTTCACACACTCAACGCGCGGAGTCAAAACTTACTATGCACTTTGGATGAGAATTCAAGAAGAAGTTGTGCTTCGGCGATTCAATAAGTTCGCAGATTCTGTGAAACTCGATAACATCTTCGATCCCCCGGCACCGGATAGCCCTGAAGAAATACTCATTAGAGCTATATTTGGGGACCAGACTGCTAGCGGGAATAATTCTTTGACACCTGAAGAAAGATACACTGTGACGCAGTTGCGAGATTTGTCTTCACGCGTAGCATCAATTGGGGAGTTTAATCCATTGTCGGAACGACAGGTCACTGAAATATTGAGGACAAAAGGGCGAATCTCACCAATCAAGCGAGTTATTCTTGAGACCGCCGGGGACCACTAACTGGATATGGAAGCGAACCCCAATCTGGGTAACCAACAACGAGTTCCCTTGTGCATAATTGAATCTCTAAGAGCTGGCATCGCGTCGAAGAGTGTCAGCAAATATTTCTCTCAATCCCGCGAGGATACTCTTGCTAGAGTCGAGGACGATCTGACGCAAATGGCAGAAGATGGAGTTCCCCAGGGATTGGTTATTTCAGCTAGCTACGGGCAGGGTAAAACTCATCTTCTGAACCAGATTTCGGAACTCGCACACACGCAGAATTATGCTGTGAGTAGCTTGGTAGTTAGCAAAGAATCCCAGGTTCATAATCTGAAGAGATTTTACCACAAAGTCGCAAGTTCTATTATGTTGCCCGGCGAGACTGAATCTGGGTTGGAAAGGCGGCTAGCGAAATTGCGCCCATCGAGCGATTCTGTCCAAGACTTGCTCATTCAGGCGGATAATCACCTTCATCCAAAGCTGAATTACGTTTTGAGAGGCTACTTTTCATCGACAGACCCATATGACCAGTTCCTCTTGTACGGAGATATGACTGGTGACTCTCTATCGATTGTTGACATTCGGGAAATTCTTCAAAGGGCTCTGGGGTCGAAGCCAAGAATTCCCAAAATGAGCAATGATCAATTTGGACAATATTTCATTTTATTAGGGTGGCTTGTTCGGTTACTGGGACACAAGGGTCTCGTAATTCTGTTCGACGAGGCTGAATTACTCGGTGCCTTAGGATTTGTTAGTCGAATGAAAGCGTACCTCCATTTTGCCTCATTATTAGGCTTGGGCGGACCCTTCAAAATGCGCTTCTGTTATCCTGTATTCTTTTTTGCAAGCGGTTTCTATTCCGACGTGATAGTTCAGAAAAGAGAAATCGTCAATGTCGAAAAAAGAGCATCCGGGAAGTTTGAGAAAGCAGATGCCATTGCAATTCAATCAGTTCTAGATTTTCTCCTTAATGATAGAGAGGAGTTGGACGATCTGTCAAGCAAAGAGGTAGAAAATATTCTTGCTAGTATCAAACAACTTCACGGTTTAGCATATGGCTGGGATGCTGTCCTAGATATCCGGCGCGTACTGGAAAAGACTGAAGATGCTCCATTAAGGACGGTCATTCGTGGTGCCATAGAATCTTTGGATATATCACTACTCTATCAGGAGAATGCGCCTCAAATTGCTGTCAATGCGTTGGATGTGGCAATTCCCGGCGAAGATGAAGAAATATTCGCGAATGATTTAGATACAGAGTTGGTAGAGACCAAATAAGATGGAGTCTCCCATTGTTCCTTTTGATCAAATTCCGTTTCCTCGAATCGTAGAGACTTCCACTGCTGATATTATTCGAGACTTTTTTGTTCCCCTGTTGCGCTGTGCAACTCGCTATGATAGGGGTGTGGGCTATTTCAGTTCGGGATGGCTGAGAATTGCCGGGCAAGGGATGGTTGACTTTGCATCAAGAGGCGGGCGCGCTCGTTGGGTAACCAGCCCAATACTTGATGTTCATGATTGGGAAGCTATTCTCACTGGTGATACTGCCCGTGATGACGAGTTGTTGAAAGCAAAGTTGCAACAGAACGTGGCTGACCTCGCAACCTCTCTTGAAAAAGATACGTTATCCGCTTTGGCGTGGATGATCGCAGATGAAATCATCACATTCAAGCTGGCATGTCCAAGGAACAAGCTGGCAGGGGGAGAATTCCACGATAAGTTTGGCGTTTTTGTTGACGAGAAAGGAAATCACGTAAGCTTCAATGGCTCATACAACGATAGCATCCAGGGGACACGCAATTATGAGTCGATTAAGGTCTTTTGCTCTTGGGAATCGGCATTTGTTCGTCTTGTGGAAGCAGATGCAGACCGATTTGAAAAATTATGGAGCAACCTTGATCCAAACGTACGTGTCTTTGACCTGCCAGAAGCCGTTCGAGAGGAGGTTCTAAAACTGCGTGAGACTGAACGGCCGTATCTGAGACCCCCATGGATTGCATCAAGTACTCGAGAGTTGCAAACTCCATATCGCCCTGCAAAGCCAACCGTTCCAGGGTCTATCGTGCTGCGGGATTACCAACTCAAGGCGATTGAAGCGTGGTTTTCGAAAGGG
>Ga0233425_10010949_pt1 | contig 10798 bp, 7 predicted proteins | sample Watercolumn_Towu_2_FD_181712 | JGI IMG/M metagenome (GOLD analysis project Ga0233425, IMG submission 181712) | Freshwater microbial communities from Lake Towuti, South Sulawesi, Indonesia - Watercolumn_Towuti2014_140_MG | ecosystem: Environmental > Aquatic > Freshwater > Lake | place: Indonesia...
TTGGCGGGACGGTTACGGTAGAGAAGGTTCTTGCTAAGCCTGGTCCGGTCACGGCGGGCACGGTCATCGCCCAACTAAAGGCAAAGGACTTCGATAAGGCGCTTAGCGACCTTCGCATTCAAGTCGCGGAGGCAACTGAGCGGTTCGCGGTGGCGCAGGAGGAGGCGACGCTCGCCCGCACATCCGACGCGATTGCGATGGAGCGGACGGAACGCGGTCACATGCTTGCCGAACAGCGAATGCGCCACTCGCGCGAGTACTACTTTCCCAAGTCGCTCGACCTCGCGAAGGTGCGGCTCCAGGATCAGGCCGACGGGTTGAAGGATCAGGGCGACGAGCTCGCGCAGTTGGAGCGCATGTACTCGGATGCCACGCTCGAGAGCGAGACGAAGGACATCGTCATTGGTCGTGCCCGCCGCGGGTTTGAGCGGAGTCGGACCTACTTCGACTACGGCCAGAAAGATCACGAACTCTTCCTGACCTTCGATCACCCGAACTCCGTTCGCGAAGCCGAAGACAATCTTCGCTACTCGCAGATTGGACTCGATCATCTGCGCATTCGGCAGAGGCTCGGAGCGATCAACGCGAGACTCGGGCTCGCATCGGCCGCGCGAAACCTCGACGACCTGAACCTTCGGCTCACCCGCATGGAGGGGGACGCCAAGCGGCTCACGGTGACCGCGCCCGTTGACGGACTCATGGCGCTCTCGCTGCCGGAAGAGGGCGAGCCGGTCGGCGGCCGCGCATTGATGGCGACGATCGTCGATCCGTCGTCTCTCGAACTGACTGGCAATCTCGATGTTGAAGCGATCCGCATTCTCGGCCCCGGCTCGACGCTCGAAGTCTGGCTGCCCTCGAGGCCCGAATCGTCGGGGCAGGCGACAATCACCGAACTGAGCCCACTCGGCTCTGCCGATGGCACGGGTGCGAACTATCCGTTCGTCGCAAGCGTGCAGAATCGCACGGGCGAGTGGCCGCTCGGAGCGGAGGCTCGCGTGGTGGCGCGCAAGTCAATCCCCGGATGCACGCTAGTTCCTGCCAAAGCAGTCAAGTCGTCGAATGGTCGGTGGACGGTCGAAGTCTGGACCGACGGCAAGCGCGTGGAGCGCGAGGTCCGGATCGGAGCCAGCGACGGCAAGGTGATGCAGGTCATCACGGGACTCACTCCCGGCGAGCAGGTAGTTCTCCCTGATGCCTAGCGCCCGCGCGGTACTCGCTGCCACGCTCGCCGCAGGCATCGGCTGCGCGCCAGTTGCCAAGACGGTTACGACGACGGCTGTCGTTCAGAGCGCACCAGAAGTGGCGGCGATCCCGTTACCTACTGCGCCGCCGCCGCAATCGGGCATCGTGCGCCACACGCCTCAGGATGTTCCGAAACTCGAGCCGAGCGCGAAGCCTGTAATCGCACCGGAGGCAATCGTCGCCGAGGTCGAGCGCGCGCACGCGGCGGGGCTCGCGTGGGCGATCGCTAATCAGCGGCCCGACGGAAACTGGGGGACCTTCGCGACCCAGCGCAGTTACGAGATCTACCTCGACACACAGGCGAGCCACCGCGCATTTCAAGCGGCGACGACAGCGCTAGTCACATGGGGATTGCTAGATCCCTCGCGGACCGACGCATGCGCGGCGGCGGCTTTCGAGCGCGGACTCGCGGTGCTCGAGAAGCGCGGCGCGCCTGGCAAGGCCAGCGGTAACACTTTCTACGATGTATGGGCACACACCTATCTGATGGAGCTCGGCGTCGCCGTCGTCGCTGATCCGCGCCTCGCGCCGCATGCAGATGCATGGCGCAGGATTGTGCAGGGCGAGGTCGACCGTTCGCGTACCGATCAGGGAACTGAGGGTGGTTGGGGCTACTACGACTTCAACTTCACCGGCGTGCACCCGAGCGGCCAGCAGTCCACGAGCTTCAACACCGCCGCGATGATCCTCGCGCTCGAAGCCGCGAAGTCCATGGGTGCGACCGTGCCGCAAGGCGAGATCGCTGACGGCGCGCGGGCCGTCCTTCGCATGCAGCTCCCGTCGGGAGCGTTCGCGTATGGCACCTACGCGGAGCTCACGCCGCGCGCGGACTACAACAAGGTGAGCGGGTCCAGCGGCCGCCTGCAGGTTTGCAATCTTGCGCTCCACTCACTCGGTCTTGGCGGCGTCACGACCGAGACGCTATTGCGCGGCATCGAGCATCTGCGCGACACGCATCACTACCTCGAGATCGGGCGAGGACGCGTTCGACCGCACGAAGCTTTCTATCGAAACAGCGGGTACTACTACTACTACGGGCACTTCTACGCCGCGCGCGTTCTAGCGGCGTGCCCCGCGTCGGCGCGCCGCGCCGAACTTGCGCGCTGGCTTGCGAGCGTCATGATCCACGATCAGAATCCAGACGGAAGCTGGTTCGATTATCCGCTCTACGGATACGGCAAGGCGTATGCGACGGGCTATGGCCTACTGACGCTGCAAGTGCTGCGACCGCTCGTGGCGCAAGCCACCACACCCTGACCGGCGCACTTCTTCGCTCGCGCACCCATGACGATCGAATCACCGCAGGCGAAGTTCGATGCGCTCATGGCGACGCACCAGTACGCCGCTGCCTCCAAGTTGGCACAGGGGCTCAAGGAGAAGCAGCCGCGCAACGGGCAGTGGTGGTATCTGAGTGCGCGTGCCGCGTTTGCTGTCGGCCACCTCGGAGTCGCGCACGATGAGATTGAAAGGGCGGCGACGCTCAGACCCAACGAGCCGCCGATCCTGTTGCAACAGGCGATCATCGACCACCGAATCGGTCGCACAGCACGGGCGTTGGAGAGGCTCGAGCGCGTACTCCGTGAGCCGGGACTCGTGGGGCGCGAGGCGAACATCACCTACGCGGACATCCTCTCCCGCGCGAATCGGCAGACAGAGCTTGATGCACACCTCTCCCGGGGCGGGGAGTGGATCAATGACGCGCGGTCGCAGATCTTCGTCGGCCGTCGGCTCTCCTCGACGGATCCTCCTGCGGCGGTGGCCCTCCTCACGCAGCTCCTGCGCAGCGACGCTCCCTCGCACGCTCGACGCATCGCGGGGTTTGAGGCCGTGAAACTGCTTGATTCGCTGAAGAGATACCGTGAAGCGTTCGACCTCGCTGGCGAGACACACGCGCGAACCAACACTCGCTACGACATCGGCGCATTGGAGCGTCAGGTCGAAGAGCAGCGGCAGTTGCTCGAGCGACCCTCGTGGCTCGGGACGCGTCGGGCGGCGCCCGTATCGGGTGTCGCACTTGTCGCGGCGCTCCCGCGCAGCGGCACGACCCTCATCGAGCAGATGTTCGATCGCCACCCACAGATCAGCGGCATCGGCGAGTATCAGGGGGTGCGGGTCATCGGCGAGAGTGCCCTCATGTCTGGATACTGGCCAGGAGAGATCGCGCGGGCTCCACAGGCTCAACTGCAAGCGTGGCAAGATGACTACTTGAGAGGGGCGCGGTTCCTGGCGCGCGAGGGTGCCAGCTGGTCGTTCGACAAGACGCTCAAGGTCTGGCGGTGGGTGCCGCTCCTCTCAGTCGTACTGCCGGGCGCTGTCTACATCGCGATCGACCGTGATCCTCGTGACAACGCGATCAGCATGTTCCTTGGCAACTTTCATCCTCAGTCAATGGGTTGGACGGGATCGATGGACTCTCTCCGTCGCGCGATCACCGCGCACCGGACGATTCTCCCGGAAGCACTCTCGCGGCTGGAGCTTCCACACGAGGCGATGATCTACGAGGACTTCATTGCGGACCCCCGTGCGCATGCGCAGCGATGCTTTGCGCGGCTAGGCCTTCCCATGGACGACGCGACGCTGAGCCCAGAACAGAACACTCGTATGGTGCTCACGCTGAGCCACGAGCAGGTGCGCAAGCCGATCAATCGCGGATCGATCGGCCGATGGCGCAACTATGAATTCGCGTTCGATGAATCGTGGAGCGCGCTCTCGCGGACCCACGATGCGCGCCGTACATCGCCCTGACGAGTGCCGGGGGTCGTAGCCAGTGCGATCGTGTCTGTAGGCCGCGAAATGAAAAAGTGGACACCCGAATGGGTGTCCACTCCTTGAAGACTGTTGCGAAGCCGACCGCCAGCGTGCGGCCGCGAAGCTTCGTGATGGTCAGGCGCGGCGACGACGGCCAGCGAGGCCGGCGAGACCGAGCAGCGCAAACGCTCCAGGCGCCGGAACCGCATTCACGCCGTGGAGCGTGATCGAACCCGTGAATGTTCCGGAGGTTCCCGCAGCACCGTAACCATTGCCGACCCACACGCTCAACGAACTCCCCGTCAATGAGATCGGGGCACCGAAGTTCACCGTGCCGATCGAGGTCGTGCCGGGAGTTGATGACGCACCGTTGGGCCAGAAGTAGCGCTGACCAGCCTGAAGATTCGAGAAGCCGCCGCACTGGAGCGCGCCACCATAGGCAAGAGGCGTGCCAGCGACATAGATGCAGAGGTCGTCGGCGTAGGTGTAACTGACGCTCGCGTCTAGGGTGACATTGATCGATGCGCCAGTGAGGGTGCCAGCGAGCGATCCCGCGGCGAATGCCTCATTGAATTGAAACCCGCCCCAGGTCTGGTTGGTAAACGAGTAGGTCACATCGGCGGTTGCGGCCGAAGCAACGACGGCTGCCAGTGAGGCGCCAAGAACAACTGACTTCATGACAAGGTCTCCAAGGGAAGTAGGGAAACGATCCAAACTAGTCGGAACCGCCGACCTCGGCCCTGAACCCTGAGAACTCCAATGATGCGACTATGGGCGGGTTTGGGCAACGGTCAAGGCGCACCGCTGAAAAGTTGTGGAAATACCGGGCGACGCAGTTATAGGACTATAGCCTAAGGAACTGGCACCTCCGCGCTGTACGCCATCGCAGGGTCTGCCCTTTCCTGAAGTGAGCGCGCGAGGGCGGCGATTGTTCGCTGCACTGAAACCGTGTGCTCAGGGCCATTCGCGACCCGTATGGCGATAGGGTGATTCAGGTCGCACAGCCCATCGTTCAGGAGCAGTGAGAGCGGGCCAGCGCCTTCGCCAAGTTCGACGCTGAAGTGCTGTCCCGTCCGCGTCGCCGCCACGCGCACGCGTTCCTTCGGCTGCGGCGCTCGCAGCCAGTAGAAGCGCTTGTGGGTCACATCATCTTGGAGCCAGACGACGCGGAGTGGGTGGTCTTGGCGCGTGTGCTGCGCCATCCACGCGATCGCACTCGCGTCTTGTCGATCCATCCAGTGGCCCTTGCCCTCGTGGATCTTGACGAGGTGTGGGTAGCCGCCAGGATCACTCGCCGCGAGGTCCGCGAGCAACACCTTCCACTGTGCTGCGACCTTGTTGCGGTCGAAGGGCGCATCGTTTGCCCCCATATGGAGGGCGAAGGGGAGGTTCCGCAGACCGTCAGGCCTCGTTTCATTCGGGTGTCCGGCCATCATTGCGACCGCCGCAAATCTGTCCGCCATGCGCGGCGCGAGCTGATAGACGCCATCACCACCAGCGCTGTACCCGGTGAGGTAGACGCGATCGGGATTGACGCCCTGCACAATCACCATGTCTTCGATGAGCCGCGAGAAGAGCGCATCGATGTGTTCCTGATGCCAGAGGTTCCAAGTGTCGGTTGGAGCTCGGGGGGCGACATAGATGCCCTCCGCTGGTTCGTACAGGCGCTGCTGATTCTGCCATTGCTTGTCGTTCACTTCCTTCGGAGCGCCGCCTCCCCCGTGCATAGAGATGAAGAGCGAATGCCCGCCAACGGGCTTCGGGCCATACTCCTTGAACCAGATCGGCATCGTTGTCCCAGCGACCGTGATCGACCCCGACTCGAGCTCCTTCGCGCGCGGAGCACGCTCGAGCGTGACGAGGCGTTTCCATAGGAGTGTTAGCGCCGCCGCCGCGTCGGCTTTGGTCAGAGGCACGCTCGCGAAGGATTGGTCGATCGCTTCGGCAAAGGCGTGAGTTCGCAGAAACCGCTCGAGTGCCGCCAGTGCTTCCGACGAGCCGACCACGCGCAAGTCAACAATCGGAGTGTTAGCCGACACGGATACCGGCGCCGGGGCGGCACCATCAGTAGTGACCAGAACAGCAGCGCCAATCGGGAGCAGGGCGGTCAAATGATCGTTCGAGTCGAAGCCGTCGTCGCGCGTCATGCCCTGAAAGAGCAGGGCACCGGCGTCGTCAACGATGCGCACATGTCGCGCAACGCGTCCGGCAGAAGAGAGCACGCGAACGCGGACGGGCGCCATTCCGTCGGGGACCTTCGCCCCTGTCCCTGTGTATCGGTCGGTGACATTGATCGCGCGGACGCTCCCATCGTCTGGTTCCCCGGGCTCGCGCCACGCGGTCGGGAAGAGCGTAGGTGAGTCGTTCCATGTCACCGCGTAGATTGCGTGCATCGGCTCGTCTCGCCGAGCAGAGGCGGCGCGCTCCGTGAACCAACCCTTGTCGAGCTCGTCGCCGGTGGCTTCCGCCGCTCCCGTGAAGTGCCATCCGCCGTCCCACACTTCGACCCACGAGTGATTGCCGCTGCCGTCATTCCACATCGGAATCCCGACAAACCGGGCTGGAATGCCGACGCTTCGGCACGCGTCGATAAGAAGAATGGAGAGGCCTGTGCATGAGGCGAGCCCCGACTCGATCGACTCGGCTGGGCTCTGGTCGGCGCGCTTGCGCTTCGTGGAATACTTGACGCCGACGAGCGGGAAGAGCTCACGGTTGATTTTCGCTGCGGCGAGCGCCGGCGATGTGATGCCCTTCACCATGGGGAGGCATTTCTCGCGCAGCAGCGTCCGCCACTCATCGCGCGGTTCGTCGATGCAGGCAAAGGGCAGGATTGCGTCGCGGAAGAGAGCCTCGTCGACGCGGTCATGCCAGGGAGCGCTCTGCCAAGCCTCGTAAGCCTGCGCGGTGTTGGCGAGAAGGAACTCACTGGTCGCGCGCGACAGATCTACGCTCGGCATGTGTTCGATGAGCCAGCGCATTGAGTCTCGCTGCGCGTCGGGGGCCCTCTCAACTGCCTGTTCGAGCTGCGTTCGATTCGCGCCCGCAGCCTTGAGAGCGACCGCGTAATCGTCCGTCGCCGCAGGGGCCTGGCTGCGCGACACAAGGACGGTCACCAACGCCACCGCGATTCGGATGGGATTCATTCAGGCACGATACCGGCGCGACTAATCGCCGCTTCGATCGCGATGCGCTGTCTGATGCGAATCTGACCGACGACAACGATCGCAAGGATGAGCGCGACCGGGGCGAGTGTGATCAACACAGGCGCGCGCTCACACTCGCCGAGCGCAACCTGCGCGGTTGCGTAAAGGATGTGCGTGAACATCAGGAGCATCGCACTGCTGATGAGCGAGAGCATCGTGCCGACGGTGCCCATGACGCGTCGCCGCGCCTCGGTGGGAAGCGCAAGAAACTCGGCTTTGCGGGGGATGTTCACGATGCTTGGGTAGCGACTTGCGATCGCGGGGAGGGCGAGTGCAACTCCCAAGAAAAGGAGCGCGAACGAACTCCCGAGGATGGGAATCATGAACCAGTTGCCAACGGTCGGCGCTCCCCACTTGTCCGGCGTGCCATCGATGGTGAAGTGCAGAGGAATGCGCTCTGGCAGCCCTGGACGAAGCGCGATCGCAACTCCCCACATGAATGCGATCGTTGCCACGAGCGTGCCATATCCAAGTTTGCGAAGCATGGGCTAGTCGAGCTGCTTCGCGACCCACGCGGCTTCCGTCAAGCATGTCTCAACGGCAGGGAGAAGCCAGTTGTCTTGATTCGCAAACCAGACGCGATCCTGCACCGGCGCTCGAAGTTGGTAGCACAACTCATCCGCATAACTGCCCGGCGGAGCCCAAGGCATGGCGTGCCCCCACCTAGCCATGCGAATCGACGCGACATCGCTGGGGGCCAGTCCAACCAGCGCAAGCAGCCGGTGGATCTGCGGCGCAGCGCGCGACGCGTACTCAGCGAGCGCCCCTTCGTTGATGATGGTGAACCGCGCTGTGTGCCACGGGAGCGGCCAGTAGAGCGTGAGCACATCGCCGTGCATGTGGGGAGTCGCGACCGCGAACGCTCCATCTAGCGCATCAGTGATCCGGCGGTCCTGCTCAAAGGACTCATCGTTCATCGGGAAGGCTTCGTCGTGGACGGCGAAGATGTCGTAAAACTCTTCGCGAACGCGGCGCGTGACGAGCACATTTGCGACGATGTACGGCACAGTGTGCACGCGCTGCGTTGCTTCCAGTTTTGCGGGGTCGATCGTCGGTAGATCCGGCATCATGTGGCGGAGTATGTGTTTGCTTCCCGCGTAGATCACATGGCGCGCGCCGAGCGTCCTGGACACGCCATCAGTTCCGCGCCAGGCAATGGCCACACCTTCGCGTTCGACCTTGACGCTGGTTGCAATGCACCCAGCTCGCAGGCGATCCGCGTCGCTGCGGAGAGGCCCCTCGCGCATGAGGTCATTCCAGAGAAGCGTGGCGAGCCCCGCGTTTCCACCGGGCAGCACGATGCGCCCGTACTCCTCGGCGGCAACGAAGTTCCAACCCGCTGCCGCTGAGAGTTCATCCCAGCCGACGCCGAAGCTCGAGTAGCAGTAAGCCTGGAGCGACTTGGCGAGCAGCCCAGGCATCGGCGTCTTGCAGGTGAGGGCGATCGACTCGTGTAGGGTCATCGCGTCAAGCGTGCGCACGAGTCGGCGTGACGCGTCGCTGGTCCACGGAATCTCCGGATACTCAATCTCTGCGTAATGCGTCACCGCAGCGCGATAGCGAGCGAGCGCCGCTAGCTCGTCGGCGGTGCAACCCTTGCAGAGGTCATCGAGAATCTGGCCTCCGTACTCGACCCGGAAACCCGTGCCATCGTCGATTCGCGCGAGCTCGTAGACGCCGAGCGACTGATAGAGCCGGTCAAGGTCGCTGCCCTTGTCGGGCATCATGAAGTACGCGCTACCGAGCGAGTAGGGGAGGTGATTCCACGACTCACCGATTGCGTTGCCCCCGAAGCGCTCGCGCAAGTCCATGACCACCCAGTCCCGTCCGCGCAACTCGCGTGCGCACGCGAGCCCGGCGAGCCCTCCGCCGATGATCGCGACATCGACGCGCTCGTCGACCTGTGACCATGTGGGTGGCGCCTCCGGCGTGTGGAATGGCAGATACGAGTCTCCGAAGTTGTCGCCGAGCCATGCCGGGTGAAATGGCAGCCCGTCAACAACAAGCGGTGCGGGCATCCCGGCGATTGCGCGGATCGGCGCCGACGCCGTAGGGGTGATCCACGAGGGGCGCCGTCGCAGAAACAGCGGAGGGTCGAAGGCTCGCGCAAGCGAGGGCGCCGTAAGGAAGCCGCCTACAGCGGCGAGCCCCGCGCCGAGAAAGAGCCGCCTTGGAATCGACCGCGACACGCGCGAATCCTATGCCGACAGCGGGGAGGTTTGCTCGCGGGTGTGCGGATCCGCTCTAGTGCGGCTGCGCAGGAGATTGCCCGAAGGCAAGCCACAGGACGACCCCGGCGATGAGGACAGCAAATCCCGCGAGCCTGCAGGAGCGGGAGATTATGAATGCGCGCATGAATCCGGCGGGAAAGCCGTGGCGGCAGTATGCGCCGTGTGCGCGGAGCGTCGTGACAATCGCATGCACGAAGAGCACCGCAAGCGCGCCGAGCGTGGCAGGCACCATGAGCGCGCGATTCATCATCACACAAACAACGAAGAGCAGGCCGATCGCCAGCGGGATGACGAGGTTGAGCAGGGATCCGGACGCGGCGATGGTGACGAGCGCGGCGCGGTCCCTATCGCCCAGTTGCCGGAGCGCGACGCGCGCGAAGTGTGTGGCGGCGAGAATCCCGGCGAAGAACAACCCCATCGCCAACAGAAACATCTCTTTCATCTGGTCGATCCTACGGAGCCGTCAGAAGACGACGCTGCAACTGTTCAACGCGCTGCGTGAGCGAGGCCACGCGCGCAGCCTCGTGCGGCGCGCGATCTTGGAGCACTTGAAGCGCGCTCTCGGCGGATGCCTTGGCGGACACGAGATCACCGCGAGCTAGGTGAATGTGCGAGAGGAGATTTAGCGCATCTGACAAGCGCAGGGGGAATCCGCCGTCGACCCGGAGACCATCAGCCGCGGCGCGCGCCATGCTCAACGCTTCGCCGAACGCGCTCGCGTCACGGATCGTCGCCTCCTCGGAGGGGAGTCGATCGCCGGTCGCCGCCTCGCAAAGGAGCGAGGCGAGCTCGTACTGCGCCCCCGTGATCGTCGAGTGGTTCGCGCCGTAGCGCGGCGTCAGAAGCGTAATCGCTTTCCGAAGTTGCACGATCGCGAGATCAGGCCGTCCATCGGCGGCTTCGATCTCGGCGAGCAGCTTGATGCCCATTCCGACGCGCCATCCTTCGCCGCCCGACTCTGGATGCGTGCGCATCGTGACCCTGATGAACTCGTCCACGAGGGCACGAGCCTCCGCGTGGCGCTTGGCCTTCACGAGAGTTCCAGCGTGCGAGTAGAGCGCCCGCGAGAGCAGTTCTTCTGCGGATGGACCAAGCGCGCGAAAGCGACGGATCGCCTCGTCCGCGTCGCGGCAGGCGGCGTCGATGTCGCCGAGTCCGGCGTTGGTCGCAGCGAGATGTAGGAATGTTCGGCCGATGATCGGATCCGAATCAGGAAGGTTGGCGCGACGAAGCTCAAGCGACTCGGTGTACGCCGCCTTCGCGTCGGCATAGCGCCTTAAGAAGTAGAGCGCTCGGCCGAGGTCGTAGAGCGACGATGCCAGCGCGAGGGCCTCCGGCTTGCCGCCGCGCGCCGCAAGCGTCCGGCGGTACTCG
>Ga0233425_10010950_pt1 | contig 10797 bp, 7 predicted proteins | sample Watercolumn_Towu_2_FD_181712 | JGI IMG/M metagenome (GOLD analysis project Ga0233425, IMG submission 181712) | Freshwater microbial communities from Lake Towuti, South Sulawesi, Indonesia - Watercolumn_Towuti2014_140_MG | ecosystem: Environmental > Aquatic > Freshwater > Lake | place: Indonesia...
ATGCAAAGACCGCACTTGCCCCCTTGTACACATCTTCCATTCCAGCCTCGAGCTGGAATCCACTTTTACTATCTTCATTTCCAAACTTCTGCCTGTTGCAGACAGGTGATTTGGAATCCAGATATTATCATGTCTAATTCAGATAATTAAATAAAAGGTATTCAGAAAAGATTATGCTAATTTAGAAAAATTCAGAATTAGTGTTTTGAACAAAATAATTCCCCTTTATTTTAAGAAAATAACCATTTAATTTTTACGAGTTTCCATACTAAACAAGCATTCCTGAGGAAATGTACAGTATTATATATATGTAAGAAACATTTTTAGTTTTTATTTTTTAAATAATTTTTCAAAAATTTTAATAATAATTTTATGAAATTTATAAAAGAAAAAAATTTATTTTTAAAATTAACCTTTAATATTGTTATAACAATACTTTTATTACATATTAGTAATTGCTCAAATCCTGTTGAACCTTTACAGAATGTTGAAACAGAACTAGGAGAAAATACGAGGATTCCATCTAAGGATGGTTTATTGACAAATTATATAATTAACGATAGCTCTTTAACATTGTCTTTTGCAGGTAATGTTCCAAATTACAATACAAGTAATATTCTTATTGATTCTACAGGAAGTGGATATTGCAGAAAAATAAAATCTATTCAGATTCAAGGAAATACTTTATTTATATCGACCTCAAAGGCTACTTTCACTGATGCGTTTAAAAATGCAAGGATTAAATATAAAACAAAACCTATTGGAACAAATATGCCTAAGAAATTAATAACAACTTTAAGAAATAGAGATACAACTTATTTTGAAAAATCACAAGATAATAAACGAGGCAATAATAAAATTAATATAAAATTTAAAGAGGCTCGACTATTTATTGATGATGCACCAAAAGGAGAATTTGAAATAGGATTTTCATGGGATATAGTTGATATTAGTTTAAGTATTACATCCCCGGGAGGACAACTTGTGGGTGAAATAAGCCTTGACACATTAAACATCAATGGTAAAATTGGTCTGGAATTTGAGTTAAGAGAACAATTATGGAATATGAATTACATACGGTTTGTTCTTTACGGTTCAAAAACAACCAGCTTCAAAAATATTAATGCAGGGTTCAACATTTCAAGCGGAGATGAATTAAAAACACATCTTTCGGTTGTTCCCCGCTATCTACTTGGACTCATTCCAATGGGAATCCTTGTTTTTGCTATTGAAGCAGGAACAGAGTTCGGTATCGAGGTTGAAATAAGCAGACCAATGATATGGAGTTTTGATTTTAGTTTTAATTATTCTGGTCAAGCCGGTTTTGAAGCAACATTTGAGAATGGATATCCAAATCCGCATGGAGTTCTTTCAGCACAAGGTAATCCTTCATTTGTATACAGAGGATTTACAGGACAAGGTGGAAGTTCAACATCTATTGTTTTCAAGCCATATGTGGAACAAGATCTTTACATTAAGGTATACGATTTTATCGGCCCAAAACTAATATTCAGACCTTGTCTTCCAATAGAAATAGCACTTGATAATCCAATTACAGCAAATGTATATGCTGCTTTAGAACTTGGAGCGGGGATTGACATTGGATTACATTTCTTCAAATTGGATTTTCCTTTCGAATTTACTGCTATTCCATTATCAATTCCTATTTTAAAGAATCAACCAATTATTAATATTGGAACTTTACCTGCTCCAAATCTAATTTCACCGACTAATGGAGCAACAGGTCAATCTTTGACTCCTATATTAGATTGGACAGATGTAAACACTGCTACATTATACACAGTTCTAATTTCTACAAATAATTCATTTTCAAATAATATTGATAGCGCTTCTGTAACTCAATCACAATATAGCATACCAACAGGAAAATTATCAAACAATACTACCTATTATTGGAAGGTAAAAGCATCAAACAGTAATTATACAAGTGACTGGTCAACAGTGTGGAATTTTACTACTATAATTCAAGGAGGATTAGCGGCACCTAATTTAATATCACCTTTAAATGGTTCTCAAAATCAATCTATAACACCATTACTTGACTGGTCAGATGTTTCAAACGCATTATATTATAAAGTACAAATTTCAACTAACTCTTCATTTTCAATAATTACAGATAGTATCACCTTATCTCAATCACAATATAATATCCCAAATGGAAAACTTTCAAATAATACTACTTATTATTGGAGAGTCAATGCTTCGGATGGCAGTCAAACAAGCAACTGGTCATCAATATGGAATTTTAAAACAATTGCTCAAGGAGGATTAGCGGCACCGGTTTTATTATCACCCGGAAATAATTCTACCGGTATTACTTTAACACCACAATTAGATTGGAATGACGTTACAGGTGCAACAAAATATAATATCCAAGTGTCGACATCGACTACATTTATAACAAATGTTGTTGATGTTCAAAATATAAGCGAATCTAATTATTCTATTCCAAGCGGAAAATTAAATAATAATACAAAATATTTCTGGCATGTGAAAGCAAAAAATTCGACTGATTCAAGTGGCTGGTCAGATATCTGGAACTTTACCACTCAAAATCAAATTTCCGGATGGCAAGTGTCAACCAATGTATGTGGTGTAACTACAACTTTACGTTCGGTATATTTTACTGATATAAATAATGGTTACGCTGTTGGAGATAGCGGAAAGGTATTAAAAACAACTAATGCAGGATTGAATTGGACTTTGAAAACAATAACACCCTATAATAGATTTAATACAGTTTATTTTACTTCCCAAAATGTTGGTTATATTGCAGGACAAGATATTTTACTGAAAACTATAAATGCCGGTAATAACTGGGATATAATTGGGGCTGGAATTCGAGATGTAAATTGTATGATTTTTACAGATGTAAATACTGGATATGTCGGAACTTCGTATTATCTTGGGGGAAGTATATTAAAAACTACAGATGCCGGGTTGAGCTGGAAAGATATGATTTCAATATATAACCAAAACATGATTAGTATATTTTTCTCAGACCAGTATAACGGTTATGTAGGATGTACTTATAATAACCTTGCAAAAACAACTAATGCAGGATTAAATTGGACCAGTCAGGGAATGATTTATACGTACACAAGGGGAATCTACTTTGTTGATAACAATTCTGGATGGTTAGCTTTATCAGGGTACACTAACGGTGGAATTGCAGCGACGACAAATGGTGGAGTAAACTGGTCGTATCAAATTAATCCAACGACGAGCGGATTAAATTCTGTATTTTTTACAGACCCTCAAACAGGATATATAGCTGGCAATTCAGGTGTAATTTTAAAAACAACTAATGGCGGTTGGGGAGGTGGCTGGTACCAAACACCTGTCTTGACTACTTCTTGGTTATATTGTGTATTTTTCATCGATTCAAATAACGGATACACTGTAGGTGATAATGGAACAATTTTAAAAACAACTACCGGAGGTGAAATAAAGAGATGGTTTTAATATAGGATATATCCCAGAATGTATGAATACTTTAAAATTCTAAACAAATAATTATGATTGTTCAGGTGATTATTTATATTTTAATCTTAATTAAAAAATTAATTATTATATTTGAATAAAAATGAATTCCTTAATAGCGCAATGGCAGAAAGAAGATGAGCTTGATAAATCATTAATTGAGTCATCAACCAAAATTCTAAAAAAATGCAAGAAAAGTTCGATTGAAATACCAATATATCTTAATATTAGAGCAAACTGTTATTGTAATTTACATCAGTTCGGAAATGCAATTGCTGATATAGAAAGTGCAATATCTTTTATTTCAAAAAATAAGAGTAAATTACACGGATTTATCATTTCAGATATCTACACTACCAAAGGATTTATACTTGCAAAACAAAAAAGGTATCCGGAAGCAATAAAAGAATTTGAGTACTCTCTCGAAATATTGGAAAAAGAAAAAAAGCATGAAAAAAATCTTAATAAAATTTTACCCGATAAACCTTCTGTAAGAAAATATTATAAAAAAAGCTTTGATGATAGAAAAAATGAAATTTTAGGTTATATCGAATCTTCCAAAAAAGGAATGACTAATCCTGTTTCCTCTCCTTGTTTTATTGCAACTGAGGTATATGGAGAATCATCATATCAGGTTTCAATTTTAAAAAAATGGAGAGATGAATATCTATTAAATAAAATATTAGGAAGAGTTTTTGTCAAAATTTATTATTTTTTTTCAAGGAAATTAATTTGTATAATTCATAATAATAAATCGCTGAGAAAATTTTTTCGAATTTTCATTGATATATTGATAAAGTTGATTCGAAAATAAGTTTATATAAATAAATATTTTAAAAATTAAAAAGGAAATATAATATGTGATGGGATTGTAGTAAATGTGGACATTACAATTGGGTGCCTGTTTTTCCTTTAGGTATGCTTATAGGATGCGAAAATTGCAGAAAAAGGGCTGGATGTTCTACAGTATTAGTAATAATAGTAATAATTATTTTTATATTTATATACTCCTCCGTGAAAGACTGGCTTTGTAATCCAAATCAGAATAATAATAATTTAATTCCAAAAACACAAAAAGAATTAAAAATTGAAGAGAAAAACGGAAACGATCCTATCACAAAAAATCCTGATTTTAAAAATTTATTACCTTCATTTAAAATTCCAAATACACAAAAAAAAATAAAAAATGGAGAATAAAAGAGAAATGATTCTCTCAAAATTAAGTCTAATGACAAAGGTAAAGTCACTCCTTTTAAAAATAAGAAGTTTAAAGTATTTAATTAAAAAAAAATTATGATATTTATGGAATTGCACATTTTAATTTTCAATTATGAAAAGGAAAAGTACTCCCAGAATTAAGAAAAAGAAATCGATTTATTCCCGTTTAAAAAAGAAAAGAGCAAAGAGGAAATTAATACCAAGATGTAAAGTCGTTAAGCTTACAGAAGAGGAACTTGCGATAAGATATCCTTCACCAAAATATGAGGATGACCCTGTTTTAAATTCTTTTAAGAAAATGAGCAAAGCGAATTTTTCTAAAAAAATTTTCGGATGCATATTAAATATTCCCAATAAATACAGAGAATGGATATTAAATGAATTTATTTCTAAGAATAGAACTTTAAACGAAGAATACAAAACACTTACTATTACATTGTTTAAAAAGGAATCATCGATATTATCAAACAAGGATTGTTATCCTGGACTTGTATTTCTTGTGAATAACAGAAAATGCTGGGTAAGAAATATTAAAAGCCGGAAAATAAAAACAAATGACCCTTTCAGGCAAATGAATAGTCTTATAAAACACTTATTGGATAAACATAATGAAATTCCGGAATTTGTAATAAAATATACATACCAAAGAATACCCCTGGCTTTAACTTCTCCAATAAAATTATTTAATCATTTAAGAGAAGGGAAAAACATCTCTTCATTTAAAGGATTTCCCGGAAAATTAACAAAAGTAATGGCAAAAGTATTTTACAAATGCGACTACGATTTCACAATTGAAAAAGCTTACCGGTATTCTCAAATCAAAGGGCTTGGCGGTAGATCGGAACTTGTAAAAGAAATTTACAATTCACTTAATATTTTGGGAGATGATTTTACGAAAGAGAAATTCTGGATAAGTCTGTTCAGGTTATTTATAGCAAACCCAATGATGGACGTAGCATTGGTTCAGCCGATAATTGAATTTTGCCGATATAAGGTCGGGCATTTAAATCAGATGGGTGCTGAGCCTGATTATTCGTTAAAAGGAAAAAGCATCAGGACTCTTATAAGGGAGATGAATCAATGGCATGGTATCTTGTCATCAGAGGAAGTGTATTTTATCAGATGGGAACCATTACCAATTGATGATTATTTTTATAAAACGAAGAATGATGAATATACGTATATTTTTGAGCAGATACTTAATTCAAGAAAACTAAATTTAGAAGGAAAGATGATGCATCATTGTGTTTATACCTATTATAGTTCCTGTTTAAACGGAAATACTTCTATATGGACGTTGTATAAAACAAAAAATAATTATGAAAAAAAATTATTAACCATAGAAGTCAGCCCAAACAGAACAATTTTACAGGCAAGAGGTGCATATAACCGCATATTAACGAAATTTGAATTCTCGTTAATAAATATATGGGCAAAAAATTCGGGATTAAAAGTATCGGAACATTTTTTAGATGATAATGTCTGAACTATGATTCGTGGGATTTAAATGATTATCAGGATTAATTAATATTTCAACACGGAGGTAATAGAGGGCACGGAGGATGTATGAACTAAGATTCATAAGTTAATAGGATTAACGGGAAAAAAGATTAGCACGCAGATAAACACAGAAAGAACGGACAAACACAGATTTTTTAAAATAAATAAAAAATGTAGTCGCGGACCTGCCTGCTGCAGGCAGGCTTTATGTCCGCGTTCCAAATTCTGAAGAATACCTCATCCTCGGCCAGTCTAGTCTTCGACCCAGCTCCTTAAAGGAGAGGAGGATAGACAAGGGGGCCCGATGAATCGGGATGCAAAGACCGCACTTGCCCCCTTGTACACATCTTCCATTCCAGCCTCGAGCTGGAATCCACTTTTACTATCTTCATTTCCAAACTTCTGACTGTTACAGACAGGTGATTTGGAATCCAAATATTCTCGCATCTAAAGCAGATAATTGATTAAAAAGGAGTTCAGAAAAGATTATTCTATTTTAGAAAAATTCAGAATTAGATTATTATATTAAATAATTTCCTTTTATTTTTAAGAAAATAACCATTTAATTTTTAGGAGTTTGCTATTGTCAGATACAGTAATTAATGTTTATCATTCCAGCACCAGTATTCATATATAATCGGGTTTATTTTTGCTTTTTTTGAAAGATTAGAAATTGCAATCTGCAATATTTTATATTGTTCGGGAAACATTATATAATTCATTGAGGCACCTTTGGGAATATTGATATTAAATGCTACAGATGTTAAATCATTTATAATCAAACCAAGGGGACGCAAAGTGAAAGAATCAAAAGGGATATGCTGGAATTTAAATATTTTTTTTAAGGAATATTTTTTTGTTTCCTGAATTAGTTTAATTAAGAGATTTACTAATTTAGATGCCGGACCGTAGCTAATGTTTTTTCCATCGCTTTTTTTTCTCCAGAATTTAATAAGAGAATTATTTAGAAAATATATTATATTATCATATTCATTCTGAGTGTTTATTTTTCCAAGAGAGTAAATAATAGAATTGAATTTTCCATCAGCCCAGGTACGGTAAATAGATGAGGGTTTAAAAGAATTACCTGATAATGCTCGGAAAATACTACCTGTGGCAGAGTTGATTATTATTTCTTTTTTATCGTAATCTTTTACAGGAAGTATAAAATGGGAATTGTATTTTTTTAATTTAAAAACAGCGTCGTCTATATCTTTAAAAACATAGATTTTGTCTGGCATTTTAATATTAACCGTTTAATTATTTTTTATAAATTACAAATAATTTTTTAATTAATAAGTATCAAATTGGAATATTAAAAATTATTGACAATTAATAGTTTTCAAAAACGTAAAATTTTTTACAGGCTCTTTCAAAACAATTCCTCTGGTTTCATTTTTATAAAACCTGCAAAATAAATCCGCTAATTATAAAAAATACTGAACGAATAAATGCTGATATTATAATTATTTAAAAGCTGTTTTTGGTTTTGTTCAATATACTGAACAAAATTGTTCAATGCAATGAACAAAATGTCTGAACTATGATTCTTGGGATTTATATGATTTGAAAGATTAATTAATATTTCAGCACGAGGGCACGGAGGATGTCTGAACTAAGATTCATAAGATTAATAGGATTGGCAGGAAAAAAGATTAGCACACAGATTGTCGCTGAAAGAACGGATTTCCACGGATAGTTTTTTATAACAAATAAGAACAAAAATAAATAACTGAATCCAGACACGCTGGAACTTCGCAAAATTCGCTCAGATATTTTAAAGATTTAATGGATTAGGAGGAAAAAAGATAACAACGCTATATTTAGAAAATAAATCTAGTAATAAGTCGTATTTTGTAGTTTAATTTTTCATTGAATTTATAACATTTTCACTATAGTTTTAAATAATTCTTTTAAATAGCTTGTTTTACATAAATATAATAATATTAAAATGGAACAAATTGAAAATAATTTGCAAAAAGTTTTAGAAAACACATTAAAATGTGTTAATGATTATCGACATCACTATCTTTCAAATGAACAAGCTGTGAGAAGTCAATTAATTGAACCGATTTTAAATTCGTTAGGGTGGTTCATTTCAAATCCAAAATTTGTAAGACCAAATGCACCAAATGAAGAAGGAAAAATTCCAGATTATACATTATTAAAAGAAGATAAAAACAAATTAGTTGTTGAAGCAAAAAACTTATCTGTTGAATTAATTGACAATAAAATAATAAATCAAATCTCTTCATATTGCTATACCCCAGGAATTAAATTTGGGATATTAACAAACGGAGTAAAATGGCTTTTATTCAATACATTCGAGCAAAAACCAGATGAAAGAATAGTTTGGCTAGTTGATTTAGAAAACGATAATATTGAAAAAGTTATTCGGGCATTGACTGCATTTTCATTTGAAAATATTGATGAATTAGAAACTCAAATATTAACCGACAAAGTATTAGAAAAAATTTGGAAATCTTTGATAGGATCAACAAAAGATGATGTAAATTGTAACATTATCAATATTATTTCTCAAAAGTTTTTAGAGAAAATAAGATTATCAAATCCAAATATTAATATTTCTCAAAATCAAATATTTTCATATACTAAAAACAAACTGATTGATTACTTTAAAATTACAATGCCAGTAATTGTTCCTATTTCTGATCCGGAACCATCACCACCACCTCTTCCTACGCATCCTGGTAGAGAAAAAATTTGTGTTATTTTCCCAGATGGAACCCAAATAAAGCATAACATAGTTGCAAAAACATTTGTTGACTCTATAAATAAAATTGGTGTTGAGAAAGTGAAAAACTTGAATATTATTCAATCTGATGTTCCTCTCATTTCAGAAAAAAAACATGAGAAATTGCAACAACATAGATTAGGGAATTATTGGATCTTTGTAAATACATCGACACCATTAAAAGTACAAACTTTACGTGAAATCAATCAAATGCTAAATGTTGGTTTAACTATAAAAAGTTTTTACAAATAATCAGATTAAAATTTGTTATAATAAGGTAATAAGACAAGTGACCACTTTATTTTAAAAGAGCTCTTTTCCTTTAATACAACTCCTCCGGTTTCATTTTTATAAAACCTGCAAAATAAATCCGCTAATTATAAAAAATACTGAACGAATAAATGCTGATATTATAATTATTTAAAAGCTGTTTTTGGTTTTGTTCAATATACTGAACAAAAATGTTCACAATGCAATGAACAAAATGTCTGAACTATGATTCTTGGGATTTATATGATTTACAGGATTAAATAATATTTCAACACGAGGGCACGGAGGAAAATATTTCACAAGTTATCTGTGTTTATATGTGAAAACAAAGTATTAAGAACATCTGCCAGGGATTGCCACGTCGCTTTGCTCCTCGCAATGACAGGATTTTTAAGTGATAGCTATGTTTTGCTCGCTATAATAATTGTTTCGGGAAGGGCGAACACCGTTCGCCCCTACGGAATTAAATATATTAATATTTATATTGATAAATCGGATAAAAGTTTATATTTTTAAATCAGATTAGTAAATCTGATTAGAATAATATAATATGACTATAATATTTTCAAAGAAGTGTGAGTACGGGATACAGGCGGTGCTGTATCTTTCTACTCTTGGAAAAGGAAAGATGGTGTCGGCGGTTGAGATTTCAGAAAAGCTGAAAATCCCGAAGGAATTTGTTTCCAAGATTTTACAAAGTCTGAGGTCAAGTAAGATTGTAAATTCGAAGAAAGGAAATTCGGGCGGTTTTTTTCTTGCGAAAGACCCGAAGAAAGTTAAACTTGTCGATATAGTAAAAGCAATAGACGGACTGGAAATGTTTAATCACTGCATTCTTGGTTTTCCGAACTGTTCCGACAAACATCCCTGCCCAGTACACAATAAATGGGGTGTGTTAAGAAAAAAGGCTTACGAAATGCTGATAAAAGAGACATTGTATTCATTCAAGCGGGTGGTGATTAAAAAAATGGCAACAATCAAATAAATTTTTTTGGAATGTAATCGGATAAATATGTCTGATATTAAAACTAAAGTAATAAAAAATAACGAGAAACCTATTCAGAAATACAGATTCATTATACAAATATTGTTTGTTTTATTATGTATATGGATAGGAATAGAATTCTATTTATTTATGAGATTTCTGGAAAGCGGTGGAAATATTGCATTTTACAGCCGTCCGCCGGGTGTGGATGGATTTTTACCTATCAGTTCTTTTATGAGTTTTTATTTATTTTTAATGACCGGTGAGATTCATTGGGCACATCCTGCGGGGGTTTTTATTTTTATTGCAATAATTTTAATGTCTTTTGTTATCGGGAAATCTTTCTGCAGCTGGCTTTGTCCGGTTGGTTTCATTTCCGAAATGCTTGGGGACTTCGGACAAAAAATTTTCAGAAAAAAAATCAAAATGCCAAAATTTCTTGACTATCCTTTAAGAGGGATTAAATATCTTGCACTTGGATTTTTGTTTTATTCTGTGTTTGTGTTGATGAATGATATTGCAATTAAAGCATTCCTCGATGGTTCATATAATATTGTAGCAGATA
>Ga0233425_10010951_pt1 | contig 10796 bp, 6 predicted proteins | sample Watercolumn_Towu_2_FD_181712 | JGI IMG/M metagenome (GOLD analysis project Ga0233425, IMG submission 181712) | Freshwater microbial communities from Lake Towuti, South Sulawesi, Indonesia - Watercolumn_Towuti2014_140_MG | ecosystem: Environmental > Aquatic > Freshwater > Lake | place: Indonesia...
GTGATAATATTTCTCTATTTTGTCCCAATCCCATTCTTTTTCTCCTTCAGTAGCCAATAAGTAATAAAATGCTGCCCCTGGATATTTTGCCCCCCATGTTGTTACAACCTTTTCGTACCGTTTAGCTTCATCTTGATTCTTGCAAGCTAAAGCTTCCGCTTGAGCTACACATGCTTGTGCTACTTTGAGATAACACTCAGCTGCTTTTTGATTTCTTTCTGATGTGTTGAATAAAAAAGATATCTTGCTCACAAAAAACTCTATACCACTTGAAACGATCAAATTGTTCAGTACTGCGGAAGAGTAATGTGCGTTTTTGTTTGCCTCAGCAGCCAAGCTATAATAATTACTTGCACCATAATTAGCCCAATTACAACGATAGCACTTTTGGCATTCACGTACTCCTCCTAATATCTTTGCAATCTTTTCTTGCAGCTCAGCTTCATCTTGATTCTTATTAGCTAAAGCTTTTACTTGAGCTTCACGAGCTCTTACTGCTTGTTGTATGCAACTAACTGCGCTATTCCACAAGTTAATTACAGCATCAAGGCTGTTAGAGTTGTTAGCTTTTGCGACAGTTATAACATTTTTTAAATATTCAATACCCAAACTAGCAGTATAATGGGCACATGCCCAAGTCTCTGCTTCCCTTGGTTTGTTATCTTTGCGTGCTTGTTTCTCATTGGACGTGAATTTAAAGCACAATCGGTTTAGTTCTGCTTGTTGTTCAAGATGGGTCAATTTATTCCAACAAATATTTTCAAGCGTGCTTACCTCTGTATTGTTTATTATTGTCAGTTGGTTTTCAGTCCGTTCCTTAAGTTGCCACCAACGTGCAAGAGCTAATTTGTGTCCTATTCCTTGTATAGCCTCTCTCATGGCCTTTTCTGCAGCTTCTGCGGCCTCCATATCTTGAAGAGAAGGATGAAATCTGACTCCATTGATTTTAGCTTGGATGGAGTTGAGTTGTTTCTTAAGCGGGTCAAGGGTTTTTAAGAGAGCTTCTTTGTACTTTGAATCAACGCTATGGATCTTTTGGTTATGTTGTTCTCGTTCGTCTGTGGAGAGTTCTTCCCATAAGTTTTTATTTCCATTAAAGTAATTTTTCACAGCTCTCCAGCGATGAATTTGCTGCTTCTCTTTTTCTTGATCCCATTGAACATGCCAGATCTTTTCTATTCTATCAAAATCTTGATCAGCCTTTGTGAATGTTTTTAAAGCCTCTTGATCGGCTTGGACAAAAAATTCCAATCGCTTTGCCTTTCGTTCTGCTTCATTGGCCCATGACTCTTCTGGAGGATAGGTAGGAACTGCTGTTGCTCCCACAGATTGAAAAGGAGCTTTTTCCTCTATTGCTCTTTCAAACAGATACAGCCAGGCTTTCAAGGCTCCTGGAGTTTTCTCAACAGCATCTTGGAGGGCTTTTTTTTGCATGGCTTTTGCATAGGTATTTCTTGCCTCTTTTTCAGCCTCATCAGCCAGTTGGTAGAGGCGTTCTGCCTCGTTGCGACTCTCAGGAGTTCTTGCCTTTTGATAGATGACATATTGAGCATGCGCTGCTAGTTCAGCTGTAGTGGCTTTGGCAAAGCATGTTGCCATCGTTTCTATTTTTTCAAGTACGAGGTCGTGTTTATACTCCTCAGCTATTCGTGCAGATTTATTTTTTTGCTGTTCTGCTTTTTTGCTCCTTTCGATGTACTTTCCCCTGCTGTGATCCTTTTGAAAGTTTTCCCAAAAAATTTTGGTCGCTCGATCTAGCTCTTCCAATTTTTCTCGAGCTAATTTCTTTTTCTCTTCGTCAGGCTGAGCCTGAACGCTCTCTTCTAGATTTGCTAATGTTATCCATTTTTCCTCGGCTTCTTTCGCTGATTCTTCTGCAATTTGAAGTTCTTCTTGAAGGGGATTCAATATTTCTTTAAGTCCTTTTAAGTCCGCATGACACCTATCGGCCTCCCAGCGTGCTTCCCAGCGTTTTGTATTGGCTCCCCAATTTTTGAGTTGATGCGCGGCTCCAAGGGCCTTAGCTGCAATATCTCGATGTTCTTTCCAGGCAGCATAGTCACGGGCATCGTCTCTTTTCTGTTCCTCTAAGAATGCTTCGTAAGCTTGAGAATCTTGAGGAATATTTTTCCCCTGTCGCTTAGCATCCTCTTCAACTTGTTTGATCCATTTTTCTTTTTCTTGTTTGAGAGCGTTCTCTGCTTTTGTAAGGTCTTCTTTGAGGATTTTAGAAGTGAGAACTTTTTTAGCACTGTTACTTTTATTACTCGAAGAGCTTCGTGAAGATTTATTGCTGTTATGGCTCTGCATGCTCCCGACACTCTGGTCATCAGAGTTTCTAGAGGTTTTAGTTGTTTTATAAGATAAGATGGAACTCGTATCGCTATCACTGCTCCTGAAATCTCGTTGCATTCTTTCTAAAAAACTTTTTCTGGATGCCCTGCTGACATGACTTTTAGTTGACTTGAAACTGTCATTACTGCTGCGACTGCTGATGCTCGCTGTGCGAGAACGCGTAGAAGCAGGTTGCTGTGCGGACAAAGCCACAGCATGACAGTTGTTAAGGTTTCCCATGGCCTCGTTCGGCTCTTCTTCGGGTGTCAGATAGCCATCCTCGCTTTCTTCTTCTTCTTCGTCTTCTTCGGCAATCGTTTTTAATTCTGTCTTGCTAGTAGCCGTTGAGGAATTTTGATTCAGGCTCTGCTGATAGAGTTGATCCGCTTTCTCTCGCTCTTGAGCTAAAGCTTCTATCCGCTCCATAGCCTCCCAACGGCTACGATCAGCTGCTGTAGGATTGAGTAGCAACGGCAGAGGATTGGATACTTGTGATGTTGTTACGTTGGGTGAAGAATTTTTTCCTTCTAACTCTTCATGTAGCTTTCTTCCTAAAAACTCAGCTACTTTTTGAAGCATGATTGGTGGATTGATCTCCTGAGGCCCTTTTCTCATACCAGATTGCTGTTGTTCCAGTACCTCCACTTGCTCGATGGTAAGTGCATTAACATTGATCTTCTTAGGAAGTCTAAAAGGAAGTTTTGATTTTAACGGATGCTCTTCTGTTGCTGCAATTCGTTCTGTAGCACGAACGAGTGTCTCTTGGGCGAAGTCACGATTGTCTTGAAGGAGATTTTTTGCTTCTTCTGCTTGAGCCAACTCATTGAGGGCTTGTTGCAATTGATCGTTGTAATTGTTGATCAGAGCACATGTTTCTTCCAAGGATCTAAAGGCTTTTACAAAATCGGTTCGAGAAATTCCTTTTTCATGGAGTTTGATTTCGAGTTTTTGTTGATCGTCAACTGCTAGAGCATGCTTTTCTTGAAGATCAGTAACTTTTTCTTCAGCGTTTTTCTGAATCTCCTCAGCTTGTAGGAGCGCCTTCCGAGCCTTGTCTAATGAGTTTTCCAAGTGGTTCAGTGATTTTTGGAGTTGGTTTTTTTCTTGTTGCTGATGTCGCTCTACTGATTCCCAATCCCAAGCAGCATGAACAAGGTCAGCTGCCCAGGAAGGATCGCTCATTCCATATTCAGCAATTTGAGTGATGAGCTTTTCAGGATCTTGGATTGCTTGGTTTGATGAAATTAATTTTTCAGCCCACGTACGCCAAGCTTTTTCATCAAAGCTCATGATGGGTGGCTGAAGAGCGGTGGCTATTTCTCGTCGTGCAATGGTTTCTTGAAACCGAGCGTTCTTTTCCTGCTCTTGGGCTTGTTGGCTAGCCTTTATAAGGTTTTCATAAGCTTGCTTAATTTTTACACCAACTGCAGCAAGATTATTTTTTGCTTCTTCCACGTTGGCCTTATGCAAGCATACATCGCTATCTTTTAATGTCGTATTGTATATTTCTAAAAATCCACTAAAAGCACGCGCGATATTTGCTGCCATAGGTCCTAAAACAATAGTTAGAAAAGCAGCTGTTTTATCTGAATATTTTGCAGCATATTCGAGATTTGTTGGGTCAGCATTCTTTCTGATTTCTCTACACTCTTTTAACAATTTTTCTCTTTCTTTATAACAATTATTGACGTTGTCTTGTTCTTTCAGAGTTTTTATCATGTCTTGAAAAGTTTGAAATTGTTTCTCCCAAGCTGTGTTGGCCTTTTCATAAAGTTTGGAGTGGTTAGCACGAAAACAAGCAAATCTGGTTTTAAAACTCTCTCGCACGAGTTGTTGAATTATTTCTCCTATCGCTTCTTTTTCTTTGAGGAATGCTGGCCTGTTAAAAATGGAGTCGAACGAAGTGGCTTCTGTTGTTGCAAAATGAGGCTCGATCTCGTCAAGCCTGATGGCAGGCTTATCTTCGAGCGGCAGACTGTTGAGTACTTCAGTCACAGTTGCAGCACTCAGTGGATGATAATTGTAAACTATTGTTCCACTTCGAAGGACAGATAGTTGATTGAGGCTCTGAACGAACTCTTGACCATATCTGGCTTGAAGTGCTGCTTGGAGATATTCTAGAACTTTTTTGTTGGCAGATCGATTGGCTCCTGGAGAATCGGAATCTTCTTCTTGAGGCACGATCTTGTTCTCATCGTTAAGAATCAACCTCTCTGCGTTGGGATAGTTTGCAATAGCATCTCTAAAATTTTTTAGCGTGAGCTCAGAAATTTCTTCTTTCTTTTTCTCTTCCTCTTGAATTCCATTACTCAAATCTCCACGTTGAACGAAGTTGGAATTGTTATTGTTATTATTTTCTAAATCGCTTCCATGTTCACGATGAGGATCGTTAGCATTGAGACGATTTGGATCCTGCTGGTTTTGTTCTTCGCTTGATTGTGTTCCATGCTCTCCACCAAACATCATGAGGGGAGAACTTTCTTGCTCATGAGAGTTTGCAGTAACATCAGTCGCAGCAAATTTTTCTGATGGATCAACATTATCATCAACTCCACGCAATGAAGAGAGCATCACCATGCCTAGAAAAGAGAACATCCAGAAGTGACAGGCTTTTTTCATGTAGGCAGTTCTATTGGCAATCAATTTAAAAAGCCGCAGCATTACACACAAGTTGAAAGTTTGTTGATATTTCCAGTTGATGGCTTGCAACCTGCAACCTGCAACCTGTAACCTGCAACCTGTCTTATGAAATCTTGGCTTATTAAAGTGCTCAATGGCCCTAATGCAGGAGCACAAATTCTCGTGTCTGGAGAAGTGAGTGTTGGAACTTCTGTGGATTGCGATTTGATTCTTAATGATCCGCACATCTGCTCGGTTCATTGTCAGATTAAAAAGGGAGAGGAAGAGGCCTTTGATATTATTCCCAAAGAAGGAATTGTTTTTATCAATGGCAAAAAATTGGAAGAGTCCGTAGGGAAATTAAAATTAGGTGACGTTCTTACGTTGGGAAGTACTCATCTCACAGGAGGGCCTAGTGAGCAGTTGTGGCCTCCCGTTACGATTCCTACCATTCAAGAAGTGAGAGCGGAAGCGGCCACTCCCGCTGCCGGAGAAGCTCTCAAAGCAACACCAACAACGCTTCCGCCAACTTCCCTTAAAAAAAGATTTGCTCTTTCACGTTCATCTATCTTGAGCCTGATTCTTGTTGGAGCATTTTTGTTATTAGGAATTTCTTTTTTGAAAATCTTGATTCACAAAAATTTTAAGATCAATCCAGCGGAGTTCAAACCGGCCGCTCTTCAACAAACCGAAGAAGCCGATGTGAAAGTGGAAGAAAAAATCTCTCAAGTAGCCGTTCAAAATTTGCAAAAATTATTTCCTGGCGTTTATATCAAACCGGTTAACGTTAATGGACAAAGTGTTTGCTATGTCTATACCAAAGATCAAATGGAGTATGATGAGGTCAGGAGGATTCTTAACAAAAAAAATCTGCCAGTTGCCAGTGTCCTCATTAATGTCGACGATATTGATGAGAGTGGCATAGCCATGATGCAAGCGCTGAATCTCTCGGTTTCCATCACTGTTGATGAAAAAGGAAGAGCAACATGGACGGGGTATGTTCCTACTCAAAAAGTTTTTGATTCGATGAAAGAACAGATTGCACGAGACATTCCGGCCATCACAGAAAATAGCTATCACATCATCTTGGGGGAAGAGGCGGCAAAAACAGCCATGAATATTCTGATGAAAAATCAATTTGGATCGATTGTTGTAACTCCAGAGCGCAACAATCTCACCTTGACAGGATCTGTCTTTGAAGGAGATCAACCACGTTGGAAAAAAACGCTTCAAGAATTAGAAACAACTTTTGGCGATAAAGTGAAGCTCGCTAATTTAGTGCTAGTGAGTCCTACACCGGTGCGACAACAATTTTTCTTTAATGCTCCAGTTGTTTCCGTCTCCATCTCTGCCTTTCCTTATGCGGTGCTTCAAAATGGAGAGCATATTTTTATCGGTGCGAAAGTGAGAGATGGATACACCGTAGAAGCAATCACCACCAAAGGCATAGAATTAGTAAATCAAGGAAGCAGAAAGTTGATTCCTATTTCGGGGCAATGATGTCCAAAAATAAATTTTTTGGACAGACTGTAGGCTATAGGCTGTAGGGCAGAGCAAAAATTTAAAACAATAGTTCTGGCATCAATAACGGCCATTTTACTAAGCTGATTCAATTTGACTTGTTTTTACCTACAGCCTACAACCTATCACCTACAACCTCTTTCTAAATTATGAATGCCGAAAAGAAGCAGCTGACGGACATGGGGAAGCATCTCACTAACGATCGGAATGGAAGCTATCGTACGATGCTTCGCAATCGAGTGCTGGAACTGCGTCGTCAAACGGAAGAAAAAATAAAAAAAGAAGTCGACCGTGAGCGTTTGACGCGTTTAGAAGCCATGATGAGAGCGTTGACCATTGCTGCTCGGATTTTAGACAAAGTTCTGGTTGAAAAATCAGATGAAATGGGTTTCAGTGGTTACTCGTTCTAATACATTAAGAAGAAGTAGACATTTCAAAAATTATTGATAATTTATTATCAATATGAAATTTCTTTTTGCCTTGCCGTTTGCACTGGTGACTATTTTTTTTAGGATCACTGCGATCGCTGCAGAAAATCAACACTCCTCTTCTCAGCCGATCCGCATTGTTGCAGCAGAGAATTTTTATGGAAATATCGCTCAGCAAGTAGGAGGGAAGCATGTGGTGGTGGTGAGCATTATGAACAATCCTAATCAAGACCCTCATGGATTTCAGCCGACGGCTGCGACGGCTAAAGAGGTTGCTGATGCCGATATCGTGATTAAAAATGGAGTCGGTTACGATTCTTGGATTGATAAATTAATTGCCACAAAAGGAAACCCACATCGTGTGGTGATCACGGTTGCAGATTTTATTAAAACGGAACCAAGAGAAAATCCTCATCTCTGGTATAATCCTGAGATCATGCTTCTCCTTGCTGAAAAATTGTCAGATGTTTTACAAACACCTTCTGCTGCGATTGCTTTTCGTCAAGAGATGAAACCACTTTTTGAAAAAATAGTTTTTTTAAAAACGCACTACCCTCATCTTCCTGTGACTGAAACCGAGCCGCTCTTTGCGCCGATGGCAAAAGTTTTGGGTTGGAAGATGCTTCATGAAAATTATCAATGGGCCATTATGAATGAGACGGAGCCAAGCTTTCAGCAGATTGTTGATTTTCAAGAGAGCCTCAGTAACAAAAAAGTACGGCTTCTTTTTTATAATCGTCAGGTGACGAATCCTTCTACGCGGCAACTGCAACGATTAGCAGAAAAAAATCATATTCCGATCATTGGAATTACCGAGTTACAGCCACTTGATGCCTCAACTTATCAATCGTGGATGTTGGCTCAACTCCGTGAAGTTGAGTATGCCTTGATGACAAAATAGAGATGTTCTAGGTCACGCTTTATGCCAACCCTCCGTGCTATTATTTTTGATCTTGATGACACCTTATTGGTCGACGAAGCCGTTTCCTATGAGGTTTTGGAGCTGATCGCTCAACAGGTTAAAAAAAATTGCGACATCGATCCAAAAATATTTGTGAGTGATGTTGCAACGATAGCGCAGGAACTTTGGCGTAAGGGAGCATGTTATCCTTTTTGTCATGAGATTGGAATTAGTGCGTTTGAAGGGCTTTGGGGAAATTTTTTGGGAGAAACCAAGGAGCTGACAACATTGAGAGCATGGTCGCACCATTATCGTGAGGAAGTTTTTTTAAAGGCTTTATTGACTCAGTCTGTTCAACTTTCACAGGCAGCAGTCATAGCGCGAGATCTGGCGTTGGAATTCAGTCTCCTACGTCGTCAGCGTCAGCGGCTTTTTCCAAAAACAGAAAAAGTTTTAGAACAACTTTCTTGTCATTATCAATTGGGCTTGCTCACTAATGGCGCACCCGATTTGCAACGTGAAAAAATAGTAGCGACCAGATGCGAACATTTATTTTCAAATATTCTCATTTCTGGAGAATGTGGTATTGGAAAACCGAATCCAGTGGTCTTTGAGTGTTTGTTGCAGCAACTTCATGTGAAACCAACGGAAGCAATGATGGTTGGAAACAGCCTTGAGCGAGATATCGCAGGGGCGCACGCTGCTGGCATGACTGCGGTTTGGCTGAGGCTTCCCGGGAAAAACAATGTAGGGACAATTGTTCCTGATAAAACGATCACCGATCTTCAAGAGGTGTTAGATTTTTTATGAATTTGGTGAAAGGTATATTCTTTTTTCTAAAAAAGATTGCTATCGAATATCATTGTGTTATCTTTCTTGGCCGCGCAAAAATCTTAACCGCCGTCGGTCCTTGGGTGTTTAGCTAGGCTAAATGCCAATTGCGCCAAGGGAAACCCGGCACAGAAATTCTTGATTATGCCTATTCGTCTTGGTCGTTTTGAAATGCCACAATCTCTCGTAAAAGAAGAGAGCACATCAACTCCCACTTACGCAAAATTCATTGCGGAACCATTTGAAGCTGGTTACGGACACACCATCGGCAACTCACTCCGTCGTACATTGCTCTCCTCCCTTGAAGGTGCAGCCATTACTTCCATTCGCATTGAAGGAGTTCCGCATGAGTTTTCCAGCTTACCCGGCGTTGTCGAAGATGTGGTAGAAATTATCCTCAATCTCAAAAAGGTAAAATTTAAAGCTCACGATCATGAAGTGCGGAATTTGACACTTTCGGTGAATAAAGAAGGTGCTGTGACCGCAGGTGATATTGCTTCGAGTGCTCAATGCGAAGTGCTCAATCCTGAGCAACACATCTGCACGCTCGATAAGAAAATGAAATTTGAAGCTGAACTGGAGATCAAGGTAGGACGCGGTTTTGCAACTGGTGATGAAAATAAATACGCAGACATGCCAATTGGGGTTATTGCTATTGACTCCATCTTTTCTCCGGTGACCAAAGTCAAGTATTCCGTCGAGAATACTCGTGTTGGACAACGTACTGACTACGACAAACTCATTCTTGAAATCTGGACTGACGGCCGTTTAACGCCCGAAGAAGCGATCCTTCAGGCCTCCGCAATCTTGCGCCATCACCTCGATGTCTTTGTCAACTACGACGACACCCAAGTCGAATTTGATGAAACGCCAACCGAAGTCAGTCAAGAAAACAACCGGTTGAAGAAATTACTCGCGATGAGCGTCAATGAAATTGAGCTCTCGGTGCGTGCCGCCAATTGCTTGAACAATGCCAATATCACAACTGTTGGTCAATTGGCTCAAAAATCAGAACCTGAAATGCTGAAGTATCGCAACTTCGGCAAGAAATCACTCAACGAAATCAAAGATAAACTCGTCCAACTTGGACTTGGACTTGGAATGAAGTTCGAGCCAGGTCTCGTTGAGACTTCTGGGCCAGCAGCTGAGTAACAGAAGAAGTTTAAGAGTTGAAGAGTTGAAAGGTTTAAGAGTTTTTCGAAGTAGAGAAACAAATTTTTAACAGAATATAATTTTTGAGCCTGATTCAAATTTCTTTTTACTAATTTAATAAAGTCTCCTGTTCCATTTTCAACTCTTTACCTCTTTACCTCTTTACCTTTTTAACCCTTCACCTTTTTAACTTCCCTATGCGTCATCGCAGAAAAACTGTTAAGCTCGGTCGCTCCACGGCACACCGAGATGCTATGCTCTCCAATCAAGTCTGTAGCCTGATTGAGCATCGTCGTATTAAAACAACCTTGGCCAAAGCAAAAGCAACGAAACCACTCGCTGAGAAGATGGTCACTCTTGGCAAAAAGGGAGATCTCCACGCGCGACGCATGGCGATTTCTTATCTCAAGCAAAAAGAGATGGTCAAAATTCTTTTTGAAACCATTGCTCCTGCTGCTGCCAATCGTCAGGGTGGATACACTCGAATCGTCAAGCTAGGACCTCGTCAAAGTGATAGCGCTCCGATGGCTTACCTAGAATGGGTCGATGCTGCTGTCGTATCAACACCTGAGGTCACTGAGGAAAAAATTGTTGAAGCCAAAAAAGCTTCGAAAAAATAAATCCCCAGAACCGGTGAGGCCGGGACGAAAATAGCCTCGCAACAAAAATCACGATGAGCCTGGATGCGAATCCAGGCTCATTTGTTTGTAATAGTATTAATTTTGCTAAAGTTCATGGAAACTGTATCGGCGATAAAGTTTGAGTACTGTAGTTTGAGCTTGTCCGAATGGAGGCATTTTTTGAAAATGAAAATTTCTTGTTGTTTGTCAAGCAAAGCAACTACAGACAAAGTAACGAGTAACGAGTAACGGGTAACGAGTGAAATAGTTGCCTTCGGCAAAATCCAAATAAAAAATTTGTATCATAACACATGAATTTGACCAATTTAATGAATTTCGTCTGTTTATATTTACTCGTTACCCGTTACTCGTTACTCGTTACTCGTTACT
>Ga0233425_10010952_pt1 | contig 10796 bp, 10 predicted proteins | sample Watercolumn_Towu_2_FD_181712 | JGI IMG/M metagenome (GOLD analysis project Ga0233425, IMG submission 181712) | Freshwater microbial communities from Lake Towuti, South Sulawesi, Indonesia - Watercolumn_Towuti2014_140_MG | ecosystem: Environmental > Aquatic > Freshwater > Lake | place...
GCCTTCCAGCGTCCTGGCGATGCGCCCCTGGCCTACGCCACCCAGACGACCCTGTCGGTCGACGACACCAGCGAAATCCTGTCGGTGCTCAAGCGCCGCTTCCCCGAACTGCCCGACCCGCACAAGGAAGATATCTGCTACGCCACCACCAATCGTCAGGAGGCGGTCAAGCGGCTGGGCGCGGGTTGCGAGCTGGTGCTGGTGGTCGGGTCCGCCAACTCTTCCAACTCCGTGCGGCTGGTCGAGGTGGCCCTGCGCGCCGGCGCCCGGGACGCGCGTCTGGTCGATGACGCCGGCAAGGTCGACTGGTCCTGGCTGGAGGGGGTGTCGACCCTCGGCATCACCGCCGGCGCCTCGGCGCCGGAACGGCTGATCGAGGAGCTGATCGAGGCCGTTCGCGACCGGTTCGACGCCACGGTCGTCGAAGATGACGGCGAGCGCGAAACCGTCGCGTTCAAGCTGCCGCGCCTGCTGACCGCCTGACCGATCGCCCCGCTCTTGCGCAAGCGGAGCCTTTGGCCTTGGCTGGCGTTAACCATCGGACTCAATGTGGAGCTTCCATGCGCCGCCTTCGCAACGCCTGCACGATCATATCGACCCTGGCCCTGATCGCCGCCGCCGGCTGCACGCAGGAGGCCGAGGCTCCGCCGACCGCTCCGGTCGAACCGGTCCCCGCGCCGGCCGCGCCTGCGGGAGCGCCCATCAGCTACGCATGCGAAAGCGGTCAGTCGGTCACGGTCGGGTATCCGGACGCGGCCACGGCCCAACTCACCTACAAGGCCCAGACCTACGTTCTCCGCACTGTCCAGGCCGCATCCGGCGCGCGCTTCACCGGTTCGGGCCTGGAATGGCAGACCGCGACCGCGGACGGTCAGGAAAGCGCGACCCTCAGCCGCCTGGGCCCCAATCAGGATGTCGGCATCGCCGTGCTGGAGCGCTGCAGCCGTCCATCGTCAGGCCCGGTCGCGCCCGGCCCGGTTCCGGGGCCTGAGACCCTGCCCGGCGGGCCGCTGCCCCCCGCAGCCGTTCCCTGCAAGGGGCCGCAGCTCAAGCTGTCGGCGGACGGCGGCGACGCCGGCATGGGGCACCGGGTCACCATCGTCGGGGTCCAGAACGTCGGCGCCCAGGCGTGCAGCCTGACGGGCTATCCGACCGTGACGCTGCAGGATGCGCGCGGCCGCAACCTGACGACCGTTCGCTCCGAACAGAACCCCGGCTCCTATCTGCGGGCGGGACAGTCGCCGGCGCCGGTGACCCTCCAGCCGCAGGCCAAGGCCTTCTTCGATGTCGCCTGGACGGTGGTGCCGAACGAGGCCCAGGGCGAAACCGCCTGTCCGGCGGCGGCCCGCATCCGGGCGATCGCGCCGGGCGACACCTCGCCCGCGACGCTGGCCCAGACGTTCACCCCCTGCGGTGGCCGGATCCAGATCAGCCCGTTCCGGGCGGTCGCCGAACCGGCGCCGACGCCCGGAGGGTGAGCGGCACGTTCGGCGGGGGTTCAAACCTGGGACAAAACGGCGTAGCGGAGCGCCCATGACCCAAGCCTCCAATCTGGCCTTCTACGACCGCGTGCGCGCGGAACTCGCCGACATCGACGCCCAGGGGCTGACCAAGCCCGAGCGGATCATCGCCTCCCGTCAGGGGCCCGTGATCAGGGTCGGCGGGCGCGACGTGCTGAATTTCTGCGCCAACAACTATCTCGGCCTCGCCGGCGACGAGCGGGTCGCCCAGGCCGGAATCCGGGCCCAGGAACGATGGGGCGCGGGCACGGCCTCGGTCCGTTTCATCTGCGGCACCCTGGAAATCCACAAGGAGCTGGAGCGGTCGGTCGCCGACTATCTTGGGTTCGAAGACAGTATCCTGTTCGCCGCCGCCTTCGACGCCAACGGCGGCATCTTCGAGCCGCTGTTCGGGGAAGAGGACGCCATCGTTTCGGACAGCCTGAACCACGCCTCGATCATCGACGGGGTGCGGTTGTGCAAGGCGAAGCGCTACCGGTTCCTGACCTCCGATATGGACGACCTTGAGGCGAAGCTGAAGGAGGCCCGCTCCGCCGGGGCCCGCAACATCGTCATCGCCACCGACGGCGCCTTCTCGATGGACGGCTATATCGCCAAACTGAAGGACATCCGGGCGCTGGCCGACCGGTACGACGCCCTGATCATGGTCGACGACTGCCACGCCACGGGCTTCCTCGGTCCGCAGGGCCGCGGGTCGTACGCCTACCACGGCGTCGATATCGACTTCCTGACCGGAACCTTCGGCAAGGCGCTGGGGGGGGCCATGGGCGGCTTCATCTGCGCGAAGGCGGAGGTCGTGTCCCTGCTCAAGCAGCGGGCCCGGCCCTATCTCTTCTCCAACGCCCTCGCCCCCGCCGTCTGCGGCTCGAGCCTCGAGGCCATCCGGATCGCCGGCGGCGAGGAGGGCGACGCCCTGCGCAAACAGCTGTTCGCCAACGCCGCCCGCTATCGCGCCGCCATGGCCGGGGCGGGCTTCAACCTGCTGCCCGGGGAGCATCCGATCATCCCCGTGATGCTGGGCGACGCCAAACTGGCGCAGGATTTCGCCGCCCGGGCGCTGGAGCTTGGCGTCTATGTCATCGGCTTCAGCTTCCCGGTCGTACCCCGGGGACAGGCGCGCATCCGCACCCAGATGTCGGCGGCGCACACCTTCGAACAGATTGATCAAACGGTCGCGGCGTTCACGACGGCCGGACGCGAATTGGGAGTTATCTGATGGCGGACACCATGAAGGCCCTGGCCAAGACGAAGCCGGGGGTCGGCCTTGAGCTGATCGATGCTCCCATCCCCGTCGCAGGCGATGAGGACGTGCTGATCCGGGTCAAGCGCACCGCTGTCTGCGGCACGGACATCCACATCTGGAACTGGGACGAATGGAGCCAGAAGAACGTCCCGGTGCCGATGATCACCGGTCACGAATTCTCGGGCGAGATTGTCGCCATCGGCAAGGATGTCGATCGCCGGCTGAAGGTCGGCCAGCGAGTCTCGGCTGAAGGTCACGTGATCGACCTGAACTCCGAAGCGGCCCGCGCCGGCCACTTCCACCTCGATCCCGATACGCGCGGCATCGGCGTGAACCGCCAGGGCGCCTTCGCCGAATACGTCGTGGCTCCGGCTTTCAATGTGATCGAACTGCCGGACGACGTGCCCTATGAGATCGGCGCCATCCTCGATCCGTTCGGCAACGCCGTGCACACGGCGCAGCAGTTCGACCTGCTGGGCGAGGACGTGCTGGTCACCGGCGCCGGCCCGATCGGCATGATGGCCGCGGCCGTCGCCCGCCACGCCGGCGCCCGCACCGTGGTCCTGACCGACATCAACGACTTCCGGCTGGAACTGGCGCAGAAGGTGGCGCCGGGCGTGCGCACCGTGAATACGACGAAGGAAGACCTCCGCGACGTCATGCACGAGCTGGGCCTCAAGGTCGGCTTCGACGTGGCGCTCGAGATGTCGGGCTCCCCGATCGCGTTCAGGCAGTGCGTCGACACCCTGATCATGGGCGGCGGCATGGCCATGCTGGGCATTCCGTCGAAGCCGATGGAGACCGACTGGGGCGCCATCATCCTGAAGGCCCTGACCATCAAGGGCGTCTATGGGCGTGAGATGTTCACGACCTGGCGCAAGATGCTGGGCCTGCTGAAGGCCGGTCTGGACCTGACCCCGCTGATCACCCACCAGATGAGCTACGAGCGTTTCGAGGAAGGCTTCGAGGCCATGCGTTCGGGCCAGTCCGGCAAGGTGGTCCTGAACTGGGACAAGGCGGCCTGAGGCCAAACCATGTCCGGCGCTATAACGGCCTTCCTGGAGGGCGAGGGCCCCGACGCACGCGGCCGGAGCCTGTTCGACGTGCTGGCCATGGACAACGCCGCGCTGGAGCGGAATCACGACTTCATCCAGTGGCTGTTCCCGCTGCGGGAGCCTTCGCGCGCCGTTCCCGATGCGCCCGTGCTGACCGATGCGGATGTCGAGGCGATCAGGGAGTCGGGCATGGCCCAGTACGCCCTCGCCGCGGCGACGGACCGGATGGACGCCTTCTATCGCACCACCCATGACTGGCTGATGCCCAACGACCACAACCATCTGCGGATCACCCGGATCATCCGGTCGCTGCGGCTGCTGGTCGGCGACGAGCAGGCGGACGCCTTCCGGGCCGCCATTCTGTCGCGGGTCGAGGCGACGCGGGCGCCGGTCAGCGCCCGCAGTCGCGGCTACTGGATGACCGCCTAGGCGGCGACCGTCCCCGACTTGCCGCCCGTGGCGCGGAAAACGATGACGGCGAAGGCGAACATGCCCAGCACGACCATGGTCGGGCCCACGATCATCAGGATCGGCACAACCGGCATCAGGCTGGCCACAGCCAGCAGCTGGATGGTCAGGCCGATCATCATGACCGGCAGGCCGATCACGGCCAAGGCCAGGTGGACCTTCGGCAGCCAGCCCCGGGCGGCGTCCGGGAAGGCGCGATAGAAGAGGCCGTACAGGAACATCGAAACCCAGCCGAGCAGGTTGATGTGCGCATGGACCGGCGAAACGATGAAGTTGTGCGTCGCGCCCATCCAGTAGCCGAGCGAAACACCGAGCACGACGAACAGGACGCTGAGACGCAGAAACGTGTTGGACATGGATCCCTCCGACAAAGGGCGGCTTCGTAAACCGCCGTTTTCCCCGAATCCTAGTTACAACGCCGTCAGGTCAATGTCCTGATCAGGGCCTTCTCGAACCCCGCCGTATCCGGTCCCGGCAAGGCGCCGGCCAGTGCGCCGCTTTCGAAAAGCTCGAACACCTTCGGGTGCACATAGGACGACCGGCAGACGGTCGGCGTATTGCCCAGCAGACCCGCCACCGCCTTGACGCAGACGGTGATCCTGCGCTTCGCCTCGGTCGGAGAGGCGGGCGGGTCCATGTCGCGCAGGGCCCGGGCGGCGGACACGGTGCCGGCCCAGGTGCGGAAATCCTTGGCCGAGAATTGCTCGCCCATGGCTTCCCGGATGTAGGCGTTCACGTCGTCCGAGGAGATCGTGCACAGCTGACCCTCAGCGTCCCGATATTTGAACAGCTGCTGGCCCGGAAGCTCGCGGAGGGAGCGGACCACGGTCGCGAGCCGTCGGTCCCGGACCTTCACCTCGTGCTCGACCCCGCTCTTGCCCTTGAAGGCGAAGGTCAGGGCGGCGCCCTCGAGATCGAGGTGCCGCTTGTTCAGCGTCGTCAGGCCGTACGACCGGTTCTGCTTCGCATACTGGGCGTTGCCGACGCGGATCAGGGTGATCTCCAGCAGCCGGACGGCCGTGGCCAGCACCTTGTCCCGCGACACGCCGCGTTTGTTCAGATCGGCCTCGACCCGTTTGCGCAGCTTCGGCAGCGCCCGGGCGAAAGCCGGAAGGCGTTCGAACTTGGTTTCGGACGCATGGGTGCTCCAACCCTCGTGGTAGCGGTACTGCTTCCGGCCCTTGGCGTCACGGCCCGTCGCCTGGATGTGGCCGGAGGCGCGAGGGCAGATCCAGACGTCCGTCCAGGCCGGGGGAATGGCCAGCGCCCGGATCCGCGCCAGAACGGTCTCGTCCCTGATCAGCGTCCCCCTGGCGTCGTGATAGGCGAACCCCTTGCGGGAAGCGGTGCGCCGGATGCCCGGATGCTCGTCGCTGCAATAGGTCAGGCCCCGCGGGACCTCGGTGGGATCGGCGAGGCTCATGCTCCGGCCTCGGCCACCGCCCGGGGCGGGGTGCGTTGGCGGTCGGACGGGACGGGATGATCGATCACTTCGCACTCCAGGTCGCGTCGCCGAACGACGGGCGGACGGAGACGGTTCCCGTCCGCCCTTGACCACGGGAGCCGGGGGGACGACGGAAGCCCTCATGAACTATCGCCACAGCTTTCACGCCGGAAATTTCGCCGACCTGGTCAAGCACGCCCTGCTTCTGTGGCTGCTCGAACGGCGCCGGGCGGAAGGCCCGCTGACGGTCATCGACACCCACGCCGGGGCGGGCCTCTATGATCTGACCGGCGATGCGGCGCGATCGAGGGAGGCCGAGGCCGGTGTCGCGCGGCTTATGGCGGCCGAGCGCCGTCCGCCCCTGATCGAGGCCCTCGCCGCCGCGGTGGCGCGGCTGAATCCGAATGGCGGAGCAGCCCTCTACCCCGGCTCGCCCCTGCTGGTGGCGCAGACGCTGGGGGACGACGACCGCTATGTCGGCTTCGAGCTGAACCCGCCGGTGCTCGATATGCTGACCGAGGCGCTGGAGCCCTATCCGGAAGCGGCGGCCGAGGGCGGAGACGGCTATGACCAGGCGCGGGCCTGGGCGGCCGAGGCGACGGGGCCGCTGGTGCTGATCGATCCGCCGTTCGAGAAGCCCGACGACTATCTGCGCGCCGCCGACACGGGCGCCGCCATCGTCCGGGCCGACGCCCGCGCCACGGTGGCGATCTGGACGCCGCTGAAGGACCTCGAGACCTTCGACGGCTTCCTGCGCCGGCTCGATCAGGCCGGGGCCCAGCGCGTGCTGGTGGCCGAGGCCCGGCTGCGGCCGCTGACCGATCCCATGCGGATGAACGGCTGCGCCGTGGTGATCCTGAACCCCCCAACCGGCGCCGAGGCCGCGGCGCGCGAGATCTGCGGCTGGGTCGCGGAGACTCTCGGCGACGCCGGCGCCAAGGCCGACGTCTGGTTCGCCTAGCCCTGGTCGAAGACCTCGCACGCCTCGTACAGATGCGGTTCGAACGTCGCGATGGCCATGATCGGCTCCATGGCGGCGTTGACCCCCGGCAGGCGGGTCATGGCCTTCCAGTCCTCGCGGGTCCGCCACACGGCGTGAACGGCCGCCACCTTGCCGTTAAGCCCCCGGTGCAGGGTGGCGGATACGAAGCCGTCCGCCTCCCGCTGGGCGCGGACCATGACGGTCAGCAGATCCATCAGCGCATCCAGCTTCGCCGGATCGCAGCGATAGACGTTGATCAGAACCACGGGATCTGTGTCGGACATGGCGGGCGTCTAGCCGATCGCAGGCCGCGAGTCTCGCAGTCCCGGCGGGCGGAAAGGTGAATCGCCGTTCGCTAAACCTTGCTCAATACATGCCGTGCGACGAAGGGCGACACAGTCGGGATTTCCATGTCGCTTATCCGTGTTGTTCTCGCGCTTCTGGCAGCCGCAGTCCTCTGCGGCGGAGCGCCCTCCGTCGGAGCCCAGCCGGTTCCGCCGGCGGCCCAGGACGCGCCCGATGACGCCCTGAGACTGGCGCGGTTCGTCGAGGCCCGGGCGGGCTCCACCGACTTCGCGGCGCTGGACCGTTTCGGCGAGGCCGCCATGCGCCGGAACGACCGCGAAGGCCTGAACCGGCTCTATCACGTGACCTGGACGATCCTGAACCAGGGGGATTTCGACAAGGCGGCCCTGTGGAACCGCCGGCTGTCCGAGGCGGCGGCGCGGCAGGGGGACGAGCGGTACAAGGACATCGCCCGGCTGAACGCCCTGACGATCCGCTATGACCAGGGCGAGACGGGCGTCGCCGCCGAGATGCGCCGGACAGCGGAGACGGGCGAGGACTGGTTCGTCAGGGCTCACGCCGTTCGACTGGCGGCCCTGGCCCTGTTTGACGACGGCAAGATCGGGGAGGGGCTGGAGCTGCTGGCCGAGGCGCAAGCCGCCATCCCCGTGAACGATCCCTTCGCCGCGACCGCTCACGCCGGAATCTGGGAAGTGACGGGGATGGGGCTGAAGCAGCTCAATGACGTCACCGGCGCGGCGAACGCGTTCCGGAAATTCGAGATCGACTATTCCAATCCAGCCTATCCACGGCCCGACTTCGACAGCCTGTACAATCTGACCATGATGGCGGTGAAGGTCGGCGACGCGGATCGCGCGGCCCAGTATTTCGCGGCTCACCATCGGCTGGCGCAGCGGGCGGGGCTGACGACGCTGTCGGTCTATGACGCCAGTCTGTGCGCCACCGTCGCCCACGCCCGGAACGAGCCCCGCGCGGTGCTGGCCTGTCTGGAGCCCTATGGCGAGTCGCTGGGCGACGCGGCCTTCCTCGCCGCCGACGCCCTGCCGCTGCGGGCGATCGCCCGGGCCCGCACCGGCCAGATCGCCGGCGCCCGCCGGGACGTGAACGCGCTGCGCCGCCTGGAAATCGAGTCCGGCATCCAGTCGGAAGTCGACCACGTCGAGGCCGAGGTGCTGTTCGCGGAAGGCCGGCACGAGCAAGCCTTCCGCCTTCTCCGGGCCCATATGGTCGAGAGCGAGATCAATGCGGCGCGCAGCTACAGCGCCGGCATCCACCAGGTCACCGGCAATATGCAGCAGCAGCTGGCCGAACGGCGGACGCAGCTGGAGACGGCGCGGTCCAACACCGGCCTGCAGCGGGCGGTCATCGGCATCGGGGTGATCTTCCTGCTGTTCGCCGGCGCCACCCTGGTCTGGCAGCACCGGCAGAGCGGGCGGCTGCGCCTGGCCCAGCGGCGGGCCGAGGAGGCCAACCGGGCCAAGAGCGAATTCCTGGCCAATATGAGCCACGAGATCCGCACGCCCCTGAACGGGGTGGTGTCGATGGCCGACACCCTGGCGCGGCGCGACCTGCAGCCGGAAGAGCATGAGATGGTCGAGCTGATCCGCTCGTCCGGCGCGACCCTGGAGCGCCTGCTGTCCGACATTCTGGACAGCGCCAAGATCGAGTCGGGGCAGCTGACGTTCGAACCCGCGCCCTTCGATCTTGAGCAGTCGGTCAAGGACGTCGCCGCCCTGTGGCGGGTCAAGGCCGAGGATCAGGGCGTGGCCATGGTGGTCGAGTTCGACGAGGCCCTGTCCGGGCTGGTCGAGGGCGACATGGTTCGCCTGCGGCAGGTGCTGACCAATCTGGTCAGCAATGCGCTGAAATTCACCTCGTCGGGCTCGGTGCGGCTCTCGGTGATGTCGACCCTGGACGGCCGGGCCGTGTTCCGGGTCACGGACACGGGCGTCGGCTTCGACCCCGACCAGAAAGGCCGCATCTTCCGTCGCTTCCAGCAGGCGGACGGGTCGATCACGCGCCGCTACGGCGGCACCGGCCTGGGCCTGACCATCTCCAGCGCCCTGGTCGAGCTGATGGGCGGGACGGCGCTCGACTGCGACAGCGCGCCGGGCAAGGGCTCGACCTTCTGGTTCGAGATTCCGATGCCGAAGGTCAGCGACGCCGCCGGCGAAGCGGAACCCGCGGCTGGCGTCGACATCGCCACGACGCCGCTGCGCATCCTGCTGGCCGACGACCATCCGGCCAACCGCAAGGTCGTCGAGATCATGCTGGCGGCCACCGAGATGGAGCTGGTCGCGGTCGAGAACGGGCAGCAGGCGGTCGACGCGTTCAGGGACGGCGGGTTCGACCTTGTGCTGATGGACATGCAGATGCCGGTCATGGACGGGCTGACCGCGACCCGCGCGATCCGCACCCTGGAGGCGGCCGGCGGGCTGAAACGGACCCCGGTGGTGATGCTGACCGCCAACGCCATGGCTGAGCACGTGGCCTCGGGCCGGGCGGCGGGGGCCGACGGTCACCTGACCAAGCCGGTGACCCTGGTCAGCCTGTTCGACGCCATCGCCGCGGCCCTGGGCGGCGAGCCGGAACGCGACGCCGCCTGAGTCCCGCGACCCGTCCTCCTAGGGCCATTTCACCACGGGCGGCATCGAACTGAGGATCGAGTCGACATTGCCGCCGGTCTTCAGGCCGAACATCGTGCCGCGGTCGTAGAGCAGGTTGAATTCGACGTAGCGGCCGCGCCGGACCAGCTGTTCCTCGCGCTCCGCGGCCGTCCAGGGTTCGGCCATCCGCCCGGCGACGATGGCCGCATAGGCGTCGAGGAAGCGGGTTCCGACCTCGCGGGTGAAGGAGAAATCCTTCGCATGGTCGCCGCTGTCGTGGTGGTCGTAGAAGATGCCCCCCGTGCCGCGCGGCTCGTTGCGGTGCGGCAGCCAGAAATATTCGTCGCACCACGCCTTGAAGCGCGCGTGCCAGTCCGGATCGTGGGCGTCGCAGGCGGCCTTCATGGCGGCGTGGAAGGCGACGGTGTCGGGCGCGTCCGGACGGCGGTCGACGTCCAGCACCGGCGTCAGGTCGGCGCCGCCGCCGAACCAGCTCTGCGTCGTGGCGATGAAGCGGGTGTTCATATGCACCGCCGGCACGCGCGGACTGACGGGATGGGCGATCAGGCTGACGCCGGTGGCGAAGAAGCGGGGGTCCTCGGCCGCCCCGGGCACCGTCTTCGCATAGTCGGCGGGAAAGGTTCCGTGCACGGTCGAGACGTGGACGCCGACCTTTTCGAACAGCCGGCCGTGCATCATCCCCATGACGCCGCCGCCCCCTTCAGGGCGGTCCCACGGGGTGCGGACGAAGCGGCCGGGCGCGCCGGGGAAGAGGTCGGCGGGCGCCGCGTCCTCCAGGGCTTCGAAGCCGGCGTGGATGCGGTCGCGCAGCGTCTCGAACCAGGCGCGGGTGTCGGCCTTGCGTTGATCCAGCGAGGGGGCGGCGTCGGTCATGCGGCTCCTGTAGTCGGTCCGGGTTCAGGGGAGAAGTGCAGGCGTGCGTCGGCGCCTTTTCGGCGTTTCCGCGGAAAAGTCGGGGAGGTGGCGGAGCGCGGGCGGTCTGCCCGGAACCGTGATGTGGCCCCCTGCTTTCGCTTTGCGGGGACCGGCTATGTTTTTCGGCGTCGCCGCCTTCGCTCCGCGCGACCGGTTCACGCAAGCCGACGGGGGCGGGCTTCATCAAAGGCGGCCTGCGGGGTTTGTGGCGTTTTCCCACCCCGGCCTTCGCGCCG
>Ga0233425_10010953_pt1 | contig 10795 bp, 11 predicted proteins | sample Watercolumn_Towu_2_FD_181712 | JGI IMG/M metagenome (GOLD analysis project Ga0233425, IMG submission 181712) | Freshwater microbial communities from Lake Towuti, South Sulawesi, Indonesia - Watercolumn_Towuti2014_140_MG | ecosystem: Environmental > Aquatic > Freshwater > Lake | place...
GACAATTTTCCTCGGCATCGGCGCATACCGTGATGACGTGCCCGAAGTTGACTTTGCCAAGATATTCCATAACGGACTTCGACAACTGACTCGAGATATCGATTCCGATTTCGCGCATCACCTGACGAGCCTCCGGCAGGATACTGCCCTTTGGCTCTGTGCCCGCGCTGAAAACTTCGAAGTGATCCCCCGCCAACAGGCGCAGAAGCCCTTCTGCCATCTGGCTGCGCGCCGAGTTGCCTGTACAAAGAAATAATACCTTTGGTTTTGACATTTATCCAAACCTGCCCGTCACGTAATCTTCAGTGCGTTTATCTTTGGGGTTGGTGAAGATGCGTTTGGTCTCTGAATATTCGATCACCGTGCCGGAGCGGGAACCGTCCTTGTCGAGCATCATCATGGCGGTGTAATCGGAGACGCGCGCCGCCTGCTGCATGTTGTGGGTGACGATGATGATGGTGTAGTTCTTCTTGAGTTCCTGCATCAGTTCTTCGATCCGCAATGTGGAGATCGGGTCGAGCGCGGAGGCGGGTTCGTCCATGAGAATAATGTCGGGCTGAATGGCGATGGTGCGCGCGATGCACAGCCGCTGCTGCTGGCCGCCGGATAGTTCGTAGGCGCTCTTTTTGAGTTTGTCTTTTACTTCATCCCAAAGCGCGGCGCCGCGCAGGGATTGCTCGACGAGTTCGTCCATGTCCCCTTTATAGCCGTTGATCTTTGCGCCCCAGGTGATGTTTTCATAAATGGATTTGGGAAAGGGGTTTGGCTTCTGGAAGACCATGCCGATCTTGCGGCGCACTTCAACAGGGTCAATCTTTGCGCCGTACAGGTTCTGCCCGTGCAAAAGGATTTCGCCCGTGACATAACTGCCCGGCACGAAATCGTTCATGCGGTTGAAGGAGCGCAAAAGGGTGGATTTACCGCACCCCGACGGGCCAATGATGGCTGTGATCTTTTGCTTTTCGATCTTCATGTTCACTTCGCTGACAGCCGGAAAACTGCCGTAGAAGATGAACAGGTTCTTTGTTTCAATTGCATATTCTGGTTGGTTGTTTTGCATGTTTACTTCCTTTGCGAACGATGGACGGCAGGCGATAGACCATAATATCCCATCGGTAACCATCTGTTGCCTATCGTCAAAAACTAATACTTCCTCTGGAAGCGGTTGCGTAGCAGGATGGCGGCGGCATTGAGCGACAGGAGCAGCGCCAGCAGGACAAAGATCGCGCCGGCGGCGATGGCGTGAAATTCCGATTGGGCGCGGGTTGTCCACTGGTAGATCTGAATCGGCAGGGCGGTGAATTTTGAGAATGGCCCGTCCGGGTCAATGCTGATAAATGTGGATGCTCCGACCACGATCAGCGGGGCGGTCTCGCCGATGGCGCGCGAGACGGCGAGGATGCTGCCGGTCAGAATCCCGGGCAGGGCATTGGGCAGCACATGATGCCAGACCACCTGCCAGCGGGTCGCGCCGACACCGAAGGCTGCCTGCCGCAGCGAATCTGGCACAGCCTTGATCGCTTCCTGGGCGTTGATGATGATGAGCGGCAGGACAAGCACGCCCATCGTCAGCCCGGCAGACAGGATGGTGCGTCCGTTTGAATCTGTGACGCCGAATAAACTGCCGCTGGTCAGCGGTTCGAGCGCACGGACGAAGATCGCAAGACCGAGCATCCCATAGACAATGCTTGGCACGCCGGCCAGGTTATTGATGTTGGTTTGGATGATGCGGTTGATGAAATTTTTATCGGCGTATTCCTGAAGATAGACAGCCGCGCCTATGCCGATGGGCAGGGCGAACAGGATGGCGATACCCACCATCCACAGCGAGCCGAGGATGGCAGTGCGTACCCCGGCAAATTCGGCTTTGGATGACATGGGCGAAACCAAAAATTGCGGTGTCAGCCAGGAACGAAATTCAAGCCTGGCCTTTGGGTATTTCTGCGCCGCTTCAGCCCTGACCGCCTTGGAGCGGAAGATCGAATCGGTCAGCGGCCAGGTTTGTTTTGTGTCTAGTTGAATCAGGCGCTCGATTACCAGCGAATACAGGTCAGACCTGGAGCGTTCTTCCATTGGTTTTTCATTGTTCAGTTTATTGAATGCACCGGAAGAAAGATTGGATTTGAGAATATCCAGTAATTCCTGCTTGTTCAAAGTATCCAACGGTCTTGGGGTGAATTCTGACGGGTCATGTTTGTATTCATATGCTACATAACCGAATGTCCCATCAATGACGTTGTAGAGCAGGGCCGAGAGGCATAAGATGGCAAGCGCCAGCGCCGAGAAAAATAATCCCTGCCAGATGGATGCGGCGCGGTAACGGGCATTTAACTCCGCCTGAAATGCCCTGCCTTGGGGGTAATGATCGCGCGCCGGGTTCATTCATACCTCTCTCTAAAGCGATTGACGATCCATTGGCTGACGAGATTCAAAACGAGGGTCACCAGGAACAGCATCAATGCAATGGCGAACAGACTGTTGTAATCAATGGAATTGTAGGACAGGTCGCCGCCGCTGATGCGCGCGATGTGCCCGGTCATGGTCTCTGCGGCTTTGAACGGATTGAAGGTGAAGTTGGGACCGGCCCCGGCGGCAATTGCCACGATCATGGTCTCACCGACGGCGCGGGAGATGCCGATGATGAGCGCAGCGCCGATGCCGGAGAGCGCCGCCGGCAGGACGACTTGAATGCTGGTTTCAAATTTGGTTGCGCCCATGGCGTATGCACCTTCGCGCAGTGTGCGCGGCACGGCGCTGAGCGCGTCTTCGCTCATGGAGGAGATGAGCGGCAGGATCATGATGCCCATCACAATGCCGGCCGAGGCCATGTTGTAGACTTCCACTGTCTGATCGCCAAAAATATTCCGCAGGAGGGGCGTCATGAAGAGCAGGGCGAAGTATCCGTATACGACGGTTGGGATTCCCGCGAGAATTTCGAGGATGGGTTTTAACGCTGACCGTGCGCGGGGTGAGGCATATTCACTTAGAAACAGGGCGGCTGCCAGCCCAAGCGGAAGCGAAACACAGATCGCGATCAGGCTGGTGAGCAGGGTCGAAGTCACAAGCGGCCAAATTCCGAAATGTCCAATTCCTGGCTGCCACGTTGTGGTTCCAAAAAATTTTGCAAAGGTTACATCCGGGCTTCCGAAGAAGAGCCATGCTTCCTTGCCCAGTTCATAAACGATGGCCAGCGTGATGAAAATGGACAAAAACCCTGCTAGAAAAAGCAGGGCTTGGATCAAACTTTCGGCGGGACGGATTTTTTTAGATAGATCGAGTTGCTTCATAATTGCATGGCAAACCTGACAGGTCGTCAACGACCTGTCAGGTTTTTTTGATTTACTGACCGACTGCGGCTTTCCACGCATCGAGCGCGGCCTGGAGGTCGGCTTCGGGAGCGGGGAAGTAGCCCACATCGCCAATCTCGTTGTTGACATTGCTGATATAGAAGTAGATGAATGCCGCGACCTGCGGTTTCTCTTTAAGGATGTTTGCATCCGAGTAGAGGAAAAGCGGGCGTGAGATCGGGTAGGAGCCGTCATCGACGGTGGCCTGCGAAGGCTCAACACCTTCAACAGCAACTGCCTTCAACTTGCCCTGGTTTTCGTTGTAGTAAGCGAAGCCGAAATAGCCAATTGCGAACTTGGAACCTTCCACGCCCTGAACGAGCACGTTGTCATCTTCAGAGAACTGGGCGCCGGGGGTGCCGAGAAGAGCTTCCTTGCCGGCGGCGGTGTCGGGCTTGCCATCAGCTTTGAGGTAGAGAGGGGCAACGACTTTCTCGTTGAAGTAGTCAAAGGTGCCGCTGTCGGCGCCGGGTCCGTAGACGAGGATGGCCTCGGCGGGGAAAGTAGAGTCAACTTCATTCCACTTGGTGAATTGGCCGGTGAAGATCTTGCCAAGTTGTTCAAGGCTGAGGGAAGTGATGAAATCATTTTCAGCGCTGATGACAACGGTGAGCGCATCGGTGCCGACGCGGAAGGCGATAGGCTCACGCGGCGCTGCGAGGGCTTTGCAGTTTTCGGTCTCGGCATCCTTGATCTTGCGCGAAGCGTTCGAGATGTCGGTTTCACCGGTCTTGCAGAAGCGTTCAAAGCCGGCGCCAGAACCGATGCTGTCTACGGTGATGTTGCCGGTATAGCCTTCCTGCTGGAAGAGTTCGGCCATGCGCTCGGAAAGAGGGAAGACGGTGGATGAACCGGCGGTGATGATGTCGCCTGAAACGGCGCCAGGGGCATACATCGCCATCGGATCTTCTGTCGGGGCGGCGGTTGGTTCCACAACGACAGGAACTTCTGTGGCTGTCGGTTCTACGGCGGCCTGAGTTTCGACGGCAGGTGTGCCGCCACAAGCGGCGAGCAGAAGGCTCATAGCCACTACAACAAACAAGAATGAACGTACAGTTTTGGACATTTCTTTTCTCCTTTTGGTTTTATACAACGCTGGGATGATAAATGTCAGCTCTTAAGGGCAATGGAATAACAGGTTAACATCTTGTTAAGAGTAGAGGCGATCCTTCAGGATAAATCAAGTGCTTTAATTGACTTGGGCGGGTCGTCCCTGCGAAAATAAAAAAACTGCCCACCTTTTCAGATGGGCAGCGTCTCTGTAACAGAGACTGTAAGGAGGAGAAGAATGAACGCCGCTTACTTTCCTGCTGCAACGACAGGGTTTGCAAACAGCGACAATTCAGAAGGTTGGGAATGCCAGTTCCAGGTGTTGAGATCGGAAATGGCGCGATAGGCCGTCAAATCCAATTGCAGGGGCGTGACGGAGACAAACCCGTCTGCCAGTGCCCCGACATCCGTCCCCGATTCAGACACGCCCGTCGGCGCGTCGCCGCCGATCCAGTAATAGGGACGCCCGCGCGGGTCAATGCGTTCATCCAGCCGGCTGTGATACACGCGCAGTCCCTGGCGGGTGATGCGAAAGCCGTGGATATCTTCTGCTTTTAGAAAAGGCACGTTGACGTTTAGCAATGTGTCTGCGGGCAGGCCGCTGGCGATCACATTGCGGACTGCAATGCCTGCGGCGTGCGCAGCGGGGGAAAAGTCAATCTGCCCGACATGCCCCTCAGGAAGTTCGAGCGAAACTGCAACGCCGGGCACGCCCGCGATCACAGCCTCCATTGCCGCAGTGACCGTGCCGGAGTAGGTCACATCATGTCCGAGGTTTGCGCCGACGTTGATGCCGGAGACCACCAGGTCAAACTTCTCTTTGAAGTAACCGAGTATGGCCAGTGCAACGCAGTCGGAAGGCGCGCCGTCACTTGCCAGTGCCTGAGTCCCGTCTTCAAGGTGGAATTCGCGCAGGCGCAGGGCGCGGTCTAATGTTTTTACATGTCCGCTGCCAGACCAGTTTCTGTCCGGTGCGAGGATGGTGACGTTGCCGAGCGCGCGCATTTCCTGCGCCAGAGCCAGCAGCCCGGGGGCAAGTACGCCGTCATCGTTGGTTACCAAAATATTTTTCATTGCCTTGTTTTTTTCCTGTTTAATTTATGCACGCGCCAGCCCGGTCATGCGGATCAGCGCGCTTCCCATATAACGCATTCCCCAACTGCCCAAGATCCTGAATGCGCTCCATTCCTTTTGTTTGCGGATTTTCGTTTGCCCGTTCTTCAAAGCCGCCAATAAATCTGCCGCCGTATGACCTTCAAACTCAGTGGCGCCGAGGCCGATGGCCTCTGTCACATGCGCATCGCTGTTTCCCACATGGGCAAGCGCCAGGCGGTTTGCGAGGATGCGGGCGTAGTGGTTGCTGATTTTGTCCAGGGCGGTGGCGTTGTAAACCTCGATGCCGATCAGGGTTTCGGCCACGAGCGGGTTGCGCAGCGCTTTCAAAATAACGCGCCCGCTTAAACTTTTCATGCTTACTCCGCGGGCCATTGGGTGCGGCGCGATGCAAATACCGCCCAGTTCGCGCACGCGCAGGACGGTTTCCACCAGCGAAAGGCCGGCGCTCACTTTTTCGGTGATGAAGAGCGCGAGCAGGTCGCCGTCAGCGGTGGTAATCTCGATACCGGGGATCAACTCCACGCCGTAGGCTGAAGCGAGTTCCATTGCTTTGAGCGCGCCCCTGACCTCGTCGTGATCGGTGATGGCGATCACATCCAGCCCGATTTGTTTTGCGCGGGATAAAACAGCGGCGAGCGATGCCGTGCCGTCGTAACTGTAAATTGTGTGCAAATGTAAATCTGCAAGTCCCATATTTTCTCCTTGTTACTTCCCAAGTCTACCTGCGCGCTGTTAATGGCTTGTGAAGGGCGGTTTAAGAAGTTGTATGGGTTCTGTTAATAAAAAACTGTCCGCCTGACACACAGGCGGACAGCCCCTCAAAGGGGAGAGAGAGGAGGGAGAAAAAAAGGTTATGCGCGTTTATTCTTCTTCAGAAAATCGCGGCGCTTGCGTTTTGCGTCCACACTGAAGATGATAATCATGGACAGGAAAATAACGGATGGGAAAATGGATTCCATTCAGGCTCCTTAATTTACGCGCATCATACATCATTTTGTTTAAGGATGACCTAAGAAACAGTTAACAGTTTATGAACAAAATTGCAAGTATCAAAAGGCATCGGCAGGGTTGCGTTTCAGGGACAGTTGTTTGCGCCTGGCTTTTAAGACTTCCAGTGAAGTATGTAATAACTGATTGCAGATTTTTGAGATATGTTCGGCCGATGTGCCTTCGTTTTGTATTGGCATCAATTGTTTTAATTCTTCCACGTTTAAATTGGTATGGGTTTCCTTGCCCAGCCCGATTGCGACAAATGTGCAAGTGGATTGCTGCGTGATTACCACATCGGCGTTTGCGATCATATGGTTGATGTCTCCGTGGGCAAAGATAATTGCACCGGGAGCGTTTTCGCGGATCTCGCGGGCGGCTCTCTTCGCATTTTCCAGTGGATGTAATTTAAATATCAGGCTCCGTCCAGCGGCGAGGGAATTGCATTTACGGATGAAAGCCCGGCGGTCGTCGGGGCGGAAGGTTTCCCGCAGAGGCGAGGTCGCCGCAAGCACATAGCCCTTGAATTGGAATTGATTGTTGTGGGCGGTTTCAAAATTATCAAAATTCGGGATGCCCGTTACAGCTATTTTTTCTTCCTGCACACCCTTGCGGATGAATAATTTTGCATACCCTTCAGATGCCACGCAAAAAATATCATATTCATGAGACAATCCGCTGGTGGAGGTGTTGGCCAGATAACGCGGCAGTTTTAACCATTTGACCAGGTGGTACATGCCCCTCTCCGGTTCGGTGATGCCCTCCTGTACCAGCATCATCCGATTGCCGCGGATGTTGTTTTGTATCAGCAGATCACTGCAGGTGACGACAAGGTCGTATAAACGGCCTTCACCGCGCCGGTCGATGTTGAGATTATGAAGATGCAGATATTCCTCGGTCTCGCGCTTATGACGTCCGCCGAGGACAGTGAAATTCAACCAGCCTGCCCTTGCTATAATGTCAATGATTCCGTCACCGTAATAGGGGGTGAAATAACAGTCATGGTCCTTCATCAAATAACGGGAGATTTTGTGCATTTGAGTGGTTTGGTTGAGAGAGCCGCATATAAAAAGGATATTGCCCATTTTTTTTCTCCAATCGTTATCTTTTTTTGAGTGTAGCATGGGGATATTAAGCAAAAGACAACAGGAAATTAAAGGACTGTTTAATATTTTTATTCCCTTGCATAAGCATTCACAGAGCATACAGTTTTTAACTCACCTTGCGCGGCAGCGCGCAGGGCTTGCTGTTTATTAATGCTGCTCCAGCCCAAAGTGCCGTGAGTTTCTTTTACCAGTTGTTAACATTTTCTTCTGGCTGCGTTAATTGCCGGGGAGTATCCTGTATTCACCACATCAGCCTGAGAAAGAGGTGGCTACATGCCCCGCCAGAGTCTTGACAAGGAAATCAATAGCATCCGCGACGATCTGCTGATTCTAAGCAGCATGGTTGAAACTGCATTGGTCGAATCAGTAACAGCATTGAAAGATCATGACATGGAGAGGTCGCGCATTGTTTACGATAATGACACCCGGATCAATAAAAAGAGGTTTGACCTGGAAGGCCGTATTATTGCCGCCATCGCCACCCAGTCGCCTGTTTTGACTGATCTGCGCTTTCTGGCCTCGGCGATGAATATCTCCACAGAATTGGAAAGGATTGGAGATTACGCAAAAACGATAGCGCGCATTAATTTGATATCAGGAGGGATCAGCATTCCGGCCCTTTTGCGCCTGACATACGACATGGGCGTCAGGGCTTCAGAAATGCTTCACCGCGCAATGACCGCATTCATCCTGGTCAATGTGCCTTCCGCAACCCGGATCATCGCCGATGATGAGATTGTAGATGCCATGTACAACGCCCTCTACGCCGGGTTGATTGATTTTGTAGTTCGCGGCGCGCACAATATGGAGCGGGCCAACTACCTGTTTTGGGTGGCGCACAACCTGGAACGCGCTGCCGACCGGGTCACGAATATCTGCGAACGCACAATCTATCTGGAGACAGGGGAGTTTGGCTTTGTGGCGCTTCCCAATGCGCCCATCATCAAGAACTGAACCATGCAAACAATCGCCGCTATTGATGTTGGCTCAAATGCCATGCGTATGATTGTCGGGCGGGTTGTCTATGACGGCCGGGTGGAGGTAATGGATAGCCTGCGGCTGCCTGTGCGGCTTGGCCAGGATGCATTCACCACAGGAGTAGCCAGCGAAGCAACTGAACAACAAGCTGTGGATGCCTTCGTTCAATTTCGCCGGGTTGCAGAAGGCCATAATGTAGAAAAGATGCGCGCAGTTGCCACCAGCGCCATGCGTGAACTGTCAAACAGCGCTTTATTAATTGACCGCATTTTGCGCGCCACGGGAATTGAAATCGAAGTCATCAGCGGGGAAGAAGAGGCGCGGCTTATTCACCTGGCGGTTTCGCAGGCGGCAGACCTGAAACACAGACATGCCCTGCTGGTCGACATTGGGGGCGGCAGCGTGGAAGTAACCCTTTCACAAAACGGAAATATTCTGTCAACTGAAAGCTATAACATGGGTACGGTGCGCCTGCTCAAAAAATTAAACGGAGAGAGGAACTCCGCGCTGCCTTTTCATAAACTGGTGCGGGAGTATGCCGAAGCGGCGCGTCGCCGCATTGACCGTGAAATTGGTTCAAAAAAAATTGACATCTGCTTCGGGACGGGGGGCAATATCGAAGAGATGGGGAAAATGCGTGAAAAACTTTTCAAGCGTGGAAATGACCGCGTCATCACGCTTGGGGAACTGGATAAACTCGTCGAAACGCTCAGCAGGATGAAGGTCGGGGAAAGGATGCGCAGGTTCAATTTAAAGCCCGACCGCGCAGATGTCATCCTGCCGGCGTCCATTGTTCTGCAAATTATCGCGCACGAGGCAAAGATCAAAGAAGTGACCATTCCCAGCGTTGGCCTGAAAGACGGCGTGCTGTGGGATGCGGCCAGCCGTTTGCAGCAGGGCACGCGTGTTTCGCCGCGCGAACAAGTGATCACTTCTGCCATACGCCTCGGCAAAAAATACCAGTTTGATCAGGAACATGCCAGGCTTGTTTCAAACCTGGCCGGCCGATTGTTCGACCATTCAGCCGGGCTGCACAACCTTGCCAGGGAAGATAAATTGCTGTTGGAAACCGCCGCATGGCTGCACGATATCGGTCATTTTATTAATACAGTGGATCATCACATGCATGGCTACTATATTTTGAAGGCCAGCCCGTTGGTTGGGCTGTCTGAAGACCGGCAAAATATTGTGGCCAATATCATTCAATACCACCGCAAGGCAGCGCCCTCCCTGCAGGACGAATGCTTTAGAAATCTGCCGCCGACAGACCGTTTGGTCGTGACCAAACTTTCTTCTTTGATGCGGCTGGCAGACAGCCTGGATGTGAGCCATACAGGCCGTGTGAAGGACGTTGTTTTGGAAAGGCATAAACAAGCCTGGTGCCTGAATTTGATCGGTGAGGGTGATTTGATGCTCGAATTGTGGGCGCTGGAAAAACGCCGTTCACTGTTCCAGGATATTTTTGGAATACCACTCCTTGTAAAAAAAATAAAGGAATAGGAGAAGATCAATTATGGATTTGTACATTATTCGTCATGCCATTGCCGTCGACGAAGGCACGCCCGGATATGAGGAGGACAGCCAGCGCCCATTGACCGAGAAAGGCAGGAAGAGAATGCGGCAGGCCGCAAAAGGTTTGTGTTCCCTTGGCGTGGAACTTGACCTGATCCTCTCCAGTCCGTATACGCGCGCGCGCGAAACAGCCGAAATCCTTGCGGATGTTTTTAAAATCAGGAAGAGTATCAACTTTAGTGAAAACCTTGCCCCTCTTAGCGACCCCGATTTGTTGATCGCCGAATTGAATGAAAAATACAGCGTGGGCAGTATTGCCCTTGTCGGGCACGAACCAAATCTGACTTCCCTGGCAGGGCTGCTTATTTCTGAAAATGCGGGCATGGATATGACTCTAAAAAAGGGCGGAGTGTGCAAACTTTCTGCCGACGACCTGCGCCACACGCGCAAGGCTACGTTGGAGTGGCTGCTTACGCCGGGCATCCTTGTTGAAATTGGGGATAAATGACTGCTATGCAGCAGGCGCAGGTTAAGTAACCATGACAGACACCATCGACCTTCAGTCTCCTTCGCTTTACATCAACCGCGAATTGAGCCTGCTGGAATTTCAACGCAGGGTTTTGGCAGAAGCTCAGGACGAATCCAAGCCTTTGCTTGAACGCGTAAAATTCCTTGCCATATTCGGTTCCAACCTGGACG
>Ga0233425_10010954_pt1 | contig 10795 bp, 7 predicted proteins | sample Watercolumn_Towu_2_FD_181712 | JGI IMG/M metagenome (GOLD analysis project Ga0233425, IMG submission 181712) | Freshwater microbial communities from Lake Towuti, South Sulawesi, Indonesia - Watercolumn_Towuti2014_140_MG | ecosystem: Environmental > Aquatic > Freshwater > Lake | place: Indonesia...
AGTACTTGGCACGCACGAAAGAGTAGCAGTGCGGTTCGGGTCTTTCAACCGTTCATCCGGATAGACGGATGAATGACAGCAACGGGCCAGAGCAGGGGATGGCGAATCTATTATTTCCCCCCCCCCTCCCCCCCCGCGAGAGCGCAGACGCGCATCATGCAGTTCATTCGCTTTCACTTACACCCACCGAACCAGGCGCCCACCGCCCGGCGCTCGCCTCGAGTGCGCGCGTCACTCCTGACAGCACTGCTGACCATCGCCACCAGCGGATGCGCTTCGCAACCGCCAGCATCAAGCCGCACGGCTGACCAACCGAGGCCTCCGCCGACTGAGGAGTCGAGCGCGCTCCTGCAGGCCGAAACATTCGATCAGGTGTGGTCCATCATCCGCGACACACATCCCGATCCATCCATCAATCAGGGTTCGTGGAATGAGGCGCGCCTGCTGTTTCGAGAGCGCGCCATCGCCGCGACAACACTCGAATCGTTTCGCGCAACGCTCCAGGACATGATGCAGACGCTCGGAGACAGTCACTTCGCCATCATCCCCAACGCGGTGGCGGGCAGTGCATCGGCGGTCGGTGGCTGGTCGGGGATGACCGTGCAAGTGATTGACGGCGCGGCAATCGTGACCAGCGTGCTACCCGGCAGTCCAGCCGAAGAGGCCGGCATTCGCCCAAGTTGGCGTGTTCTGCGAAGCGAAGGAGACTCCATCGACGCTGTGCTTGCCGAGATCCCCCAGCCCCGCACCGCACTTGAGCGCAGCACGCGCGATCGAATCATCAACGCGTATCTGCGGGGGCGACCCGGCATGAGTCCGGAAATGGAATTCGTCGACACGGCTGGTGTTGCCCACACCGCACGATTCACATTCGAAGCGCCACCGGGGGAAGTCGTCACGCTCGGCAACCTTCCACCCATGCCGGCCTCCTGCAGCGCGCGAGTCCTGACCCCCACGGAGATTGCCGCTCTTGGCGTCGATCCTGCGAAGGTCGGTCGCGTCGGACTGCTGTGCTTCACGATTTGGATGCCGGCTCTCGCACAGCAGATCGATGCGGCACTGTTTGGCTTCCGCGATGTCGATGCCCTCGTGATCGATCTCCGTGGAAATCCAGGAGGCATCGCTGTGATGGTGAGCGGTGTTGCAGGTCATCTGCTCGATGAACCCACTTCGCTCGGTCAGATGCAAGGGCGATCGATGCGTCTTGACTTCAAGGCAAACCCACGCATCGTGGATGGCAGCGGAGTGCAGGTTGGCACAATTCGCGCTCCCGTAGCCATCCTGATCGATGGTCTATCGGGTAGCACCAGCGAGATGTTTGCGGGCGGGCTGGTGGACATTGGACGCGCAGAGGTCTTCGGCCACTGCACTGCAGGTGCTGCGTTGCCCGCCACCACGCATCCGCTCAAAAACGGAGACATCCTGCTGCACGCGATCGCCGATTTCCGCACGCCGAGCGGCGTTTCTATTGAGGGCAGCGGCGTCTGCCAACGCATCGGACCTGCTCCCACCGCGGGCGATTATGCTGCTCAGCCCGAAGCAGAATTGCAGGACGCACTCCGCTGGATCGCATCCGAGCTTGCTCAGACCAAACCATCCGCAACGACACCCCCTACTGCATCAACTTCGGAGTAACACGCAAAGACAAAGAGAAGAGACACAGCCATGACACCACATCCATCGCTCTCCCGACGCGGACTCCTCCTTCCGCTGACCTGCTCGCTGCTCCTTGCCGTTCCGACTGTGCTCGCGCAAGATAAGCCGACGGCACCAGCGCAAGCGAAGACAGCGCCTCCGCCAAGTGCGCCGACCGCAGCATCGGCTGCGCCGGCCGCCGCAGAAATCTTTGCGAAGGCGGCGGCCGCTGCGGGCGGTGCCGATCTCATCCGCTCGCAGAAGTCGCAGACGCTCAAGGGCACGCTCGAGATGCCAGGCCAAGGATTGAAGGGAAGCATCGTCACACGCAGCAACGATCCAGATCAGTTGCTGATCGAGACGGAGATTCCCGGATTTGGCAAGATCCTGCAGGGCGTTCAGGGCACGGTGGGTTGGTCCATCGATCCGCTCCGAGGGCCAAGCCTCATGGACAAGGATGAGTTGGCGCGCACGATTCGCGATCTTTCCATCGATAAGACACTTGACCCCTCGAAGGATTGCACTTCCGTGATCGTTGATGGTGAGTCAACTTTCGCAAACACTCGTTGCTGGAAAGTCACTCTCGAATGTGACGGCACCCGCTCCACCCGCTTCTACGCGCAGGACAAGGGTCACATGGTTGGCCAAACCACAACGGTCAAGTCGGCACTCGGCGAGTTTGAAGTCACGACAACCTTCAGCGACTTCGCTGCATTCGACGGGCGGACCATCCCCAAGGTGACAAAGAACTCGATGATGGGGCAGGAACAAGTCATGACGATCACCGAGGCGAGCTTCGCGCCGATCGACGCGACCACTTTCTCCCTTCCTCCGGAGATCAAGGCCCTCACTCAGGCTGGTGCCGCCACACAGCAAGGCGCGGCACCAAAGGCTGCGCCGCCGAAGGACGGAGCGGCTTCACCGAAGGGCGCATCAAAGGGAAAGTCCAAGGAAGCCGATCCGAAGACCCCATGACGCCCGCACTTGAGATTCGCGGCGTTTCAAAGCGGTTTGGAAGCTTGGAAGCCGTGCGCCCACTCGATCTCGTTGCGCAACGCGGTGCGCTCATCGGACTTCTCGGTCCGAATGGCGCGGGGAAAAGTACCCTGATTCGCATGATCATGTCGCTCATTCGCCCTGACACGGGTGAACTGCGCGTGCTTGGAGGTGATGCGCTCGACATGAAGGATCGCATCGGCTACCTCCCGGAGGAGCGAGGTGTCTACCGACGGATGCGCGTCGAAGACTTTCTGTTCTACATCGGGCGACTCAAAGGGCTCCCTCCGAGCGGATTGCGCGCTCGGATCGCCGGCTGGCTTGAACGGGTTGAACTCCCCGGCGTGGCACACAAGCGCTGCCAGGAACTGAGCAAGGGCATGCAGCAAAAGGTTCAATTCGTGGCTGCAGTGCTCCACGATCCCGAGCTGATTGTCCTTGACGAGCCCTTCTCAGGACTGGATCCAGTAAACGCGCGCGTCCTCATTCAGGCGGTGCGGGACTTGCACCGCGAGGGGCGAACCATCTTCCTCTCGACACATCAGATGACGCAGGCTGAACAGTTGTGCCAGCGCATCGTGCTCATCAATCGTGGCGACAAGATTCTCGATGCAACTGTTGGTGATGCGCTCACTCGGTTCTCTCCGCGTGGCATTGATGTCGAACCGGTGATCGATCCTGAGCAGGCTTGCTCCGCACTACGGCAAATGCCAGGCGTTGCGAGCGCCCAGTGGCGCTCGGAAGCATCCTCGATCCAAGTCGCGATTGATGAAGGTGCCGACGCAGTGTCCCTGCTCGCCGCGATTGCCCAGTCTGTTCCGGCGCGTCGAATCGAGGTGGCACGCGTCTCGCTCGATGATGTGTTTGTGCGGCTCGTCGAAGGACACGGCGGACACGCGCGTGTACCGGTGCGAGGTGCCGCGTGATGGGCCAACATCGTTTCACATCGGGTCGAACAGGGCGCATCCGCGCGATCGCCGCGCGAGAGTTCAAGCAAACTGTGCTCACCAAGACCTTCATCTTCGGTGCGCTTCTTCTCCCCATCGCTCTGGTAGCGGTCGGCGCTGCCATCCCGCTGCTTGTCGGTGGCGGGACGACTCCCGTCGTGGGCACTCTTGTTGTTGCCGATCATGATGGTTCCGTGGCAGCGCAGATGCGTCTTTCGTTTGATGCGATGCGTGCCGCGGGCACACGGACCGCCCCCGCTCCCGCGGGAACGCCGCTGACGATGCCACTCGGCGAGTTCGATGGCGCAGCGATGCCGGATGATCCGCCCGTGGACATCACCGTCGTGCGCGTTCCGCTCAGTGCAGACCTGCAGCAGGAGCAGGCGCGCGTGCAATCGGGAGAAATCCTCGGACTGGTGGAGATTCCTGTCGAACTGTTGCAGGCTACGCCGCCCGCAGGTGTCGATATCAGCGTGCTTGTTCCAACGGCATCGCCCGCGAAGACAACCGCAATGCTCGGCCGAGTGGCGCGCGAAGCGACTGTGACTGCGCGCGTCGCTGCCGCGGGCGGCGATCTAGCGGCGGTGCGCGCGCTCTTGAGTTCGCCCACTGCGGCCACTGCGCGCGTGAGCAATCAGGGGCAGCGCTCCGCCGAACGCCTCGAAGTACGCGTGATCCTTCCAGCGGCCTTCATGTTTCTGATGTGGATCGCATCGTTCTCGAGCGCCAATCACCTGCTGACATCCACCATCGAAGAAAAGTCGAGCAAGGTGATCGAAGTGCTGTTGTCGGCGACAAGCCCACTCGAACTGCTCGCCGGCAAGATTCTTGGACAGAGTCTCGTCGGCTTGTTGATGCTGGGCATGTACGGCATCGCCGGGCTCGCCGGCCTCACGCTGCTCGCAATGACGGACCTCGTAGATGTTTTCACCATTCTGCTCTTCGTCGCCTGGTTCCTGCTTGGCTACTTCATGTCCGCAGCGATGATGGCGGCCGTTGGCAGTGCCGTGAGCGACCTTCGCGAAGCGCAAACGCTCGTTTCACCAGTGATGCTTCTCATGATGCTTCCGCTGATGCTGTGGCTTCCCATCTCTGAAAATCCGACGGGCATCATCGCGACCGTCGCCAGCTTTATCCCTCCGATCGGTCCCTTCGTCATGGTGCTGAGGACAACAGGCGCTGTCGAAGGAATACCGTCGTGGCAGGTCGCCGTCGCGTTGCTTATCAACGCAGCGGGGGCGATCGGACTTGTCTGGCTCGGCGCGCGCATCTTCCGGATCGGCATTCTCATGCAGGGGAAGCCACCGACCCCACTCGAATTGCTGCGCTGGGCACGCGCCCGCTAGTCCTGCTCACACCTGCTCAAACTGAATCGCGCGCCCCCCTAGGATGAGTGCGATGGCGACTCAACAGATCTGGGCTCCGTGGCGCATGGCGTACCTGCGAGATCTTGAGGCGCGCCACAGCGATGCCAAAGATGCTCGCACTCCGCAACTCAGCAACTTTCTGCGAGCTGCGTGGGACGATCCGGCAAACGATCATGCGCACTTCGTGGTGCACCGCAATGCGCACGGTCTCATCATGCTCAATCGCTATCCCTATTCCAACGGACATGTGCTTGTGGCGCTCGCCGAGGCACGCCCAACCCTTCAGGACTACAGCGCCCCGCAACGAGCGCGCCTTTGGGAACTTGTGGACTTCGCCGTTGATCTGGTGGAACGCGCGCTCCATACGCAAGGGGTGAATGTGGGAGTCAATCAGGGACGAGCCGCTGGCGCGGGATTGCCCGAGCATTTGCATGTGCATGTTGTTCCACGCTGGGGCGGCGACACCAACTTCATGGCGACCATCGGTGAAGTACGCGTTGTCCCCGACTCCCTCGAATGCAGCTGGCAGGTGCTCCGCGCCGCGGTGCGCACGTAAGTGACATCAGCGATCGGTCCTGCCGACGGTCCGAGCGAACTCGCGCCCGCGCCGAAGCGGGGCTGAGCCGATCCATTGGCCTCGAACCCAACTCGCAGGTGGGTTCGAAGTCCGACGATCCCGATCTTCCACTCAGCGCAATCGCCGGAGGCTTGATCTTCGTCGCGGATCTGCGATCCCTTGGGTTCGTGCAAGGTTCGAGCGCATTTCGAACCGGCTTCCGTCGACAGGACCGATCGCTGACTGCGTCAACGATAGCACCGCCGGCTGCTTCGCATCACCTCGTCGGCATCAATCGCCAGTCATGGCAACAATCGTTCACGATTTCCTCCTACGCTTGGAGGCGCGGACGCAGTCCACGCGAGGCGTTCGCATGATCGTGCCCTCACCCCCACTGCTCTTTCAGCGCCTCGGCGCATTCGTCGGCGAGTTCCACCCGCGCGCGCTGCCGACCATGCTCCGCGCGAACTATGCACACGAGCTGTACTCCGGCATGCTGATGCCGCTCATGCTCGGCGCGCTCGAAGGCGGCACCATGGCGATCGTGGTTAAGAAGATGTTCACAGGGGTCGATGGCATAGACCCTATGACAGTCGACTACGCGGTCGCCGCCGTGAGTGCGGCGCCCAATGTTGCAAATCTCAGTTCGTTCGTGTGGGCAGCGCTCGCACATGGGAGGCCGAAGGTTGCCTTCATCAGTGGGCTGCAACTACTCACATGTGCGTGCGTTCTTCTTGCGGCATTCGTGCCGATCACAACGCTCGGGCTGCTGCTGCTGACCGCACTCGTCATGATCTCGCGCATTGCATGGACCGGAGTCATCACCGTGCGCGCCGTAGTCTGGCGCAACAACTATCCACGCGCAAGCCGCGCCATCATTGCGGGGCGTATGGCGACCGTGCAGTCGCTCGTGCTCGCGCTTGCCGGGCTGCTGATCGGCTCCGCGCTCGATCTGCGTGCAGACAGCTTCCGCGTCCTCTTCCCCGCACTCGCTCTGACGGGTGTGATCGCGAACAGTATCTGGCGGCGAGTCCGCCTGCGCGGTCAGCGCGGGTTGCAACTTGCTGAAATCGAATCCGGTTCAGGCGCCACGCGAATCGATCCGCGACACCTACTGCACCTCCTACGAGATGATCGGCTCTACGCACGCTTCATGTGGTGGATGTCCGTCTTCGGACTCGGGAACCTGATGGTTGGACCGCCTCAGGTGCTTGTGTTGAACAATCAATTCCACACCTCGTACCTCGAAGGCATCCTGATCACGACCGCCATTCCGCTGGTAGTGATGCCACTCGCGATTCCAATCTGGTCGCGCTTGCTGTCACAGCAGCATGTTGTGGCATTTCGTGCCGTGCACGGATGGACTTTCGTCCTCGGAACGGGCGCAATCTGGCTTGCTGCGCTGCTCGATTCCATGACGCTGATGTACGCGTCGAGCGTGCTGCTCGGCATCGGCTTCGCGGGCGGCTCGCTCGCATGGAACCTCGGCCACCACGACTTCGCACCCGCACATCGGGACAGCGAGTACATGGCGATCCATGTCACGCTGAATGGCATTCGCGGTGCAATCGCGCCGTTTCTCGCGGTGCTGATTTACGACCCGCTCACACGCATCGACGCGGGATCGTGGTTCTTCTTTCTTTGCATGCTGGTGAACCTAGCCGGGGTCCTAGGGTTCCGAGCCATGCGGAGACATCTTCCCCCTCGAATTGCTGCGGAAATCTGATACAGTACTTGGCTCGCCCCTCGGATCGTCCGAGGGGCTCCGCCTTGCGAGGATGGCAGTGTGCCTCCCCGCGCATCGAAAGCCCGCACCCCATGGTTGACTACAACCTCATTCAAGACATCGGACTCGACCTCGATATCGCTGACCAGATGGTCCGCGACGCACTCGGCACCAAAGCAACGGTCAACGACCTTGCTGCCGCCGCAGACAAAGCAAAGACAACCGGAGGCGCCGAAACGCTCCTCAAGGGGAAGGTCGTATCCATCAGCGGCGACTATGTCATCGTCGATGTCGGACTGAAGAGTGAGGGGCAGATTTCCAAGGAGGAGTTTGAGGACACGGGCGGAGTTTCCGTTGGTGACACCGTCGAAGTGGTGCTCGAGGAACTCGAAGACGCGGAAGGCAACATCCTTCTGTCGAAGCGCAAGGCTGATCGCATCCGCGGTTGGGAAACTCTTGTTGCCACCAAGAAGGAAAACGATGTCGTCGAGGGCAAGTGCCTGCGAAAGATCAAGGGCGGTTTGCTCGTGGACATCGGCGTGCCAGTCTTCCTGCCTGCATCGCAGGTCGATATCCGACGCCCCGGTGATGTGGGCGACTTTGTCGGACGCACGATGCGCGCGCTGGTGCTGAAGATCGATCTTGAGCGGCGAAACATCGTCATCAGCCGCCGCCGCCTCATTGAGGTGGAACGCGAAGAAGCGCGCAAGACCCTCCTGACTCGAATCAAGGAAGGCGACATCGTGAAGGGCCATGTCACGAACATCGCGGATTTCGGCGCGTTTATCGATCTTGGCGGCATTGACGGCCTGCTCCACATCACCGACATGTCCTGGGGTCGCGTGAATCATCCGTCAGAGATCGTGAGGATCGGGCAAGAAGTCGAAGTCAAAGTGCTCAACATTGACCGCGAGCGCGAGAAGATCGCGCTCGGACTGAAACAGCGCGAACCAAGCCCGTGGGAAGAGATCGAGAAGAAGTACCCCGTCGGCGCACGCGTCCGCGGCTCTGTTGTCAGCCTGATGTCCTACGGCGCGTTCGTGCGCCTCGAGGACGGCATCGAAGGTCTGGTGCATGTCAGTGAAATGTCGTGGACCCGTCGAATCAACCACCCGAGCGAACTGGTGCAGGTCAATCAGGAAACCGATGTGGTCGTGCTTGACTTCAATAAGGACAAGCTCGAGATTTCTCTCGGTATGAAGCAGTGCGAAGTCAACCCCTGGGATCTTGTCGCCGAGCATTACCCACTCGGTACTGTGATCACGGGCAAGGTCCGCAATCTTGCCAACTACGGTGCGTTCATCGAGATCGAGTCAGGAATCGACGGACTGCTGCATATCTCTGACATGTCGTGGACCAAGAAGATCGCTCATCCAAACGAACTCTTCAAGAAGGGGGATGAAGTGAAGTGCGTGGTCATCGAGGTAGACCAGGAGAAGCAGCGCGTCGGCTTGGGCATCAAGCAGTTGACCGAGGATCCATGGGTCGAAGCGATCCCCGGTGCCTACCGACCAGGCATGATCGTGAAGGGCAAGATCACGAAGATCACGAACTTCGGCGTGTTTGTGGAACTTGAGGATGGACTCGAGGGTCTGCTGCACATTTCCGAATTGAGCGATCAGAAGATCGAGAACCCTCTCGATGTCGTCAAGCCCGGTCAGGAAGTCGATGTCAAAATTCTGCGTGTCGATACCGACGACCGCAAGATCGGCCTCAGCCTCAAGCGCGCCCAGTGGGGTGCTGGCGAGACTGGCGGCAAGGGCGATGGCGCGAGTGCAGCGGTCGATGCGTTTGTTGTTCCAAAGCGCCCGAAGCCAACTCGCGGCGGCATGGATGACCACGGCGCGCTGGGAACCGACAAGATCAAGTTCGACTGATCAGTTCCGTCCGATCATCCGCTCGTCTGCTCGAAGAGCTCCGCTCGGATCTCTATCGGGAACGGGCCTCGATTCGGTTGTCGAGGCTGATCTGCAAAGCTGCTCTGCAAAAGCGACGACGACCTGCGAAAATTCGCAGGCCGTCGCGCTTTCCGGCACCCGCAACACCTTCGTGCGCGGGCGAGTCTCCCCATCCGCCCCGCCACCCTTTTAAAGGGGGGTGCAGTGCCAAGAAATGGCGTTCGTATCAGAGGATTGCCAAGTAGGACAGGATTGTCAGCAGCAGAACCGGCTGCTTCGAAACCTCACTTCTCAAAAATCGGGTCAGTGACATTGGCTACATCTCAAACGAACGAGCAGATCGACTCAAACAACATGAACGAGATCTACACTCGCATCATGCCCCATTTCGGTGCAATGTCCAACCCCGCCTTGCATTTTTGTTCATCCATTCTTTGCTGCATCAATGTCGCCGCCGCTCCGCCAGACGAAAATGCTGCGTTTGCGGCATGGAAGTCGTGCCGGATGGTTCTCAACGGCGAAATTGGGAAAAAAACATCCCGCATCGGCTCCGTTGATGACTTTCACTCTGCATCCGTCTTGCTCCGCCTCGACGGGCAGGTACTCGGAGTTGGGAGCGCTCGGTCGCCCGGCGCAGTGGCAACCGCCTTCGACGCAGCGATCGAAGACGCAAACCGTCGGTGGAGCAGCACACCGAGCAAGATCGACAAGACCATCCCCTTTGATCGCGTGACACTCGAACTTGAAGTGGGCGGTGAGTTTGAACCGCTACTCGGTACAAACTTCGCGCAGGCAGCGCGCGAGGTTCAACCTGCTCTCGATGGCATGGCTCTGCGCCGCGGGAGCGAGTGGGCAGTGGCACATCCTGGTGTCCTTCAAGCGTTGAATGCGGCAAGTGCCCCTGATCAGACTCTGCTCTCGCTCGCACTTCAAGTCGGTCTCCCGGCCCGCGACCTCGATCAACTTCCTGCCGACGAGCGAGTGGCGATCTACCGCTTCGAGGCGACGCGCGTTGTGCAGCCCACGTTTCAAAGCACGCCTGTGATCGTGCAGCGCGGCATGAAGCTTGTGCCCGCAGCGCGCGGCACCCAGTTGATCCGCGACATTGATGCATGTTCGGAGGGAATTGTTGCATGGTTTGAACGATCTCTCATCGCATCCAAACAAGCTGAAGGCGATCAGCCCGCCGCGCAGCAGAGTGCGCTTCGCGCGCTCGGGCTTCGTGGCGACTATCTGCCCGCTGAGAGAGCGGATGCGACGCTGTTTGCCGGCGCAGCCGAACAGGCGCTTGCCGCGGCAGCGCTCGCGAAGTTTGCGCAATCGAATGGCGGTCTCGTGGCGCAGCGTGCAGCAGCTGTTTCTGCTGAAATCTTGTGTGCGCTCGGGCGACTCGATGCGGTAGAAACAGACCCACGAACTGATGCGAAAGCCGTTGCCTGGATCATGATGGCGTGCACGGCGCTTCCGAAGGAAGTGCCCACCTGCCCGGAATTGGCATCCATTGAGAGCGACTACAGAAATGCACTGCTCGCTCGGTGCAACAAGACCACTCAAGCCGATGCGGGTGGTCTGGCGAACGAGGCTCACGCCACGCCCCTCACTCTCGCCGGTGATCCTCTTGAGCAGGCACTTCTCCTCGCGGCTCTTGCATCCTGCGATCGCGCGGGCGA
>Ga0233425_10010955_pt1 | contig 10794 bp, 3 predicted proteins | sample Watercolumn_Towu_2_FD_181712 | JGI IMG/M metagenome (GOLD analysis project Ga0233425, IMG submission 181712) | Freshwater microbial communities from Lake Towuti, South Sulawesi, Indonesia - Watercolumn_Towuti2014_140_MG | ecosystem: Environmental > Aquatic > Freshwater > Lake | place: Indonesia...
GAAGACCGGGTGCTTTACCGGAGCTCCGAACCCGGCGGCGCGTTCGACATAAGCGAGGACGGCAGCCTGATGTACGTGATCAACTACAACACCGGTCTGCTGCGGGTGGTGAAGGTGGGGGAGATGAACGCGTTATTTGTGCAGAAATCGGATTCCGAGTTTCCCGATGTTAAGTTGCAATGGAATGATTACTATCCGGCACTAGGCTCAAAAATAGTAACTGTCCTTGCGGGTGACTCGTCCATGAACGGCAAAACGGTTATATGCGCGCCCACGTCCGGGGTCGAATGTCTTCCGCAGGGGGCTGATGCCGTCATAAGGAACGGGCAGGTGCGGTTTCGAATATCGGCTCCTGGTATTGCGCCGACGAATCAAGGTGCGGGTGAAATCGGAATAAAGTTTTATGTCGCGGGTGATCAGGGCAGCAAGCTGGCTGAGACTGAAGTTGCATACCGTGTAAGAAACAACTCCAACATGACCATGGGCGAAGTGCTCGAAGGCAAGGGCGTGTTTGTTTACGATGAGACCGATGAAGAGAATCACGTGGGTATTACCCCATCACTGGTTACCGGCGATAGTGATCGAAAGATGGATTTTGTTCAGAAACTGTTGAATCAGGTGGTGCCGCGCAAAAGAAGCGTACCAGAGGCCGGATATGGTTTATTGGAGGAAAACGGTCTTTATGGAAGCGAAACGGCTTCAGCGGTTGGATTGCTCCGGCGTGAATTCGGTATTGAACATGACATGCAGGGCATATATAGCAAGCTTGCCAGGGATTATATTGAGATTGGAGCGCAAGCCGATTTATGGCGCGATAAGGTAGTTGATAAGGATTTGCTTGTTGGCAAGCAATATCTACAGACGGACACTCTTGTCAACGGGACTGAGAATGCAAATGGCGACACCGGCCTTTACGAGCTGTACAAGAACGTTGTGGAGCCGTTTGTGCAGAAGATGATTGACGAAGGAGAACGCTATCTGCATTCCAAAGGCACTGACTACAGCGGGGCGAATAGTTTCTGGATATCACGAACCGGAGAAGAGATTAACGAGTCCGTAAGTTATTGCTATGGTTGCAATAATAAATATGATGAGTTCTGGCAAACGGTTACAAGTTGTCGTCCTCCCGAAGAGGGCATGGTGGACATTGCCTACACCGGAAACATAAGCGACTTTGGTTGTTTCATGACCGGGAGCAAGCATTATCCCGGCCTTTATGGAACGAGCAAGGAATATCATGCATGGCTTGGCGATAAAACCAGGTATCCGCAGTATCAGCCACGGTATTGGGCCGGAATAGATTGCAGCGCATTTGTGCAACGGTTGGTGAACGCTGCCGAATTTGCAGGGGAAAGAGTTATTCAGGGGGTTCAATCCGGAATCAAAGAGATCGAAGCAAAACGGGAAAGATCTGCAACCCTGTTTTCGCCTGAATATGTCTACAAAATAGACGCTCAAGCGGCTCAGAATGCGAGCCGTGGCGACTTTGTTGTCTACAGAAAACGTGACAGCAAAGATATTGACCATATAGCACTTGTTTATTGCGCTTTCGGCGATGTGTCAGGTCAATGCGATGACTTGAAGCAGGGTGGCTACAAGCTAATACATGCCTATGGTGCCAGATGTTCGAAATATTTGAAAAAAGAGAGATGTGCGCCGGGTGAATTCTCACGTAGAGTGGTTGTGACATCACCGATTCCAAATGTAGTTGGGTTTGGACGAATCATGTTATGGGAATGAGGAGGAACCACATGGTAATTAAGATTGTTAGGCTAGGAACAATAAGCCTGATTTTATTTTGGGCTCTTATTTCGCCGGTAATTGTGCAGGCCTCTTGGAGTAAAACTGAAGAAACAGTTCTTGTTGGTCTGTGGGGAAGCGGAAAGAATGAGTTTGGATTATTAGTCCGAGAATATTCTATGTTCGATGAGTTCCCGTTTGCTGAATATTATCTTTACGATAGGTTGATTATTTGGGATACGGTCAACGGTCGCATGAAAGTGTACCTGAATGACGGCTCGTTGAATAAGATCGTTAAATGTATTGAGGACTCAAACGGCGCATGGAATGAAGAATGTCGTATTGAGGGTAAGTTTATAGCCGCGCTATCGAATGATAAATTTCTGACGGAGGACGATAGTGTCTGCCGTTATTTCACACCGTCTGGAACGCTCGTACAAACTTCGTCCACTCGTCCCCTCGAACTTGGAAAGATCACGAAAGAGAGGCTTGGCAAGACGCAATGGCGATATGAAATAGAATTCCCCGATAGAATTTATATCTACGAAGGCGGAAAGGATGCGCTGAAAGAGCAAGATATTGTGCGCATCAACGAAAATCTGATTGCACAGAATTCCGGAGCGAAAGTCTACGCCTATAAGCCGATTGAAGAGCTAACTCCAACGGAGACCGGTAAAAAAAGATACAGGATCGACAAGGTTGCCGAATGGTCGAAACCGGAAGATCAGGGTGAGCCAACAACCATTGACGTAAACCAATTGCCGCCCGGCATCGGACCTCCTAGGGGGAAAATAATCGCTGAATATGGAGACCCTCATATCGGCCCTGATGGCTCCATATTTATACGGATGCGCAGTGACACTCATTACAAAATATTGCGGTGGAAATGGGTTGAGTAGGAGCCGCGCCACTGTGCTCGTTACGCGGGACAGACCATGGCGGTTTTGGGTGAACGACGATGACGACGGCGTGGCGGATATGTACGGTTTGGACGGCAAGGATCATCCGGGCAGTAACAAGGATAACGCCGATACGGTGGTAAACGGCATACGCGATCTTGTGGACATGTTTCCGCTATACATCGAGGTAAACGAGGCGTTTAAGTTGTGGCCGCCGGGTGACGGCTATCGCTACCTGTTGAAGCAGGCGGATTCGGCTGTGACGGTGTTCGAGGGAATTTCAAACGGCGAGGTTCTGACAACCGCCAACGCCGGAGCGTATCTGACCGATCCGGATGTAGCCGCATCGTTCGGTAAGGCGCCGGGCAAGGTTGTGGGGCCGGCGGGCGTTGAGCTGTCGCCTGAGTTTTTGTCCGGAAGCGGTATATTGCTTGTGGAAGGCCGGGCGAAGTCGCAATCTCCGGTTGTGCTTGAGATAAGCGACGAGAACGGGCGGTTTGTGCGTGGCGCATCGTTTCCGATGGAGATTGTCGGCGTGGAGGAGATGTACGGACGGCGTGACTTGCGAGGCGTGGCGGGCGGTGTAAGCGGCGGCGACAGTCCGGCTGCGGTTATAAACGCTGGCGGCGCTGCAAGTCCGTACTGCGGGTGGGGATTCAGCCCGTACTGGACGACGATAGGCGAGGGCGGCGTAGTAAGAACGTTGCCCCCTTCCGAGGCTGCCGGCCGCATCTCCGACGCCGAACTGAAAACGCATCCGTTTTTCCGGCTGCACGCGCCGGGGCTTTTCAACGGCCCTGGGCTGGACGATCTTGTGAAGGATACCGGCGGTGATTTTGTGAACAAGCCGGTTTCCGCAACCGGCCTCACCGGCTATTACGAGGCCAACAAGGCGGCGCACAGCAAGGTAACAGTGCGCGACTGGCTGCTGGCGGAAGCGTTCCCGGCAACAACGCTGGCGGCGGGGGCGAAGAAGAACGCTGTATTGAGGGCGCCGGGGCAAAACATCAACATGTCGCCGTCAGAAGATGATCCCAACGGCTTCATGACGAATGCGAAGCGGTGGCCGCGTGAAGAGCAGGGCAAAGCGGTTTGGTATCACAGCGATTATAAAGATGTGCCGTATCAGCACACGTATGGCTTTTACAAAAAGATTAACTCTGCGCTAGGCGGGCAATGAGGAGGTTCGCAATGATTAAATATTTGTTGGCGATAGTTATGCTGTTTGCCGTTCCGGCAATATCCAGCGCTTTCATGGAGCCAACAGCAAGCGCAACTGCCAAGGTTGTTGATGAGGACGGCAAACCGATTCCGGATGCTGAAGTTCATATCTCGTTCATTGTAAATGCCAAGCGTGAATGGGGCATGGGAACAAATATGAAGCGCGGCGTCTCTGGTGCTGACGGCATGTGGTATGCGGAAGGGAATTCGGCAATGCCAGAAGTATCCGTATCTGCAATTAAAGCTGGATATTACAAAAGCGGTACTGGTTTCAATTTCCACACCCGCTCCATCTTGAACCGCTGGGAGCCGTGGAACCCGACGGTGGAGGTGGTGCTGAAAAAGGAACGCAATCCGGTAGCGATGTACAACAAGAGAACGGAAGGCTTGAAAATTCCGGTTTTTGACAAACCGGTTGGCTTCGATCTCGAAAAAGGCGACTGGATTGCGCCTTACGGCAAAGGACTGGTTGCTGACCTCATATTTGCCTTCTGGGTGAATGATCGCTCGTACAAGGATTATGAATGCGGCTTTACACTCACATTTTCGAACACATCGGATGGTATTCAGGAATATTGGCCTTCAAAGGACGACCAAAGCTATTACAAATGGCCTTTTGAAGCTCCGGAAACCGGGTATATAAGCCAAGTGAGCAAGGAAAAGGAAATGCGTCCGGATAAACCGTACCGCTCCAACGAGAAGGATCACGTCAGCTATCTTTTCAGGGTTCGAACCCAGGTTGATGCGAATGGCAAGGTCGTTTCAGCAAGATACGGCAAGATCGGCGGCGAATTCGGATTCGATCCGGCAGGCTCGCTGGTATTTAATTACTACTTCAACCCTGACGGCACGCGGAATCTGGAGCATGACGAGAAGCGAAACCTGTTCGAGAGAAAAGCGCGGAAATGATACGAGCGCTTGCAAAAGTATCGGCTGCAATTTGAACTTGGCAATAAGTAATTAAATTCCATCCGGCGATATTCGAGGGGGATAACATGAGGGTTCCTAAAATTACCGCACTTATTCTGGCGTTTTGTCTGATGATCCCGTCCGTTGCCGTATCGGCGGGCGAGACGGCGTCGATCGGTAAGGGCGTTCTGCATGTGCTTGGCATAGGGTTTCTTGCCGAGCCGGAACAGCAGACCGCGCCGGTGAACATGGGCACGTCCGTAAATACGCGGCTGTTTACCCCGGATTACGAGGGCGGGGAAAGCGCAATCCTGCCGGAGATGACGGATGGCCTGACGGTCGTGGCCGATCTTTCCGGCCCCGGCATCTCCACGCCGCGTAAAATCGAATCAGTGCCCGGCGAACAGCTTGTGATCCCGCCTCTGCCGCAAGAGGGAACATACGTTCTGGACAACATCCGCCTGATGCGCGGCGAGCAGGTGGTAATGTACGCCAGCCCATCGATGGCCCGCATCGACACTATCAGGAAACTGCTCATCACGCAGGTAACCTCCCGCGCCCTGAGCATCGACGAGATTGAGAATCTCGGCATAAGCGTCACATCCGATAACTTCACAGCCTACAAGTTCACCGTCGGCTTCGGCACGGAGACGGGTGCGGTCAACATGGAAATTCCGGTCGTTATGCAGTTTCCCGAAACGGACACGGAGAGCGCAACGGCATTGGTTCCGTCCGAAATACCCGACGCGGACATCAAACCATTGCCCATGTTGGCTGTGCCGAACCTGACGGTTGAACCTGTTACGTTTAAGCCCGCGCCATATGATGATGTGTTTAACTTGCAGTTAGAGCTTCCCGTGGCAGGCGCGATCGTTATTCCGGGCAATATCGCCTTTCTGAACCAGTTTTTCGAGGTGATGCTGCTTGTCTCAAACAACGCTCCATCCGGCAGCACCCTTTCCCTTACAGACATAAACGCTGAAATCGTTCTGCCCGCCGGAAACGACAATATCCCCGGCAGCCCCGACGATCCGCTCCGGATCGCAAAAACGGAATCCGGCGCAGGTTCAAGCATTGCGCCGGTGCTGAATGCGGCTGGAGGCGCGAAAAACGTTGGCCCGCAGGAGTCGGGCGAGGGCCGGTTTCTTGTGGAGGGGCTGCGGGAGGGAACCCACGTCATCGATATAAAAATAACCGGAACGCTTGTTGGAATGCCGAGCGGGCCGGTTGCGGTTACAGGAACGGCAAGGGGCACGGTCATCGTCAGGAATCCGAACTTCACGCTCGTTTTCGGCCAGCCCGACGTTGTGCGCGACGGCGAGGAATATTCGTTGTTCGTGACGGTGAACAACACGTCCGGGGTGGCGGCCAATCTGCTGGAACTAACGCTTCCGCCGGATGCCGTGTACGGCGCGACGATCGTGGGCGATTCCGATTCCGCAACGCCGGTTGGAACGGCCGGAATCCGGACTATTCCGCCCGGCGACTCCGCCGTGGCCGAGTTCAGGCTGATCGCCCGGAAGACCGGTCAGGTGACCTCGACAGCCTATACCGGCGACGATGGAACCAAAGGCGTTTTCCGTCTGCGAACCGGCGTTGATGAGCGGGGCGTTCCGCTTTCGCCCGACACGATCGTGCTGTCGCAATGGTCGAAGGAACTGCCGCCCGGTCTTCTTTATCACGCCATGCGCGTGCTTGGGCTTGCGCACAGCGCGGCGACCGCGCCGGTGCTGCCGAAGGGCGTTCCACGCATACCTAAGCAGAATGTGACCAAGCGGGCGTGGGAGCTTACCGAGGCGGGGCTTCGGGTGAAGATGGGCGAGACTATTTCAAAATCGGTGGCGGATCTTGTGATCGGCTGGCTTGGAAGCGGCTTCCGCGACAAGGGTTTCGAACAGATTCTGCGGACAACCGATGCAGGAAAAAGCTTCCTTTTCGAGGCCGGTAAATCTCTGGGCGGTTCCGATTTGATGGCGGCGCAGCGCGATTTCGGCGACGCGGTTAAATATCGCGGGCCGTTCATCGCGGCCACGCTCGCAAACAACGGCGATGCCCTTGCGTATCTGGAGCTTGCCGATGACGGCGGCGCAACGGTTGGAAGACGCTCTGGCGGCGTGGCGCGGGAGATCCCCTACGGCGTGATGATCGACCTGGATGGCGACAGCGCGGCTGCATCCGGCGAAATGGCCCTTCTCGACACCGAATCCGGCGCGGGCTACAACCTGAAGATTACCGGCATAGCTTCCGGCACGGCCGCTTTCGGGCTGATCATGCCGGTTGAAACAGGCGGTTTCGTGCATGCGGTTTACCGGAATCTGGCGATACGGGCAGGAGAGACGATCACCGGCCGGATAGTGGCGGGAGGCGGCATTCCGTCGCTCCGGCTTGGAACGCTCGATATTCAGCCGTCGGAAACGCATGCGTACGAATATCAGGCTGGGCCGCGCGCGGTTGCCGCCATGCAGCTTGCGGAGGCGGACAAGAACGGCCTTGGGCGCGTGGTTGCGGTTCTGTTCGACGAGAAGATCGATACCGCGAGCGCGAAGAAGCCGGAGAACTACGGCATCGATTATCGTGCAGGCGACCGGAAGCTGCTGAACGATCCCAAGGCCGCGCAGGTGATGCCGGGCGGCCGGATAGTGGAGGTTATGTTCGACGGCGCGATCTCGCCGTTTTTCGACTACGACATCAAGATTGCCGGTGTCACCGATCCGGACGGCAATCCGCAGGAGCCGTTTTCGGCAAAAGTGCCGGTGAAAACCACGCTTGATGCGCCGGGCGGCATCGTTTCGGGCACGGTTCGCAAGGCAAGCGGCGATCCGATAGCTAACGCGCCGGTTGTGGCGCGCGCCTACGTGGGCGACGGGAGCGATCGAACATTTGCGCCCATCGGAAGAACGCTTACGGACGAGGAAGGGCGGTACAGGCTCGATTTCGTGCCGTTGTCGGAGGATGCGTTTGTTGTGGAGACCGCCGATCCGGCCACAGGACAGGCCGGGAGCATCTCGGCGCGGTTGTACATGGACCGGCAGCAGATGCAGCTCGACATCGTGCTTCTTGGCCTCGGCACGGTAAGCGGACGCGTGGTCATGTCCGACAATGCCACGCCTGTCGCCGACGCGCTTGTGGAGCTGGAAAGCCTGACGTCTCCGGGCACGTTGATCACCAGAACCGACGCTTCCGGCCGGTTCAGCGTTGACGGCGTGGCTGTCGGCGACGTGAACCTGAGGGCCGCGCGCAAGGAGTACCGGGGCGCTGTGGGCGTGAACATCGCGAAGGCCGGAGAAGCGGTGGAGGTGTTGCTGCCGGTCTATTCGATGCTTGGCGAAACCGGCGCTCTGAAGGGCAGGGTATTCGCTTCGGACGGCAAGACTCCGCTGGCCGGAGTGCCGGTAGTCGTGAATGGCGCGTATTTTCAGGATTGGCGGCGTACCGATTCGTCGGGCAACTATCGCTTCGAGCATGTTCCGCAACGCGAACTATCGATATATTCGTTCCGTCAGGAGACAGGCGAAACCGCGAACATAACGGTGACCGTTGAAGGCGCGGAGACGAAGACCGTTGACATCGTGTTTCCGGGCGCGGCCCGGCTGATCGGTACGGTATACGACTATGCAGGCGCGCCGGTAGCGGGCGCGAGCGTTGTCGCCGGGGTGACGCTTGTAAAAAGCGACGAAAACGGTAACTTTGTTATTGAAGCAGTTCCAGCAGGGCGCGTGCAGGTGCAGGCGCAGCGCCCCGGCGACAGAACGCATATCGAAAGTGTGTTTGTTTTTGTCGGCGCTCCCGGCGAGACCGCCAGCGTGTCGATAACATTCCCGGAGCCGCGCGGAACCGGAACAATCCGGGGCTACGCGAAGGACGCCTGCGGGAAGCCGTTGCCTTATCAGGAGGTTTGTATTTTCAGGAATGAGGTTTATTTGCAGTGCGTGTACACGGACAATGCCGGCTTTTATACCGCCGAGGTTCCGCTTGACAGCTATTCGGTTTATATTGTCAATTCCTCCGGAACCGACGCGGACAAGAAGCCGGTCAAACTTGCCGTTGCCGGACAGGTGATCGATCTGGCCGATCTCCGGTTCAAGGGGTTTGGCACGGTAACCGGCACGATATTCCAGCCGGACGGGCAGTCGCCGACGGTGGCGAGCATCATCTTCACCAGAACCCTGTTTACGGGCTTCGGATCGCCGTATATCAAAGAAGAACGATACCTCAGCAACCAGCTTACGGCGGACGGCCTGAGCGGCAAATATACGATCGAAAAGGTGCATGTGGGCGACGAGTTCCGGCTGGAGGCGTCGAACGCATTCTATGCCGAGCCGGTTGTGAAGACCGGCAAGGTTCGCAACCCGGACGATGTCGTGACGATCGACATGGCGATGCGGCCCACGTCGGTTGCGCGCGGGCAGGTGTTTCTTGCAAACGGCGACAGGGCAGGGGCGGGCGTCGTGCTCTCCCTCAAAACCCCGACAATTGCCGAAATGCAGGTAAAAACAGCCGCCGACGGAACCTACCGCTTTGAGCTTGTGCCGCCTTCAACGTTCACTCTCGATGCCTACGACCCGGTGACCGGCAATTACGGAACGGCGACCGGAAGCGTTGCCACGGGCGACGAGGCGGTTATCGACATGAAGATTCTTGGCCGGGGCACGGTGACCGTGAACGTTATCGACGGGTCGGGCAATCCGGTCAGGGACGCTCGCGTGAGGCTCGACAGCGGGTCGAGTGTCGCGCATCTGACCGGCGAGTTTCCGGTATTTACCACCGGTCAGACCGGAACTGTGAAATACAGCGGTGTGCCCGAAGGCGGTTTTTCGGTGACTGCCGAGCATACCGGAACGCTGACCGGCGGCAAGACCGGCGGCGCAATCCCGGAGGACAACACGGAAATAACGGTGACCGTGATCCTCTCGGCAAGCGGAACCGTTTCCGGAACCATTATAACCGCCGACGGCGCGGCAGCGGTTCCTTTCGCGCGGGTCAAGCTCACCACATATGGCAGGCCGTCATATTTCGCCACGTCGGATGCGCAGGGGCGCTATATGTTCGATTACGTGCCGCTTGGCGCGTTCGACATGGAGGTCTTCCACCCTGCAACCGGGCGCGTTGGCTTGGCAAAGGGCGCGGTCGATTACGACACACAGAAAGTGAATCTCGATCCACGGCTTTTTGCGCTTGGAACCGTGGAGGGTTATGTGCGCATGTCCGATGGAGAAGCGGTTGCGGGCAGCACGGTGACTATCGTGAGCAATACCGTCTCGAATTCCGGCGCGATCGTGATGACCTCGAACATGGAGGGCCGGTTCAAGGCGTATGGCGTTCCGGAAGGCGAATATACGGTTGCAGTCCGGCATCCGTTCTGGAATCTGTGGGGCGAGGCAACGGGCAGGATCAAGCTGGAAGGCGAGCTTGCGAGAACCGACGTGTCTTTCGAACCGACCGGCACTATCTCCGGACGGACGCTTGCCTCCGACGGCATTACGCCCGTGCCATATGCCGAGATCGAGATCGGCGGCGGAAACTACGCGATTCTGACCTATGACTTCCGGATAAATGTCTATAGCAAGACAACCGTGCGGACGGTCTCCGGCGCGGACGGCAGGTTCGTTTTCGACACGGTTCCGCTTGGCGAATACACGCTCAAGGCGCGCGAGCAGGAGGGCGAGGATGGCGGAAGCCTGCGGGTAAAGGTTCAATCGCCGGACGCGGTTGTGACGTCCGACATTGTATTTGTTGGAACCGGCAACATTACCGGCAGGGTCGTGAACGCCGACGGCACGCCGCCCGGCAGGCAGTTTACGCTGTCGCTTAACGTGAACGGCCCGCTGGCGAACTCGTATACCGCGTTTTCCGGTACGGATGGCAGCTTCGCCTTTTACCGCATACCCGCCGGTGACGTCACCATAGCGGCAAATATTCCGGGAAGCCGTCTGGGCGGAAATTATAACGGCGTGCTTGCAGGCGACGGCGGGACGATAGAAAACGTGCTGATTCCGATCGAACCCTCCGGCTCGATATCCGGCAC
>Ga0233425_10010956_pt1 | contig 10794 bp, 9 predicted proteins | sample Watercolumn_Towu_2_FD_181712 | JGI IMG/M metagenome (GOLD analysis project Ga0233425, IMG submission 181712) | Freshwater microbial communities from Lake Towuti, South Sulawesi, Indonesia - Watercolumn_Towuti2014_140_MG | ecosystem: Environmental > Aquatic > Freshwater > Lake | place: Indonesia...
CGCCGGCCGCGCCGCCGTGGTGGCTGGGGGAGCCCTGGCCCGCGAGCCGGATGCGCGTGCCCTCGGTGGCGCCGGCGGGGATTTTCACGTCATAGGTTTTCGTCGCGCGCCGCGGCCGCCCGCGCTCGTCGAGTTGCTCGTGGGCGAGCGAAATGCTTTCGGTCGCGCCGCGCGCAACATCTTCGAGCGGCACGGTGAGGGTCGCTTCCTGATCGGCGCCGCGCAGTTCCTCGGCGGCCTCCTCCATGTCGAAGGGCGGCTGCGTCTGGTAGCGGAACGCCCCGCCGCGTCCGCCGCGGCCCATGCCGCCCATCGCGCCGCCGAACAGCATCTCGAAGAAATCGCTGAAGCCGGCCGCGCCGGCGCCACCGGTGTCGAAGTGGAAGCCGCCGCCGCCGGGCGCGCCCTGCGCGCCGCCGAAATTGAACTGGAAATTTTCCCAGCCGGGCGGCGGCGTGAACTCCTGTCCGCCGCGCCAGTTCGCGCCGAGCGCGTCGTAACGCTTGCGCTTCTCGGCGTCGCCCAGGACTTCGTTGGCTTCGTTGATCTCCTTGAACCGCGCCTCGGCGCCGGCGGACTTGTTGACGTCGGGGTGATATTGCCGCGCGAGCTTGCGGTAGGCCTTCTTGATCTCGTCGGCGCTCGCGGTGCGGCTGACGCCGAGAATCTCGTAATAGTCTTTGAATTTGACGGGCATGTTCGTCTCCGGCTGCGGCGGCAGGATAGCACATCGGCGGGCGGTTGGCAGCGGGAAGAAAAAAACGAGTGAGCCGGGCACTCGCCCGGCTCACTTCCAACGGTTAATACCGTTGTTTAAGTGGAACTTTATCTGCTGTCCCACGGCCAGAGTGTACACCGCCTCGCAGCGCAGTCAAACCACCGCCGTAAACTTTTAGAAAAAAATCATCCGTGATCCCGTAAGGGACTGTGGTAAATTCACCGCTTCATGAATTCCGCGCGTCAGTCCATCGGCGTTTCCAAGGCTTGGAAAAACAACCTCTCCGCTTTTCCAAGGCTTGGAAAACGGCCGCTGGTCATAGGCGTCATTTCTTCTTTCGCTGACGCGAGCAAGCTGCTCAAGGCGCGGACACGGCCGTTTGATCTCGTCGAGTGGCGTCTCGACCTGACCGGACTTGGCGCGGGGCGTTGGCTGGAACGCTGTCGCGCTTTGGAGCAAGCTGGCGTGCGTGTACTGCTGACCATCCGCTCGGCGGCCGAGGGCGGGAAATGGCGCGGCGACGAAGCAGAGCGCCTCATGCTTTATCAACGCGGACTCGAAGTCGTCAGCATGGTGGATATCGAGATCGGCGATCGCCTGCTGTCGCGCATCGTCGCCGCCGCGCACGCGGTGGGAAAGCCGGTGATCGGTTCCTGTCACGATTTCGCGACAACGCCTCCGCGTGCCGTGTTGGCGAAGGTCATCGCGCGCGGCTGGAGGAGCGGTGCGGATATCGTCAAACTGGCGACGCGGTTGAATACGGCTGCCGACTTGCGCTTGCTGCTGGGGCTGCTCAAGCGCAGCTCGTTGCGGCGACCCTTGTGCGTCATTGGCATGGGCGCACCGGAGGCGCGGCTCGCGCTGGCGCGGGCGGGCTCCTGTCTGGCCTACGGTTTTCTGGGCAAGTCGGCCGCGCCCGGCCAGCTCTCTTGCGCCGAACTGTGGCGTCAGTTGCGGAATCCCGCCGATGAGCGACAGTAGCGCACCAAACAGGAGCTGGCATGAAACGGCGTGAATTTCTGAAAGTGGCGACCCTTGGCGCAGGTGCGTTAGCGCTGGATGGCGTGAGCGCGGTTGAAAAACCGTCTGGCCATTTTGATGTCTTCGAGCCTGTTGAACTCGGTCATACCGGCCTGAAGTTTCCCCGCCTGATGATGGGCACGGGTGTCCGCGGCGGTATGCGGCAGTGCAACCTGACCCGCATGGGTGCGGAGAAAGCGCACGCGCTGTTGCGCGCCGCCTTCGATCGTGGCATCCGCGCCTTTGACTCCGCCGACCTCTATGGCACGCACGGCTTCCTGCTGCCCGCGCTCAAGGGGATCAAGCGTAGCGAGCTTTGTCTTTCGTCCAAAATTTGGTTCCGTGGCGGCGGTATCCCGGAGAAGGAGCGGCCGGACGCCGACGTGGTGGTCAAACGCTTCCTCAAGGAAATCGGGACCGACTATCTCGACCTTGTGCAACTCCACTGCACGACCACCGAAAAGTGGCCGGAGGAGTTGCAGAAACAGGAGGACATCCTCGCTTCGCTCAAAAAGCAGGGTGTCATCCGCGCGCACGGCGTCTCCTGCCATTCGCTCGTGGCCCTGCAGGCGGCGGCCAAGACGCCGTGGACCGACTCGGTCCACACCCGCATCAATCCCTTCGGGCTGCTGATGGATGGACCCGCGGAAAAAGTCCTGCCGGTGGCGCAGGACATCAAGGCGGCCGGCAAGGGCCTGATCGCGATGAAGATTCTCGGCGAGGGCAAGGTGGGCAATGACGAGGAGAAGAAACTGGCCGCCCTCCGCTACGTGCTGACCGAGGCCCGCGCCGACTGGCTGCTGATCGGCTTCGACAAGGCCGAGCAGATTGACGACATCGCCCGCTGCGTCCGCCAGATTCCCCGCGCCTGACGTCTCGCTTTTTCCAAGGCTTGGAAAATTTTCAGGCGGTTTTTCCAAGGCTTGGAAACGTCAGCGCCAGCCGAGGGGGGCGGCGAGTTGCCAGACGGCAAAGCAGAGCAGCCATGCCGCGCCGGTCATGTAGGCCCACTGGAAAAGCACCCACTTCATGGCGCCGGTCTCGCGGCGGACGACGACCATCGTGCTGACGCACTGCATGGCGAGGACGTAGAAGAGCATGATGTTGATGCCGCGCAGCGGCGTAAAGAAGGGCTTGCCCTCCGTGTCCTTCTCGGCGGCGAGATGGGTCTGGAGGTCGGCCATGTTGTGCGGGTCGGTGACCTGCGCGCCGTAGATGGTGGCCATCGAGGAGACGAAGACCTCGCGCGCGGCGAAGCTGCTGACCATGGCGATGCCGATGCGCCAGTCGAAGCCGAGCGGCGTGAGCGCGGGCTCGAGCGTGCGGCCGAGCTGGCCGGCAAAGCTCTGCTCCAGCGGCGAGGCGGTTTTACTCTTGTCGGGCTGCGGATAGGTGGTCAGCACCCACATCAGCACGCTCATCAGCAGAATGACCGTGCCGGCCTTCTTCAGGAACAGCGCGCTGCGCTCCCACATGATGTGCAGCAGCGTCCGCGCGCGCGGCAGGCGATAGGGCGGCAGCTCCTGCGCGAGCGTGGTCGAGGGGCCGCGCAGCAGCGTTTTGCGGAAGCCCCACGCGAACGCGATGGCGGCGAGGATGCCGAGCAGCACGAGACCGCCGAGCACGAGCGCCTGCAGCGGCAGAAAGCCGAACAACAAGGTGGTGGGGATGACCGTGCCGGCGAGCAGTAGATAGACCGGCCAGCGCGCGCTGCAACACATCAGCGGCGCGACGAGAATCGTGATGAGCCGGTCGCGCGCGTTATCAATCGTCCGCGCCGCCATGATGCCGGGCACGGCGCAGGCGAAGCTGGAGAACAACGGGATAAACGCTTTGCCGTGCAGTCCGAACTTGCTCATGAGGCGGTCGAGCAGGAACGCGATGCGCGCCGTGTAGCCGCTGTCCTCGATGATCGCGATGAACAGGAACAGCAGCATGATCTGCGGCAGGAACATCAGCACGCCGCCGACGCCGGCGATGACGCCATCGGTCAGCAGGCTCTGGATTTGTCCGGGCGGCACCACCTTGGTCACCAACTCGGCCAGCAGGCCAAAGAGCTCTTTGATCCAATCCATCGGCGGGCGTGCGAGCCAGAAGATCGCGCCGAACATCGCCACCACTACCACGGCGAGCGCGGCCAGGCCCCAGACCGGATGCGTCAGCCAGTGGTCGAGCCGATCGGCATGTGCTTGGGCCGTTTGTTGTAGCGTGCGGACATCCGGCAGAATCGAGTCAATCCAGCGATAGCGCAACTCGGCTTCGAGCGTCGGCCAATTCAAGCCGGCGGCGGTGAGCTGTGCGCGGGCGTCCTCGACTACATGCGCCAATGGCGCGTGCCACGGCTTGAGCCGCGGCATGTCCAGCGACGTCGGCGTGCAGATGATGCGCAACGCCTCGCCCGGCGCCGAGGCGGCTGTAGCCAGATCGTGATCGCGCAGCAGCGTGGCCAATTCCGCCAGCGGACCGGCGATGGAAAGCGGCAACTCGACCGTGTCGCGTGCCGGCAGCGGACTTTGGAGCAGTTCATCGAGCGCGGTGCGCAGTTCATCGAAGCCGAGGCCCTGGCTGGCGGTCATCGGCACCACGCGGACGCCGAGTCGTCGCGCGAGCTGGTCCACGCGCACGAGCTGGCCGGTCTTTGCGCAGGCATCCATCATGTTCAGGGCGATCAGCGTCGGCCGGCCAAGGCTCAAAATCTGCGAGGCGAAGAACAGGTGGCGGTCGAGGTTGCTCGCGTCGAGCACCACGAGGATCGCGCGCGGCACGGGCACGTCCTCGTCGAGGCCCATGAGCACATCGTGTGTCACCTGCTCATCGAGCGAGCGCGGGTTCAGCGAGTAGGTGCCGGGCAGGTCCATCAGGTGGATGTCGCCGGTACGCGGCAGCGTGAGCGCGCCGCCGTGTTTTTCCACGGTGACGCCGGGATAGTTGGAGACCTTCTGCCGCAGGCCGGTCAGGCCGTTGAAGATGGTGGACTTGCCGCTGTTCGGGTTGCCCGCGACGGCGACGTGCGGAATATGTTCCTCAATCACGGCCGCCGCCTTCCGGCGCGCGCGTCACGGCGATATGGCGCGCCACATTCCGCCGCAGGCTCAACTTGCAGCCGCGTACGCGGATTTCCAGCGGGCCGCCCCAGTGCGAGCGCTTGGTGACGACGACCGGCGTGCCCGCCGTCAGCCCCATCTCCGCCATCCGCTGCTGCTCGGCCGGCGAAAGCACCATCGCGCCCAGCCGCGCCGGCTGGCCGACGCCGAGGCCGTCGAGCTGCAAAGTGGTGTCCGCAGTCTGCATGGGGCGCGAATATCCTTCAATGTCCCCGTCGCGTCAACCTAAGGAGACACTCCGCCACATGCCACCGTGAGCGACAGCCTTCGGCGAAAATGTGCGTGGGTGGAGTAGCCAAGACTGTACAAGATTAGTCTTGTGCCCGTGTACTCACCTGCTATTTTTCCCTCACCAAAATCAGGAGTACCGCCATGAAAACGACAACACGGTGGATGATGTGGGCGCTGCTGATTGGTTGTGCGCTGTCCCTGACGTGGCCTGTACTGGCGGCGCAAAAACGTCATGTGAAGCCACTGCCGCCGAATGAGCACAAACCCGTCGCCTACTGGGAACTGCAAAGCGTGGATACCGCCGCCGGCACGATCACCCTGCAGAAGAGCGACGCTTCCTCGAACCTGACCCTCAAGGTGACCAGTGCTACCAAGGTGCTCGTCGAGGACAAGCCCGGCAAATTCGATGCGTTGCAGAAGGGACAAAAGGTGGTCTTCAGCGCCTCTGGCGGCAGTTGCACCTACCTCGATGCCGCCGCGCCCGATCCCAAGGACAAGCCGAAGGGCAAAGACGAGAAGAAGACCACGAAAAAGAAACACTGAACGGCACGACGCTCGTGTGACCGCCCGCGTTTTCCAAGGCTTGGAAACGCGGGCGCTGTTTTTTTCCAAGCCTTGGAGATGACGGGACACAGCGGACCGGTTGCTGTGGCCTGTACTCTCACGTATGGCTACAGTCCGCACCTGTGTTCGTGCGAGCACAGTTCATCAGGCGATACCTAGAACTACCAGGTATTGTCACCCCGGCATACACCGGAAGCGGCGCGGTCAGAGTGCGAAATAGCGAAAGTGACCGGTGAGTTTGAAATCGAAAAGCACATCTTCCTGTCGCGCGCCGGCGCCGATGTTGTGGACCACCAGCGGGCGTCCATTGCGCTGTGGGCGGGTGGCGACGACGCCGATGTGCGGCAGGCCGTTGTCGAGCCGCCAACTCACCACGTCGCCGGGCCAATAGTCCTCCGGCTTTCGCGTCACCGGCAGCGCCTTGCCGGCGCGCGTGAAGAAGGTCTCCAGGTTCAGCACGCGGCGATGATCAATGTTCGGGTCAGGTTTCTTGAGTTGCCACTTCTGCGGATAGGCGGGAAAACTTTTCTTCATATCCTCGTGTACCAGCGTCTGCAGGTCCGCGCCCGCGGCGCGGAAGGCGCGGACGACCACGTCGGCGCAGACGCCGCGCTCGCGCGGAATGTCGCCGTTGGGGTAGGGGAGTCGCGCATAGCTCGGATCATATTTCGTCGTCACGCCGACCTGCGCGAGCGCCGCCTTGGCGACGAGCAGCGCGTTGGAACTCGGCGACTGTGCCTTGGCGAGCAGTGGTAGCAGAGCGAGGGCGGCAAGCGCAAGGCGGTGGCGCATGGTTCAGCCCAACAACGGCAACAGTTGCTGCACGGTGGCGTGGAGCGCGCCGGCCTTGGCCTGCACGACCGCGGCGGCGCGCGCGCCAAGCGCCTGCGCCTCGGCGGGATTTTGCAGCAGCCGCGCGACGGCGGCGCGCAGCTCGCCGGCGTCTTTGACCTGCACGAGCGCCTGCGCGGCGAGGAAGTCCGGGACGATGCTCTCGAAGTTTTCCATGTTCGGCCCGACGAGCACCGGCTTGGCGCAGGCGGCAGGCTCGATGATGTTCTGGCCGCCGTGATATGTCAGGCTCTTGCCGACGAAGATCACCTGGGCGACCGCGTAGAAGTTGCGCAACTCGCCGGTGGTGTCCACCAGCAGCACATCGGGATGCTCGACTTTTTGCATCGTGGTCCGACAGACGACGGACAGCTTGCGCTCGGAAATCTCGGCGAGCACCGCGGCGCGGCGTTCGGCGTGGCGCGGCACAAGGATCAACGCCAGGCTGGGGACCAGCGGACGCAGAGCCACCAGCGCATCGAGCAGCGCGGTCTCCTCGCCGGCCCACGTCGAGCCGCCGAGCAGCAGCGGACGCGCGGCATCGAAACCCGCCGCCGCGAGCGCGGTGCGCGCCTTCTCCGCGCCGGCATCGCCGGTGGGCGCGAGGTCATATTTCGCGCTGCCCATCACGCGCACGCGGTCGGCGGGCGCGCCGAGCGCAAGCAGGCGGTCGGCGTCGGGCTGGCCCTGCGCGAAGAAGGCGGTGAATTGCGGCAGCAGCCGGCGCGTGAGGAAGCGCAGCAACTTGTAACCGCCGAACGAATGCGGGGAGATGCGCGCGTTGATCATGGCCACCGGCACACCTTGCTTGCGCGCCGTACGGATCAGGTTGGGCCACATCTCGTTCTCGATCAGCAGCAGCGCACGCGGCCGGATGAGGTTTAGAACGCGGCGGCTGACCGGCGGCACATCGAGCGGGAAATAGATCAACGGGATGTCGGCCGCAAGCTGTTTCTGTGCGACCGCGTGGCCGGTGGAGGTGGTCGTGCTGACGAGGAAACGCGACGCCGGCTGCGCCGCCCGCAGTTCCTGGATCAGCCGCAGCGCCACGCCAACCTCGCCGACGCTCACGGCGTGCAGCCAGATGCGCCCGCCCTCGGCGAGGAGCGCGCGCACGTCCGGGGCATAGCGACCGAAGCGCTGGAGAAAATGCCGCGCATAGCCGCCACGCCGCGCCATGCGCCACAGAAAGCGCGGCAGCATCAGCGTAAAGCCGATGACGAAGCAGAAATTATAAACCCACCAGATCATGCGTCATGAGGCCGCGCGTGCGCACGGCGGAATGACATTTGACGGGCGCGGCGAAGTCTGTCGAGACAAATCTTGGGTGGCGCGTTAAAACGAGATGGACACACCGCCTGTGAGGCCGCCGCTGCTGCGCAGGGGGCCGGGCGGATGATCGCGGCGGGGCGCGCCATGGATGCCGCAGGGCGGGCGATACCACATGGAGGGCTGGATGATATAGAGCGAGGGATATTGCATCTGGCGCGTGTCGTTCAGCAGCACGCGCTGCTCGGCGTCCTGCACGCGCTTCTCCAGGTCGGCGATGCGCTGGTCGCGGGCCTGCTGCGCCTGTTCCTCTTCGTAGCGTTTGAGGGTGGGCAGGTAGTATTCCGACACCGGCACATCGGGATACTTCTTCATGAACTCGCGCCAGCGGGCGACCTGCACGGCGGAGCCGGCGTTGACGAAGTCGGGATCGGCGAGCAGCTTGGCCAGCACGGACTCGCCCTCCGTCTTGAGTTGGGCGCGCAGCTCGGCCACTCGCGCCGCCTGCTCCGCGCGCGCCTTGGCCTCGGCCACTTTTTTCGCGCGAAGTTGGTCGGGGGAAAGGAGCTCGAAGTTGACGACCTTGCCATCCTGCAACTGGAGGCTGCCCCGCTCGTAGTACAGCGTCTCTTCCTTGCCGCAGCGGATGAACCCGGTGGGCGCGCCCAACTCGGCGACCACGTCCATGCGCGAGTCGCCCAGCTTGACGGCCTGCGCCGCATCGCCGCAGGCGAGCGCCGCCAACAGAACTAGTTTGAAGTACGTCTTCATCGCGCCTTCACCGCGGCAGAATATACGCCCTCTCCAAGCCGCTGTTAAGCCCCAAAGGGAGGCGGAGGCGGAATGGAAAATGTGAGATGTAAGATGGAAGATGTGGGGTGCGGAACATCGAACGCCGTTTGTTGTGAGGTCGCAAGCCCCTTCCTTGGTCACCATCTGCTGTCCGAAATCTTACATCTCACATCTGCCCGCATACATCCTCCCTCACGCGCGGGGATGGGCCTGGTCATAGACGGCCTTGAGGCGCTCGATGGAGACATGCGTATAAATCTGCGTGGTCGAGAGGCTGGCGTGGCCGAGCAGTTCCTGTACGCTACGCAGGTCGGCGCCGGCGTCGAGCAGGTGTGTGGCAAAGCTGTGGCGCAGGGCGTGCGGCGAAAGCTGCGGCGAAAGGCCGACGAGCACAGCGTACTTCTTAAGCATGCGCTCGATGGAGCGGACGGTCAGCGGGCCGCCATCGCAGTTGAGGAACAGCGCGCTGCCGCCGCGCCGGCCGAGCACGGCCAGCCAGAGCTCGCGCGCGGCGAGCGCAGCCTTGAGCGCGCGCGCCGCCGGATTGCCCATCGGGCACAGCCGCTCCTTCTTGCCCTTGCCGCGCACCTTGAGCACGCCGGAGAGGTAGTCAATCCGGTCGGGCGTCAGGCCGGTCAGCTCGCTGACGCGCATGCCGGTGCTGTAGAGCAGTTCGAGGATCGCGGCGTCGCGCTGGCGCGCATAGTCGTCGAACGCCTTCAGCTTGGGACTCTCGGCGACGCCGGGCGCGGGCTCGGCCTTGCGCGGCGCGTCGAGCAGCCGGCCCACGTCCACGACGCTCAAGATTTTGGGCAGGCGCTTTGGCAGCTTGGGCGACTGAACGCTGGTGAAGGGATTGATGTCGGTGTGCCCCTCGCGGATGAGGAAGCGGTAGAACGAGCGCAGGCTGGAGAGCTTGCGGTTGGTGGTCGTCGCCTTTTTGCCCGCGCGCTGGAAGCTGGCGAGGAAGCGGCGCGCGGCGTAGCGGTCGGCCTCGCGCCAGCGGAAGGGCGGCTGCGCGTCGGCGCCCCACTGTCCGGCGGCGAACTGGAGCAGGTCCATGCGGTAGTTGCGCAGCGTGTGCGCCGAGGCGTTGCGCTCGCCCTGCAGGTAGCGCAAAAAATGTTCCACCTGCGGATCGGCTGCGGGCGTGCCGGCTGGAGTGTCTGTGCTCATGGGGCGCGAGACTTGTAGCACCGTGCACAACCTTTTGCCCAGAGCATTTCCAAGGATTGGAAAGCGGAAGAGTTCAACGCAAAGACGCAGAGAAAAAGCAAAAGACGCAAAGCCTCCGCGCCGCCTCTGCGCCTTTTGTTCTTCCTTTGCGCCTTTGCGTTATTCCGAGCCTTGGAAAATGGAACAGGGAAGGCGCGAGGACGGGAAGAGGACTTGCTCAAAATCATAGTCACAAAATAATCATCAGGGGTGCTGCATACAGCCTGCGTGATGATTTTGTTCGCATGATTTTGAGACCGCTCTTTCCGGCCTTCGATGTTCGATGTTGGATGTTCGTTGTTCGATGTTCTTTTCCTGCCTTCCTGCTTTCCACATTCAAAAATCTTCCGGGCCTTGGAAAGAGGATGTTGAATGAGGAAATCAGGAAAGCAGGAACGGAATTGCACAGAAGACAACGGCAACCTTCCGTCCTCTGCGCCCTTCCTCCTACCTTTGCGACTTTGCGTTAAACGCTGCCTCCCCGCGGCGGCGGCTGTGCCGCCATCCGTGCCATCCGTGTTCATCCGTGGCTTGCGGTTGCAGGGCTTCGCGGGGCTAGAAAGCCCCGCCCACAACAGAGGGCTGCTTCGTTCCCTTCGTTACCTTCTGTGCAAACTCCATGAAAAAAGCAAACGGCCGCGCAGTTTCCCGCGCGGCCGTTATTATCCACAAGGGTGGGGTGGGGCTTACTTCGCCGTCGCCTTGTCCTCGGGGATCCGCATGCCGTAGAAGCTGCGGGCGACGAAGATGAGGGCGATCACGAAGATCACGCCGCCGATGGCATACTTCATCGTGCTGCTGGTCATGGCCACGGCGATTTCCGTCGCGAGCAGGCCGAACAGGGTTGTGAATTTGATGATCGGGTTCATCGCGACCGAGGAGGTGTCCTTGAAGGGGTCGCCCACGGTGTCGCCGACGACGGTTGCGGCGTGCAGGTCGGTGCCCTTGGCGCGCAGGTCCACCTCGACGATCTTCTTGGCGTTGTCCCAGGCGCCGCCGCCGTTGGCCATGAAGATGGCCTGGTAGAGGCCGAAGAACGCGATGGAGATC
>Ga0233425_10010957_pt1 | contig 10793 bp, 7 predicted proteins | sample Watercolumn_Towu_2_FD_181712 | JGI IMG/M metagenome (GOLD analysis project Ga0233425, IMG submission 181712) | Freshwater microbial communities from Lake Towuti, South Sulawesi, Indonesia - Watercolumn_Towuti2014_140_MG | ecosystem: Environmental > Aquatic > Freshwater > Lake | place: Indonesia...
AGGAGGATCGCGCCGATCAGCGCCAGGCCGTCGGGCGGGATGAGCATCGCGTCACTCGCTCGGCGCAGGCGGGTTCTTCCGGCGGCGGCGCTCCCAGCCGGGCGCTGCCAGCAGGCCGGCCACCAGACCCACGACCGCCAGCGCCACGCACGTCTGGAGGCCCGAGGGGGCGATCTTGCGCGGCGGAATCACGGCCTCGTCCAGCACCGTGAACTGCGGCGCCTCCTCCGCGGCCTCCACCTTCGCCATCTCGTAGGCGTTCGTGACGACGCCGTACAGGGTCGTCCGCACCTCGACTTCCTGCGCCAAGGCGCCGATCTGCTCCATCGCCCCCGGCAGCTGCTCCAATCGCCCCGTCACCCGCGCCACCTCGCCCGCCAACGCTGCGGCTTGCGCCTCGGCCGCCGCCCGATTGCCCTCCAGTTTCGCCACGGTCTCCAGCAGCGTCTCGCGAACCGGATTGGAGGACATCGTCTGCGCCTGAGTCCGCAGGCCCTCGTCGACCTCATCGGCGTACGCCCGCTCGATCGCCTCGACGCGCGCGAGCAGCTGCCGGCACTCCGGCGTCTCGTCGCTGTAGCCCTTCTCGTGCAGCGCCGCCAGCTCCGCCGTCGCCTCGGCGATGTTCTCATTCAGGCGGTCCGCCATGGCGCTCCGCTGGCTCACGACGTTGCTCAACACCATCTGCTCCTCGGCGTCGAGCTGCTCCTTCAAGCGCCCCAGTTCCCCGCGGGCCGCGTGCGCCTCCGCCTCCGCCGTCACCCGCTGCCGTTCGAAGGCCGCCAGCGTCTCGACCTCCGGTGGCGGGGCGCTCGACGGCGGCGTCACCACCCGCAGCTCGACCTGCCGGGTCTTGAGCGCCGCCCGCGCTGCGTCGAGCTCCTGTCTTGCCTCAGCGACCCGGCCCTTTAGGAACTCCGCCTTCCGCTGGCTGCGGGTCAACAGCAGCGTGCTGAGATGGCGGTCGATGATCCGCACGTACTCGTTGGCGATGTCCCGGGCCAGCGTGCGCTGGGCGAGGTCGTCTGTGTTACGGGGCAGGACGCCCCGGGGGCTGCCCGAGGCGCTGACCATGATGACCATCGTTCCCTTGTCGGTCAGCAGGACGGAGACGGTCTTCTTCAGCCGCTCCTCCGCATCGAAGACGCCCGCCGCTCCCCACGCCTCCACCAAGTCCAGGCGCTCGATGACCTCCAGCCGTACTTTCATGCTCTCGGCGAAGGCCACCGCCATGTTCGATGCCGTCGAGCCCTGCTGGCCCAGCCCCAGCTTTGCCGCCACGCTCTGCACGCCGGGCACGCCGGTGGGCAGCGGCAGCGCTGCGGTGGCCTCGGTCTCAAACAGAACCGACGTCACCGCCCGGTACTGCCGGGGCAGCACGAACAGGATCAGCGCCACGCCCACGAGCGCCCCCAGCGCCGCCCCGCCGGCCACGATCGGCCAGTTGCGCCGCACCACCCCTATGTAGTGGGAGGCGTAGAGGTCTTCTTCCAAGGGAGGATGCACCAGCCGGCCAAGTCACGGCCCTGATAGGATCGCCGAGCTGTCTGGCCATTCCCCGCCCGGCCTGGGAGTCCCTCCTCCCCAAGACCGTGGGAGGAGACAGCACCCTCGCGAACGGCCTCTGTGCCCGCCCCGGCGCGAAACTGTGGTAAACAGGCGGTAATGAGCCAGAATCGCGCTGACGGCCTTCGGCAGTTGCGTCGGGCCGCCTCGATGCGGGCGCTGTACCCGCCGGGACACCCGACCTACGCCTCCGCGTTGGATCGCGCGCGGGAGGGACTCGCGCTGCTGCTGGGCGAGGCCGAACGAGTGGACCTTGTCATCGCGGGCGGGGGCCTCGCCGTGGGGGAGCAGGCCCTGCCCGACGACGACGGCGCGGTCGCGGAGCTGGCGGCGCGCTGGTGGAACATGGGGTTGTGCGGCCTGAGCGTGGCGCAGGGGGTGACCGACGAGGAGCTGGAGGTCCTGGCCGACATCTGCGTGCCCTCCACCGCCGAGCTGGACGGCGGAGGGCTGCGGCAGCGCCTGGAGGAGATCGGCGCGGCCCATGTCGCCATCGTCGAGTTGGACTACGATCGCTTCGTGCCGCGGTCTCACTTACCCCGCGAGCTGCAGGAGGAGCTGAGCCGGACGGACATCCGCGACACGCTGCGGGAGCTGGTGGAGGGCAGCAACCCCGACGAGCTCGCCGACAGCCAGCGCGCGACGCTCGTCTCCCTTCTGGAGTATCCGGACGCTCTGGCCAGCGCCATCGAACTCGGAGTGTTGTCCAGCCACTCCCCCACCCCGGCGAGTGCGCCGGTCACGGCCGCGCCGACGGGTGCAGTGGAGACCGGGGGGACGGAGGGGGTCGTCCGGACCAGCAGCGCCGACGGGCGCCAGCTGGCCACGACGCTGCAAAGGCTGGCCCAGGTTGGCGTGGACGCGGCCCCCGGCGAACGGAGCTCGGTCTGCCGCCAGCTGGCCGAGGCGCTGCGGCACCTGGACCCCAAGACCGTCGCGGCCGCCTTCCGCGCGGCGTGCGACGCCCCCGAGGCAGACTTCGACGCGCTCGCTGAGATCGCCCGCTGCATGAGCATCGAGGAACTCGTTGAGATCGTCCGAGCCCGCCCGCAGGCCGTCGCCTCGGAGCAGTCCTCGGTCTACCGCCGACTGCTCGAACGGCTTTCGTCCGGCGGCGAACGCCTGGCGGAGCTGGCGCCCGCGCTACGCCAGGCGCTGCTGGCCGACGGCGTGGCGGAGGACGTCTATGAGAGCACCATCGGCATCGCCATCGCCCACGTGCAGGAGTCGGCGGCGGAGGCGGGCCTCGTGTCGGCCATCGCGGTCCCGGTAGCGCTGAACCGGGCGCCGGAGTCTGAGCGGGCGGCACGGCGGGAGCAGTTGGCCTCGAGCCTGCGGGCGGCGTTCACCGACGAAGCGTGGGTGCGGCGCGCGTACGTGTCCCTGGAGCTACTCCTGGGCGGACACGGCGCCTCGACCCTGGGCGCCGCAGCGGCCGGTATCCGTCTGGCGCTGCACCGCGTGCCTCGCGAGGCGCGGGAGCTGGTGTGGCAGCAGATCGCCCTGGACTTGGCCGACATGCTCGATCCGCGCTGCACGGTGGAGGCCGAGCGTCGTGCGGCCGCGCGAAGCGTGATCGCCGACACGGCCGCGCCTCACCGCGTCGGCGCACTGCTGGGAGCCTTCGACACTGAGTCGCCCGAGGGCCGGCGCCGGATTGCCCAGGTCCTGGCGTGCATGGGCCCCGAAGGCCTCGCCTCCGCGACTTCGCTGTTGACGCGCCCTCCGGCCGAACTGACCGACGAGGATGTCACCTGCATCGTGCAGGTGCTGGTCTACGCGGAGCTGGAGGGCTTGGGCGGCGGCGCCTACGTCGCGCGCACGCTGACCAACCCGTCCTGCCGGATCAAGGTCCAGGTGCTGCGGGCGCTGATGGGGGAGGGCGGACGGATCGGGCGCAAGTGGCTCCTGGACGCCGTCCGCTATGGAGACCCGCAACTGCGGTGGGACATCATTAAGACCGCCGGGCAGGATCCCTCCCACTACATCGAGGTGCTGGAGGCCGCGCTGGAAGACAAGGACCCGGCGGTGGCGTGCGCCGCGGCCGACTACCTCGGAGCGTCGGGCGACCCGAAGGTCGGTCCGGTGCTGGCGGCCCGGATGCGCCCCTTCGAGCCGCGGGACCCGCGCTCCGCGCTCCGCGTCGCGGTCGTGAAGGCGCTCGGTCGCCTCCGGCACGCCGAGGCGACCGAGGGTCTGACGGCTGTGCTCGAACACCGCACCTTCTGGCACCGCGCCCAAAACGACGCCCTGCGTCTGGCGGCCGCCGAAGCCCTGGTGGCCATCGGCACGGAGGGCGCGCGACAGGCTGTGGCGGCCCACGGGAGCCGCGAACGCTGCGCTGCAATCAAGGAGCTTGCCCGTCGGGTGGTCGACGCCGCCCTCCCGGTGGCGACCGAAACGGAGGCGACCGATGCCGCCTGAACCCGAGGGACTCGCTGTGGCCGATCCGCCCGTGCACGAAGCGGCGCCTCCAGACCCCGTGGAGGAGACCGTGCTGGCCCTGACGCGCGTGTGGAGCGATGTCCGGCTCTACCCCGTCACCCATCCGGTCATTGCCGAGCGCCTCGCCGAGGCGCAGACGCTGCTCGAGTCAGCGCTGGATGGCCGGCCCGCGCTCACCATCAAGAACGTCGACGGCGATCTGGTCTACGGCGCCCGGCGGCTCTTCCGATCTCGGCCGCGCCCGGCCGGGCTCATTGCCGCGCTCAACCGGCTCAGTATCGGCTGCGTGACGCTGACCCGAGGCGCCACCGCCGAGGAGCTGTCGAGTCTCTGCCGGGCCCTGGCAGAGGACTCGGGCGACCTCAGCGACTCGGCCGCGGTCCGCCGCTACCTCGAGGAGCACGCGGCTCAACACGTCGAGGTCGACGGGCTCATGTTGCGGCCGGACGACGAGCCGGCCGAGCAGTTGCCGGTGATGCAGCTCTACGATTCGACGATGGACGTCGCGCGCCAGGTCATGCAGTCGGCTCGCCTGGGTCAGCGGATGGACGTGGCCGGCGCCCAGTCCGTCACCTCCAAGATGGTGGCGGAGATGACCCAGCACCCCTCAACGGCCCTGGGCCTGGCCTCCCTGCGTGGGCATGACGAGTACACCTTCGCCCACTCGGTGCACGCCGCGCTGCTCTGTCTGGCCTTCGGCGACTTCCTGGGGATGAACGAGGAGGAGCTGACGCACCTCGGCACTGCGGCCATGCTCCACGACGTCGGCAAGGCGGCCGTGCCGATTGAGGTGCTCCGCAAGCCCGCCAAGCTCTCCGAAGTCGAGTGGGACCAGATGACCCGGCACCCCTGGCAGGGGGCGCTGATGCTCCTGGAGTATGAGAACCTCCCACCGATCGTGCCGCTGGTCGCCTTCGAGCACCACATCGGGTGCAGCTACAGCGGATACCCCAAGGTGGCCCACCGTCGAGAGCTCTCGCTGCCGAGCCTCATCGTCTCGCTCGCCGATGTCTACGATGCCCTAACCACCCACCGGCCTTACCGACCGCCCCTCTCCCCCGACCAGGCGGTTGCCGAGATCATGAAGATGGCGGACACGCAGCTGGACCCGCGCCTGGTCGGTTGGTTCCGCGACATGCTGGGCGTCTACCCTCCCGGAACCTGCGTGGTCCTGAGCAGCGGGGAGTTGGCGGTGGTCTGCCAGACGAACCACGATCAGCCCGAGCGGCCCGAGGTGGTGATCGTCACGGACGCCGCGGGCGCGCCGCTGCAGCGGCCTTCCGATGCGGACCTGGCGGCAACGGGGGATGGGCGTCCGGGACGGACGATCGTGCGTGCCGTGCCGGCCGTCGAGGCCGGATTGGACCCGTTCCAGGTCATGGCCGCCTGGGTCGAGCGCCATCACCTCCCCGCGAAGACCTGAGACCCGGCTTGACGTTGGGCGCGGGGAGCCGTACACTACGGCGGTTCCTCATCCCGACACCCGCGGAGCGGCCGGCCGGCGCGACCCGTTCCCCTGACGAGTGCATGGCGGCGATTGACGAGGCGACCCCTCAGACACAGGCCCCTCCCGAGGCCCTGGACCGACGCGCGCGCGGCGTGACGCTGCGTGCGGTGCTCCTGGGCTTCGGGCTGCTCCCGTTGAACGCGTACTGGGTCACGCAGATGGAGGTGATCCGGTACGAGGGCCACCCCACCACCGTCTCCCTTTTCTACAACTGCGTCTTCGCCCTGGCGCTGCTGCTGCTGCTGAACGCGCTCGTGGCCCGCTTCGCGCCCGCCAAGGCGCTGCACCGCAACGAGCTGCTGGTCGTATACGTGATGCTGGGGATTGGCTCTTCGCTGGCGGGGCACGACACGATCCAGATCATCGCTCCGCAGATCGTCTGCCCCTTCGAGGGCGCGACGCCGGAGAACAAGTGGGCCGACCTCTTCCACCAGTACCTCCCCCGCTTCCTCTTCCTCACCGATGAGAGCCTCTACGGGGCGGCCTTCACCGGCAGCAGCTCGCTGTACCGCTGGGACCGGATCGTGGGCTGGGGCAAGCCCGTCCTGATCTGGACTGCCTTCATCGTCGTGCTCCTGTTCCAGATGCTCTGCCTCAACGTCATCCTCCGCAGCCGCTGGATGGACCGCGAGAAGCTCACGTACCCCATCACCCACATGCCGCTCGAGATGACCAGCGAGCGGACGCACATCTTCCGCAACCGCTACCTGTGGATCGGCTTTGCCCTCGCGGCCGCCATCGACTCGGTGAACGGGCTCCACGGCTTCTTTCCGGCGGTTCCGGAAATCAAGGTCCGGGTCGTGCAGTACGACGAGTACATGCGGGGCCTCTTCAAGGGCTTCCCGTGGGGCGCGCTCGCGGGCACGCGGCTCTCCTTCTACCCCTTCGCCATCGGGATGGGCCTCCTGCTCCCCACCGACCTGGCCTTCTCCAGCTGGTTCTTCTACCTGTTCTGGCGCCTGCAGCACCTCGTCAGCGCGCTCCTGGGCCTGAACAAGATCCCCTCCTTCCCCTACGTGGAGGAGCAGTCCACTGCCGCATACTTCGGGCTTTGCCTCTTCGCGCTCTGGATGGGCCGCGACCACCTGAAGCAGGTCTTCCTCCACGCCTTCGGCGCGCCGAGTGAACTCGACGACCGCCGGGAAGGGATGCCCTACCGCTGGGCCGTCTGGGGCTTGCTGGCGGGTGCGGCCTTCATGCTCGTCTTCTCGGTCTACATCCGCATGTCGCTGTGGATCGCGGTGACCTTCTTCGCCTGCTACTGGATGGTCTCCCTGGCGGTGACGCGCGTGCGGGCCGAGCTTGGGCCGCCGGCCCATGACCTGCACCGGGGCGGACCGGACTACGTCATCACGAACATCTTCGGGATGGGCTCACCGGTGGGCCCGCAGAACCTCGCCTCCCTGACCCAGTACTTCTGGTTCAACCGCGCCTACCGCGCGCACACCATGCCGATCCAACTCGAAGCGTACAAGATGGCCGATCAGACCGGCATGGCGCTCCGCCCGTTGACCGCCGTCATGATCGGCGCGAGCGTCGTGGGGACGCTCTGCGCCTTCTGGGCCAACATCCACGGCTACTACACGTACGGGATGTCCGCGAAAATGACGTTCGTGGGGCGCTACTTCGGGGTTGAGCCGTACAACCGCCTGCAGTCCTGGATCACTGCTCCTCAGGCCGCCAGCCCCTCGAAGGCCATCGCCTATGTCGCCGGCCTGGCGTTCACCCTGGGCCTGATGGCCCTGCGCGTGCGGTTCGTCTGGTGGCCCTTCCACCCGGTCGGTTACGCCATTTCCAGCTCCTGGTCGATGAACTGCCTCTGGATGCCCATCCTGATCGCCTGGGGCATCAAGCTCATCATCATGCGCTATGCCGGCCCCAAGGCCTTCCAGCGCGCCATCCCGATGGCCCTCGGCCTCATCCTCGGCGAGTTCATCGTCGGCTCCCTCTGGTGCCTGCTCGGCATCGCCCTCCAACGAAGCACGTACTCCTTCTGGGTGTAGGCGGCTGCGCGGGGCCGGGCAGGAGAAGCGCGCTCCGACGGCCAAGTACGCCTGCATGGGGACTCCGCCCGACCTGACGACCGCTCGGGGGCGGCGCGCGCGGATGATCGAGATCTGCCGGCGGCGGCAGCGCCCCGGTACGGGAAGCGACCTGCGCGTCTTGATGGAGGCCGGCCCGATGCTGGAGTGGCCCGATGTGGGAGCCGTGCTCGGGTCGTTGCCCTGGGCCGTCATCGGCGCCGTGGCGGCGCGCCGGTACATGCCCGAGCGCATGACCCGCGACCTGGACCTGCTGGTCCACGCCGATGACGCCTCCGAAGCCGCGCGGAGGCTGCTTGCGGCGGGCTGGGAGGCCACCGGTCGCCTCACCGTCGGCGGGTCCGGGTGGCGCTCTCCGAGCGGCGCGACCGTCGACATGCTGGAGTGCGCCGAGCCGTGGTGTTGCGAAGCCCTCGCGGAGGCGCAGGCGAACCGCGACCCGCAGGACCTCCCCATCCTCCCGCTGCCTTACCTGGTGCTGACCAAGCTCCGCGCGAGCCGCGGGCGCGACGTGGGCGACCTCACACAGATGCTGGGTCTGGCTGACGAGAGGGACCGCGACCGGGTCCGCGCCATCGTGGCCCGGTACGCACCGGAGGATGGCGAAGACGTGGACGCCCTGATCGAGCTCGGACGCCTGGAGACGGGACGGTAAAGCGACCGGGTACGTCAGCCGGGCGGGCGTAGACGGCTGCGCGACGCCGGCACATGCCCGAGCCCGTGGCCCGCGCCCTCGACCTGCTGAAGCATCCGGGGCCGTGGCGCGCCTCAGCCTGTCTCCCGGGCTTCTCGCAGGTCCTCCACCTCCACCGCGACGCCTTCGCAGACGTTGCCCTCCACCATCACGGGGCCCGCGGTCGGTCCGATCCGGAGGCCTGTCTGCATGAGCCCCGGCTGGGTGCACCGGAAGCGGTTGCGGCGGATCACATTGTCCGCCACCGGGCCGGCCAGGTCGATGGCGCAACCCGGGCTCTCCCCGTCGCCGATGTCCTCGAAGAGGTTGTCCTCCACGATGTTGCGGTGCGCGGCCTGGTGGGTTGGGTCATTCCGGTAGACAAGGCCGGTGCGGCAGCGCCGGATGGCGTTGCCGCGCATCACGTTGTCGGTATCCCGGTGGCCGATGCTGATCGCGCTACCGCAGTCTTCGATGGCGTTGCCCTCCGCAACCCCGTGCCGCACGCCCCAGCACCACACGAGTCCGTGAGAGGTGATGCGCTCGATGCGGTTCTCCCGGATGATCGGCCGCTGCGCGCCGCTTCCGGCGTGGATGCCCTGCGTCGCGTCGTGGAAGAGCGACCGCTCGATGGTCACGTCGTGCGCGACCTGGAAGCTGAGGCCGTCCCCGTCGATGTTCCCCACCTGCAAGTCGTGCAGCCGGACCCCCGCCGAGTCCTGGAAGTACACCGCTCCGGCGTAGTTCCCATTGAGGTAGGCGCACTGACCGCGGTTGCCATCGACGCGCAGGTGAGCGACCTCCACGTCCTCCACCCAGTTCCCGGTGACCATCGAGTACAGCGTCGAGGCGGTGGGCTCGTGGCCGAGCCAGAAGTTGCCCACATGCGCCGGGTGGTCACCGCCGCGCGCCTGTGCCTTCAGGATCAGCGTGTTCCCCTCGATGGCCAGAATCGTGTGGATCGTGACCTGTGGCACTCCGCTGTGCGGGCACTTCCCGTCGAGCAGCACGCCGCCTCCCACGCGGAACGCAGACGCGTCGCTGACGGTCACCCGGTTGTCGTACCAGTCCGTGTCCTCCGTCAGCGGAACGGTCACCGACGGTGTCTTCTGCAGGAGCGTCTCCGGCCCGGATCCGAGCAGCCGTACATGGCTGCGCAGCCGTACCGAGTTGTGCAGGAGGTACGTGCCCGGCCCCACCTCCACCGTGCCCCCTCCCCGCGTCGCCACATACTCGATCGCCCCCTGGATGGCCAGGTCGTTTGTCCCGCAGAAGTCCGCCCCTTCCGGCCCGACCGTGACTCGCAGACCCATGTCTCGGCTCCTCTCCTCTCCGGCTTGGTGGTCACCGGTCGCCGTTCAGCAGGCCGGGGCCTGCGACCTGCTGCACGGACGCCCGCGCGACGCTCTCGCACCCGGGCAGGCGGCAGTGTTTCACGTGAAACATCTGTTCGATCAAGGCCTGGAGTCGGCGGGCCCGGTACCACGCACAACCGCAGCTCCGGCGACTACGCATGAGGATGCCGCAGCCTCACGGCGGTGCGTTGGGCCTCGGTGAGAACGCAGCCTGCGGCGCAATCGGGGTCGCACTTGCCGGCGCAGGGCTCGATGTGGACCGTGACACTGGAACCCGGGAGATGCTCCCGGATGCACTCTGTGACATCCTCGGCAACCGCGTGAGCTTTATGGACGTGCATGTCCTCGTCCACGAGCAAGTGCAGGTCGATGAAGCGCATGGCGCCCGACTTGCGCGTGCGCAAGCGGTGGAAGCCGCAGACCGTCGGGGTCAGCGTGCGGACGTGCTCCCGTATCCAGTCGGCTTCCTCGGCCGGGAGACTCCAGTCGAGCAGGTCGCGAGCCGCCTGCACGGTGAGCTTCACGGCGGCGTGGGTGATGAGCAGGGCCACCAGAATCGCCGCCACCGGGTCGAGCCAGTGGAGGTTCGTCTCCGGCGCAAACCGCTCCCCCACCCAGATCACGAGAAGGCTCAGCGCGACCCCGGCGGAGGTCCAGACATCCGTCCGGAGATGCCAGGCGTCGGCCTGGAGCGCCACGGAGTCGGTGCGCCGCCCGACCCGGAACAGCATCTCCGAGACGACAGTGTTCAGCAGCGCCGAGAGCGCCATCACCCCGACGCCCCAGCCCACCGACTCCAGCGGCTCCGGGTGCTGCAGCTTGCGGAGGGCCTCGTACACAATCCACGCCGCCGCGACGAAGATCAGCAGGGCCTCCACAGTTCCCGAGATGTTCTCGACCTTCCCATGCCCGTACGGATGCCGGTCATCCGCCGGCCGCCCGGCGTGCTTCACCGCGAAGAGCGCCAGACCCGCAGCCAGCAGATCCATCCCCGAGTGAACCGCCTCGGAGATGACCGACACGGAGCCGATCATGAGCCCCACGATCAGCTTCAACGCGACCAGCACGCTGTTGGAGATCACCGACAGCAGCGCGACACGGGTCTTCTCGCGGGTGGCGTGAGGATCGAGCATGGATGAACCGCGCATCGGGGCGGGCAGCACACGGCCCCGTCGGAGTCTGTCCCGCGGGGCCGAAGTCCGCTG
>Ga0233425_10010958_pt1 | contig 10793 bp, 6 predicted proteins | sample Watercolumn_Towu_2_FD_181712 | JGI IMG/M metagenome (GOLD analysis project Ga0233425, IMG submission 181712) | Freshwater microbial communities from Lake Towuti, South Sulawesi, Indonesia - Watercolumn_Towuti2014_140_MG | ecosystem: Environmental > Aquatic > Freshwater > Lake | place: Indonesia...
CGTTCCGCCTGCCGGTGCCACGGCACTGCCACCCTCGCTGGCCGTTCCGCCTGCCGGTGCCACGGCACTGCCACCCTCGCTGGCCGTTCCGCCTGCCGGTGCCACGGCACTGCCGGGCTTGGCCTTCACGATCACCGAGGCCCCACCCGGCCGCTGGAACCCCTCGTACCCGGGCAGCACCGCCAGGGAAAGCCCGGGAATGGGACTCTGCGGAACCACCTTGCTCCCGTCCGGCCCGATGAGAACCACCTTCCCTGTCCCGAGGACCAGGATCCTCGGAGCATCCAGCCACGGATCCACCAGGAACTCGGCACTCGCCGGAGCCGAGCCGTCCGACACCAGCACGCTCTCCACCACCGCCTCGGTCAGCAGGTTGCCGATTCCCAGCATCACGCCGGGAAGCTCCCCCGCGGTCGCGGCCAGAAAACGATGCGACTGCCCTCGCGCCAGGGCCGTCCCTTCCGCAAGCTCACCCAGCAGATCCCCGTCCGCTCCGGCCGACAGCCCCACGGCATAGACCTCCACGCCGTTTCCCTTCATCCGGGGCAGAAGATCCTTGCGCAGCCAGTCCTTGAGAAACGCTGCGGCATCGCCCCCGGGAGGAACTCCCACCAGCCGATCCGGATCGGGCAGCAGCGGCGACGCGGTCAGCAGCACCACCGCCCGCCTCCGTTCACTCCCCACCTCCAGGAAGAGCGTCATGGCCGTCTCGAGGCCGGCTACGAAGTCCGCGTGCGGACCCCGGCTCCGGACTCCCCGTACCACCCCCTTGAGCTTCCCAGGATCCCCTGCTGGAGTCAGCGGTGCCGCCAGCTCACCCGTCCGGCCGGCAACCACCACACCGACCCTGTCCGCCGGTGACAGAACGGTCACCATGGCAAGCACTGCCGCCCGCCACGCACCGTCCGGATCCGCGGCCTTCATCCCGGCCGAGCCGTCCACCACCAGCACCACGTCGACCGGCGACGCGGGGACCATCGTCACCGCTCGGCCCGGTTCCTCCGCAGCGCAAAGTCCACTGCTCAACACCGACACCAGCAGGCAGAATCCGGCCGCGATACGACGCATGACCCCCTCCGTCTCGCTCGGCAGCCTTCTATCACGGAGCGCAGAGCGCCGTCAACCAGCCGGAAGTACCCGGGTGTTTCTGTACAGGACGCGCGATCCGTAGTACAGTCGAGCCGCCTGGGAAGGGGGGCGGCCGATGAACGGCCGTCACCATCAGAAGTTCCTGCGGGAACCTCTCTGCCCGAGTCCCGGCTGGCGGTGGCGCATGGATTTCTTTGAGCATCTCAGCCGGCCCGACCTGCCGCGGGTGGAGCACTCCCATGTCCGCCGGGCAACAGGGTTCGTGGATCGGCTCCTGAGCGGCTATGTGTCACTGTTCAACGACCGGCTCCGCCCCATGAAGCCGATCGCCCTGGTCAACGGCATGGCCGCGTACGACCTGACCCAGCCCCCCATGGGGAGCGAGCCCGGAGCCCGCGTGCTCCGAAACGGCTTCGAGTTCGTGGTGCTGAAGCGTGAGCCCAGGCCGATCAACATGGTCCTCATGGTCAACTCCGCGTGCAACATGTCCTGCGCCCACTGCTCGGCCAGGACCTACCTGAAGTCCGGGCGGCCCAACCTCACCTTCGAGGAAATCCGCAGCGTCATCGACCAGTTCCTGGACCTCGGCGGGGCCTCCTTCATCCTGTCGGGTGGCGAACCCACGCTCCACCCCAGGCTGCTCGACATCGTGGCCCACGTGGACAAGTCCAGGTGCGTGGTCGCCATGTTCACCAACGGGACTCGGCTCCCGGAGCTGGCCGACGAGCTCAAGTCCGCCGGCCTCTTCGGCACCCTCGTGAGCATCGATTCAGCCGATCCCGATCACCACGACCGCCTGCGCGGCCTTCCCGGAGCGTTCGACAAGGCCGTCGCCGGAATCGAAAAGCTCCTCGCCCGGGGCATGCTGGCCGGCATCAGCACCTACGTAAGCCGCCGCGGCCTGGACGGAGGGGCCTTCGAGAGCATCCTCGAGCTGGGAACCCGACTCGCGGTTCACCAGCTCTTCGTGTTCGATGCCGTCCCGACCGGCGCGCTCATCGACAACAAGGACGTCATCCTGGGCCCGGACGGCCGCAGCCGGCTCCGGGAGCTGATCAAGGCGCAAAATGCCGCATCGACAGGACCGGCCATCATGGGCCAGTCCTGGGTCAACTCCTGCGAAGGCTTCGGCTGCTTCGCCGGGTTTTACCAGATCTACGTCAATGCGGCTGGCGACGTGATGCCGTGCGACTTTACACCGATCACCTTCGGGAACGTGCGGGAAGAGCCGCTCGCCGTCATCTGGAAACGCATCCGGGACAGCCAGGACTGGGGCGTCCGCTTCCACGAGTGCCGGATGCAGGACCCCGAATTCCGCCGCAGGACCATCGACCTGCTGCCCCCCGGAACCGAGCTGCCCGTTCCCTACGAAGTGGTCCGCCGCCTCCGCCGCGACAAGCTGGGAGAATGAACGGATGTTCGGCGTGGACGAGGACCGCCGGCCTCCGGCACCGGGACGGTTCGTGACCGCGGGGGGAATCCGCTGGCATGTCGAAGAAGCCGGAAGCTCTGGCCCTGCGCTCCTCCTCTTCCACGGCTATCTCGGCAGCACCGCCGTCTGGTACCGGTCCATGCCCCTCCTCTCACGACGCATGAGGATCTGGGCCGTGGACTTGCCCGGTGCGGGCTACTCCGACCGGCCGCCGGATGCCCCCTATGACCTCGAATGGTTCGCTTCGCAGGTCCCCGCACTGGCAGAGGCTCTGGGACTGCATGGCTGCCTGCTGGGCGGCCACTCGATGGGCGGAGCCGTTGCCCTGAGGGCCGCTGCCAGGAATCCAGACCTGTGCCAGGGGCTGGTGCTGGTGGCCCCGCTCGCTTATCGCCAGAAGCCCCCGCCCGGGCTCCGCTTCGCCAGGCGCCATCCCGGGATCGCCGGCCGCTTCTTCGCAAGCCCCCTGGGCAGGCTCGTGATCCCCCAACTCGTGCGCAAAGCGGCCTTCGCATCCAGAGAGGCCAGGGTCGCTGTCAATGTGCGCCGCCTCCTGGACCACCTCGACGCACCGGGGGGGTGGACCGCAGCGACCCGCATGGGCCTTGCCGCGGTGGAATCCGCTCCCCCCGCGGAGCTGCTCCGGAACATCCGCTGCCCTGCCCTGCTCCTTTGGGGGGACCAGGATGCCGTGCACTCCGCATCGCTGGCCAGGACCATCGCTGCCGACCTCGCAGGCCGGACGCGGATCTCCATCATTCCAGGCACGTCCCACAACTGCCACGAAGAAGCCCCGGAACGCTTTGCATCCGATACCCTTGCATGGGTCGAAGAGAGCTTCGGCGAAGGCTGATTCGCCCTGGTCGTTGGCCCTACTGCCCGGCCATGGCAGCCGCCCACTCGGCATCGTTGAGCCACACCGAGTACACCCGGACCTCGTCGATGTGCGACTCGAACCCGGTCCAGTTGTCGATCCCGTAACCGCCGATCTGCGGGCAGTACATGACGTTCGTGTCGGTGTACGGTGCCTTGTTCGGGTACGCGGGAATGTTCGATTCCCCGTTGCTCCCGTCCACGACCCCGTCGACCATCACGTTGACCTGTCCCGACTTGACGCGCACCCCCACGTGGTGCCAGTTCCCGTCGTTGATGCTCTTGGAGCCCGAACAGTTCCGATTGTCGTTGGCCACATCGACCCCACCCCAGAACCGGATCTGCCCGCCCCCGCTCACGCTGAACGTGTATCCCTGCCGGTTGGAGCAACAGCTCCCCAGCATTACCACCCCCCGTCCCCCGGAGCCCCCCGTGATCCGGACCCACGCCATGAACGAGTAGGAATTGGTCATGCTCAGGTCGGAGATGTTCCCTTCGATCTGGAGCCGGTCCGAGGCACTGCTCCCTGCCGGAGTCTTCATGGCGAAGCTGCCGTACTTGGCATTCGTGGAGTACCCTGTCCCTCCCATGAACTGTGCCGACGAGGCGTTGCCCGCGGCCCCGTGGTCGAGCACCTTGCCCGCCCCCTCCTCGAACGAGTAGTACAGCACCAGGTTGGGATTGGAGGGGGAGCACACCCCGCCCGTACACTTGCCCCCTGGGAACTGGGTGCACGGCGTCCCGTCCGGCACTGCGGCGTTCTTGCACCCCGTGGCCGGAGCGCAACTGTCCGTCGTGCACTCCTTCCCGTCGTTGCAGTCCACCGGGCTGCCCGAGCACTTCGTCAGCGAGCACTTGTCGTTCGCCGTGCACGCGCTCCCGTCGTTGCACGCCACCGTGTTGGCCGCATGCTGGCAGCCGATCTCCGGGATGCACGAGTCATCGGTGCACACGTTGCCGTCGTCGCACTCCAGCGGCTTGGAATCCTGGCACTTGCCCGAAAGACACTTGTCGTCCAGCGTGCACAGGCTGCCGTCGTCGCACGCAACCGTATTGTTCACGTGCTTGCAGCCCGTTGCCGGAACGCAGGAGTCGTCCGTACACACGTTGGCGTCCCCGCAATCCACGGGATTGCCCGGGGCACACGCGCCCAGTTTGCACACATCTCCCGAGGTGCACGCGTTCGAGTCGTCGCACGCCGCCCCGTTGGCCGTGAACACGCACCCCACCTGGGGATCACAGGCATCGTCGGTGCAGCCGTTGTAGTCGTTGCACTGGAGCAGCCCCCCGGAAACGCACTTGCCCCCCTGGCACTGGTCCGCCAGGGTGCACACGTTGCCGTCTTCGCAAAGCCCCGACTTGGGCTTGTACGTGCACCCCAGCACCGGATCGCACGCATCGGAAGTGCACGAGTTGCCGTCGTCGCACTGGAGCATGCCCGTCGGTTTGCATGCCCCGTCCACGCACGTGTCCTGCTGCGTGCACGCATTCCCGTCATCGCAGGCACCGGTCTTTGCTGCGTGCTGGCAGGTTCCGGCCGGACCGCAGGAATCTTTGGTGCACGGATTCGAGTCGTCGCAATCCTGGTAGGTCCCGGACGTGCACAGCCCCTGGTCGCATTTGTCACCCACGGTGCACGGGTTGCCGTCGCTGCACGGAGCCTGGTTCAGCACGTAGCCGCAGCCGTTTGCCGAATCGCACGAATCGTCGGTGCACGGGTTGGCGTCGTCACAGGACATCAGCCCCGTGCTCTGGCACACCCCGCCCGCGCAGAAGTCCCCGGTCGTGCACGCATTCCCGTCGCTGCATTTCCCCGCATTGGGAACGAAGGCGCACGTCCCTGCCGCGGTGCAGGAATCGTCGGTGCAGGGGTTCTTGTCGTCGCAGACGACCAGGGGCCCGGACTGGCACTTGCCGTCGGCACAGGCATCGTTGAGCGTGCACGGATTCCCGTCGGAGCATGCTCCGACGAACGGCTTGTGGGTGCATCCCGCCTGGGCCGCGCAGGCATCCACGGTGCAGGCATTCCCGTCGTCGCAATCGATCGCCGGGCCCGGATTGCACCACCCGCCGCCGCACTGGTCCTTCTGAGTGCACAGGTTGGCATCATCGCAAGGGAGCTGGTTGGGCTCGTGCTCGCACCCGATCTTGGGGCTGCACGCATCCGTGGTGCACAGGTTTGCGTCGTTGCAGTCCGCCGGCTTTCCGGCGGTGCAGCTCCCCCCCGCACACACGTCCCCCACCGTGCAGGCATCCCCGTCGCTGCACGGCATGGCATTGTTCGAATGGATGCACCCCTGGCCCGGGCTGCAGGCATCATCGGTGCAGCCGTTGCCGTCGTTGCAGTTCACCGGCTGACCGGCGGTGCAGATCCCCCCCTTGCAGGTATCCGAGGCCGAGCAGAGATTCCCCTCCTCGCACGGGAATCCCTCGTGCGCCGGCGCCGTCCCGCACTTTCCGGTCGCGGGATCACAGACCGCCTCCAGGCAAATGGCGTCGGGTCCTTCCGGCACGGAGCACTCGACCACCGTCGATGGCTCCACCCGGCACTGGTAGGGAATCCCCGTCGTGTCGCAGAACAGCGTCCCGTTGCACAGGTCACCGTCCTCCAGCGCACCGCAGTCGGCATCGGTGGCGCAATCGCAGTTGACCGGGTAGCCGTGGCACTCCGAGTCCTTGCAGACGTCTCCCACGGTGCACGCATCCAGGTCGTCGCACCCCGCGGAATTGGCCGAGAACAGGCATCCCCCCTTGCCGTCGCACTCGTCGTCGGTGCACGGGTTCGAGTCGTCGCAGACCACCGGGCTGCCGGTACACACTCCGTCCTTGCACACGTCCGCGGCCGTGCACGGGTTGCCGTCCTTGCACTCGACCTCGGACAGCGCCACGTGCCCGCACCCGTCCTGCCCGAGGCACTCGTCCTGCGTGCAGTCGTTTCCGTCGTCGCACAGTGGGACCGTCGTTCCCCCTTCCACGGTCCCTTCGTCCACGTCGCCGTCGCAGTTGTCATCCAGGCCATTGCACACTTCGGCAGCAGGGACCGGGGCATCGCAATCAGACAGCCCCTCTTTCAGGCAGACCCGCTTGCCCGTGCACTCTCCGAACTCGTTCGTCGACTCGCATGCGGTCCATAGCCCCAGCGCAACGGATTTGCCTGTGCACGGACAGACCCCGGCATCGGCAACGCACTGGCTCACGGCAATTCCGTCGATCGACATCGCCTCTTTGCACGAGAATCCCCACGGGCACTCCACCCCCTCGCCGCACTGGCTCCCGCAGAACGCTCCCTCGACTCCGTAGTCCACGCACGCGTCCTCGCTTCCGGTTCCCTTGCAGCTATCGACCCCGGTGCACGGCCGACACAGGTTCGCGTGCAGCGACACGCAGGCAAACACGATGTCCGGCCCGGTCCCCGACAACTGCTTGCAGGTCCAGCCGGCCGGGCACTCCTCGTCGCAAAGCCGGGTGCACACCCCCTCGCCCATGTGCTCGACGCAGAGACCGGACTGGCACTGCTTGTTGTCCGCACACTCATCCAGGAAGCAGCCCGTCCCGGCCTCGCAGGCGGGCTCGGCCGTGTCCCAATCCGCCGCGATGTCGGCAATCGCCTCCGGCCCGGCCTCCGGACGGGACAGATCCGCAGGCAGCTCCAGCGCGACCTCGGCTGCCACCTCCTGCCCCCGGCCATCCGCCAGCTCCTCTCCCCGGCTGATCGTGTTACCCCCGGAGCCGCACGAAGCGGATGCCCATGCGCCCAGGAACAACAGAGCCAATCGCAACTCCCCGTCCCTGCCCGAACTGCCGGAACCGTGCCTCATTGGAACCTCCATGTCTTCTCCCGCCGCCGCACCACCCCCTTCTACAGCCCGAGCTCCTCCATCACCGACCGGGTGTGCTCGCCCGGCCCCGCGATGAACCCGGGCCTCGGCGGACCTTCGCCAACCGTCATCACCGGAGTCCCCAGCACGTGCCGCCCCCCCACGTTGCGTACCGTTCCCCGGGCCAGGAACTCCGGGGCCGCCAGTGCCTCGGAAAACGTCCGGCCGCCGCACACGCAGGCATCGACGGTCGAAAAGACCTGTTCCCAGTGCGACAACGGATGCTCCGCCACAGCAGCGGCAATCGCGGCCTTCAGCCCCGGCTGCTCCTCGGGCGTGTACTGGTGGCCAGCCCATTCCGGGTGCCCGAGCACCTCGCAGAAACGCCGGAAGAACCCGTGCTCGAGCGCCCCCACGGCAAGCCATCTCCCGTCCTGCGTCCGGTAGGCCCGATAGCACGCAAGCCCTCCGGCCGTCGGCGTCCTTCCCGCCTGGTGCGGCCAGCCCAGCGCAGCAAACTCGGAGGCCGTGGCCGCCTGCACCAGGGCCGCATCGGTCATGGGAACGTCCAGCCGGGTTCCCCGCCCGGTCCGCTCCCGCCGATACAGCGCAGCCACGATCCCCAGGGCCGCCAGCATCGCCCCGCCCGTATCCGCCACCTGCAGCGCAGGCAACCCCCCGTCTGCTCCGCTGGGAAGAAACAGGTCCAGCAACCCGCCCAGCGCCAGGAAGTTCAGGTCGTGCCCTGCCTGCCCGCCGAACTGGGATTCCTGCCCGTACCCGGTGACCGAACAGTACACCAGGCGCGGATTGGCAGCAGACAGCGTATCCCAGTCGGCCCCCAAACGGGTGGCGGCACCGGGCCTGAACCCCTCCACCAGCACGTCCGCTCTGCCCACCAGCCGCCTGAGCGCCTCCCGGCCGCCCGGAGTCTTCAGGTCGAGCGCCACCCGCTCCTTGTTCCGCAGCAGCATCGAGAACTCGGTCGCGGTGATGTCCACCGGCGGATTGGGGGCCTCCACCTGGATCACCCGAGCCCCCAGGTCGGCCAGCAGCATGGTGCAGAACGGCCCGGGAAGAAGCCGGGAAAGATCGACGATCAGGACGCCGTCCAACATGGTCTATCCCCCTGCCTGCACCTGTACCAGCAGCGCCTCGCCCTGCGCCAGGCCGCCGCAGATGGCCGCACCCCCCAGTCCTCCGCCCCGCCTGGACAGCTCGTGCACCAGCGTGGCCACCAGCCGCAACCCCGATGCCCCAACGGGGTGCCCGATCGCAACGGCACCACCGTTCGCGTTTGTCCGGTACTGGAGCCGGGCGGCCAGTTCCTCGTCTCCCTGCGCCAGCACCTTGAGGCTCACCAGCGGGACCGCTGCAAACGCCTCGTTGATTTCGATGAGGTCCAGGTCCACGACTTTCCGTCGCACCCGCCCCAGCGCCGCCTCCAGGGCAAGCGCAGGGACCCACGACATGCCGTCCGGCGATGCGGTCACCCCGACTGCCGTCTCGATGATGGCCAGCGGGCGCAACCCCAGGGCCTCGGACTTCTGCTCCGACACGAGGAGCACGGCCGCTGCCCCGTCGTTGAGCCCGGGAGCATTGCCCGCGGTGATCGACGTCGTCCCGAACACCGGCTTGAGCGCGGCCAGCGACTCGGGAGTGGCGTCCGGCCTCGGCTGCTCGTCCACGGCGACCGTCCGAACCCCCTTCCGGTCCGGGATCTGGACCGGAACGATCTCAGCGGCAAGCCGCCCATCGGTCATCGCCTCGCCCCACAGCCTGTGAGACCGTGCGGCGAACTCATCCATGTCCCCCCGGTCGATTCCATGCTTCCTGGCCCCGGTTTCGGCATCGACAGCAACCGGAGCATAGCCGGCATAGTCGATCGGGAAGATCGGATCCTGGAGCTGGATGCTACCTGCCTTCACCCCCGTCCGTAACCCCCGGGCCAGGTGCGGAACCCGGCTCAACGACTCCGTGCCCACCACGAGCACGATGTCGGCCTCTCTCAACTGGATCGCCTGCCAGGCCATTCTCAACGCGGTCATCGGGGAACAGCAGGCCGTGTCGACGCTCATCGAAAACCGGTTGATCCCAAGCTTGAGCGCGAGCTGGCGGCCGACCACCGACGGCGTCTGGAGCGATGTCGAAAAGCAGTTCCCCACTACCACCAGGTCCACCATGCCGGGCTCGATACCCGCATCGGCCAGAACCGCCTGGCAGGGCGCCAGAGCCAGCTCCACGGGATCCAGCGACGACAACGCCCCGAGATACCGCCCGAACGGAGTACGCCGGGCAGATGCGATGATCGTTCCTTGCATCGGTTCACCTCCGGACGGCCCATTCTCGCACGAATCGCCCCACGGGGGAAGAGGGCAGCCCGGACCGCCCCGGCCGCCGCGACATCGAGCTCTGCACACGGTCTCCAGCATCCGCAGTGCTTTACTTCCACGCCCTCAACCGATACCCTGGGAACTGCCCGCTTGGGAGGTTCGACATGCTGAACATGAGTGCAGCCGGGATCGAGCGTCTGGTCGGAGTCACCGTGATCTGCCTTGCGGTCGGGTGCTCCGGTGGCTCCGACGGAAAAGGGACTTCCGAAACCGTGGAGAACACCGCCGACCTCCCCGGGACCGAGCTGCCCTCCGACGTCCCGCCTCTCCCCGACTCGAGCACCGCCGACCTGCCCGTCGGGCCGCAGGACCAGCTCGATTGCGACCAGCAGGTCTGCTTCGACTGCACCTGCGAATGCTCCGGCGACTGCGGCGGCTGTTTCAGCATCTGCGGCCCGATCCCCCCGGGGGTCGAAGATTGCTCCTGCTGCACCCCGTGCCCCGATGTTTCCGATATTCTCGATTCGGAGCTCTCGGAACCCGATGCCCAAGGACCGGAAGACCCCCCGATTCCCCAAGGGACGTGCGTCGAGGATGCGGACTGCACATTCCTGCCCCCGGCCTCCTGCTGTGACCCGCCTCCCTACCCGTGCCAGCACAAGCCGGCCATCGGGAATGCCGCAGACCTCGAAGCGCTGGATGCCTGGAAGCTGGAAGCCTGCAACCCGCCTCCGGAATGCCCCGACTACGCGAAGCCTGCCTGCGATACCTGCTACGACCTCATCCTCTACTCGCCGGACTGCGTGGAAGGACTCTGCGTCGTCGCCGAAAAGATCGACTGCGATGCCGTCTGCGCAGCCTCCTCCAAGAGCCCGGAGGAGCTGTGCCCGTTCATCTCGGATCCTGACCTCATCACCGGGGATACCCTCGAGCTGTGCGGCTGTTTCATAATCACCGAGTGCGACCCCCTGGCGCAGACCGGGTGTCCGCCCAACGAGAAGTGCACGCTGACCGGCAACAAGCCGGACTGCAAACCCAACGGGTTCCAACCCAAGAACGCCCCCTGCAACCCCGACAGCGATACCTGCGCGGCCGGGCTCATCTGCAATCCCCTGAACTGGTGCGCCCCCATCTGCACCGAAGACTACCAGTGCGAGAACGAAGGGTACGAGTTCTGCAACAAGACCCAGCTCGGTCCCCTCTACGGGTACTGCATGGTGTACTTGTGAGGCGGGGGTTGGGGGGTGG
>Ga0233425_10010959_pt1 | contig 10793 bp, 6 predicted proteins | sample Watercolumn_Towu_2_FD_181712 | JGI IMG/M metagenome (GOLD analysis project Ga0233425, IMG submission 181712) | Freshwater microbial communities from Lake Towuti, South Sulawesi, Indonesia - Watercolumn_Towuti2014_140_MG | ecosystem: Environmental > Aquatic > Freshwater > Lake | place: Indonesia...
CGTACACATCGAGCAACGTGGCGTCCTCGGGCTCGTGACCGATGAGGAAGCCTCCCCGCGCCCCACGGATCGATCGCACGAGCCCAAGCCGGGCGAGCCGCTGTAGCACCTTCGAGAGATGCGCCTCGGATACTTTGAGGATCGCAGCGATCTTCCGGGTAGACATGACTTGTCCCGGCCGTGAGGCCAGGAGCGCCGTCGTGTGGAGCGCCAAGGTGGCTCCTTCCGAAATTCTCAATACACTGGCCATGTTGTACCCCGACTTCTCAAAAGGAGTACCATCATGGGAGTATAAAGAGGTAATGTCAAGCGATTAACTTCAAGGTTGTACAAAAAAACGCCATCCATGCTCGACCGATCGGGAGGAGCCTGTCACGGACAGATCCTGGACCGGAGCGAGCCGACGCCAGCGCGGGTCACGTGATCGATGTCTCGCTAGTGTCTGCATCAAAACGGCCGTTTTCACAGAACGTGGTCGTGGACGCGGACGTAGTCGTGGACGAAATTGTTCGAAATCACTCGACCACGACCACGACTACGACCACGTCCACGTTCGCCACTGGGCTTTTTGAGTCGGAAACTAGCTCTCGAGGCATTCCGCATCCAGCTACGCTTGACACGCGGCCTTCGTGACGGTTGAGTCAAGAATCCAAACCGTGAGCGTGAGCGTGAGCGTGAGCGTGAGCGGCCCTGCTTGACCGAGCCAAGCAGCGAGAACGCGTGAATACGACTCTCGAAGCAGTCTCCGAAACCAGCCCGATGCCTCGGAGCCGTCCGCTCACGCTCACGCTCACGCCTCGGAGGAACTCGTCGGTTTGAGGCGGAGCTTCGCCAGACCCCTGTGTAGGAATTCGCGACCGGATCACCGCCCTGTTCAAACCCCTTTTTCGTGATTCGGAACCAGGGTCGCCGACCTGATCAACCCCCTGGTTCGAGATTTCGAACCGGGGCGCCGTCCTGATCAGGCACCTCGCCGGCAAAATCGGACCGGGTATTCGCCTCGATCCGACCCGTTTTTCCTCACCCTCGAGTGACATTCCGACAATCACGGAGGGGTCCGCGGGAATTCGAGACCGGTCGACAGCTTTCAGCGACCGGTCTCAACATCGGAAGATCGCCATCCCCTCGAGATGACGACCGTTCCAGCACCTCCGTCCCCGAGGTCGGCGCGACCAACACGCTCGTGGTTCACACGGTCGGCCGACCCGCGGGCCGATCCGCCCTTCGAGGTCAAGCTACGCACCGCGCTCCTGGACATCGTTTCTCGTAGCACTTGACGCGAACGAGTTGTCATCGCCAGACTACAGACGTGAGATCGGAATGATGGGGTGTCCGCAGTGAAGTCCAGGGTCTACATCGAGAGCACCATCATCAGCTACTTGACTGCTGTTCCGAGCCGGGACCTTGTTCGGGCGGCGCTCCAGCAGCTCACGCGCGACTGGTGGGCGACCAGAGGGCAGTACGACCTCTACATTTCGCAGTTCGTCATCGATGAGGTGTCCGGCGGTGATCCGACGACTGCGACGGAGCGCCTGGCGGTTCTTCGGGACACAGCACTGTTGGCGACCACTGCGAACGCGGCGCTCCTGGCGAGGGATCTCGTGCGCGCCGGTGACCTCCCACCCAAGGCGATGGTGGACGCTTTCCACATCGCAGTCGCTGCGGTGCATGGCTTGGACTACCTGCTGACCTGGAACTGCCGACACATCGCGAATGTGGAGATGCGTGGCAGGATCGAGGGCACGTGTCGGTCGCATGGTATCGAACCACCGGCCATCTGCACACCGGTCGAGTGCTCGAAGGAGTAGCGAACATGGCAACCGACTCCATCCTCGAGGAAATCTACGCGGTACGGGAGGCGCTGGCGAAGGCGGCAGGATACGACGCGGAGAAGATCGCCGAGACGGCTCGCCGACGGGAGCAGGAAGGGGGCCGGTTGGTCGTCACCCTCTCGCCACGCCCTGTAACAACGAAGAGGAAAAAGGCTTCCTGAGGACAGCCGGTGCCCTTCTGGCCCGGCGCGACCAACACGCTGGTGGCTCACACGGTCGACTGACCCGCGGGCCTCGCCGCAGCGGCGCGGACGCCTTCGGCCAGCGCGGCGAGGCAGGCTTCGGCGTTGTTCTCGATCGTCGGCCCGGGGTCGCGGGGGTTCATCATCGCGAACGGGCACAGCAGCTTCAGCGGGTTCAACCCCACGCCGGAGAGGGGCCTCGACAGCTCCACCGTGACCGACAGCGTGCCGTGGGCGTCGTACAGGTGATCGTCCATGTCGCCCAGAATGGCGTACCAGCTCCGGGACTGCTTGATCCGGTACCTGTGGTGCCGCTGGGCCGCGGTGTAGGCGCGTCCCATGGCCAGGAATGCGCACAGGGCGGCCGAACTGGACTCTCGGGTCAATCGTTACGGGCTGCGTCTCCTCGTCTTGTCTGCTCGTCGTGAACGGAAACGTCGTTCACCGGTCGTCGAGGGGTACGAACGCCCGAGGACCCAGGATCTGACCGTGCTCGTCGGGAGCCCGACGTGCCAGGCAGCTTCAGGCACCGTATAGGCTGGCATCGTGCGCGGGTCCTTGCCTCCGTAGATGTCGATGCAATCTCGGTTACCCCGACTCACGGTCCCTGGCCTCCTGTTCAGCAAGGTGTAATACACCCCTCCGTCGTTCGTGCTATCGTCGGCCGTCATCCCACGGCGAGCGGAGGCAACGATGAGCGGTCCCACGGCGAGCACGACACCGCATGATCTTCCCGACCTCGAGCCCGAGACGCGCGACCTGGTGTCGCGCGCGGAACGCCGGTTCGACGAGCTGCTGCGCGGCGAGCGGGTCTTTCCCGATCGCATCGGGCTCGTCCTCGCCGCGGGCGCGGCCACGCGTTTCCGGCCGCTCACCGCATCGCGCGAGCACGCCATGCGGGGGTTGCTGGACGATGAACGGCGCTTCAGCGTGGTGCCGTGGAACAAGGCGTCGCTCCCGATCGGGTGCAGGTCGCTGATCGACTTCACGCTGGCCGACATGGTGACATCGGGGTTCCGCCACATCATGGTCAACGTCTCGCGCCTCAACGCGCCCGACACGATCATCCGGTCGGCGGGCGACGGCTCGCGGTTCGGCCCGGACGTGGCGGTGACGTACTCGGTCGAGGACGAGCCGACGGGCACGTACGGCGGCGTGGTCCGCATGCTCGACCGGTTCGCCAGGGTGCGTCCGATCCCGCGCGCGACCGACGTGGCCATCTTCTCGGGCGACATCTACACCGAGCAGCCGGGCTACGAGATCCTTCGGGCCCACCGCGAGCGCGACGCGGCCTTCACCATGATGCTCAACCCGGTTCCCGACGAGATGAAGAGCCAGTTCGGCACGGTCGAGCTGGACGAAGACAACGGGATCATCGCGTTCCACGAGAAGCGGCCGGACTCGCCGTCGAACCTCAACAACTCGTCGCGGTACATCGCCAAGTCCGACCTCCTGATGCGCTGGGCGGGCAAGGTGACCCCCGTCCCGCCGGACAAGAAGGTCCACGCCCGCCCCGAGTGCTTCTTCGATTTCGGGCTCCACGTGTTCTCGCGCCACCTGCTCGGCCTGAAGGAAGCCGGGTTCCTCGGGTTCCCGTCGGACCGGATGTGGGCAGACATCGGGCGGATCGCGGACTTCCACGAGGTCAACCTCGGCTTCCTGCGGAGCCGCGTGATGAACCGCGTTCACCCGGCGGCCCGCGTCGCCGAGGGCAGCGAGCTGTCGGGGCACTACCACGTGGGAGCCAGCGCCGTGCTGTCGCCGGGCTCGGCGGTGAGCGACAGCGTCGTCGGCGCCGGCTGGGTCATCGACGGCGCGAGGATCGAGCGGTCGGTCCTGATGCCGCTCCCCGCGGGGACGACGTTCCGCGTGGCGGCGGGCACCCGGCTCGACGGCTGCGTCGTCGGCTGTGGCGACATCACGGCGAGCGCCACCGGCAAGGTCATCGTGTTCAACGGCGACGACCTCGTCTTCGCCGACCTGTGATCACGCCGGGCCGAGCGACGAGACGACGTGGCCCCACGGGCCGAGCGTGAGGTCGATGCATCCAGCGCGGGCGCGGTGTCCTGCCAGGACCGCGTGCTCGTGCAGCCGGTCGCGCTCGGCGCCGAGCCGCTCGTCGCGGACCTCGCAGGTCACCGTCTCGGGGCTGAAGTTGATGCCCACGAAGACCGCATCGTCGCCGTGCGTCCGCAGGAACGTGACGAGCTGATGTTCGTCGGACTCGATCTCCACGGTCGTGCCGAGGCCCAGGGCGGGGTGCGTGGCGCGCAGGTGGCAGAGCTCGCGGTAGTGCTGCCGGAACTCGCGCCGCGGCCTCCTCCAGTCGATCGGATGCCGCTCGAAGAGCGCGGGCGCGGCCGACGGCGCGTCGCTCCCGATCTCCTGGCCGTTGTAGATCAGCGGGACGCCCTCGGACGTGAGCAGGAGCGTGGCCGCGGCCAGGCAGGTCCGGTCCGCGTGCACGCCAATGAGCCGGTGCTGGTCGTGGTTGTCGAGGAACCGCATCCGCTGCGCGTGGGCCGGGAACCGCGCGGCGAACTGGTCGTGCTTGTCCCACATCCGCTCCGCGCCCTTGCCGGCGAGCAGGCGCTGGGTCACTCCGCGGAACCAGGGCCCGTCGTACGTGAGCTGGAATGCCCGCTCCATCAACGCTGGAGAGTACGCCTCGGCGAGCATGCCGAGGTCGGGCCGCACCTGCCGGAGCGTCTGGACGGCGTCGTCCCAGAACTCCACGGGTACCAGGCTGGCGACGTCGCAGCGGAACCCGTCGATGCCGAACCCCTGCACCCAGTGGAGCATCTGGGCGATCAGGTGGTCCCGGAGTCCGGGGCTGGAGTGGTCGAGCTGCGCCACGTCGGTCCAGCCGTGGCCGGCCTCCATGACCTGTCCCGACTCGTCGCGCCGGTAGAACTCGGGGTTCGACCACCGGAGCGGGTTGTCCCAGGCCGTGTGGTTGGCCACCCAGTCGATGATGACCCTGAGGCCCAGCGAGTGGGCCCGATCGACGAGGCGGCGCAGGTCGTCGTCGGTGCCGTAGTCCGGGTTGATCGCGCCGTGGTCGCTCACGGCGTACGGACTCCCGAGCGTGCCCTTCCTCCGCTCGCGCCCGACGGGGTGGATGGGCATGAGCCACACGGTGGTGGCTCCCAGGTCCCGGATCGCGCCGAGCTGCTCCGTCACGGCGCGGAAGGTCCCCTGGTCCGAGAAGGCCCGGACGAAGACCTCGTACACGACCCCGCGCGTCAACCAGTGGTCCCAGGTCATCGAACGACTCGCTCCACTCACCGGAATGTACCTCACGTGTGCGTGCTCGTGCACGTGCGCGTGAGAAATGCCACGCTCGGGCCCTGGTCGTGATCCCGGCTACCGAGAGTGGGACGAGGCTGTGACCAGGGCCGCATCAGCGGCGGCGCGCATCAGCGGCTACTGCATGTTGATGTTCGACGGTCTCCCCATTGATCCAGACCTCTGACTCCGCGAGGTCGATCTCGTCAGTCCAAACGACGCCGTATCCGTGGCAATCGGCATGGGCACACCGGAAAATGGCCTCGTTTTCGAGTGGTCGAAAGACTTCACACTCGAGAAGTGGCTTGCAGTCGTATACCTTGCTCACCCCGTTCGTAAACTCCACGAGAAGAGTCTTTCCGGGCTGAGGCTCCACTCGCGTGATCTTGGGATATTTGAAAGCGCTTCCCATGCTACTCGAGTCCGGGGAGCGCCTTGTATTCTTGGGTTGCCCACATGTGGCGGAGATCCTCGCGATATCGCTCAGCCCATTCCAGGACGAGTTTCCTTGCCCGGCCAGGGAGGTCGCCCTCGATCATCTCGAGGGTATCTACTTCAAATACGCCATTGAACTCACCGTAGATCGCATGGAAGTGCGCGACTCCGTGTTCACGGAAGTACATCTTGATGAGGATTCCGTAGAACCTTGCTATGATTGGCATCTCGCGTCCTTTTTTGGTTGGAAGTATGACACGGGAACTTCAACTTGTCATCCGACCAGCTACTGAAACGCGGTTTCCGCTCCGTTGGCAGAGGACTCCAGGTCCCCCCGGCACGGAGCCCGTCAATGGAGATGTCGCCACGGCGGCGGGCCGTGGTACGCTCTCTCACCCAGCGTGGCCGCACACGACAGGACCGAGCCCATCGACGCACACGAGCACGACCTCGCGCCGGGGACCTTCGTCGACCACTTCCGCGTCGTCCGGCTCCTCGGCCAGGGCGGGATGGCCCAGGTCTACCTCGCGCGCGACACCAGGCTCGGGCGCAAGGTCGCGCTGAAGGTCATCCGGCCCGACGTGCTCGGCGCCGGGGAGGCGAGCGAGCGGTTCCTGTTCGAAGCGCGCGCCACGGCCCGCTTCAACCACCCGCACATCGTCACCATCCACGCCGTGGGCGAGCACCGGGGCCGGCCGTACGTCGCGCTCGAGTACCTCGAGGGGCAGTCCCTCAGGGAACGGATCGACGAATCTCGTCCGAGCGTGGCCGAAGCGCTCCGCATCGGCCTGTCGATCGCCGAGGCACTGGCCGAGGCGCACGCGAGTCAGGTCCTGCACCGGGACCTCAAGCCCGAGAACGTCGTCATCCCTCGCGACGGCCGACTGCGTGTGGTCGACTTCGGCCTCGCGCAGACCCTGTCCGAGGAGGACATCGAGGCCGCGGCCGACTCGGAGCCGTCGCACGAGGCGTTGGCCGACACGGCCCTCGGCGACACCCGGAGCGGGTTCCAGAGCCGCGGCGGCGGGCTGCGCGGCACGCCGTACTACATGGCGCCCGAGCAGTGGACCGGCGTCGCGTGCTCCGGCGCGACGGACGTCTGGGCCCTCGGCGTCATGTTGTACGAGATGGTCACGGGCCGGCGCCCCTACCGCGCGCCCACAGCGATCACCCTCGCGGTGAAGGTATGCAACCCGGACCCCGCGCCGCCGATGAGCACACTGACCGAGGTACGGCCCGACCTCGACACGCTCGTTGGCCGCTGCCTGGACAAGGACCCGGCCTCGCGCCCCGCGGCGACCGAGGTCGTGCACGCGCTTCGCGACATGGTCCACCGCCACCCCGGGTCCGCCGGCGAGGAGGAGAGCCCGTTCCGCGGGTTGCTGCCCTTCGGCGAACGGCACGCGGGCTTCTTCTTCGGCCGCGACGCGGAGGTCGAGGTGTTCCTCGAGCGGCTCCGGGACGAGCCGATCCTGCCCGTCGTCGGACCATCGGGCGCGGGCAAGAGCTCGTTCGTCCAGGCCGGCGTCATCCCGAGGCTGCGCGAGCAGGGGAAGTGGACAGTGCTGCGCCTCCGGCCGGGGAGCCAGCCATTCCGGACCCTCGCCGCGCGGCTCCGGACGGGCGAGAGCACGGTCCACGACCGCGCGTCGCCCACCCTCCCCGTCATCTCCGAGGAGCTCGGAGCATCGAGCCGGCCGAGCCTCGAGGGAGGCGACGACGAGCAGCTCGCGCGCGAGCTCCGCGACTCGCCCACGCGGCTCAACCTCGAGCTCCAGCGCCTCGCCGAGCGCGCCAGCGGCCACGTGCTGCTCTTCGTGGACCAGCTCGAGGAGCTCTACACGCAGGTCCAGGACGAGGCCGTGCGGCGGGCCTTCATGCGAGCGGTCTGCACGGCCGCGGACGACCGGCTGGAGCCCGTACGCGTCATGTTCACCCTCCGCGAGGACTTCATCGGCCGACTCGCGGAGGGCGACGAGGCGCGCGACGCGCTCGGCCACGTGATGGTGCTCCGCAGCCCCGACTCGAGCGCGCTCGAGGAGATCGTCACGCGGCCGGCGGAGGCGGTGGGGTACCGCTACGACGACCCGAAGCTGGTCTCGGAGATGGTATCGGCGGTCGGGGGCGAGCCGGCGTGCCTCCCGCTGCTCCAGTTCGTCACGCGGACGCTGTGGGACCGCCGCGACCGGTCCGGCCGCCTCCTGCGCCGCGCCGTGTACGACGAGGTCGGCGGCGTGGCCGGCGCCCTCGCGTTCCACGCGGACGGCGTCCTCGACGGGATGTCGGAGGAGCAGGCGAGGCTGGCCAGGGACCTGCTCCTCATGCTCGTCACGCCCCAGGGCACCCGCCGGTCCGTCGTGCGTCACGAGGTGCTCCAGGCGCTGGGCGGCAGTGCCGAGGAGGTGCTCGACCGCCTCACCCAGTCGCGGCTCGTCACGGTGCGCCGCACCGGCGGGCGGGGATCGGGCGGAGTCGAGCTCGAGCTCGCCCACGAGAGCCTCATCCGGTCCTGGAAACGGCTCGCTCGCTGGATCGACGACTGCCAGGACGACCTCTCGTTCCTCGACGACATCACCCAGGCGGCGGAGCTCTGGGACCGGCGGGGGCGGCGCGCGGAGGAGCTCTGGGCCGACGAGGCGTACCGCGAGGCCCGGCGCAACCTCGAGCGATGCGCGCGGCGGCCGGGCGAGCTCGCGCAGCAGTTCCTCGAGGCGGCGCGAGTCGAGGACGCACGGCGTCGCCGACGCAAGCGCCTGCGACGGCTGGCCTGGACCGTCGGGCTGTCAACAACGACGTGCCTGGCGCTGCTCGTCGCGCTGGCGTTCGCCCGGCAGAAGGCCCAGGCCGTGGACCAGCGTGAGCAGGCGATCGGGCGCTGGTCCGAAGCGGAGCGCGAGGCGGCTCGCAACGCGCTGCTCCGCGGCGAGGTGCTCGAGGCGAGGGCGAGGGTGAGGCGGGCCTTGCAGCTCCGGGACACGACCCTCGGCCGCGCGCTCTGGTGGCGGCTCCAGCGGGAGCCGCTGCGCTGGAAGCGGCGGCTCGCGTCGGCGGCGTACGACGTGGCGTTCTCGCCCGACGGGAGGACCGTGGCCGTCGCGGGCCAGGACGAGGTGATCCACCTCTTCGACACGGACACGCTCGCGTCGCGCGAGCTCCGCGGACACGACGACCAGGTCTTCTCGGTGGCCTTCTCGCCCGACGGGAAGCGGCTCGCTTCGGGGACCTGGAGCGGCGCGGTCCGGATCTGGGACCTCGAGACGGGCCGGTTCGAAGAGCTCGAGGGGCACACCAACCAGGTCTGGACCCTGGGCTTCAGTCCCGATGGCTCGGTGCTCGCCTCGGGGAGCCACGACACGACCGTCAGGCTGTGGGACCTCGGGCACGGGGCGAAGAGCACGGTCCTGCGCGACCACACGGGCCCCGTGGGCGGGCTGGCGTTCGACGCTCGAGGGAAGACCCTCGTCACTGTCGCGTACGACGGCACCGCCCGCGTGTGGCAGCACCCCTGGGACCGGCCGTCGCGACCGATCGTGGTGCCGATGTCGCACGACGTGGCGATCAGCCCGGACGGACGCACGATCGCGCTCGGAGGCATGGACCGCGTGGTCCGGCTCGTCAACGTGTCCTCGGGCGAGGTCGAGCGCGAGCTCAGGGGACAGGGCGCCGAGGTCACCGTGGTCGCGTTCTCCCCCGACGGATCGAAGCTCGCCTCCGCGGGCGACGACGGGTCCGTCCGGATCTGGGACGCGACGAACGGCGAGACCTGGAGCGTCCTGCCCGGCGACAGGCAGGGCATCCACGGCCTCGACGTCTCGCCCGACGGACGCTCCCTCGCCACCGCGGCCTCGAGTGGCACGATCGCCCTCTGGGACGTCCGGGCTCGCCGGCGCGCAGAGGGGAGAGCCCTCGAAGGGCATCGCGGCGCCGTGCGGGCCGCGGTGTTCGCGCCCCGGGGCGGGATCGTCGCCTCGGCCGGCGAGGACGGGAGCATCCGGATCTGGGACTCGACCCGGGGCGAGGTGATCGCCGTGCTCCAGGGCCACACCGACGCCGTGACGGCCCTGGGCTTCTCGCCGTCCGGCCGCCGTCTCGCGTCGGGGAGCGCCGACCGCTCCGTCTTGATCTGGAGGACCGACACGTGGACCCAGGACCAGGTCCTCGCGGGCCACGACGGCTCGGTCAACGGCGTGACGTTCTGCGGCGGCGACACGGTCCTCGTCTCGGGCGCGTTCGACGCGACCGTGCGCGAGTGGGACCTGGCGCCGGGTACGGAGACGAAGCGGCTCATCGGGCACACGCACGGCATCCAGCACGTGGCGTGCAGCGCCGACGCGGAGCTCGTGGCCTCGGCGAGCCTCGACCGGACCGTCCGGATCTGGAACCGCTCGAGCGGCGTGCTCGAACGGAGCCTCGACGGACACGAGGCCGGCGTCTGGGGTGCCGCATTCGTCCCCGACGGCCGATCGCTCGTGTCGGGCGGAGAGGACGGAGACCTGCGGCTCTGGGACCTCGTGACCGGTGAAGCGAGAGTGATTGGGACCCACCCCGGCAGGGTCTACTCGGTGGCGGCGCACCCGTCGGGGCGACAGGTCGCATCGGCCGGGAGCGACGGGACGGCGTGGCTGTGGGAGATCGGCTCCGGCGAGCACCGCGTCCTCACCGGCCACCGCGCGGAGGTGAACAGCGTCGAGTACAGCCACGACGGCGCGTTCATCGTAACGTCGAGCGACGACGGGACCGTGCGGCTCTGGGACGCGGGGAGCGGGCGGGCGGTTTGGCGCGCTCCGCTCGTGCTCCCTCGCGAGCACGCCGCCCCGGTGCTCTTCAGCCACCGGGGCACCGAGGTGCTGGACGAGGAGATGAACCGCTGGGACCCGGGCGATCGGCGCTGGGCCCGTGCGGTGAGCCAGACCGCGCGCCTCGCCTCGGTGACCGGAGACGCGGGGGTGCTCTGCCTCGTCACCCACGACGACGCGCTCGAGATCTGGGACCTCGGATCGGACGAGCGGAGGGCGACCGGCTCGGTGCCAGCCGCGACCCAGGTCCGCGCGACACC
>Ga0233425_10010960_pt1 | contig 10793 bp, 13 predicted proteins | sample Watercolumn_Towu_2_FD_181712 | JGI IMG/M metagenome (GOLD analysis project Ga0233425, IMG submission 181712) | Freshwater microbial communities from Lake Towuti, South Sulawesi, Indonesia - Watercolumn_Towuti2014_140_MG | ecosystem: Environmental > Aquatic > Freshwater > Lake | place...
AGATATTATGTATTAGATAATCTTGATATCTTTCTAAAGAAAGAAGGCGTTACGGGTACCATGGCCACCGGGGCCGGGTTCGCAACGCCTTTCACTTGGCGACCCTAACGGGATTTGAACCCGTGCCGTGGCCTTGAAAGGGCCATGTCCTAACCGGGCTAGACGATAGGGTCGTCTGAATGAGAAACATATTTTTTGTGAGCCGCGCAGGACTCGAACCTGCCACAGCCGCCTTAAAAGGGCGGTGCTCTACCACATGAGCTAGCGGCCCAATTTTTTATACTTCCATTATCTCTTTTTCTTTATGTTTTACTATGTCGTCTATATGCTTAATATTTTCTTCAGTTTTATCCTGAACAGTTTTTTCACTCTTGAATTTTTCATCTTCAGTTATCTTTTTATCTTTTTCTAGTTTGCGTACGGCCTCGATAGCATCTCTTCTTATGTTTCTAAGGGCTACGCGGCCTTCTTCAGCCAGCTTTTTAGTAGTCTTTACTAATTCAACCCTTCTTTCTTCACTTAGCTCCGGAAGGGGTAGTTTTATAGATTTTCCATCGCTCATTGGATTAATGCCCAATTCGCTTTGAGATATGGTTTTTTCAATATCTGCCAAAGCGGTAGGGTCCCAAGGCTGTATAACGATCAATTTTGGATCGGGTGTTGTTATTCCAGCTAGATCTTTTAATCGCGTCGGGGTTCCGTAATATGGAACAAATAAATTTTCAACTAGTGCTGGGCTCGCTTTCCCTGTTCGTATTGCGCTAAACTCTTGACGAACGCGCTCAAGCGTTTTTTTCATCTTAGCATCCATATCGGTTGTGACTGTTTTTATATCCATATTGCCTCCCGATCAACCCTTTTAATAAATAAGGGTCCCAACATGATTTCCTAATATTGCGTTTTTAATATTGTCTTTTTTGTTTATATCAAAGACCAAAATAGGGATATTGTTGTCCATACACAAACTTATAGCGGTTGCGTCCATTACCTTTAATCTTTTTTTCAAAGCATCGATATATTTTAATTTATTAAATTTCTTTGCCTGCGGATCTTTAAACGGATCAGCGGTATACACACCGTCAACTTTTGTGGCCTTTAAAATTATTTCAGCACCTATTTCACTTGCTCTTAATGCCGCTGTTGTATCGGTCGAAAAAAACGGATTGCCGGTTCCAGCTACAAATATTACAACTCTGCCTTTTTCCAGATGTCTTATAGCACGTCGACGTATATATAATTCCGCTAATTGCCTTAATTCGATCGCTGTTTGAACCCTAGTATGGACTCCTATTTTTTCAAGAGAGTCTTGCAATGCCAGACCGTTCATTACCGTGGCCAGCATACCCATGTAATCTGCGGTTGCTCTGTCTATTCCTCTGGCTGAAACCGCTATCCCTCTGAAAATATTGCCGCCGCCTATTACTATTGCGATTTGTACCCCAAGTTTTGTCAGATCCTTAATTCTTTCCGCAACCACAAGAACACTTTCAGGATCAATTCCATATCCAGCCTTGCCCTGAAGCGACTCGCCGCTCAATTTCAATATTATTCTTTTGTATTTAGTTTTTTGCATAAAAGCTATGACCCGCGGTAGTTGCAAGAATATGATTAGGTGAATTTTATTCGCCTAAGTGATACCTGGTGAATCTTTTAATGATAATATTCTCGCCAAGCTCAGCGATTTTCGCGGTAAGCAGATCTTTTATCGTATACTTGTCCGGCTCTTTTACAAAAGGCTGATTTAGTAGGCATACTTCCGAATACCACTTCTGTAACTTGCCTTCAATTATCTTATTAGCAACTTGTTCCGGTTTTCCTTTTATTTGCTCTTTGTATATTTCCTTTTCCTTTTCAACGACTTCCGGCGGAACATCTTCCGGATTCACATATAAAGGATTCGCGGAAGCTATTTGTAAAAGTACATCTTTTACAAAATGTTTGAAAACGTCCGTTCTTGCTACAAAATCTGTTTCGCAATTTATTTCAACTAGGACGCCTATCTTCGAATTTGTATGAATATACGAAGCTACAACTCCGTCCTTAGCTTCCCTGCTGGCTTTTTTTGCAGCTATGACTAGACCTTTTTTTCTAAGTACATCTCGTGCCTTTTCTATGTCCCCGCCGCACTCTTCAAGGGCTATCCTGCAGTCGGCTATACCTGCGTTAGTTTTCTCTCTTAGTTCCTTTATAAGCTCAATGCTTGCTTTCATCTGTTTCCTCCAAAATTCTTATAGCATTATTTCTATTAAAGTCAATTAGTTGCCGGAATTAGCAGAATCAGCTTTCTTTTCCTCAACTGGCTCCGGTATAGAACGTTTCCCTTCAAGCACGGCATCCGCGATCTTGCTTGTCACAATTTTAATGGATTTCAAAGCATCATCGTTACCTACCACACAGTAGTCGATCGGCTCAGGATTGCAGTTAGTGTCTATCAACGCGATGATCGGGATATTTAATCTCTTAGCTTCCTGGACTGCTGTCTTTTCCCTGTTTGAATCCACCAAAAACATTAGGCCGGGAATTTTTTTCATGGTCTTTATGCCTTCTAAATTGTGCAATAGGCGCTGCTTCTCGCGCATAAACACAGACAGTTCTTTCTTTGTAATGGATTTCGTTTCTCCGGTTTCTTCCATGCGCTCCATGTCCAGCAGTTTATTTATCCGGTCTTTAATTGTGCTGAAGTTTGTGAGCGTTCCGCCAAGCCAGCGAGTGCTTACATAAGGCATTCCGCACCTAACAGCTTCGTCCTTAATGAGATCTTGAGATTGTTTTTTGGTCCCGACAAAAAGAACTAATTCGCCTTTCGCTGCTATATCCTTTACGATTTTGCAGGCATCCGCGATTTGTTGTTGTGTTTGCTGAAGATCAATAATGTAAATTTTATCCCTCTCTCCGTAGATATAGGGCTTCATTCTCGGATCCCACTTTGTTTTGTGATGACCAAAATGTACTCCTGCCTCCAGGAGATCTTTTAAAGGTACCAATTCTTCGTTCACGTAATCCTCCTTTAAATGTCAATTTAGGTAATACTAAAAGTAATGCCAAAATAATAAATCGGTACAATATATCACAAAATCGTAAATTGGCAAGAATATTTTGTAAAAATATTGGGGGGGGAAGATGTTAACTGTTGCCGGACCACATGCATATGACTTACGCTAACGCCAAAATGCGGTATGATTCTTGGATAACACCTCCATAGTTTTTTTGTACCCTATAGCTATTGCTTCTTCTCCGCGGTTGAATTCAACCTGAGAAATGCCCTTAGTGTCTGGATAAATTATCATATCAGCGGTTTTTATCTTTGACTGGACTATTTCATATTCCATTATGTAAATCGTCCTGATTATTGCCTCAAACATGGTAGGGACAGCAGGATCTAGATCGTCGGCCCCGGAATATTTTTTTCTTACCATTCTAAAAAATTTTCGCATTCTGTTAATTTTATCTTTATTCTCATAGATTAAATCGTCAATTTTTTCAGACCATGCTTTTAAGAGGCTGCCTTCTGGACACTCTCCCGAAGGATGAGTGCAGTGATGTGGTTTTAAATGATAATGTTTTTTTTCTTTTTTCGGAACTTGAATAACGTTACATGCGATTATGTAGTCAGCTCCCATCTTCCTTACTATGTCCACAGGAACAGGATCAATTATGCCTCCATCCATGAGAAATCTGTTGCCGTGTTTTACCGGAGTAAAAACCGCTGGTACAGATATACTGGCCCTCACCGCTTCCAGTACTGATCCTTCTTTTATAACTACTTCTTCGCCAGTTTCTGCGTCGGTAGTTACCACCGATAGAGGGATTTTTAAGTCCTTAAAATCTACGTCCCCAATAATTGTCCTTAAAAACTCTTTTACTTTTTTTCCGTAGATAACACCTTTGAAAAACAGCGCTATATTTGGATCAAGCATTTTTGCTAGACGGCGCCAATCTACTTCCTTTATTAGTTCCTCAAGATAATATATCTCGCCGGTCTTTGCGTAGCACGCGCCCACTACGGCGCCAATGCTTGAACCTGCTATTAGGTCAATGGGGACTCTATTCTCGGCAAGGGCTTTTAAGACGCCGATGTGGGCGAGACCTTTTGCTGCTCCGCTTCCTAAGGCAAGGCCTACTTTCTTTCTTTTTCTGGTAAAGAATTTAAGCATTTTTTTCATCCTTGGTCAATATTCTACCTCTAATTAAGTATAAGGACAACAAATAAAAAGCCCTGTATGGAACTCCATACAGGGCTTTTTTGCAACTATTACTACAACAATGATTAGAATTTTACACCAGCGCCGACGCGGACAAACAGGGCTTCAACACCAATATCCGCATCTTTAAAATTACTTGTGTCCGCTTTGCCAAACTGGTAACCAACTTCACCTTCTACAAAAAGTGTTTCGGTAAATTCATACCCTATACCGAAAAGCACATGGCCTGTAAGAGGATCTTTTATCGTTACCGGGCTTATGTCATTATTGAACTGTACGCCTAAACCGGCACCAACGTAACCATACAACTTCGGGTCAATATCAGGAGCATAAGCGTGTGCCAGTAAGGTAAGTCTCCAGTTGTTAGCTTCTAAATCGCCCGGTAGTTCATCGGTCTTGCATTTGCTGTAAAAAGAAAAGTTTGTCTGCGCGCCCAACCAATCAAGAAACATGTACCTTGCCAGTATACCGCCGCCCCATGTGCCGTGATTAATATCCCCGCCCATGAAACTAATATACTCGCCGTAACCTTCGAGTTTAAACTTTCCGCAGTACCCTGACGATGATGTCGTAGTGGTAGCAACGCACGTCTTTGTTACTTCTGTTGTCGCAGCAACTTGTTCCGCGTATGAAGCCGCGCAGAAAGCCGCAACAAACGCAACCGCCATAGCAACAAATAAAACCCTTTTCATTCGCACCTCCTCTTGTCCTATTCGCGTGACAACCTTTGTCACTTTCAAGTCAAAGATGATACCACAAAAAGCAGATTTTTAATACCTAATTTACTTCTCGATGCATGCCCCCCCTGAATTTTAATCCATAGAGACGAGATTAATCGATGCCTCGAGTTGGTTAAGAAATTCATCTCTTCTTATGTCTGATAAATCCGCCGGAACCGATAATGGTTTCCCGGCGCTTAATGTTCCGCGAGCGAAGGGCAAGGGAATTATAAACTTGTCCCATGTTTTTAATATTTTGCAACGATCAATCTTATATCCTACCGGCACAATCTGGATGCCTGTCATTGAAGCAAGCGTGATAGCCCCAGGCTGTAATACATGTCTTGGTCCTCTTGGACCGTCTGGTGTTACTGCTACATCATTTCCTTTTTCTAGCTCACGCATTAAAGTCCTAAGCGCGCTATCTCCTTTCAATGAGCTTGAGCCGCGTGCCGTAGTAAAACCGAATTTATGCATCAATCGACTTATATACTCACCGTCTTTGCTTAGGCTTGCTAAAACTGAGACAGGACGCTTTCCGAAAACCTTCACATAAAAATAGGGCATCACAAAAAATTGATCGTGCCAAAACGCAAAAATATAATTTCTATTTTCTTTTTTCCCCGAGAGAAGATATTCGGAGCCTTCTATCTTTAAACGCAAGGTCATCGAAATTGTCTTTACAAAAAAGTATGCTATCCAGACAATTAGCAAAATTTTAGTGTTTTCCAAAAGTGCGCTAAGGTTGTTCTTTTTCATTTCAAGTTGTTTATTAAGGAACTACGGACGAGGGACTAGATGTATTTGCCAAAGATTAATTTTAATTGCTTTTTAATTTTGGCGGGAATAATTTTTCTGTCTGTGACGATGGCGTGCTTAAGCGCGTCCTTACACGTGCAATCGCGTTCTTTTATTAGCACAGGAATTGCTAATTCCAGTAGTTTGTTTGCTGTTTGAGAGTTTTTCGCGAGATTGGACATAACCATATCTACCGTCACACTCTCATGGCTTGAATGCCAGCAGTCGTAATCCGTCACAAAGGCCGCCGTGGCATAACACATTTCCGCTTCTCTAGCTAATTTCGCCTCTCCAATATTCGTCATGCCGATAATATCCATGCCCCATTGTCTATAGACTTCGGATTCGCTCCGCGTGCTGAATGCGGGGCCCTCCATGTTTAAATATGTCCCACCCCAGTGTACATTTGCGCCTGTTTTTTTAGCAGCATCTCTTAATATTCCTGCCATATCCATGCAGAAGGGGTTGGCAAAAGACACGTGTCCGACGATACCGTTGCCAAAAAATGTGGCGGCGCGTTTAGTCGTTCGGTCAAAAAACTGATGGGGAATAACTACATCCATGGGAGCAATTTCTTCTTTGAGGCTACCTACGGCGCTTATGGCGATTATTTTCTCTACCCCGAGTTTTTTAAAACCGAAGATATTTGCCTGATAATTTACTTCGGTAGGCAGAACCCTGTGCCCGATCCCGTGCCTTGGCAGAAATGCCACAGGTATTCCTTCGAGATGTCCCAAAATATATTTATCGGATGGTTTTCCGAAAGGAGTAGTGACGGACACGGGCTTTCCCTTAGCCAGCCAATCAAGTTTATATAACCCGCTCCCCCCTATAATTCCAATTTTTGCTTCTTGCATGATGTTATTTTATATTATAACCATCCTAGGCGCAATATTTTCTTTTTATGTATTCAATCCACTCGTCGTGTAGTTTTTCCGGAGTCCTGTTTGTTATTTCATAAAAGGCGTCGTCAAAGGATTTCCCGTGTTTTATGTATTCGAGCACATCCCTTATGACGCGATAATTCCAACGGTCCATCACGAATTCGACAAATATGTAAGCCTCTAAGTAGGCGAGTGCGACCTGTTCGGGTTTTGCGTTCATTGAAAAATACGAGCTAAGTTGGCTAAAAGGTAAAAGTGATTTATTTTTTACCGCATTGATAAATAGTGACAAATCCGGGGGAGCTACTTTTGCTTCTTCAAACTTGGCAATACCTTCATTAAACCATATCGGGCAGTTGCCGTTACTCAGCGAAAATATTACCGCGTGTGTGTATTCGTGCCAGAGCAGGCATTTGAATTCCTGTTCGGGGATGCCGCCGTTTTTTAAAGGAAGGCGTATCTTGCCGTCATAAAGTCCTGCGACCCATTGCGGAGTTTGGCGTAGAGAACGGAAATCTTCTTGAGTGTAAATGATCACCGGTATTTTATAATCCGGGTAATAATTCAGGTCTCTTCCCACATCACGGTAGGCATCCTGAAGATACATGCGGACGTCGTAAATGTCCGACTCAATTGCCTTTTTGTCAAAACGGATGTCAAAATAGCTGGAGTCTAGCTGTTTAAGGGGTGTTTCTATCAAGTTTTCTTTTTTTACCTTTGATAGTAAACTTTGTAATTCTTTATTTCCCGGGTCAAGAGAAAGAGCCTTTGTCCATATTTCCTGTGCTTTTTCCAAATCCTGTGTCTGGTAGTATGTCTGCCCTAAGAGGACTAGGCTTGGCACGTGCTTCGGCGATAGTGAGAGCGACTGCTTTAGCTCCATTTGGGCTACTTCGTAGCTTCCGTTCATGTAATAATTCGAAGCCATTGTAGAGATAATATTGGTGAGGTTTTCCTTGTAGGAGTTATTGCCGCTGTCTAACTCTATTGCTCTATATAGATTTTCTTTGGCATCCTCATACCTCTTTTCATTACTGAGAGCAATGCCGTAATTGTTGTATGCCACGGCGAGATTATTTTTGATTGTTTTTTGTCCAGGAAGCATTGACAGTGCCCGCTCAAAATAGTCTATTGCCTGGCGGTAGTCATTTTTAACGATCGCGTTAATTCCGAGCTGATTGAGTTGTGCCGCCTCGTTTTCTGTTTCATTGTCTTGGGCGGAAACGGTATTCGGGCAAATCAAAAAAGATGGTAAAAGTAGTACAACCAAAATGCAAAAAAATATTTTACTAGTTTTTTTCTTCACCATGTAGTCTTTCCCATCTTTCTCTATGAGCTTCAACGATTTTATCATATTGTGCCTGTTGCTCCGGGGTCAGGTGTTCCCTGATTTTTCCCACAGCCTCGGAATTTAGCGCCTGCATATTGCTTCTGAAAAGATTCCTAGCATCACGAATCTTTATGGCCTCCGACCGCAAAATTCCGCCTATTGCCTGTATTTGTGTCTGGTTTAAATCCAATTTGCGCGATAATCTTGCCAAGAGCTTTTCCTGCACGACCTCCTGAGACCAATTTTTATGCGAATGCCAATACCTAAAATAGATTCTACTAGATAACGCGCCCAAAGCAAAACCTAATGCCAATGTTACCAAAATACCAGCGATAATCCAAACTTTTAGCGATTTCATAATGCCCCCTTTGTTATTTCCGGTTGATGTTTCATGTAACCGTTTGTATAAACCAGCATATTTAGCGTAATCTTTTCCAGATTTTCAGGTGTGGGCGGAATATTGAATATCTCGGATTCAATGCTCTCTGCCGATGTTGGTTGTTCTCTTTCGGTGTCGTGCATTTCGTATAAGATCGCCCCAGTAGTTGTCACGAGGACCGAGGCCATCGCTACCCAGATTTTAACCAGTTTGGAAGCCCCGGCCAGGATTGATACAGGTGTAATAGAGGCGATTCCTTGAGCTATTCTTGTCCAGAGACACGGATTGGCCTTGTAGTCTGCCGCGGTTTTAGATAACCCTTTCAGCGCCGTCAATTCAGACAAAAAAAGCCTGCAATTCGGACAAGAATCAATATGACTTTGTACTACGGCCGCTTCATTTTGCGGTAGTTCGTGGTCAATCAATTTGCTAATTAATGTTTCGGTTTTCGCGCATTTCATAAATAATCCCTCCACCATGTAGTTTCCTTTAGTAATTCCTTTAGTGCCTGTCTTGCTCGGAAGAGGCGTGATTCAACCGTTCCCATCCGGCATTTTGTTATTTCGGCTATTTCCTTATATGAGCAATCTTCAATATCCTTGAGAACTAATACCGTTCGATATTCTACTGGCAGCATCTCTATATACCGCCGCATTAATTTTCCTAGATCCTCTTTCCCGTGTTCGTCCGAAACAAACGGCGGTTCCACATTCTCGATCGGGATGGTTTTTCGGTTTTTTGATTTTCTCAAATAGTCCCACACCGTGTTCACCGTAATTCTATGGATCCAGGTGGAAAACTTCGATTCTTCCCTGAAAGTCGCGATATTTTTATAAATCTTGATAAATACTTCCTGTGCTATATCATCTACGTCGCCCGAGTTATTTATCATCGAGTAAATGACATTTGACACACGGGCAGAAAACAATTGCACCACTTTTTCAAAAGAGGCTAAATCCCCCTCCTTACAATGTTGAATAAGTTGGTTTAATTCGTTTTCCATTTCCACATCCATATAGTTAGACGTAAGGGATAGGGATTTATTCCTTGGGGATAATTTTAGCAGCCCTTTCCGGCAGGCGCATTTTTTTTACAACCAGTCTAATAGCGAAAAAATCAGCGGCCAAAATAGAGAATCCTAAAATTACGGCGAGCTTTTCTCCGCCGGCCATATAGCCTGCGAAGGCGCCTATTAAAAATCCCGCGATGGGCACGCCGAAAAGTAGTATTGTGGATAGGGTCATTACCTTTTCGTTTACCTCGACCGTTACCAGTTGATTGATCTCAAGCGGTGTATGCGCGTGAACAGTGAGTATACGATTCATGCCCTCCGCACGAGAGCATATTCCGCATGAAGCGCACTCCGGTTTTTGAGTGAGCCGTACCTTTGCTAGACCGTTATTGATCTCGATAACAATGCCTCGTTCTTTCATGGTTTAATTATACAGTTTTCCTCGGCTTTTTCCTATTGCAAATTTTGTATATGAAAGTAATATTACAACATGACAACAGCACTTCTTGTAAATCCTTGGATACATGATTTTAGCGCCTATGATATGTGGATGAGGCCTGTCGGGCTTTTGCGTGTCGCGGCGAAACTTAGGCGCAAAGGGCAGGACATCATTTTTTATGACTGTCTTAGTGCAAAAGGCAGGGTGGATAATTATGGCTGCGCGAAAATAAAAAAAACCTCTATTCAATTGCCGTCTCAGTTAAAAGATGTTCAACGTAAATATTACCGTTATGGCGTAAAGCCCGAGGACTTCATTGCATTTCTAAAAACCATATCAAGGCCGGATTCGGTTTATGTCACTTCAGGCATGACATATTGGTATCCCGGCGTGCAAGAGACAATTAGAACCATTAGAGGTATTTTTGGCGATATCGAAATTATTCTTGGCGGCATATACGCTACCTTGTGCGAAGATCACGCGAAAAATAATTCCGGCGCGGACAAGATCTATAAAGGAGAAATGTCACAATGTGTTCCCGCATGGGATCTCTTGGATTCTCGTGATGTGATAGTTGTGCAAACAAGTTTTGGGTGCCCGTTTTATTGCAGTTATTGCGGAACGCACCTTATCAGAGAAAAATATTGTCAACGGGGATATAAAGAGGTCTTTGAAGAGATAAAATTTCTCAACGAGAAATATTATCCAAATGACGTTGCTTTCTACGACGATGCACTGTTGGTTAATAGTGACAGGCATATAAAACCGTTGTTAAACGAAATTATTCGTGATGGAATGAAGATTCGATTTCATACCCCGAACGGTATTCATGCGCGATTTATTGATAGAGAACTCGCGGGATTAATGAAAAAAAGCGGTTTTGCTACGATAAGAATAGGTTTTGAAACATCAAAAAAGGAACGGCACGATAAAAAAATATCAAACGATGAATTCCTTCAGGCGATACAATATCTAAAAGAGTCGGGTTTTACGGCAAGAGAAATAGGTGTATACACCATGTGCGGTTCTC
>Ga0233425_10010961_pt1 | contig 10792 bp, 7 predicted proteins | sample Watercolumn_Towu_2_FD_181712 | JGI IMG/M metagenome (GOLD analysis project Ga0233425, IMG submission 181712) | Freshwater microbial communities from Lake Towuti, South Sulawesi, Indonesia - Watercolumn_Towuti2014_140_MG | ecosystem: Environmental > Aquatic > Freshwater > Lake | place: Indonesia...
TAAAAGTTTATATTTAATAACTCTCAAAGCAAAAGCAGAATCGGTAAGATCCGTGTTACCCTCAGCGTTTTTCTTCGCAAACTCAAGATCTTTTTTGTTAGTTCTCAATTCATCAGCCATTTTCTCGCGCTTTTTGTCGGAAGCTTCAAGAACAGATTTTTTCTTATCTTCATCAAAAACCCACTTAATAGCACTCCAAACGCCCTTTAACTTCGCATACTGATCCGGCAAATCAAGGCTATTCAAAACAGCTGCTTGTCTCTCAATAATGTCCTTATCACTAGAAGATTCAAAACACCCATTTTTAGCCAAAACCGAAAGATGTTTAAAAAGCTCGGTTAGACCTTCAGCAAAAACCTTTGAAGCAGCCTCCCTCTTCTTAAAAGCAGAATCAACCTCTTTTTCAATGGTCAATTTTTCATCAATCTCATCTATCCCTTTACTAAGATTTTTTATCTCTTCCATTTCATCTTGAGAATATTCACTTTTCTCTTTCTTCAACATATCTCTCTGAGATTTTTTAGCCTCTTTTTGTCTATTTAATTTATCAATTTCAGAAGATCTGTCCTCGACATCTCTATCAATTCCTCCAACTTTAACTTTATCTTTCCCAAGCTTTGCCCCCATATCCTCATATTTCTTCAACGAAGCCTCCCCAAGAAACTTCGCCGCTTCAGCAAGCTTTGAAACATCACCCTCCGCACTAGCCACTCCTCTTTCATTTTTAAATAACTTCGCCTGCGACATAGACTCCATCACCTTCCCATCCAAAACATCTTTAAAATTCGCCCCCTCCTCCGCAGCCAATTCTCTCAAAAGCTTAATCCCAATACTAAGATCGTCCCTCTTTGTAAGGTCAGGTTTTCCATCCTTAGTCCTAACTTGAAGCTTTAAATAGCGATTAAGAATTTCGACTGGAACAACGGTCTCAGAAACAGCCACAGCTTCAGGAGAAACATCCCCAGACTGATCACCATCCACATCATCAGGAATATTTACATACGGGACAGTATCCTCACTTGTCGCGTCAATCTCATCTTCAGTCGTATCATCACTAGCACCAGTATGAAAATTAACTACAGCTTCACCAGGATCCACCACACCAAATAAATCTGAATAAAGATGTTTTATAGCCGCCTTAGTTCGCTCAGGTTCAGACATCTTCCCTCTCTTGTAATGTTCTATCGCAACACGCATTTCCGCGTTATCCCTTCCGCCCTCCGTTCTTCCCATAGCCGCAATTATCTTTGCCTTAATCTCATCACTAACACCCTTTATCCTATCAAGATTAGCTTTTCCATACCTATCAACAACCTCACTCCAATCAGCTTGCTCGAAAATTTCAGGAGTAAGGTCGGGATTACCTGGTTGATTCGGACCATTGGTCATTTTTATACTTTTAATCTTAAAATTATATCATTTTTAAGGAGAAAAGGCAACGCCTCAGGTGTAACGTATTTACAACGCCCTTCAACTATTTGACTCTCAATCCCCTTCCCCCTAAAATACCCCCGATGCCAACTTCTTAAATCCCGCCACTCAAACTCACCACAGCATCAACACCCAACCACCACAAATGCCAACTTCCACCCTCGTCCTCAAGGACGGAACAAAACTTCAGGGAAAATCATTCGGAGCGGATATAGCCGCCGAAGGGGAAGTTGTTTTCAATACAGGAATGATGGGCTACCCAGAAAGTTTCACCGATCCGTCTTACCGCGGCCAAATTCTCGTTCTCACCTACCCGCTCATCGGAAATTACGGCGTCCCAAATCCCAAATATTTCGAGTCCAGCCAAATTCAAATAAAAGGCTTAATCGTCAGCGAATACAGCGAAAATTATTCTCATTGGCAGGCAAAAAAATCGCTAAAAGAATGGCTGAAAGAAAATCGTATCCCCGCGATCACAGGCATAGACACCCGCGCCCTCACTCAACTCTTAAGATCACACGGCACAATGCTGGGAAAAATTCTCCCAAAACCAATTGCAAAAATCACGAAACAAGATCTCGACCCAAACACCTTCACAGACCCAAACAAAACAAATCTCGTCGCCGAAGTATCGATCAAAAAACCAATCCTCTACAAACGCGGAAATAAAAAAATCATCGCAGTAGACTGCGGAATGAAAAATAACATCCTGCGCTCCCTTCTCTCACGAGACCTAACAGTTCTAAAAACCCCATGGGATTACGACTTCATGGAAGCACGCGAAAACGGCCGACTCTCGCAAGACGCCAAAGACCCATCATTCAAAGATTTCGACGGAATCTTTCTCTCAAACGGCCCAGGCGACCCAGCCGTACTCACACATCTTCACGAAATAATTAAAAAAGCTTTCGCGCTAAAAAAACCAATTTTCGGAATCTGTCTCGGCAACCAAATTCTCGCACTCGCATCAGGAGCAAAAACCTACAAATTAAAATTCGGCCACCGCGCCCAAAACCAACCCGTACAGGACATTGACCCAAAATCAAAGAACAAAGGCCATTGCTACATCACCTCCCAAAACCACGGCTTCGCAATCTCCGAAAAAACCCTCCCAAAAACTTGGATCCCTTGGCTAAAAAACCTCAACGACAACACAAACGAAGGCATCCGCCACACAAAGCTCCCATTCTTCTCCTGTCAATTCCACCCCGAAGCCGCCCCCGGCCCAACCGACACAAACCACTTCTTCGACAGATTCGTGGAAATGCTTTAAAAAAACTCAAAATACAACTTGATAAATTAGCCATATTCTCTTAAAATCACCTCCTTTTCACCAAACAAACTAAATGAAATGGTAAGAAGAATAATTGAATACACAATACCAGCCCCGCCTAAAAAAACCTCTCCTCTTTCGAGTAGAGTAGAACCAGACCCAATAGTACAAACCGACGCCCTGCAGCGCACTATCGCAGAACAAGCCGCGCGAATCGCTGCACTTGAAGCCAAGCTGCTTAGCCAAACTCAGCCTGCCATAGAAACAGAACCAGACCCATCCAGCCTTACAATTGAATCCGCGACGACCCTACACAAAATTATTCAAAGAATGATAGAACAATACACAGGAATTTTATTCATTCCAGGAAAACTCATCTTGCCAGAAACCCCCATCAAATCAATACAAATCCGCAACCTCCTGCGACAAGTCCAAGCACTCAGAATGGCCACACACAAAACACAAGAAACCCAAGTCCAGCTCTCAAGATTCGTCTCAAAACTAGGAACAATTACAGAAAGATTTCCAGCAGCCAATCAAGAAATTCCAAATGATATTTTGGAAAACATTTTTAACTTCTAATCACAAAACGAAATGGGGAAAGACCATCTAGATCAATCACACCAACCTCCAGACTTCCCAGAGCCTACGATTTGGACTTTAACCATCGACGAAATAGGCGAAAACATCGACCGCCTTAAAGCCCCGGTTCTAGATCAAGAAATCCCGGCAGAATTAATTGAACTCCATCAAAAAGCCTCCAGAGCCCAGGCCAACTTCAACCAAGTAACCGTCCATGCAAATTTAATAAAAGACCTAATTTATCAATTTTGGGGAGTAAACTTAAAGTTCCTCAGTGAAAAAAGTGGCCAGACAACAGACAAAATAAGAAGACTTTTAAATCACGCAAACTTAACCCTCAGAGGAGAGTATGGCATAGAAATTATCACACGAAACGGAATCGCAATTTTAGTAAACGCAAAAGACAAAATAATAAGAATCTACCAGCCTGGAAGAGGAGAAAATTACAGAACATACGCTGGAAAAATAATAGAAAAAGTTGATCCTAAACCTTATCAATTCAGCCCAGGCGGCCCAAAAATTATCCTCGACGAAGAAAATCCAAGAATCCCAGTTGAAAAACGCCGCTCACCCCCACCACGTATTTTTCAAAAAAAAATAGACGCATTAACAGAAAAATTAAAAGAGTATTCTGAAAGAATAACCGACCTCATAGTCGAAAACTCAGAACTAAGAAAAGAACCCACGCGCCTACAAAGAGAAATAGATCGATTAAGAGCAAAACTTGAAAAAGCACAACACGGCCCATCGTTCTTACAAAGAGAAGTAGAAAAACTGAAAGAAAGATTAGAAAACCTTAGAATAAACCGTGGAAATCATCCTCAAACACTACAGCCAGAAATTGTCCAAGACCGTACAATTTACAACTCACTTGAACAACTTCCTCCCCCACCTTATTCCCCAAAATTAACAAAAGAAGAAATTGAAAGAAATATAGAAATTCTAACCGAAAAAGACCCTGAAGCAACCGACGTTCCAAACACAGCCGAAACAGTCCCGTGGATCGGCGGCCTCATCATTGACGCGCACGCTGAAGCATCAAAAGACTCCATCGACAAAGACTTTTTCACAGAAGACGAAAGGGATTTATTAAAAATTCTGATCAACCAATACCACGGAGTTCGATTTGGAAAAATCGCGGGATTAACAGGCTTTCCACAAGAAAAAATTGAACAAATCACGGCCCAACTTAACGAAAAATTCCACGACTTTCAGCGCATATTCAAAATCACAATCCAAAACGGCATCGCAATACTAACTTTAGTAACAGGAAACATTTTTCTTTTAAAGCCAAAACCAAAATCTTGACGCGACAACCCACCCTCTAATACCATTAACCTCCTAATAATAATAAAACGATTTAGCCATCCTCATACCATGTCCATAAAATTTGTTACACTTCCCGAAGAACAGGCCAAAAACAATATAGCAGCTCTTAAGCATCCATCTATAGAAATAATCTTAACAGACGGCGTTTCAGAAACAACAAGAGACATTCACGAAAGAGCTTTAAGTGTAATAGAAAAATCCCCCAAACTCGGATCAAGAGCAAAAACGGTTATAGAATCACTAGCCGGATATGTTCATGGCAGAACAATTGAAGAAGTCGGAAAAGCTTTACAAGAAGCATTGCAAAAAAGTAGTAAAGATCCAGACACAAAAAAAGCGATCGGAAACACAACAACCTGGAACCTAAGCCCAGAAGGGATAAGAGTAGTTGTTAAAGGTGGAATCGCAATCCTAGCTCCACTCAAAGGCGCAATCGAAATCCCCAACCCATCCCCGCCAAAACCCGAAATCCCAACAAGAATCGAATCCATCGAACCGCTAAAAACAGCCTTTAAACAATTGATAGAATATTACGTCAAACCAGAACAATCCCCAGCAGACACTTTAAAAATGCGCAAAAAACTCAAAGGAATGTTATCAAAAAACGAATTGATCAGAGCACTCATACAAAAACTTTTAGTCAAAACTATGCTGCTCAACTCAAAAGACAAAGGAATACGCCCAACCAAAGAATCTCTGCTCGAAGAATTTGTAACAGGTATTAACAGCCTAAGCAAGCAAACATCAAGAAAGCTCGGCCACGGAAAAAGAAAAACGAGAGAACCGTCATCGGCAACATACGAACTTTCACCAGGAGCAGACGAGGACATGGTAGGAGTTATCGAGGACGAAGATCTGCCCCTTCTATCAGAAGACGAAGTCCCCAACGACAGCGACGATGGCACCGACAACAGCGATAGCGCCGACGACAGCGATAGCACCGACGACAGCGATAGCACCGACGATGAATTTTAAGGCACAAAAAAACCCCGCCTAAACGAGGTTAAAAAACTTATAATAGAAAGTATTTATTTTTGTTTCTATTGAGTTTTATTTTTGTTTTTATTCATCAGCCTGGATTTTGGTGTTGTTTTCAGCCGCACCACCGGCCGCCCGGTCTCCCCTACACAAGCTCCCATATAAATGAAGCGGTAGAGGCGGTACAGTGTTCCGAACTGTCGGAACGTCCTTGGTCCAGAAGGAAAGCTGAAAGCCTTCCTGCGGTCCATCATCCAAGCAGAGAAAGAACGGGAGTAAACAAGCAGGCATTTTATTTTTGTTTTTGAGCCTAAGGCTTAAATTATACTCCCAGTCTCTCTCCGCTTGCACTTTTGGCAAGGGAAGAGATATTTTTATTTTTGTTTTTCTATTTTTCAAAAATCAAATTTTCACAACATGATAATCGTTTATTTGAAAATGTCAAAAATCTATTGTGGACGTATTTAGAGTCTATTTCCTATCTTAGTTTTTCTATCTGTTAATTTTTTTTAACCTTTCACAAAAAAATCAAATAATATAGTGTGTAACCATGTTCATCTCCCTCGATCTAGAGACAACTGGCCTAAACAAAAAAACCGATAAAATCATTGAATTCGGCGCTATTAAATTTGACTTAAACGGACACAGCGAAACCTTCCAAACACTGATAAACCCCGGAGTACCAATCCCTGAATTCATTACTCATATCACAAATATCAAAAATGAGGATGTTGAGAATGCGCCTGTTTTCCCAAACGCTTCAAATAAGATTAAAGAATTTATTGGAGACTGCCCAATAATCGGCCACTTCATTAAATTCGATATGGAATTTTTAGAGGAAAGCGGGCTAAAATTTGAAAATCTTTTATACGACACTTCTGAATTGGCGCGGATCTTTATCCCAAGCCTTCCGTCGTACAGCCTGGAAATTCTGTCTGGAATTCTTGGATTAACTCACGAAGAAAAACACCGCGCCCTAGACGATTCAATCGCCGCACAAGAATTATTTTTAAAATTAATCGGAATCATCGAAACTCTTCCAAAAGACCTGCTTGAAGAAATCAAATCCTTGAGCCAAAAATCGGACTGGGATTTTGCGAAAGTATTAAAAGACATTCCTGCAAAAACAGCAGAATCAACAACAGCTCACCCGGTGCCAGCAAATCTTCCAGAGAAATCGACAGCTCTTCCCGGAAAACGACCCCGGGGTCGATTTTCCTCAGGTTCAAAAAACCCATCCCGGGGTCACGACCCCGGGGTCGAAATTTTCCAGGTTCAAAAAACCCATCCCGGGATCGCCATCCCCGAAATAGCAAGCAAGACAGGTAAAACCTTAATTCTCACCCCAAAGTCCGGACTTCAACCTGAGAATTTTCCAAATCCAGATTCACAAATCCTCCACTCCCCCCAAGACTACATCTCCACAAAACGCCTCGAAACCTTCAAGCAAAAACAAACCTTAAAACCCTTCGAGCTCACCGCCTTAATAAAAATTTTAATTTGGCTTAAAGATTCTCCATCAGGCCTCCTAAACGAAATAAATTTCACACCAGACGAAAAATCGATCATCCCCCGCATCCACGAAACCGAAGCCACATCCCCCTTTATCAAAAAATCACCGGAGACAAAATCCAGCACCACACCAACCAAAAAAACAAAAGGCTCTTCAGTCTTTTTCGCAGACTACGCATACGAGCCGCAAGAAAAATTTAAAAAAATAATTATCACAGAACCTTTAAAATATTTGACCTTCCTCCAATTTCACCAAGGCACATCAATTTGGCCTAAGAAAGCCATTTCTCCAATCGAAATCCTCCTCGAAATCGAGCCAAAAAACACAGCCCTCCAAAAAATCAAAGCAAAAATCGAAATGCTTTTTGGAATAATTCGCTCATTCACAAACGAAGAAATCCTCGAAATCACAAATCTCGAACTGCCAAGCCCAAACTGGCAAAAAATAAAAGACCTCGTCGTAAGCATGATCGCCCTTTCGCAAGAGCTCAAAGACATCGTCCGCGAAGAAACCTCTTATTACCTCAAACTCTGGAAAGAAATTCTCAAAGACCTAAACAAAATTTTCATCGAACCAGACCTCGAAAACTTCCACATGTGGATCCACATCGACAGAAACAATGAAGTCTCAATTAAAAAAATTCCAATCCGCCCAATCCTCCCAAAGCATATTGAAATAATGGGAGAAGAAGACGCGGAACTTTTGAAAACAATTTTAAATTCGCCGGAAACCAAAGTAGTAAAAGAAGAAACTCCAAATAAAAAGTCTAAAACTAACGAACCCCAGCAAATCTTCGTCGTCGAAGACTTCATCCAAGGCCTCTCAGACTTTTTTATCCAATTTATAAAAAAAGAAAAAGGAAAAAATTTAATAGTGATGAATTCCGCGATGAAACTTGAACAACTTCTCATGACCACCGCGCCAAAATTAAAAAAAGAAAGCCTCTCCCTTCTCTCCTCAAGAGGCAGCGGAATGGGAAAATCTCTCGAATTATACAAACAATCACCGGAAACATCATCCCTCTTAATCACTCCAAACAAATTTCAATTCACGCGAGAAGAAGATTTCAAAAATTTAATAATTCAGCAGCTGCCATTCAATCCCCCATCAGATCAACTTTTGGTCGCATTATCAAAAAATTTCCAAGACCCATTTAACGAACTTCAAGTCCCTCTCGCCATCATCGCATTAAAAAATATGATAAAAAATTTCAAAGGCGAAAAAATAATCATCCTCGATAATCGAATCGTCACAAAAAATTACTCAAAATTCTTTTTAGAAAGCCTCGAAAAAATCTCAAAACCTCTTGTAGTACCGGCAAAAACATTGATAGAATAGCTCTCGCTGAAAATTTTTATAACCAAAACAGCAATGATGTACACAATTTTAGCCATAATACTCGTCCTCGTCGTGTTTTTAGTATTCCTCTACAACTCACTCGTAGCCCTAAAAAACAAAGTAAAAGAAGCTTGGGCAGACATCGACACGCAATTAAAAAGAAGATACGACTTGATCCCAAATATAGTTGAAACAGTAAAAGGCTACATGGGCCACGAGAAATCCACATTGGAAAAAGTTACCGAACTACGCACAAAAGCGATTCAGTCACAAAATTTCACAGAAAAAGCAGAAGCGGAAAACATGCTTTCTGAAACATTAAAAAGCCTGTTTGCAGTAGCGGAAAATTACCCTGACCTCAAAGCAAATCAAAACTTTTTAGATCTCCAAAACACGCTAAAAGAAGTTGAAGAACATTTGCAATTATCACGCCGCTACTACAACGGCACAGTCCGCGACTACAACACAAAATTACAAGTTTTCCCAAACAATTTAATAGCTAAACAATTTGGCTTCACTGAAAGTGAATTCTTCGAGACAAAGGAGGAAAAGCAAAGAGAGGCTGTGCAAGTAAGTTTCCAGAAACCAGCAGAACCACCTGCGCCAGCAACACCAACCCCGGAAACACAACCAACACCTCCATCAGAACCTCCAGCAACTCCTCCACCAGCTAACCAGCCAACAGACGCGCCAGCGTCCGAGCCCTCTTCTCAATCAAAATAACATGAGAAAATTTTTTCTCACCGCAGTTTTGGCGATTTTATTAGCGCTGCAACTAGCACCAGCAGCCTTTGCCGAAAGTCAATACTACCCACCCGAAAACTGGGAAATTTCTGATTTTCACTCTTCAATTTTCATTAACAGCGATGGCACGTTAAGAGTCACCGAAACAATCCAAGCCGATTTCACAAACGAACGCCACCACGGAATCGTCCGCTCAATTCCATACAAATACGAATCACGTTTCGGCACAATGAGAAACATAAAAATTAAATTAATAGAAGCCGTGGACGGATCAAATACTCCATGGGACACGTCCGTTTCAAAAACCGGAGGAAACTACGAAGTCACAATGGTAACACAAGACTACAGCTATCTCGCCGGCCCAGCGACTTTTCACATCACATACGAAGTTGGCCGCGCACTCAACTTTTTCACGGAAGAAGATAACAACGGAGCCGAAGAATTTTTTCCACATGATGAATTATATTGGAACGTCACAGGAACCGACTGGCCGGTCGTGATAAAATCAGCCTCCACAGAAATCCACATGCCAATCCCATTTGAAAAATCTCAATTAAAATACATTTGCTACACAGGCTCATACGGCTCAACCGCGCAAGATTGTGCAATGAAATACGCGAACGACACAACAATTGAATACAAAACAAAAAAATCTCTAAATAACTATGAAGGACTGACGGCCGTTTTAGCGCTTCCACTAGGCACAATTCCCCCTCCATCACAATTAGAAAAAATCGGGTATTTCGTGGCGGACAACTGGCCAATTTTTATCCCAATTTTTGTTTTGATCGCAATGATAATTTTGTGGATGCTATTAGGCCGCGACCCAAAAACGGAAAAAGATACAATAATCCCCCACTACAAACCACCACGCGGCTTAAAACCGATTGAATGCGGAATCATTATCGACGAAAAAATGAATCCCGAAGATTTAACTTCAAGTATCATCGACCTCGCAGTAAGAGGATTTATAAAGATAGAAGAAATTGAAAAAAAAGGCTTCCTCTCAACTCACAAAGACTACAAATTTATTTTATTAAAAGATTGGAAAAACGAAACCCTGCCGGAATTTGAAATTTTAATATTGGAAGCGTTATTCACAAAATCATTAGACTTTGGCACAAGCCGCACAGGAAAATTCTTTGGCGAAATTCTCAAAAAAGTCGCTCAAAAAAACGAAGATAAAGTAACCGAAATCACTCTCTCCGAAATAAAAAAATACTTCCCTTCAAAAATTTATAAAATTCAAAAATCAGTAATGGAAAAATTGGTGACAGACGGATATTTTCCCGTAAGCCCAACAAAAACCAAAGGGATATACTCGGGAATCGGGATAGGAGTGATAATCTTAGGATTTCTCGCACTGGAAAGTCTAATCACGGAATTTGGACTTATCCTCATACTCCCATTAATAATTTCAGGCGTAACAATCGCACTTTTTAGCGGTATCATGCCACGCAAAACTTTAAAAGGCGCCGAAACTTATTACGAATTAAAAGGTCTGCAGGAATACATAAAAACAGCAGAAAAAGACCGCATGGAATTCCAAGAAAATGCAAATATCTTCTTTGAAAAATTGCTTCCATACGCCGCGGCTTTTGGAT
>Ga0233425_10010962_pt1 | contig 10790 bp, 8 predicted proteins | sample Watercolumn_Towu_2_FD_181712 | JGI IMG/M metagenome (GOLD analysis project Ga0233425, IMG submission 181712) | Freshwater microbial communities from Lake Towuti, South Sulawesi, Indonesia - Watercolumn_Towuti2014_140_MG | ecosystem: Environmental > Aquatic > Freshwater > Lake | place: Indonesia...
ACGGCGGCGTGCGTGTTGCTCTTCTCGTGCGCGCGGCAGGTCTTCCCCGTTGATACCCACGTCGCCCGCATCGCCCGGCGCCTGGGGTGGGCGCCCGCCAGCGCCTCGCCCGAGGCGATCCAGGCGCGACTGGAGCCCGTCATCCCCGGGCCGCTGCGGTACCCGTTGCACGTGAACCTGATCGCCCACGGGCGTGCCGTGTGCCGCGCGTCGAGGCCAGCCTGCGAGAGGTGTGTCCTGCGGGAGTGGTGTCAGTGGGCGCGGAGCGGCACTACTCGCTGGGCACCTGGGGGCGAGCGGCGGGGTCGCGCTGGTTGACCTTGTCCAGCTCGACGCGCGCCTTGAGGTAGTTGGGGTCCAGCCGCAGAGCGGCCTTGAGCGCTTCGCGGGCCTCGGGCCACTTCCCCAACTTGCGGAGAACCACCCCGAGGTTGCAGTGAACCGCCGCGTCGTCGCTCCGGAGGTTGACCGATTGGCGCGCGGGCGCTTCGGCCTCGGCGTAGCGGCCCAGACGGAAGTACGTAGCCGAGAGGTGCCGCCAAGCGCGCTCGTCGTCGGGGTGCTCCTCGACGGCGCGCTCGAACTCGGCGACGGCCTCGGCGAAGCGGCCGCGCTGCAGCCGGCGGATGCCGCGCTCCACCGCCGATCCCGCCGCGGCGTGCTCATCCCGGTGGCGCATGGCCTCGTCGGCCGCCTGCCGCGCGTACTCGTCCTCCGGGTCGATTTCCAGGGCCTTCTGGTAGCAGGTGACGGCCCGCTCCCAACGCTTGAGCGAGGCGAGAGCGGCGCCCTTGACCTTCCAGCCGGCGGCGTTGTCCGAATCGAGCTCCAGCAGCGGGTCGCAGGTGGTGGCCGCGGCCTGGTAGTCGCCCTTCGCGAGGAGGCACAGGGCCTTGCTCAGCCAGCTCTGAGTCGTGCCGGAGTCGATGGACAGGGCCCGGTCGAAGCACTCGATGGCGCCGTCGTAGTCGCCCTTGGCTTCGAGGGAGAGGCCCCGATTCTGCCAGACCTCGCGCTGGTTCGGGTCGAGCGCGATGGCCCGGTCGAAGTCGTCGAGGGCGCGGTCGTGCTCCCCGAGCGCGGCGTAGCACAGGCCGCGGGTGTTGTGCGCAGCGAGGGAGTGCGGGTCACGGGAGAGCGCGCGATAGCAGCAGACGAGGGCTTCGCGCGGGCGGCCGAGCACCCGGAGGGCCTCGGCCTTCCCCGTCCAGGCGGTCGCCATCTCCTGATCGAGCTGGATGGCGCGGTCGAAGGCCTCGATGGCCTCCTCCGTCTTGCCCAGCTGGGCCAAGCTGCCGCCCTTGGCGGCCCACTGCTCGGCGCTCATGCCGCCGACGGCGGTGGTGCGTTCGCGCTGCTTGCCGGTGAGCTCGCGGTAGACCTCGCCGAGGGCGGCGGAGACCTCCACGAAGCTCCGGTAGCGATCGGCGGGCGCCTTGGCCATGCAGCGCTGGACGACCTCGACCAGCTCGGGCCGCAACGCGCGGTTGTGGGTGCGCGGGTCGGGGATCGGGTCGCTTTCGTGGCGCGCCTTGAACTCCGCGGCCGTCGCAGCCTTGTACGGCCACTGCCGCGTCAGCATCTCGTAGAGCGTGCAGCCGAAGGCGTACACATCCGATCGTACGTCGACCTCGGAACCGGGGGTGAACTGCTCCGGGGCCATGTAGTGGGGCGTCCCAAACACGCGCCCTCCGGCGCCGAGGGCAGGCACATCATCCGCGGCGTGGGCGAGGCCGAAGTCGGTGACCTTCGCCAGGCCCTCCTTGGTCAGGAGGATGTTGGAGGGCTTGATGTCCCGGTGCACAACCTTCGCGGAGAGATGGGCGTGCTGCAGGGCGTCGCAGACCTGCAGGGCGATCTCCACGACCTTGGCGATGGGCATCGCGCGCTCCCGAAGGGTGCCGCCGACGCTGCCCCCATCGACGTACTCCAGGAAGATTGCGGGCTGCTCGTCGATGACCTGGACGAAGTCCGCCTCGACGATGTGGGGGTGGCGCTCCATGCTCACCCACAGCTCGGCTTCGCGGAGGAAGGCCTCGCGAACGCCGGGCATGTCCAGCAGCGCTTGCTTGAGCGTCTTGACCGCGTAGGCGCGGCCCTGCGTGTGGTCGAAGCAGAGGTGGACGAAGGACATCCCCCCGCGCCGGACGGAGAGGACCTCGTGTCGGTTGCGGATGAACTGCCCCACATCCCAGAGCGGCGCCGCGGCATCGTCGGAGGCGCGACGCCGCTGGATCTCGCTCTCGCCGGACTCGCCCTCGAGGGCGAGGTCACGGGCCAGCTCGGCCAGGATCAGTTCGGGAGGATTGGTGGGCAGCGAGGCGCCGAGGCCGACGCCGTTGCGGCGGCCGACCATGCGCAGCCGCCACTCACCGGCGCGCGTCGAGTCAATGCCCAGGGCCTTGTCGAAGTTGCGGGCGGCGTCCTCGCGGTCGCCGAGACGAAGGGCGATGATGCCGATGCGGACCCAGGCGGGTGTCGCGCCGTCGTCGAGCTGCACGGCGCGGGTCGCCGCCGCACGGGATTCACGCAGACGACCCAGGCGGTAGAAAGCCTCGGCCTGCAGGGCCCAAGGAAGGGCCATGCGGGGGTTGTGGGCGATGACCTCGCCGAAGTGCTCAACGGCGAGTTCGGGGTTCCCCGTGCGCAGCGCTTCGCGGCCCTCGCGGAGCGCCGCCGTCATGCTGACGGACACTGGCGACCTCCTCCGGACTATCGCGGGCCCCAGCTACGTTATGCCCACACTATCATACCAATCCAACGGTACGGAGGCAACCGTTTGATCCCGCACAGGGAACAATACCACACCTCCGTGCTTAGAACATGCGGTAACTTCTGCGCGGGCCCTGCCGGGCCCGCTGCGCCCGCGCCACACTCGACCGGTGAGGAAGGTCTCGTGCCCCAAGTCTACTACAGCCACGCGATCCGCCAGGCTCTCGAGGAGGAGATGGAGCGCGACCCGCGCGTCATCCTCATCGGGGAGGACATCGCCGGGTACGGCGGCGCCTTCAAGCTGACCGCCGGGATCGCCGAGCGGTTCGGCAAGGAGCGGGTGCGGAACACGCCGATCTCGGAGAACGGTTTCGTCGGGGTCGCGGTGGGCGCCGCGCTCACCGGCCTGCGTCCGGTGGCGGAGATGATGTTCATGGACTTCGTGACCCTGGCCATGGACCAGCTGGTGAACCAGGCGGCCAAGTTCCGCTACCAGTACGGGCCGCAGGCCGCCGTGCCCCTGGTGCTGCGCTGTCCCTCGGGAGCCGGACGCTGCTACGGACCCACGCACTCGCAGTCGTTGGAGCGGTACTTCTTCGCTACGCCGGGGCTGCTGGTGGCGTGCCCGGCGACTCCGCACGACGCGAAGGGCTTGCTGAAGGCCTCGATTCGGTGCGACGATCCGGTGATCTTCCTGGAGTCGAAGGTCCTGTATGGCGTGCGCGGAGAGGTCCCGGAGGACGACTACGTCGTGGCACTGGGGGAGGCGGCGGTGCGGCGGGAGGGGACCGACGTCACGCTGATCGCATACTCGCGGATGGTGACCGAGAGCCTGAAGGCGGCGGAGGCGCTGGCTGACCACGATGTGAGCGCAGCGGTCATCGACCTGCGGACCATCGCCCCACTCGACATGGACACCGTCGCCGCATCGGTGTCGGAGACCGGGCGCGCGGTCGTCGTGGAGGAGGGTTGGCTGACAGGAGGCGTCGGTGCGGAGATCGGCAGCCGGATCGCCGAGTCGTGCTTCGACAGCCTCCAGGCGCCCGTCCGGCGCGTGGCAGCCGCCGACGTGCCCGTGCCGTGCGCGCATTCCCTCGAGCAGGCCGCGACCCCCGACTGGGAGGACATCGGGCGCGCGGCGCTGGAGGTCATGGCGTACTGAGACCGCCAGCTCAGGGAGCCCGGCCGGCATTCCCGGAGTCGTCCACGGCGATCACGCGGTAGCGGCGACCCGCAATGCCGGATCGGTCGAGGTGCTCGGTCGCCACCGTCGAGACGATCTGCTCCTCCCCGGCGTACACGCGGTAGTAGGCGATGTCCGGCTCCGGGGGCGCCTCCCACTTCACCATCGTGTGCCCTTCACCAGTGCGCTCGGTGCGCAGGTTCGTCACGGGCGAGGGCGCGCGCTCGTGCCAGGCGGTCGTGTAGATGGTGAGGGTCCCCGCGCCGATCGTGTCGCGGAGCCGACCCTCCTCCATCCGCACCACCGCCTCCGGCGGCTGCAGATCGCCGAAGGGGTTCACCGGAGGGCGCGTCGGGTCGTAGACGTACTTCCGGAACCTCAGGTCGGGCGATCGAGCCCCAAGGGCGAGAGCCACTCGAACGTCCCGAGGGCACCGGCTGACCACCGCGATGGAGTACGCCTCGGTCACGTTGTCCTGCACCGCGCACACCCGCAGGTACGGATCGTCGGACTCGACCTCGAACACGGTCGAGGGTCCCCGGAAGTAGCGGGTCATCAGCCCGTAGGCGTAGTAGTGCGGCCGCGTGCCGAAGTCGCTGCCGCTCCAGCGGAACATCCCCCACTTGTTGATGTAGTGGGGGTTGTACTCGTCCGGGAAGTCGGCGTATGTCCAGTTGCCCATGGCGTAGATGCCGGCGTTGACGGCGGCGATGGCAGCCTCGCAGAGCTGGATGCCGATCAGCGGCTCGTCGGGCGTGTCGAAGTACACGCAGCGGTCGAGCTTGACCCCGTCCACCGTGCGCCCGTCCTGCTTGCAGCCGAACTCGCCGAGGATGAAGTGCTTGCCCTTCGCCTGGGCGATGGCGCGGCCGGCCTGCAGTTGCTTGAGGAACCAGGGGTAAAAGCGCTCATCGGTCAGGGGCCAGTCGTTGAGGTAGTGGTGGCCGCCGTAGATGGCCGTGATGTCGTCCATGTTGTCGGCGGCCCACTGGATCGTGTGCCAGTAGCTGAGCGGCGACGCGTCGCTGGCGAGCAACCCGATGCCCAGGTCCCTGGCCCGCAGCTCGTCATAGAGGCATTGGTGGTAGTCCTTGAAGGTCGGCATGTCCCCCGCGAGCGAGCCCCACTGCTCCAGGCTCAGCTCGTTGGTCATGCAGTACCAGCGCAGGTTGTAGCAGCCGCGCTCCTGCACCAGGTACTCGAGGTTGTCCACGACCCGCTTCGCGTACTCACGCCTCTCCGGGCCGGGCTGCGTCTGCTTCGGGCCCCAGGTGGTCATGTAGACCTCGGTGCCCGTCGCCTTCAGGCGCAGGATGTAGTCCGCCACCTTGTCCAGCGTCGCCCGGTCCCAATCCCAGCTGTGGTTCATCCGCGCGAAAGAGGGGCGGATCTCGCGCCAGCGCTTCGCGATCACCGTGTCCTCCAGCTCCGGAGTGGTCGCGAAGGTGTGGTCGAACACATGGAAGCCCACGCCGCAGAAGTCGGGTAGCACCACGCGGTCCGCGTGCACCGTGATGCGGCGCACTGCGTCGCCGAGGTCGGGCCAGGGCTCCAGGCTGCCGGTCTTGGCGATCTGCACGTCGTCGAACCACGCAGCGCCGTGGGCGTGGAGGATGAGGTTCACCCGCGCCTGCACCGTGCCCTGCGGAGCCCTGCCGGCGATGGTGAGCGGTTCCCAACCGCCCATCCCGTTCGCGAGTCCGAATTTGCTGTGCTCGATGCCGGTGCGCTGGCCCTGTCCGTCAAGGAACTGCAGGGCCGCGTAGGCGCCCGTGCCGTCCGCGACTCCCTCGGCCCGCACCCACAGGCTCACCTGGAACTCGTCGCCATGGGCCACCGGGCCCCATGTGCGGAAGAGCTGCTGGTACTGCAGCTCGGCCTCCGCGGGCACGATGATGCGCGCCGACTGCGTCCCCGTGTGGGGTGCTGCCGAATCGACGCCGAACTCCCCCCGGCCCTGCTGCTCCCAACCCTCCAACCCGTCCTCGAAGGAGGTGTCGACGATCATCGGCGGGTCTCCTGCCTGATTCTGTGCCGGCGCCGCTGTGGCGGCTGCCAGGGCCAACACATACGCTGTCTTCGCGAGCATCCCAGTCCTCCCGACAAGCTGGTCATGTGCTGGGGCGGGTCTCACCGCACAACCACTTCGCTGAGCATGGTCCAGGACGGTGAGGGTCGTACTGTGACGCGCACGAATTTCGCCCGGGCGGCGGTCTCCGAGCGGCATGTCAAAGAGACGGGCACGCAGACCCCACCCCCCGGGTCGTGCAGCTCGGCCTCTCCGAATGGCTGGAAGTCGCGGCCGCCCTCGGACACCAGTACCTCAGCGCGCGGCGGCGCCAGGACACCGTACAGCCCTCCGCCCAGCGTGTGGAGGACGACCTCCCGCACCTCTCGCAGCCCGCCCAAGTCCACAGTGAGCGTGACCGGCTTCCCCCCCGTCCAGCCCGCGAGACGCTTCGGCTGGAGGCCGCCCGCGACGCATCCATCCACGAGCAGCTGTCCATCGTCCGCGTAGCGCGCGTCCTCCGCCGAGGTCGGCGACGGGGTGCAGGCGTAGGGCGTGCCGAGGGCCACGTTAGCTCCCTGCGACCACACCTCGATCTCGCTGAGCATCAGCCAGGCGCTGTGGCGCAGTTGCAGGGCCACGAAACGGCCGGCGAGCCCCCCGCACTCCACGTCGTAGTGGCCCCAGGCTGCCGTCGTTCCGTCGCCGGGGTCTCGCTGACCATCCCACACCACGCTCTCGACCGGCGCGGCTGCGGGGCCGCGGGCGGCCGCCGGGGCGGGGCCAAGGCCCGAGGAGGCCGTTGGCACAGGGGACTCCTGTTCCGACAGGCCGACGCGCAGCCAATCGGGGAAGCTCACGGCCGCGTGCCCGCCGCCGTCGCAGTGGACCACAACGCGATCGACCGGCCGCACCGACCCGAGGTCGAGCCGCACGGTCAGGTCTGTCCCCCACCAGCCAACGCTGCGGCCCTGCGTCCAGCCCTGCGTGGAAGCCTCCCCGTCAGTCAACATGCCGCCCCGGTCCGGGTAGCGGCGCGGGAAGTCCGGATCGACCGTGTAGGCGCAGCCGTACGCGAGGTTGGGCTCCCGCCAGTCCATCCGGGGCGGCCCGCAGGTGAGTCGGACCTGGTGCACCCACACCGCCGAGGGGGCGTCGGCCTGGAGTCGCACACGGACGGCCTCGGCCTGCTCCGCAAAGACGGGCACAGTCAGCGTCGCGGCGCAGCGCGCATCGGCGTCCCGGGCGGGCACTCCGACCGTCGTCCAGCCTCCCGCCTGCCATTCGCCGTCGACGCGGACCGCCGACGCGGCCAGCCCGCTCCACATCGCCTCGCCCCGGGCGCACAGTAGCTCCACCTCGCCCACCGCCCTCGCGGCCGGAAACGACAGCGTAAGCAGCGTGTCGCGGCGGACGGCGGCCGGAAGCGCGGCAGGCTGGTCGTTGAGCGTCAATGCCGTGCCCTCGGGCAGGCCCGGCTGCACTACGGGCTCGCCGCGCACGTACGCGGCGAGTTCATCGTAGGCCCGGCGGGAGTCGGGGTCCTGCGCGCGGAGGAGGTTGGGAAAGACCTGAAGGCTCTGGAAGTAGGCGGTCGCCGCCGCCTGGTAGCCGCAGACCCCCGGGGCGCCGCAGGCGAGGTAGTCGCGGAAGATCTCGCGCTCGCGCAGGTCGTGATCCGGAGAGTAGCCGACCTCCATCTCGACACCCATGCCGAGGCCTTCCGCCAGGGCCGCCGTCTCCAGCAGACGGTCGTGGCGCACCGTGCCGAGGTGATCGGAGAGGAACGCGTAGTTGGGCTGCAGGATGGCGACGTCGAAGCCGAACTCGCGCCAGAGCCGGAACCCCGGCGCCCGGAACCAGGGAATCCACAGGAAGCGGTACTCTCGCGAGTGCACGAGCCGCGCGACACGCTGCACGATCTCGGCATCATTGGCCACGATGGCCTCGTTGGTCCAGTAGAAGCCCCATAGGCGCAGGTCCGGCGCTGCCAGCTGAGCCCACTTCTCGAGCGCCCGGACCATGCACCAGTCGGCAACCGCCACGCGCTCCTCGGCGTCCGTGAGGCTCTCGCCGACGCCGTCGCCGTCGACATCGCCGAAGTCGGCCTGCTGTGCCGAGGGGTAGGGGATGGTCAGGATCACCTGAACCGGAGCGGGGCGCCGACCGAGGTCGGCCTCGGCAAGCTCAATGGCCTTCTGTAGCGCGGCGAGGCCGCGATCGGCCGTGAACCAGCCGTCCTGCAGCGCCTCCCAGTCGGCCCGGTTCGTGGCCCCGTCATGGTAGGAGGCGCCGGTCGAGGGCCCTGGCCGGGTTGCGCAGAGCAGGACCGCGTCGAAGAGCCACTGGTCCGCTCGCCCGTCGGCCCCGAGATGGGCGACATGGGGGAGGAGCTCCTCCGCCGACCGCACCTCCGAGTCATAGAGCAGCACGCAGTGGTGGAATCCCGCCTGCTGGGGCGTGATATAGGCTGCGCGGACCGTGGACGCGGTAAGCAGCCAGAGCCCGGCAGCCAGGCGAGTCGTTCGACGCAAGGTGCTCACCCCCGGAGGATGGTCACCTCGCGCCTTCCTCGTCAGGCCCGTCGGGCCCTGCCGACGAGGAGTCTTGGCGCGCCGACGGAATACCCCTTCCGGAGGCGCGAGGCGATGGATGACCACGATCAGGTGAACGAGGTCTTCGGGGTCTCGTTCATCGACATCCTGGCGTGCACGAACGGCGGCCTGATCTTCATCACGATCATGGTCATCGGGATGCTGTCATTCAAGATGGGGGAGAAGCAGAGCGCGCGGGCCGAAGCAGTGCACAGGGTCCGCGCGGTCACGGCCCGAGCCTCGGAGCTCTACGTAGCCGACCTGGGCGATGCAGTCCTCCTGGAGGAGCTGCAGGGGGGCGCCGAGAGCTTCCGGCAGTGGCTGCGGACCCTCGACCCCAAGACCAGCATCGTGGGCTTTCACGTGGACCTCGGCGGGGCCGACACGTTCCGCTTGGGGAGCCAGGTCTGCTCCGAGGAGAAGGTCCCGTGGGTGCGGATCGACGAGGGCACACTGGAACCCCGTAACGTCTCCTGCCGCGAGGGGAAGGTGATCCTCGACGAGACCGGCGCCACGGTGCCGCAGGGCGAGATCACCGACCCCGCGGGCGCCTTCCATCAGTGGCTCGGTACCCTCAGCCCCGACAAGCAGTTCGTCGTGCTCGTCCTCTACCCCGACGGGCACGAGACCTGGGGCATCGCGGAGCAGGAACTGAGCCTCGCCGGCTTCACGACCCGCGTCAACATCATCACCCATCGGTAGCGCGACCTTGCGGGTTCCGGGTTGCGGGTTCACGGCGGCGGCCGGCGGGGTTGTCGGTGAGGTCACGCGCCTCGGCGGGCCGCGTCAGTATCGGGGTGCGCGCCGGCGCCACGGACGGTGTCGATGGCGTGCCGGAGGGCGGGCAGGAAGGCCTCCCATTGCTCGCGGACGGCCTTGGGGCTGCCGGAGAGGTTCACGATCAGCGTGCGCCCGCGCAGACCGGCGACTCCCCGGGAGAGCATCGCGCGGGGCGTCTTCGCCAATCCCGCCGCGCGGAGAGCCTCCGCGATCCCCGGAGCCTCGCGGTCGAGGACGTCGCGCGTCGCTTCAGGGGTCACATCGCGCGGTGCGAGGCCCGTTCCGCCCGAGGTGAGGACGAGGTCGACAGCCCCCTCATCAGCGATGCGCCGGAGCCAGCTCGCGATGCGCTCGCGGTCGTCGGGCAGGACGTCGGCGCGGACGACCTCGCCGCCGGCCGATCCGACCAGCTCCCGCATCAGCGGCCCGCTGAGATCGGCCTGCTGTCCGGCCGCCGCCGAGTCGCTGACGGTCAGGAGGGCGACTCTCATTCGCTCAGCACCTCGATCGCGTCGCCGGGCCGAATCTCGCCCGGCTCCAGGATCCGGAGGAAGATCCCCTCGCGCGGCATCACGCAGTCGCCGACGACCTGGAAGATCTCGCAGCGCTCGTGGCACGTCTTCCCGATCTGCGTCACCTCGCCGACGGCCGTCCCCCCGATCCGCAGCCGGGCTCCGAGGGGGAGGGAGAACACCTCGACCCCCTCGGTAGTGATGTTCTCCGCGAAGTCGCCGGGGCTGACCTCGATGCCCTGCCCCTGCATCTTCCGGACGCTCTCGAGGCCCAGGAGGCTGACCTGGCGCTTGCCCGGGCCGGCGTGGGCGTCGCCCACGATGCCATGCTCGACCTGGAGCGTCGCGTGGGAGACGTTGCGCTTCTTCGTCCCACGCGCCTCACTGACGGAGATGGCGACGATGCGACCGGTCATGAGGGCTCCTTCACTCCGCGGGCCGGGTGTACTCGCCGGAGGCGCCGCCGGACTTGTGCAGCAGCTTGAGATCCTCGATCACCATCCCGCGGTCGGCCGCCTTGCACATGTCGTAGACCGTGAGACAGGCGACCGCGGCGGCGGTCAAGGCCTCCATCTCGACGCCGGTTTTCCCCGTGCAAGCTGCGCGCGCCTGGACGACCACGCCGGGCAGGGCTTCGTCGAGGGTGACGTCCACCGCGATGTGGGTCAGCGGCAGCGGGTGGCAGAGAGGGATGAGGCCGGCGGCGCGCTTGGCGGCCATGACGCCCGCCAGGCGTGCCGTCTCGGTGACGCTGCCCTTCGCGACCCGGTCCTCACGGATGAGGGCGAGCGTCTCCGGCAGCATCCGCACTCGGCCGGACGCCACGGCTTGCCGCTCGGTGTCGGCTTTGGCCCCGACGTCGACCATCATGGCACCGCGCGGGCCGGTGTGGGTCAGCCGCCGATGGCGGCCATCGGTGTGCTTGTCGGACACGCCGCAGCCTCCCCCAGATGATGCCCTTCGGGCTTGCCGAGCGCCGCTTCGGCGAAGGCCGCGCGGAT
>Ga0233425_10010963_pt1 | contig 10788 bp, 6 predicted proteins | sample Watercolumn_Towu_2_FD_181712 | JGI IMG/M metagenome (GOLD analysis project Ga0233425, IMG submission 181712) | Freshwater microbial communities from Lake Towuti, South Sulawesi, Indonesia - Watercolumn_Towuti2014_140_MG | ecosystem: Environmental > Aquatic > Freshwater > Lake | place: Indonesia...
ATTTTATTATGTTTTTTATTTGCATGGTATATAAAAAATAATGCACTAAGAATTGAGTTATATACCATAAAGAAATTTAAACAATTTGAGATTTTATTTTATTTAAATCATAAAAAAAGGTTAAACAATGCCAATCATAAAATGCGCTGTAATCGGAACTGGATATTTAGGCAAATTTCATGCCGAAAAATATACCAAAATATCTAATACACAATTAATTGCAATTTGCGACCTTGACCGCAAACGAGCCCAAGAAATTGCCCAAACTTACCATGTATCGGCAGATACTGATTATCACGAACTTCTTGGCAAAGTAGATGCCGTAAGCATTGCCTCGGCAACCACTTCACATTACGCCATTGCCAAAGATTTTTTACAACACAAAACTCATGTTCTTTTGGAAAAACCAATAACTGTCACGGTTGCTGAAGCCAAAGAATTAGTTACTATAGCGCAGCAAAATCAGGTTATCCTGCAAGTTGGCCATTTGGAAAGGTTTAATTCTGCTTTTCTTGCTTTACGAGAAAAAATTACCCAACCGCAAATAATCATCGCATCGCGCCTAGCTCCTTATAAACCACGCGGCAACGACGTAAGTGTCGTACTGGATTTAATGATTCACGACATTGATTTAGCACAAAACCTCATCGGCGCGAAAATTAAATCTTTACGCTCAACTACTGCTACGGTTATCTCCCCTACTCCGGATTTTGCTATAACAGAAATTACCTATGAAAACGGCTGCATTGCCCGTTTAACCGCCAACCGTTTAAGTCACTACACTGAACGCGCACTGACGGTAATAGAAAAAGACGCCTATTTTCACAGCGATTTACACCATAAAGTTCTAACTATTAATCGTCAAGACCTAGCGTCCACAACTCCCGCAATTACCACCCAGGAAATAACCACACCAAAAAACGATGCTTTATTTGACGAAATCAGCGCTTTTATCGCAGCGATAATCAACAATTCTCCGCCCCTGGTTTCAGGCCAAGATGGCACTTATGCATTAGAAACCGCCATAAAAATCGAGCAAAATACTCTATGAAAAAAATATTTATTTCCGCGGGCGAAGCTTCTGGCGATGTACACGCGGCTAATCTCGCAAACAATCTTAAGCGCATTTATCCTCATCCCATACAGATCTATGGCATGGGAGGACCGTTAATGCAACAAAACGGCATTAACATTTTAGTATCAATCGATAAATTAGCGATTATCGGTATTACAGGAGTATTGATTCATTTGCCGCAAATTATTCGCACTTTTTATAAAATAAAAAATTTTTTACGTGACATCAAACCTGATTGGGTAATTTTGGTAGATTATCCTGAATTTAATTTACACTTGGCTAAAACCGCAAAAAAGATGGGATTGAAAGTCCTCTATTATATAAGTCCACAACTATGGGCATGGCGACAAGGGAGAATTAAAACCATTCAACGTTACGTTGATCATATGGCAGTTATTTTTCCATTTGAAGTCGATTTTTATAAAAAATTTAACGTTAATGTAACCCTCATTAGACACCCTTTACTAGATAAAGTAACGACAAAATTTACACCAAAAGCAGCACGCGATTTCTTTCAGCTCACCGACACAACAACCATCGGTCTATTGCCAGGCAGCCGTCATGATGAAATCAAACGGTTATTGCCGATTATGGCTCAAACCATGCAAATATTGCAATTATACCAACACAATATTCAGTTTATCCTGCCGCTGGCTTCGACCATAACTCCTGAAATGATTAAGCAATATTTGCCCACACAACCCAATTTAAAAATCGTTACTAATACTTATGACGCGATTGCCGCTTGCGATGCGGTTATTGCATGTTCGGGAACGGTCACCCTTGAAGTTGCTTTACTGCATGTACCCATGGTGATTATCTATCGCGTTTCTTTAATCAATTATTGGATAGCTAAACTTTTATTGCACGTCCCTTATATCGGTTTATGCAATGTTATCGCTCAAGAAAAAATTGTACCTGAATTATTGCAAAACCACGCTACTGCCTCCAACATTGCGCATGCCATAATTAAAATTTTGGAAGACAAAGAATATCGTGAAAATATGATCACCAAGCTTGCAGCAATTCATATGCGCTTAAAACAATCGGACAACGACATTGCTCATGTTGTTGCGGAGCTACAGACGGACTCAAAATATTGAGCTACACTATCACTGGCAAATAAATCGCATCTTCAAGTACGAGCGGTACATACTGCTTCTAAGATAAACGGCCACAACAATTTTTGTATTTTCTTTTTGAACCACAAGGACAGGGATCGTTGCGCCCCACTTTAGGTGCACTTCGCACAAATGGGATGTGTTGTTCAAGTTCAGCCGGAGACTCCGCAGACCTTGGAGATTCGTCTGCCGCTTGCGCGGAGGAATCAGCATGAATAAATTGCATTTCCTGTACGGCGGCGGCTTTACGCCTTTCTTCTTCTAATGCTTCAACCTCTTCACGCGCCCTAATTTGTACCACAAATAAACTACGCATGACATCATTTTTAATGTCAGCTAACATTTGTTGAAACATTTTAAACGATTCGCGTTTATATTCTTGTTTAGGATTTTGCTGAGCATAACCGCGCAAATGGATTCCCTCGCGCAAATGATCCATAGCGGCCAAATGTTCCTTCCAACGCAGATCCAAAGATTGTAGCATAATAGTTTTTTCAACTTGACGCATAATTTCAGCGCCAATTGTCTGCTCTTTTTCTTGATATGCAACCCGCATCGCTTCAATAATTCGCGGTCGTAAATTATCTTCATGCAGCGTTTTATCACTAGCCAACCACGAAGCTATGGGAATAGCTACACCAAAATCTTGCTGTAAATGCCGCATTAATTCCTCAATTCTCCACTGCTCTTCAAGACTTTGTGGCGGTATGTAAAGATCGATAATCGCATTCACTACATCTTCCAAAATCTTGGCCACCGTATCGGCAACATCAGCTGCTGCCATTAGTGCATCGCGTTGCGCGTAAATTACGCGGCGCTGCTCATTGGCAACGTCGTCGAATTCTAATAAATGCTTGCGAATATCAAAGTTATGACCTTCTACTTTGCGTTGAGCATTTTCAACAGCACGTGTAATAAATGTATGTTCAATTGCTTCATTCTCAGTCATGCCAATCTTTTTCATAATTCCTGACACGCGGTCAGATGCAAAAATGCGCATTAAATTATCTTCTAGAGACAGATAAAAACGCGATGAACCTGGATCGCCCTGTCGCCCTGAACGACCGCGTAACTGGTTATCAATACGCCGCGATTCATGCCGCTCCGAACCAATTACATGCAATCCACCAACTGCAACCACTTGATTATGTCTTACTTGCCATGCTTCCTTAACTTGCGCAATAATTTCAGGAGTAGGATTTTGTAAATCAGTAATCTCCGCTTCTAAATTTCCGCCTAAAACAATATCCGTACCACGACCTGCCATATTAGTCGCAATCGTTACCGCACCTGGCTTGCCCGCATGCGCAATAATTTTTGCTTCGCGCTCGTGTTGCTTTGCATTCAAAACTTGATGGGGAATCTTTTCTTGAGTTAATAAAGAAGATAAATGCTCTGAAGTTTCAACTGAAGAAGTTCCCACTAAAAGCGGCTGCCCTTTTATATAACGTTCTTTAATGTCTGTAACTACCGCATTAAATTTGGCTTTCGCAGTTAAATAAATCTGATCGCCTAAGTCCTCGCGAATCATGCGCATATGCGTGGGAATTACCGCTACTTCCAAACCATAAATCTGCTGAAATTCATATGCCTCAGTATCGGCCGTACCTGTCATGCCTGCCAATTTTTCATAAAGGCGGAAATAATTTTGGAATGTGATTGACGCCAACGTTTGATTTTCGTTTTGAATGGTTACACCCTCTTTAGCCTCAATCGCTTGATGCAACCCGTCTGACCAGCGTCGTCCTTCCATCGTACGACCGGTATGCTCATCCACAATAATTACCTCATTATTGCGTACAATATATTCAACATCGCGATGGAATAAACGATGCGCGCGCAAAGCAGCATTTAAGTAATGCATTAACTTTACATTACGCGCTTCATATAAACTGCTTCCTGCATTCACTAAACCGCGTTCCTGTAACAACTGCTCAATGCGTTCATGGCCTGCTTCAGTTAAAAAAGCCTGGCGGATTTTTTCATCTAAAGCAAAATCACCCGGACCATTTTCTTGCTCTTGTTTTTTTAAGAGCGGGACAATTTCATTGATTTTTACATAAAGTTCTGAGTTTTCTTCGGTTTGGCCGGAAATAATTAACGGCGTGCGCGCTTCATCAATCAAAATCGAGTCCACCTCGTCAACAATCGCATAATACAAACCACGCTGAACTTTATCATTTAAACTAAAAACCATGTTATCGCGCAAATAATCAAATCCAAATTCGTTATTAGTTCCATAGACGATATCACGCGCATAATTTTCCTTTTTCTCATCATAACTTTGTCCAGGAACAATTACACCAACCGTTAAACCCAATAAATTATAAATCGGTCCCATCCAAGCTGCATCGCGACGAGCCAAGTAATCGTTAACTGTAACGATGTGCACACTTTTGCCGGTCAATGCATTCAGATATGCCGGCATAGTTGCCACCAAAGTTTTTCCTTCACCAGTACGCATTTCTGCAATCTTGCCCAAATGTAAAACCATCGCACCAATTAATTGCACGTCGAAATGGCGCAACCCTAAAGCCCTAATACTTGCTTCGCGTACCAAGGCGAAAGCCTCAGGTAAAATTTGTGCTAAAGTTTCTCCATTTTTAAGTCGTGTACGCAATTCTTCAGTCTTAAGTCTAAAATCATCATTAGACAAAACTTTGATTTTTTCTTCTAAAGAGTTGATTTTTAATATGTCTTTAGAAAAACTTTTCAATAATCTCTCGTTGCGAGTACCAAAAATTTTTCTTAATGCTTGTACAATCATTGTTGCTCCATAAACCTTTATTCATCTATAATGGGACAAAATTCTACCTTTAAAATCAAAAAAATGAAAAACATTTGCGATATTTTAGCGGGAAATCAAAAATTCCAAAAAATAGTCAACCAAGCTCAGCAACTAAATCAATTAAATCAATTATTTAAATCGCTGATTGGCAACGCGTTATCCCAACATTGCAATCTTGCAAAAATCGATAATAAACACTTAATTGTCATTGCCGATAACGCAAGCTGGGCAACAAAGTTGCGTTACACTTTCCCAGAAATTTTAAAAACGCTGAAAACACAACCAGAATTTGCGCAAGTTAAAACCATAAAAGTACTAATTGCAACAGCAAAAATTGCACCCGCTTCACCCAAACCAAAAATTAACCCCCAAAATGCTAAATTGTGGGCAGAAATAAAAAAAACTTTAATCTCTAGATAATTTTTCGATTAAAAACCAGGGCTGTCGCCTACGCCTACAAGATTTATTTTTCCGATGTCAACAGTGTATACATGACGGGTATGACGAAAAGAGTAAAAATTGTGCCGATGGCCATGCCGCCAACAATTACCCAGCCGATTTGTTGACGACTGATAGCACCCGCACCATGCGCTAAAGCTAGAGGTAAAGCGCCGATAATCATTGCGAAAGTCGTCATTAAAATTGGTCGCAAACGAATATGCGCTGCTTCGATTACTGCATCTTTTTTATTTAATCCTTTTTCCCGTAGTTGGTTGGCGAATTCTACGATCAAAATACCATGTTTGCTAATTAAACCCACCAGCGTAACTAAACCCACATTGGCGTAAATACTTAGCGAACCACCAATCAATAATAGCGTCAGCAATGCTCCACAAATAGAAAGTGGTACAGTAAACATTATTATAAACGGAGCGCGGAAGCTCTCGAATTGCGCAGCTAAAACTAAGAAAATGAAAATTACCGCAAAAATGAAGGTGGTTAACATCTTACCTTCGGCTTTCACAAATTGCCGTGATTGTCCCATATAATCCAATTTCATATTGGCTGGCATAACTTTTTTGGCGACCTTGTCAATATAGTGCAACGCTTCGCCGATGCTATAACCTGGCGCTAAACTTGCCTCCAATTTTGCAAAACGCATTTGTTGAAAGTGGGTTAAAGTTCGTGGCCGAATGCTTTCTTTTAAAGTAATTAAATTAGACAATGGTACTAATTCACCACTGGAAGTGCGCAACTGTAGATTATTTACTGCGGCAAAGTTATCTTTGTAAGCAAAATCTAATTGCGGAATTACGTCATAATTGCGTCCTTCCATGGTAAAATGCGCTAACTCCGGCTCACCAAAAGCCAGATTAATCGCATCGGTGATATCTTGCATGGAAATGCCCAAAGTTCCTGCTTTATTGCGATCGATTTCAATATCAAGCTGCGGCTGATCAATTTTTAAATTAACATCAACATTGGTAATCCGTGTATTGTCTCGTAAGGCGCTTTTGATTTTTTGCATTACTGCCGATAATTCTTCGAAATTCCCCATGCTTTGCACTGCAACTTGAATTGGTATAATCGAAGTGCTGCCGGGTAAAGAGTGGGGATTATAAGAAAAGGTCTGAATACCCGGAATTTTGGCATAGTCATTTTGCAGTAACGGAATCAGCTGATCAAGAGTACGCTTGCGTTCATTCCATGGCTTCAAAGTTAAAAATGCCACACCCACATTAGCTCCGCGCCATCCGCCAATCGCCATGCCGTAATGTTCAATTTCAGGATAGCTGGTAAAAATACGATTTACTTTATCCGCATATTTCTGAGTAAAGGCAAAATTAGCTGCGGCGGGAGCGTTAATCATCGTCCACATCCAGCCGACATCTTCTTGTGGAGCTAGCTCTGACGGCAAAATACGATATAACATGCCTCCGCTAATCAACGATACAATTAAGATCCCAAAGACAATCGAGCGGCGTTGAAATACGCGTTGTAATAACTTCACGTAACGTTCGGTTATGGTAAGGGATAAATGATGTACTATACCGGCAAACTTAGTCTGCAAAGTGGCCACGGTCATAATACGCGAACACATCATCGGCGATAACGTAAGCGCAATAAAGCCAGAAATAATCACCGTTGCTGCCAAGGTAAAAGCAAATTCTTTAAACAAGACTTTAGTCAGACCTGAAGTAAAACCAATCGGCAAATATACAGCCGCTAATGTTAGAGTAATCGAGATAATCGCAAATTGAATTTCGCGTGCACCCAATAGTGCCGCTTCAATTGGACTTTTGCCTGCGACCATATGGCGATAGATGTTTTCTACTACTACAATTGCGTCGTCGACCACCATCCCAACAGCTAATACCAAGGCCAACAGAGTCAAAGTATTTAGGCTATAGCCTAATGCCAACATCACAGAAAAAACTCCAACAATCGACAAAGGAATCGTAACCGTTGGAATTAAGAGTACTCGCCATGAACCCAAAAAAACGAACACGATTATAATTACAAAGACAATGGCCATGACAAAAGTTTTTTCGATTTCGCCAATTGAAGCATGAATATAGGTGGCGCGATCTAACAATACATAACCGTGCATATTTGCTGGAAAATATTTCTGTAGACTTTGTAATGCTTGATTAACTAAGCGCGATATATCTAAAGGGTTAGCATCCGATTTAGGCAAAATATCAATTAGCAGTCCCGCTTTATTATCAATGGTGATTGAGAAATCACTAGATTTGGAGCCTAATTCTGCGCGTCCAATGTTATCAAAACGCGTTAACTGACCTTGAGCGTTGCGAATTACTAAGGCGTCAAACTGTTCTGGAGAATTTAAACTCGTAATTGCGTTAATTCCAAATTGCTGCCATAAATTTTTAACATTACCAGTTGCTGCTTGTAATTGACCGGAAGTTAGCGCCTGAGTAATGTCTCGCGCGGTGATGTTATATGCTGCCATTGCATAAGGGTCTAGCCATAAACGCATGGCATATTTTCTCTCACCATCAATACGCGCAGAACCCACGCCATTGATAATTTGCAATTGTGGCTGTACAACCCGTGCTAAATAATCACTTAATTCTTCGGCTGACATCTTGCTGCTTTGAAAAGCTAAATACATCGAAGCTTGGCTAGTGAAATCTTCTTTGGAAATTATCGGATCTTTAATGTCTTTGGGGAATTGCCAACGGGCGGCGGATACGTGGCTGGCGATATCAGCCAGCGCAACATTAATGTCATAACCCAAATTAAAATATGCGGTAATCTGACTCGAACCAATGCCGCTTTCTGAATAAATGTAGTCCAAACCGTCAACGCTGCCGATGGCATTTTCAATAGGTGTGGTTACATAGCTCTCGATAACTTCGGGAGTTGCTCCTGGGTAACTGACGTAAATATCCACACTCGGCGTGTCAACGCGCGGATATTCGCGTAATGACAGAGAAAAATATGAAACCACTCCTAACAATAAAACGAATAGACTGGTAACAATCGCCAAAACCGGACGACGAATGAAAATGTCGGTAAAATTAAGCATATTAGAATCTAACCATTGCTCCATCTTCAATATTTAACTGCCCAGCCGCAACCACTACATCATTAGCTTGTAAACCCTGTAACACCGTTACATTGGCGCGATCGCGATCGCCTAATTTCACCAGCGTTTTAACTGCTTTATGATTAATGACGCGGTAAACGTAGGTCTGTCCAATGTCGTATAACACTGCAGTTTGGGGAATAATAACTATCGGCTCTTTTTTTGTAATGTCGATATTAACTTCAACAAATCCTCCGGGCAAAAGTTTACTGTTGACGTTGGGGATGGTCGCGCGGGTGTTAATGCTGCGATTGCTCATATTGACTTCGGCATCAATAGCATAAATTTTTCCACTGAAAGCATGTTCAGCATAAGAGCGCGAAGTTACCGATACGTCTTGGCCTACGGCAATGTTGCTCAAATAAATTTCTGGAATTTCAAATTCAACTTCGATGGGATCAATCATCTGCAAACTTGCGATATTCTGCCCGGTTTTTACATAATCTCCTAAATTAACTGCGCTTAAGCCTAAGCGCCCAGAGAATGGAGCGCTAATTAAAGTCTGCTTCAATTGTGCTTGATATTCAGCTACTTTTCCAGTGTCTACGTTAAGTTGCGCTGCTGCTTTGTCAAAATCCGCAGTAGAAACGGCATGCGTTTTGTGTAATTCTGTCATCCGCGTATAATCTTGTTTGGCTAATTGCAATTCTGCCTGACTTTGCTGTAAGCGTGCAGCGATGACATCTTTATATAACTGCACTAGAGGTGCGCCGGCTTGTACGATATCACCAGATTTGAAATAAATATTGGTAATTCTGCCATCCAGCTCAGAGCGTACAACAATTCCTTGATGGGCGCGTAAGGTTCCTGGAACGGTTATTTGCTTATGAAAGGGTTTAACTTGAACTTGCGCGACTTCAACCAGCGTTCCCTGATTGGAATTATCGGTTTTATTGGTGGCAAAAACTAATTGAGAGGCCAATAAACCCAGAATGATAAAAACTTTTCTAAAATCATATTTCCCCACCGCTTTTAAAAAACCATTTGTTTATGCTATTATAATCAATATTCGTCGAAATGCATTATAAAAAATACTTTTCAACAATTGACAATCTGGTTTTTATCAATAAACTAAGCAGAACATTATTTTTTTGCTTATAGCGCTCTACAAGGTAGTCATTAAAAGCGATGGATGAAATACTAAGAATAACAATATCATTAGGAGAATATCATGGTTTTTGGTGCAGTCTTGCGAGCAGTTGCCAAGGCATGTGGAATTGGTCTTGGTCGTACTTTTGTTCCAGAAGAAATTGGTGTACCTCAGGCCATCCCCGCTGAGGCAATTGTCGGAGCCGCAGAGGTACCGCCAGTCGTATCAGAAGGCGATGAAGAACAGCAATTACTTTTACCTCCTCAAGCTCAAGTTTCATCTCATTTATTATTAAAAATCATTGGCCATGTTTTTGGGATTCTTTCCATGGCATCCGCTGGGATCACCATGCCAGTTCTTGCTACAAAGGCAGTTGGTATTATTTTTCGGTCTATGAAAGACCCTACTTTTAACGATGTGAAGGAGGCGGTGTGGAGCGGAGATTGGGGCTTGGGAACTGAGGCTGTAATAGCTATTGCACTCGCATTTCTCGCTATGGGGCCGTTTAATTGGCGTAATACCTATAAATTTTGGCTGTCTTTAGCTCCAAATCCAAATGATAAGCGCGGCACGTTTGCCAAAACTTGCGATCGCGTTGATTTGTTGCTGATGTTTTTGGCCTCAATGCTATGCGGCGCACCAATTAGTACGATGTTAAGAATGTCCTCCGAAGAAATGTTGGGAATTAAAGATAAACGCGCTCTTTTGGCTTTATCTTTAGTTGGCGCTTTTTTCCCTGGGTCGGCAATTGCCGGTTGTTTGCGCGGTTTGCTTACCAGTGAAATCAACGTCACGATCCATAATGTGAGACGTGGTTTCTTCCCAGTTACTAGGCGCGCTGAGGCTGGTTTGGGCGATATGGAGGTGCGTCGTGAAGCAATGGATATGTTATTTGATGGGCTTAATTCATCTCAATTGTTATCGCATTTTTGTCTTGATGGTATAGACAAGATAGAAGATAACGCTCAGTTTATGGTAGCTTTGTTGCAGAATCCAGCTCCTCGCGTAAAGGTTGTGGGCGAGCTATTGATGAATGCTTTTGAGTTATATGTCTGTTATTACGGTACGAGATTTTTCAAGGATTTGGGAATAGATAATATTAAATACATTATGGAAACGGCAGGTGTTGCATCGGGCAATTCCGTAGTGAATGATTTTGCC
>Ga0233425_10010964_pt1 | contig 10788 bp, 6 predicted proteins | sample Watercolumn_Towu_2_FD_181712 | JGI IMG/M metagenome (GOLD analysis project Ga0233425, IMG submission 181712) | Freshwater microbial communities from Lake Towuti, South Sulawesi, Indonesia - Watercolumn_Towuti2014_140_MG | ecosystem: Environmental > Aquatic > Freshwater > Lake | place: Indonesia...
GCCGCCTCGGCATCCGCGGGCACCAGGTGACAGCTGCCGCAATCCATGGCCTTGGCTATCGGGCCTTCGTTCACGTGCGCCTGGTGCGCGCCGACCGCGACATCGGACGTGTCCGAGCCGCCGGCAATTGAAAGCGGCGGGGCAGCGTTCTGCTCGCTGCCGTGGCAGGAGTTGCACGCGCCCAGATCGTACTGCACCGTGCCGTCCACGTGCCGGCCGTCCGCGACCAGGATCTTGCCTGCCGCGTCCACCGTTTCCGGATGGCAGAGGCTGCACTGCGTGCCCTGCGGATGCGGGCTCGGTGGCGGATTGCCGTGGCAGGTTCCGCATGCTGCCTGGCTCCCGTCCACCTGGGTCCAGAGCGGGGCCTTGTTGGTCCCGCCCGACAGCGTCGCTCCGTGGCAGTACGTCGCAGAGCACGTTGCCGTGCCCTGGTCCCATTTCGGTTCCGCCCCGTTCGCGTTCGAGAGCTTGCCCCAGGTGATCTCGGCCGGCGGACCATCCATGTGTCCGGCCGCCTCGGCATCCGCGGGCACCAGGTGACAGCTGCCGCAATCCATGGCCTTGGCTATCGGGCCTTCGTTGACGTGCGCCTGGTGCGCGCCGACCGCGACATCGGACGTGTCCGAGCCGCCGGCAATTGAAAGCGGCGGGGCCGCGTTCTGCTCGCTGCCGTGGCAGGAGTTGCACGCGCCCAGCTCGTACTGCACCTTGCCGTCCACGTGCCGGCCGTCCGCGACCAGGATCTTGCCTGCCGCGTCCACCGTTTCCGGATGGCAGAGGCTGCACTGCGTGCCCTGCGGATGCGGGCTCGGTGGCGGATTGCCGTGGCAGGTTCCGCATGCTGCCTGGCTCCCGTCCACCTGCGTCCAGAGCGGGGTCTTGTTGGTCCCGCCCGACAGTGTCGCTCCGTGGCAGTACGTCGCAGAGCACGTGCCTGTGTCGCGATCCCAGAGCGGCTCCGCTCCGCCGACCGCTGCGAGGTCTCCCCACACGACCTCAGCGGGCAGCGGGTCTATGTGCCCCTCCTGCGTCACGTCGACCGGCACAACGTGGCAATCGGCGCAGGCGAGCGGGGCACGAAGCAAGCCGCCGGCCAGGTGAGCCTGATGAGCTCCGACTCCCAACGCCGTGGTCTCCATTTCGCCGTCAATTGAGACGGGTGGTGCAGGGTTGGCTTCCCCTCCGTGGCAGCTCGAACACGAGATCTTCTCCGGCATCCCATCGGAGAGAGGACTCGGCGAGCACGCGGCCAGAAGCGCACCAAGTGAGCACGGGGCCAGGAGCGCAGCGAGAAGGATGACGCTGCAACGCGGAACCGCCGGCAGCATCGCGCTCCGGCCAACCGAGCACCGCTTCGACGTTCTCTTCACCGGCATTCCCGTCCCCCTCTCCATCTTCCTTGGGCGGATGTCCGCCCGGTCGCTATCTTCGTCGGGCGGATGTCCGCCCGGTCGCTATCTTCGTCGGGCGGATGTCCGCCCGGTCGCTATCTTCGTCGGGCGGATGTCCGCCCGTTGGTCCGGCCGGCGCCGGCAACTCTGCTACGGCCCGGGAAGCGGACCGCCGTCCACGCCCACGTAGGTCGCAACCGGCGACCAGTTGATCCAATCGATGCGCCCGACGAACAGGTTGTTGTTCGTGTTGTTCACGTTTGCACCGATTGCGAAATCCCCCTTGCCCGCGACCATGACGTCCCCCGGAAACAGCTTGCGATCCGCCGGAATCAGCTTCTGGCTCCAGTCCGTGCAGTTGATCATCCCTGTCCAGCTCTGCCCGACCTCGTTCCCGGCTGGTCCCTGGTCGTCGATGAAGACGTCGGCAGGAATCCCTCCCTGTTTCGAAGAGCTCCAGACGACCCGGGCCTTGTACCAATGCCCCGCGACTACCGGACACAGCGAATAGTCCGTGAGAACCGGCTTCCACGCGTTCCCGCCGTGCTTGTCGACGGGAGCAACCCAGAACGCGAGGCAAGCCACGCCGGCCGGCGGCGAGAATACGGGGCCCCATGGATCCGACGTGTTTCGCCACACGCTCACCTGGTATCCGGAGTTGTCGTCCGCGGCAAAGAGGCGCTGTATGGTCGAAACGCCCCCGGAATCCACGAGGTCGGGCCGGAACCGCAGCTCCAGGGTCATGGACTCCGTGGCATGCAGGCACCCCGGGTTGTAGGGGAACAGGACGTAGTTGTCGACTCCGTCGCCATGGAACTGCCCGTCGCCGGGAAGGGCTCCCGCCGGGTCGCTGACCTTGCCGGGCAGCACCCCCTGGTTGTCGAAGATGAGCGTGCTGCCGGCAGGCTCATTCAAGGCGAACCCGGTGGGTCCGTTCGGGCACACTCCCGAGGCGAGGAGGACTGCGGCGTCGGTCGATGCGGCCACTCCGTACTCGTCGAACACCTTCCCCGCGGACGGGGCAACGAGGTCGACCCAGAGGTCCTCGGATGCATCAAGCGGAGCGCTGAGAGTCACCGTGGCGGTCGCTGCCCCCGGCACGTGCGCAGCGGCCACGACCTTTCGGCCGCCATCGAGGTCCGTAAAGGAGAACGCGGCAGCAGTCAGCGCCCCGGTCCCGTTGTTTGCGGCGAACACTCCTTCGGAGAAGACGATCTCCACCTTGTCCGATCCGACCATGCCGTAGGCTGCGTCCAGCCTCGGGCCCGCGACCTTGTCCACGGCCTCGAACCAGGCAGCATCCCGGGTAACGTTCCAGACCTTTGCCTCGTCCACCTTCCCGACGATCCCCTTGCGGGAGCCGGAGCCCCACATCAGTCCCCCGATGGAGAACGCGGAGGCGCACCAATGCTTATCGTAGCAGATGGCTTCGTTGTCCGGGCTATGCATGCTGTAGGGGAACATCGTCGTTTCGCCGGGGCCTGGCTGGGCGTAGCAGCTCGACACGTCGGGGTCGCTCCAGGTGACGTCTTCGCCGTTCACGTAGATGCGGATCCGCCCTTGGGAGGGGTCTGCCGGGTTCCGGTCTGGGAGCGTATGATCGAACGTTGCCGCGACGTGGGTCCAACGGTCGAGCGGCACGGAGACGCTGCTATAGGCCCCGCGCAGTCCGTTGCAGTCCACGGCGTCCCACCCGTTGTCGCCCCAGGTCGGGCCCCCGCCCGTCATGTTGGTGAGCAGTGCGGCCCGCAGCGTTCCGCCGACCTTCGACAGGAGGAACGCGTAGCCCCCGTCGAGGTAGGTATGCTTTGCGAAGATGATGCTCTCGTCCGCGACGTCGCTGGCGGGGTTGACCCAGGCCTCCAGGGTCATGTTGTACTTCATCTCGGTGTACTTCCAGGTGCCGTGGTATCCCTCGTCGGTGGACCAGAACCCGTTGCGCGTCCCCACTTCGACCGGGTTGTCGCCGTTGAACTCCGCAGCCTTGCCCGCTTTTCCGGCTACCATCGTCCCTGCGCCGTCGAACCAGCGTCCGTGGAGCCGCCAGGTGCCTGAATCGTTGAGGTTGTTCTCGAACGCGTAGTGGAACACGAGGTCGGGGTCAAAGATCCGCGTTCCTGAGGCCCCGGACGCCTTGTCGATCCCGTGCACAGAGTTGGATCCCGGAATCCGCTTGTTCTGGTGGCACGATGCGTTGCCGCAGCTCATGCCTGCGTGCCAGTCGCTGTAGTAGTAGTGGCATGCGTTGCAGCTTGAATTCCAGATGACTGTGCCTGAGCCTTCCCACGCGTTCAGCGCCGGGCGCAGCATGGAGCTGACCCCCGAGCCGTGCGCTTCGTGGCAGTCGGTGCAGCTCAGCACGAAGTTGGCGCCCGCGATCCGCTCCACCTGGTTGTAGGGAGGGCGGGACCAGATCTGCTCTCCCTTGCCTCGGGTCATGACTGGCCAGCACACGTCCTCGCTGTCGATGCAGGTGTCGCCGTCCCATCCGTCCGCCTTGCCGGCCGAGAACCAGTCCGGAACGCTGCCGCCGCCGTTGGGGATGTTGGCCGAGCCGAGGCCGTGATGATCTCCTGTCCAGGTGATCCCGCCGTTCTTCTCCTTCATCGGTCCGTGGCAGTCCAGGCAGAAGGTGACGTAGTCGGGGGCTGCTCCTCCGTCAAGGGTGTCGCCGTGGGGCGTGCGGTAGGTGCCGCTCCCGGCGAAGTCCTGCATCTTCTCTCCCGCGCCATCGCCCCAGAGCATGGTGCCGACCGCCCGTGGGTTCTTGACCGGGTTCGAGAAGTCGGGGCGGGTCACGGGGCTTACTCCCGCCCCTGCCTCCTGGTGCTTGCCGGACACCACGTGCGGGTTGTGGCAAGTGGTGCATTGCAGCGAGAAGACTCCCCCTCCGACGGTAAACGAGGCTCCCAGGTCATGGCGGACCCCAAGGCCGAAAGCCTGCTTGATGTCGTCTGCGAGCCCGCCCCCGGAGATGGCATCATTCTGTACCTTCCCCTGGGTGTGGCAGTTGAAGCAGAGCTGCGGTATGGACGTACCCTGCGGAGCGGCCAGCAGCTTGTCCGCGTCCGACCCGTGGGCGTTGCCGTGGCAGCCGTTGGTCTGGCCGTCTCCATAGCAGGAAAGCCCGGCGGGCGAACCGGGCACAGCCATTGTGGCATGGGCTGAGCCGGTCCATGGAGCGCCGTCCTTTCCCGCGACCACCGCGGGTATCACTCCGGTGCTGAAGGGCATCAGGCCTCCGCCGTCCGCGGCCCCGTCCGCGTCATGACAGTGAAGGCAGAAGCTCTCGATCGATCCGGTGTCCGCCGGTGAGAACGAGTAGACGACCGCGTTGCCGGCATCGGGGTCGCGGACCTTGACGGTCCCATTGGTGTGCCCACCCATGAAGTGGCAGACAGCGCAATCGTCGTCGGTCACCTGCTTTCCCACATGGGTCGAGTGGCGCTCGAAGTCCCCACCTGCCCCCACGATCTGGCGGCGCTGCCCCTGGGGCACCGCGTGGCATCCGGTGCACCCGCCGGAAGCGAGGAACCCGCTCTTGTGCGTGTGGCAGACCGTGCATTCCTTCCCCAGCTCGTGGTGGTGATCCGCCAACGCGTTGTTGGAGTGATGCCCGGTCTTCTGGTGGCATGCCTGGCACGCTCCGACCCACGGAGAAGCGTCATCCCCGAATGCGAAGTGGGCCGGCCGTTTCTGGAAGACCAGGCTGGTCGCTCCGGGCACGTACTTGGCCGGATCGGACCGCACGAGGCTCAAGTTCGGCGCTGATCCGCCCCCTGGGTGCGGGTCCGCGGTGAGGTGCGGTCCATGGGCATCGTGACAGGCGCCGCAGTCGACCACGACGTTCTCGCCGACCACGTGGTTCTCGACCGCGAACATGGTGGGAGCCATGCCGGTCGGGTTGTGACACGACTTGCAGACTGAAGCCAGCTCCTCCCCTTTGGGAAGGAGCGTTCCGTGCACCGAATGGCAGGAGTTGCAGGTGACGCCAAGCTCTGAATCGTGGGGCAGGGAGATGGCCCGGAGGGCGACCGGGGTCGCTGCCAGCACGGCCACCGTTGTTGCGAAGACGGCCCATCCGAGTCGCATTCTTGCCTCTTCCGTCGCCATCACCCCCTCCTGCTACGGACGTTCACCAGGCCCGGCCAGGGCCTGTACTCGGTGGTTTCCCGCCGAAGCCACGAATGCGTTCCCACCGACCATCAGGAGATCGAGCGGGTTGTTCAGCTCCGCGGGACCGCGGCCGAACTTGCCGTACGCATCCACGAACTCCCCGCTGGCAGGATCGATGACCTGCACCGTATGTTGGTACGAATCCAGTACGTGCAGCTGCCCCTTTGAGTCGAAAGCAAGGGCCTGGAGCCGTGTGAAGCGCCCCTTCCACTGGTCGGAGAAGGCCTCGGCCGGTCCGCCCAGGGTCCGCTTCCACGCGCCGGAGACGTCGCAGACGACCACCCGGCAGTTGACCTGGTCCGCGACGTAGAGCTCCGTCCGCCCGTCCGGCCCTGGAAGCACGGCCAGAGCCGATGGGAAACGCATCGGACCGCCGGGCCAGGCCGCACCGTTGAATACGGATACACCCTGTCCCTCGACGTCGAGCACCACGATCCGGTCCTCGCTGGAATCGGCCACCACGAGACGTCCGCCCGGCTCGAAGAGAAGCACGTTCGGCATCTTCACCAGCCCGGGCGCCAGCACCGCGTGCAGGGTACCGTCCGGCAGGAAGACCTCGATGTCGTCGCGGCCGTCGTTGCCCACGAAGAGCATCCCCGCCCTCCCCACAGCGAGACCCAGCGGCTTGTCCAGCCCCTTGAGCTCACCGGCGGCGGTCAGCTTGGAATCCAGCCGGAACACCGACCCGACCAAGGGGTCGCTGACGTAGAGGTTTGACCCGCCGGGGTCGAAGGCCAACCTGGCTGGAAGCCGGAGCGAGTGCTCGATCCTCCAGGCGGACTCATGGCCCCCCGCTGCCGACGCTGCTTCCGGAGCGTCCGACCCGGTTCCCGGGGCCTGTACGGAGCCAGGTCCCGAAAGCCCGCCCGGGATCGGCCGGCCGGAGACGTCGTGGACCGGCGTCGTCACCCCGTTGTCGGCAATGCCGCGGGCTCGTCCCTCCTCCCCCTTCTCCTCTGTCACCGCGCATGCCGCGACAAGAGCGGCCAGCGCCAGCGCGAGCAGGGCCCGCCGGGGCACTGCGCCTGAGCTGTTGCCGGTCATGGGCATCTGGCCCTCCAAGATCTGCTTGCCATCGTCTGTCACTCCACTGCACCGGTTGAGAAGCACGGTTTCCAAGGCAGGTGCGCCTCGTTGCCCGGCTACTTTCGCGAGTGGCAGGCAGCACAATACGAGAGGCTGTGGCATGTCGAACAATGGCTGTTGTCGCGGGTGCGGGCCGAGAGCCCGTGCAACTTGCTCCAGCCGCCCGTGTGGTTTACGGGCCTGGTCTGCTTGTGGCACCGCACACAGGCCGGCGTCTCATGGCATGTCTTGCAGGACGACCTGTCCCAGCCAGCCTCGATGCCGTGGGTGCGAACCCGCCAGAGCCCGGAGTGACTGGCCGGCCTGGCCACCTGGTGGCACGCCTTGCACGAGGATCGCTTGTGGCACTGGCCGCAAGCTTCGCCATGCTGCTCGATGTCGCGCCAGCCAGCCTCCCGGCCGTGCTTGGAAGGCCAGCCGGCAACCGCGTGGTCCGCGGGCTTGGCGTGTCGCATGTCAACGCCGTGGCAAGCGACGCACTTCCCGGCCGGGACCTCGACTCCGTTCTCTTCGTGGCACCCCCGGCAGCGCTTCCAATCCATCCGGCCGGTCTCAGCGGCGCCGGGAGGCGCGTCCGATCCCGAAGCGATTTGCCCGTGGCACTCCTTGCAGTCGAGCGCCTTGGCGTGAGTGCGATGCGGGAACGCGACTGCCTTGGCCGGCTTCCCGCCGATTGCCGCGGACGCGTGTGCTTCCCGGCCATCGTCGTGGCACTTCGCGCATGCGTCGGGGCTGATCGTCGGAACGCCACCCGGAGAGGTTGAGTCCGCGTGGCAGTCGCCGCACTCGGCACCGGATTCCAGGTGGATCCTGTGTGGGAATCCTGCGGGGCCGTCCCCGGCAGCGACGGCCAGCGGCGCACTCAGGGCAAGCGCGCCCGCCGCGAGCTTTCGGAAGATACCAAGCAATGTTCTCATGTTCCTCCTCAATATGTTGCGGTGATCGAGAAGGCCACTGTGTGGACGTCCCAGTCGAAGCGCTCGAGCTCGTAGCGGGCTTTGGCTGACAGCCACGAAAGAGCGGTGTATTGGAGCTGGCCGTAGTAGGTCCTGACGTCGGCCATCTCCTCCACGTCCTCATAGTATCGGTACTTGTACCTTGAGTAGAACGTACCCGCCTCGAACCCGCTGCCCTGTCTTTCCCATCCGGCGCTGCCTCCTGCGGCAAGCGTTCCTTCGTCCTGGAAGCCCAGGGGAGAGATCCCGGAGAAGTGCGACTCGACGGCTGCTTGCAGGAAGATGGCGGTGCCGCCGACCTCCTTCGCACCCGCGATCAGATACGCCTTGCCGAAGTCACGGTTGAACGGCAGCTCATCGCCCTCGACCAGGGTACGCCCTTGCCAGCCCGCCAGCAGAGACAGGGATGCGAATGGGGCTTCAAAGCCCTTCCACGCGTCAGCGGACCACCTGACGTTGGGCAGGCTCGGCCCGAGAATCGAGAAGAACGGATCCAGCCCCTCGGTTACCTCGCCGAGCTCCACTGCTTGAACATCGACGCGGAGGTCCAGCCCGGCTTGCAGGGCAGCAAGCTCGATGCGGCCGCCGCCGCCGAAGTGGGAGATGGAAGTATCCAGACCCCGTCCGTACGCGGCCAGGAACAGCGAGTCTGCGGGTCTCCACTTGAGGTCCACCCCGTAGCTGTTGTCAACCAGCCGGGACTCGCAAGCATATTCGTTGTCCTCCGAGGCAAACCGGTAGTCGGCCGTGATCCGGATGCTGTCGATCGGCCTCACCTGGGCTCCGGCTGACGCAATCCAGTCCTCGAACACGGAGTCGCTCGACTCGAAGAAGTGCACGGTGCGACCGCCGAATGCGAAGAGCTGGAACCCGCGCGCCAAGTTAAACGCGGTGTGCAGTCCGTCGAAAGTCGTGGGAATACCAACCTCGGCAGTCTGCCTTCCTGCGCGAATCGTTCGGACCAGAGCATTGGGAGAGCTCCACGTCGTGTCGCGCTGGGCCCACAGCGAGTATACGTCCAGCTCCACAGTGTCCCCGTCGTGCACGGAAGCTGTCACCGGGGAGTTCCCGCCGGAACCGTGACCGTCAAGGTCCCACCACACAGCAGCGGAGAAGTCGCCGGAGAAGAGCCCTTCGGAGTCCTCGACCGACGCAGCGACCACGGTCCTGGAGTCGTGGTCCGACGACTCGGGAGTCGCAATACCGCCAAGGTCGTCTGAAGCCTCGGCCTCTGACGAGCCCGAGGCGAACCGGCCGACGTACTCCTCGCGGACCTGCATCCAGAAGGGGTCGTCGCCATCTTCATCAGCCTGCTGCGCCGACGCATGCGGCACATGCACCGCCATGAAGAACGCCACGACCAGGACAGCGGCGCCAGGCACAACGGGGGACCGGCACCCGAGGCCAAAGCGGATCTTTCGCGATGACGGAAGTTCCATCAGCATTGCACCCACCATTTGAAAGGCGTTCCTCATTGGACCCGACCTGTTTCGTAAAACTTGACAGGTTCCACCGACGAACTAGGATACGATCTCAAGGTAACGGCAGTGGACCTTTGAATGCGGGAGGCATGGCGATGAATGGATTCAAGGCTGGCACAATCGTAGCAGCGGTGGCCGTGGTGGCATCCGTAGTTGCAGCGTGGGGGCAGCTCCAGGCGACCCCAAGCCTCCAGACAAGCTTCGTGGGAACGTATCCCGCGGTTGCGGACACCAAGCTGGACAACTGCGCGACTTGCCACATGCCGGTGAGCACGGACTCGCTCAACAGCTACGGGCTCGCGGTCCGCGACGCCAAGCTCAGGTTCAAGGACATTGAATCCCGGGATTCCGACGGGGACGGGAAGACCAACCTCGAGGAGATACTCGCCCTGTCCTATCCCGGGTCGTTCTCCAAGCTCCTCGAATACTACGTGTTCACCAACACCAAGGGCCAGGTGCACTTCAACCACGAAATGCACATCTCGTCCAACTTCAACGGCTACCCCGGCGTCTGCAAGGAGTGCCATGGGGCTGACAAGTTCCCCCGCCGATTCGACGACCGGATTGACGTGCGCGAGCTTTCTCACCAGATCTGCCTCCGCTGTCATCAGCGCTCGGGCAAGGCCAGCGCGCCCACCCGCTGCGCAAGCTGTCATGAGGCCGCGGCGGACGCTGCCCCGGAAAAGCCAAAGACCGAGTGAGCTAGAAGGACCAGTTCCCCGGCCCGCATATGAACTTCTGGTGACCGTGGCAGTCGAAGCACGGCCTCGTGGACCAGTTCGGTCCCGGACCGTGGCCGCCGGCACCGCACGGATAGCCGGGACCCGTCTGAGTGACCGTGTGGCAGGCGCCACACAGAGCAGTCCACGCCCCGTTCGAGTTGTCGTTCACTTTGACCGAGGCTCCCAGCGTCACACCATTGACGCTGCTTGCCAGGGAGTACGGGTTGGCCGGATCGGCCGTCGTTCCATGGGGCACATGGCAGTCCTGGCATTTCAACGTCCACGGCGCCCCCGCCCCGTCGTTGAACGGCGCGTTGAGGTACCCCTTGTCCGGTTCAAGCCCGGTGGCAGGGTTGGCCCCGTGCACGTCCCCGGCCACCCAGTCGATGAGCGCAAGGTTGCGCCCCAGCACCTGGCTGTAGATCTCGTTGAGAGGCGTGTGGCACGAATGGCACGACTCGACCTCCTCGACGTCGGGAGCGGTCTGCTCGTCCGGAGTCGCTACCGTCTCCTCCGGTTTCACCCCTGTGTCTCCGGCCAGGTCGGTCGGCGCGGGGACATCTTCGGTCGGCTCGGCCAGATCGATCGTACCGCCGGTGTCCTCCGGGGAAGCCTGGTCCTTCGTGTGGACGGAGCCATCGACTTCGCTGCCCCGCTTGTCGTCGGCCGCATCCGCGGGCACGACGCTCCCATCCTCTGCCGAGCGGTCGAGCTGATCGCTTCGGCACGGCTCATCGCTCCCGCTGCATGCAGCGCCTCCTGCGCAAGCCGCGGCCAGAGCGGAGATGGCAAGAGCCAACGCCAGCTTCCTCGTGAACTCGATGCCGTCCAAGGAGCGTCCTTTTCGCATCACATGCCCTCCTCGTCATCCAAGCCGGCCTGCTGGAACCGGCAGTCGTTTTGCTCTTGAGGATAAAAATACCCCGTTGTGCCGGTGTTAGTCAAGGTATATTATGGAACATGTTATTCTGGC
>Ga0233425_10010965_pt1 | contig 10788 bp, 15 predicted proteins | sample Watercolumn_Towu_2_FD_181712 | JGI IMG/M metagenome (GOLD analysis project Ga0233425, IMG submission 181712) | Freshwater microbial communities from Lake Towuti, South Sulawesi, Indonesia - Watercolumn_Towuti2014_140_MG | ecosystem: Environmental > Aquatic > Freshwater > Lake | place...
CAAGTCTTTATATTTTTCCTGTATCTCAGTTGGAACTTCTCTGGTACCAAAGGAATAGATTCTGTAAAGTTGATATCCAAAATACGCAAAAGTTCCAATTAACAACACCTGTAGCAGCATTATTTTAATAGTATTCGAAATCTTTTTCTTTATTTTTTTCCTTTCGTTCTCTTGAACTTCTTCTTGGTGTAGGAGGAATTGATGATATATTCATTTCTGTATCGTCAGAATCATTCTGATGTATCAATCTTCTAACCATAGGTCTATCTTTGATCTTCAAAAGATTCGCATTGTCTATCAACAGTAATTCATCTCTATAGAAACGTTTGTGTTGATCATTATTATCTGTATCCACGAGATAATATTTGTCTTCACCCAATGTTTTGCTGACAAAGAATATTTCTCGAGTCCATTGTTCTTTGTATTTCTTTCTGAACTTGTCCCTTCGATAGGATGGAATAGATGTCAGTTTTACTCTAACACAATCTCCTTTCTGCAAAGGAGACAAACGAATAGTTTCTAATTCTTCTCCTCTCCTTAACATTCCTTCATTGAATATCTTCTCTCTCACTATTGATAATTCTGTTTCATCAAGTTTGTCTGTATTGACATCAATTGGTTTTTGTTGTGTAACAGTGTGAATTGCGTTATTATAATGTTCGATGATCTGCGCATAAACATCAATGTATCTTCTCGTATTTTCCTTCGTCATATACAGATGGATTAACATTTTCAAAGTTCTGTTGAATCTCTCAATGATGCTGTTAGAGGTCGGCTTGTAACTAGCTGAAAAGATTTGCTTGGCATCTTCAGGAAGAATCTCGGATAAATCCTTGAACTCAGATCCGTTATCACTTTGGATGACGAATTTCTTCTTTGGAAACTCTGATATAATATCGTTCAGAGCTGCCTGTACAGTAGTTTTCTCTTTGTTTGGCAACAACCGGCTCCAAACATATTTGCTGAACACGTCAATCACATTCAATGCGAATTTCTTCCTATCATTCATAGAAGAGTATTCGTGTAGATCTATCAGATCCATCTGATAGAAACTATGGGGATATGAAACCGCTACTGGTTGATGAACATTCCTCTTCCTTTGAAACTGGTGAAGTTGATATTCTTCGGAGTTTTTCAAAAATCTGGAAACATCTCTCCACGTGATATTCGAATCCGGATACTTTTCCCTTACTAAACCATACAATCTATCTCTTCCTAAACCAAATCCATCCTTATCTGGCCCTGATGTTAAACTTCGCAGGGTAGTTTGATCACTCATTTTTTTAGTAATAATAAAACTAATGATAGAGATATTTCCAGATAGCATTCATATTGTAGTGGCAAAAAGAGGTTACGGTAAATCGATAATGGTTAACTATTTGTTATATCATCTGATAAGAAACAAGTTAATTGATGTTCTTTTCGTATTCACAAATACTCCGGAGGACTACAACTTGGATTCAAAAGCTCATATGTTTGAAAATGGCTTTGACGAAGATATTGCAGCTAGAATCATCAAACATCAGCAAGAACAAAAGAAAAAATTGGGAAAAGCAAAGTTGAAACATATTCTTCTCGTCTTGGACGATATCGAAAACAGTTCTTCAGACGCTAGGCAATCGAAAGCTCTCAACACAATAGCATTAAGAGGAAGACATTTGAATATCGGATGCATCGTTTCAACTCAATATTACACACAGCTTCATCCAAAGGTGAGAAACAATTGTGATTATCTATTCATAGGCAGGAATGGCTCGGTGCAATTAGCAGATATGTTCAAGATACAAACGATATTTGACAACGAAACACAATTTAGACAATTCGTGAATAGAACAACGACAGACCATCGCTTCATATTGCTGAACAACAAGACAGATGATAGAAAGCCCAGAGTAATAAAAGCGAAAAGATTAAATGTTCAATTCAAGATGAAGAAATGAAAAAAATTATGAAATTACTTTTTTTTGTTTCAAGAAAAAGAAAAATGGCAGACAAGGCAAAGGAAGAAACAAAGGATCCTATTGCGTCAGCCGACCAAGATCTAGATGACAGTAAGGAAATCACTGAAGATAAGAGAATGGTAAATTATCTCAAACAGTTGAAACTGAAACGAGATCTCGGGCTCTTGACAGATGCTGAAGTAAAATTGCTTGTCCCGAGAGAGTCAATTGAAGAGCAATTGCTCGAGAATACAGTAAGAACCTTGAATGCACTTATTAAGAAGACTGAAGGATCGCCAAGAAATGACGATGTTATAAAAGCAAAGGGAAAACTCTCATCTTTGTATGCCGCCTTCGGCACGAAAAGCACAATGCAGCTTGCCCAAAGAATTACAGATTTCTTGCTGACGAAACACCTGAAGAGAGAATTGACAAGCACATTGGGAGGAATCAAGGACGACTTCCAATCGGCTTCGTCAGATGCAGGCAAGTTGCTACTTGCCGATATCTTTGGTTCATTGTAAATATGAATAATTTTATTGATAATTCTGAGCAAATATTTTTTTCCATAATTGAAAAATGACTGATGCAAGCCCGGCTGATGCATTGTTTTTAGATATTGAAGATCAATCAGAATCAGATCTAGAAGATATAGAAGCTATGAGTTTTCGTCTTTCAGAGTTAGATGAGAAAATAATGGAGGGAACCGCTACTGAAGAAGAAATAAGGCAATTTAATGAGATGGAAGATACTTTTTACACACGATTGAAAGATCAATATCCAGCTCCGAAAGGAACAACAAATTTCTTCACGTGGAATGACAATTACCATATTGAGAATCTCTCTGAAGCAGCTCGAGTTGATCCAATGTTGTACAACAGGCATGCAAGAGGTAGATATAACTATGTCTCGAAGAAAATTGCTGAACTAGAAGGAAAGTTGCTGGGAAAGATAAAACACAATACATATTCTGTAAGAGGAGTTGTTCCAATTAGAAAATATGATGACACTTTTTATCGCAAGGTAAAGGAATCAGCGAAGGGAGACATTGATGGAATGAATAAGAAACACGTTGACAATATGCTATTTACTATGGGAGCTGTAAAGGGTAATAGAAGAAGAGGAAGAATGGGAATTGTATTAAGAACAATAGCCGATGGTATATTGGAAGCTACTGCTAGTTCAGCGGCGGCTTCAACAGGGGGAGTAAGATCAGCTTCACCACCTGAAGAAGCTGTCCCAGCGCATACTGAAGGAGGAATGTCACTTGCTGATCAAGTTGCGGCAAGAGAAAGAAGAGAAAGGGAAGAAACACATCACGTTCATAGAGGAGAACCTGGAACTAGATCTGGACTGAGAACTATGGTTGCAGGATCGATGTCAATGGGAAAATTTATAACAGAAGGAGCAAAATATGTTAAAGATAAAGCTAAATCTTTCGTGACTTCCAGATGGCAACAAACAAGATTAAGTGATACCTATCCTGTTACGAAAGCAGGAATGACATCGCCACATACTCCTGCGAGGTCGGGAGAAGCCGACACTAGTTCTGCAGGAGAATCTACTCGTAAACGGGGAAGTAAAAGTGGAAGAAGAAAGAGAAAGTAAAAAAAAAATTTTTCTTTAGAAAAGAGAATGGATCCAGCAGAAATTCGAAAGAAGCAGAAAGAAAAGTTTGGTGATATATCGAGATTGATGTGGAAAATCTCAAAGGAGAAGGGCATCAGTAAGAAAGAAGCTTATGCTCTCGCATTCAAGGAAATAATTGGCGTCGATTTCAAAGCAAAAGATAAGAAAGTTGTTGAACGTGACTCAGAAGGGAAAGCTATTCGTAAACCAAGAAAGAAGATGACAGATGAGGAGAAGAAAGCGAAAAGGAAAGCGAATGATGAAAGAATCAGAAAAATGTCAGATGAAGAATATGCTAAACACTTCGAAGATAGAGAAGCAAAAATTGTGAAGAGGAAGAGCAGAAAGAAGAAACCTGAAAATGATGGAGAGGTGAAAGATGCCCTTGAAGAAGCAAAGAAGGAATAATATATCTTCATTATTAAATAACGTATATCGATGTTGAAATAAATTTTTTTTACGATAGGGTTCTCCTCGGCTATTTTTTTCTCAAAATCACCCAACAAATGCACGCGTCGAAATATCATCTCTAAAACACATTTTCACATCAGTCTATCCATAGTATCATATTGCTATATATTTTTATAGGGGGGGGAGATTATTAACAAAGGTTGGCTATAGAGGGTTACTAATGAATGGTCCAGTTATTAATAATGAGTTATTAGTAACTCAGAGTAAGAAGACTTTTTTGTAAATTCAGCGCCCGCGCCAGAAAACTTTATATTAGAAAATGATATTATGGATAGAGCAATGTGAAAATGTGTTATAAGAATGATTTTTCGATGTTATGCTCCTGCTGGGTAATTTTGACAAATTTTCAGCCAAAGGGAAAGCCTATCGTAAAAAAAAATTATAAGCTTTCTATTATCAAATGGTATGATTTCACAATTCAATCAATTCCAGCAATTCAGTGGTATTATTGAATTTTTTTGCTCTTCTCATTTCACTCGTGTCTGCAATAAACTTGTCAACAATTGCCTTCGTTACATCATCGCTATCATAATAGATCGGCAGTTGAGGAATGTAAAATTTTGCTTTTCTCTGCAATCTCAGCTCTCGAATCAAAGTTGGATTCGTCGTGATGTAAATTATTTTCTTCGCTTCGTCTCCAAAGACGCTTGTTGTATATCTGATAAACTTCTTCATCAAGATATCTCTGAAGATTTTGCTTGATGTCACAATTTCCTTTATCTTTGTCACTTGTTCTTCAGGCATATCTTTGATCCAACGTTCGTAATCAACATCGAGATTGAAAAGCATATATGGTTCCCTCTTACATATCTCTCCGATATAGTTTTCAATCGTTTCCCTGTAAACACTTGGAATACATATAAACATCTTCTTATCCTTTCTGAATAACTCTATCAATCGTGAAAGAATGGGTTTCGAATATTCAAACAGTTTCAATGCGAGGTTGAATATGTCTGTCATTTTTAAAGAATTTATGAAAATATTTTAGAAATATTTGGCGATATATTCTTCTACATTACTATCTCTTACCCATTTGTGTTGCATCATACAATTGCAACCCATCAATTCACAAATGTCGTGATGCAAACTCTCAAAATTGATTTGTATATCAGCATTATGCTTGATTCTGAGTAACAGATGACAATGTACACGATGTTGTACTTTGCCCGTCTCTATTCCATATTGTATTTTTATCTTCTTCAGATCTCCCACGCTTCCTGATTTATAAATAATGTATTTCTTGATGTTTCCTGAAACTTGTCTTATAGCTGCATCAAATTTCTTCTTGAAAGTGATTGCTTCGGGACCGTTTTCAATAAAAAATGCTTTATTTGGATTTATCGTCAAGAAGCAGCAAGTATTTCTATCTAGATGCTCAGTTGTTGATTTTTCTATTTGTCCCACAACTTCTGGAATTACTGAATCTACCATTTTATCCTCGGAGGAATTTTGTTTAATTTTGCATACGCTCCGAAATAATGTTTCGCAGCTTCGTTATACGAATCAGCAGCCTCCGATTCCGTTTTGAAGGTCCCAAGATGAATCATCTTTTTGTTAACAATGATATGAGCAATGAATTTCCCATCTCTGTAACAGACTCCTTTATACGGAGATTTCGTTCCTCTAAATTTTCTCCTATTTTGCTGATTTTGTGTTTTCGTTGACCATCTCAGATTGCTTGATGAATTATTCTTAACATCATTATCAATATGATCAACAACTGTGAAGTGACGAGGATTAGGAACAAATTCTCGCGCTACAAGATAATGAAGTAGATATGGCTTGATTTCAGAATTTTTGTGAAGATTGATCACGTAATAGCCTCTATTATTCAATTGAGGAATCATCATCTTCTCAAATTGTTCTGACCATATTTTTCCTTCGTTTGAAACTTTGTATAATCCTCTATATCCTTGAATCCACTTCCATATGTTTCTACTAGCTGGATCTCCCATTTTTACAGTCCCACTTTTCCCAAAGTTTTATTAACCATAAACAACATACCGAGAGCCATTGCTCCGTATAATGCTAGGTGATTTCCGGAAAAGAAATTTGCAACCCCTTCTGCTTTATCGACAATTTTCTTGCCAACATCAACTGTTTTTTCGACAACTTGTTTCGTTGTTTCAACAGTCTTTTTCACTACCACAACTGGGGCTTCAACAACTTTCTTTGTTACGTCGATTGTTTTACTTAGTGCTTTCTCAGTCACAGTTTCTACAACCTTTGCTTCCTTTTTCACAACTTGGGCCACAATAGCCGTGTCTTTCACCACTTCTTTGACAACACCACTGGTAATATCTTTCACTATTGTTGGAACGTGTATTGGAATATCAATCTTTGGTAAACTCTTGATTTCAGGTATGATTCTTTCAACAAGAACTCGAGGATGCATCACTTCTTCTATCTTTGGTGGATTCTGAATTAGTTTTGCAACCATTACAACAGGTGTGTGTTCAACTACTTTTTCTGCTATCTGTTTGATGATTGGTGGAACTGGAATTGGAATATGAGGCAGCGATATTGGCAACTTTGGAGTTGGAATATGAGGAATTGATATCTTTGGAAGCTTGAAGAAACCCATTTTTTAAGGAATACGGAATTTCAAAATTGCAAAAAAATACTGGATCCGAATAGAATTCCAATTGAATTATAGCTTTCCCTTGTCCCCCGATTTCATCTCCAAAATCTTTTGACAGATTTGGACATCAATTTTCAAGTCTCCAAGCTTCTCTTTGATGATAGTTGTAAGCAATAGATAGAATGTGTCAGGAAGAATAGATTCCAATTTTGTCATTTCACTAATATCTTTCAACAATTTTCCCAGAGTCTGTATATGACATTTACTTGATTCCAGCAATCTTTCAATTTCACTTTCATCCAGTTCCGATAGTTTTGCAACTTTCAGTTTTTGATTGATCTCTGCCATTTTTATAGTATCGAGAAAAAAAAGAAATTTTTTCTTCATCGTTGATGAAATATTTTTACAGCTTGTAGTATTTTTTCATCTGTTCGAAATAGCCTCGAAACATTGGAGCTGGTGTATATCCAGGTTTCATATACTGTTCGATAAACTTTTGACGATCTTGTTTATACTGTTGGGAAACATTATCGGCCTCTTGTTGTATTCTTTCAGCTCTTATCTTTTCAGCCGAAGATTTCTTATATTGGTCTAAACTTTTCCTTACTTCTTCAGTCAAGTCTTCCGGACGTGTTACTTCAAATGAACTTCCAGATTGAATCATTTCACTTACTTGCCGGTTAAGAATAATTTTCTGTAATTCTCTATCTCGCTCTTCTAGAACACGACGAGTCATCTCTTGTTGTACTTCTTCTTCTGAATGGAATGCCATACTTCTCATTTCATTCATCCATTTATCTTTGTTTTGGGAAACGATTCCCTTCATCTTGTCTTGAAGTATATTAGCGAGAGCAATGTCTTCTTGAAATGAAATTGCTTTTCCAATGAATGTTCCACCAAGACCAAGCGCGTCTGCAAATTGTGAACCAGCTTTAGTTTTTGATATCTTGTCAGGCAATACGTGAATTCCTGTAATATTCTCTGCCAATTGAAATGGTGTTCCAAGTTTCGTGAAACTCAAAGCAAATCCAAGACTTGTATTTATTAACTTCTCGGTATTTATTGCATTGAACGTCACTAGATCGAGAAGCTTAGCAAAAGGCTTGATGATGAAATCTAAAAATCCGCCACCCATTATCTTCTTTTTGTCAAGGAAAAAATTATAGTTGTCTCAAAATTATCAATAGTTCATCAAATATTTTCTTTGTGAGTACATCGACGTTATCTGTCTTGAATTCGTATTGTAATTGTTCATATTTTTGTTTAGATGATGCATCATTCTTGATTAGCAGTATCTCTAATGATATCAAAGATATACTCCTCTATTTCACGGATTTGTCCATGATCATTATTTGATGACATTTCATTAGGAAGAAAAATTTCTTTTTTTTTCTTCGATACGATAAAAAAGAAAATGATCGATATTCCTGAAACATTGTCCCAGAAATATCCAGAAGTTATTCCTTATTTCAAATCGCTTGCCAAAGATATACGAAATCTAATTCCTGGATATTTCTCCGTAAGATTCTTTCCATCAGGAAATGTAGATTTGTATGTTGATCAACCAGATGATGATTTTGTTATTGTTTCACTCACCTCTATTGAGAAGGAGAGTAGAATAGCCCAATTTGTTCGGGAATATTGTAGAATAATGAATGTGCCCTTCATATCTATCGATTATATGGGAAGACTATGTCAAGACTGGCATTAAAAATTTCATCGGTAACGAAAATTTTTTCCAAAAAATTTACGATCCTATTAAAATGGACGATATCGAAAATTTAGAGAGATGGCAAGACATTAAAAATTACGAGGGTCTATATCGGGTAAGTGACCGGGGAAATATATTCTCGATCAAGAGAAATCGTCTGCTAAAATGTAACGATCACAATAACAAGTATCAGCAGGCATCTTTGTGCAAGAACGGAAAAATAGAAAGATTCTATGTATCTAGGCTTGTTGCGGAACATTTCATAGAAAATCCATTATCTTTGCCGGAGATAGACCACGTTGATAGAAACAAGGCGAATAATTATTTTCGGAATCTCAGATGGTGTTGTAGATCTGATAATTTAAGAAATAGAAATGGATGGTCTCGATCGGGATATAAAGGAGTATATCAAAAGAGGGGAAGAAAATTTGAAGCCAGGATAATTGTGAATGGAAAACAAAAATATCTCGGTTCTTATGATGATCCTTTGGAAGCCAGTAAAAGATATCAATCAGAAGCAGAAAGAATATGTTATCCATACATCTCTCACGTGAAGAAGATACTGGATGTAGAATTCGATTGATGAATGAAATAAAAGGAAATTTTTATTTTTTTGTTTCTAGAAAAAACAATGGGAGATCACCATCTTGTAGCAGCGTTGACAAAGGAACCGAAGCTTCAGAACTTCATATCATTTGGGAAGAGCGAAGACTTCACCAAAGTAGGAAAGCTCCACCATCTTCATAAACAACTGACTCATGGAAGCAATAACACTGAATATCAAGTCGATGTCCAGCCAAAGACAAGCTTGTGTACTACTTTGAATGGTTATATCGATTTTGATATTCCTCGATCAATTGATACGATGGAAGAAATGAGTTTGAGATTGACTTTCGCAAATGCAACTGGTAACGATCTTGTTATGGGCAATAGTTACTTCATTCCTGAATGGGTTGAAATCTATTCTGGTAGCAAGAGTATTTGCAAACTTACTGATACGGAACTCTTCTATTGGTGGGCACTCGACAGAACATCGGATGAATTTGCTGATGATGCTGCATTGTTTAATGTTGGAACGAGTTGGGGAGCAGGTCAAACTGTAGCGACAACGCAGAGCCAAACTCTATATGTTGATATCGGTGGATGTATGAAGCAGATTGAACTTCACCCAGTTCTTCTTAGAGATCCACTCTGGGTTCGAGTACAATTCAAAACCCTTGCGAAATCTGTAGATAGTTGCACTACTACTTCAGGATTGACACTCACTGCTGCTTCATTGAGAATCAAGGATAGGAGATTGACTCCTGATGAATTTCATAAGGCAGAACAAGTTTATCACGAAGGAGTAGGTCTTAAGTATATTTATACGAAATGGATCGCTTGGGATCAAACTATCACAACTACAGCTCCTCTTTCCAAGATTCTTGATTCTATGCAAGGAGCGTGTCTTGGATTGTTCACGTTTATTAGAGCTACATCAGTAACTTCAGCGCAAGTTTCGAGAACATTTACCAACCCTGCATTTCCTTATTCAGAAACTCTCGAAATCAAGGATGAACTTGGCTCAAATATCTTCAACGGTATCGTATTCACAAACAGGGAGTTGAAGGCACTCCACGGAGGGAAAATTGGTTCAACTTTGTTTGCGAATCTCAACATCATTCCAATAGTCTGGAGTAAGGATATGAGAAAGTCAATTGATGTTGGAGTTCACGACGGATTCCATTATCTCTCCGGAAAGGAAACTTTCACTCTGAAGACAGAAGTGGATACCGGACATAGTTCCGTTACTACTACAATGGTAGGTTTCTATCAGGGAATTATGAAGATCCAAAACGGTGAACTATATCCAATGTTGTCTTAAAGTAATTTCATAATATCAATCAAAACAACAAAAAAATATTTTTTTGTTTCCATAAAAAACAAGATGGCTACGAAGTCAACAAACAGAATCAAACGTGATGTTCTTAGAGCTGCTGCTGGAGCAAGTATTTCTCTTCTATATAGCTGGCTTATCAAGAAACAACCTCTCGGTAATATGATGGATCTCCAGAAAGCAGCATTACAGGGAGGAGCTATGATTGGAAGCGAATTTGTTACAGATTATATACTTCCACATCTTGCTCATACGAAGGAAGGATATTCTCGAAGCCTGCAGCATCAGGTTATCGAACCATTGCTTGTTGGTGCAACCGTAGGTTTCGGACAAAAGTATTTATTTCACGATGCTGAAGGTATGATATCCAATGCCATTCAAGCTGGGATAGTTGATATTGCATCCGATTCTGTTCTGGTATTCGCTCGTCCATTCCTGCTTCCAGTTATTGGTGATACTTTCGATAACGGATCGATCTTTTAAGCATTATATTTATATCATATTCATCGATCGATACGATAACCTAGCAGAAGTGAACCGGGGCAGGCATAGGGGGCAACGATGCATTCCTATGCGTATC
>Ga0233425_10010966_pt1 | contig 10785 bp, 5 predicted proteins | sample Watercolumn_Towu_2_FD_181712 | JGI IMG/M metagenome (GOLD analysis project Ga0233425, IMG submission 181712) | Freshwater microbial communities from Lake Towuti, South Sulawesi, Indonesia - Watercolumn_Towuti2014_140_MG | ecosystem: Environmental > Aquatic > Freshwater > Lake | place: Indonesia...
TCTGGCCGGACGGCATCTACACGGCCCCCACCGACGAGGCCCTGCGCTACGACATCGAGATGACCAAGAAGCTGGGCATGAACATGGCGCGCAAGCACGTCAAGATCGAGCCCGACCGCTGGTACTACTGGTGCGACAAGTTGGGGCTGCTCGTCTGGCAGGACATGCCCAGCGGCGACAACCGCACGCCCGAGGCCAAGAAGCAATTCGAGAAGGAACTGGTGGCGATGATCGAGGGCCTGCGCAACCACCCGTCGATCATCATGTGGGTGGTGTTCAACGAGGGCTGGGGTCAGCACGACACGCCGCGGTACTGCGACCTGGTCAAGAAGCTCGATCCCTCGCGCCTGGTGAACAACGCCAGCGGCTGGACCGACCAGAAGTGCGGCGACGTGATCGACATCCACAGCTATCCGGGCCCGGGCGCGCCCACCCCCGAGGCCAACCGGGCTGGCGTGTTGGGCGAGTTCGGCGGCCTTGGGCTGCCGGTGTCCGGCCACACTTGGCTTGAGGGGAGCAGCAAGAACTGGGGCTACAAGAGCACCGGCGGTTTCGACGACCTGACGCGGAACTACTGCAAGCTCTTGCAGCGCGCCTGGGGACTGAAAGACACGAAGGGCCTTTCGGCCTGCGTCTACACCCAGACCACGGACTGCGAAACCGAGTGCAACGGCCTGATGACCTACGACCGCGCGGTGGTCAAAGTCGGTCTGGAGAAGGCCGCGGCGGCCAATCGCGGCGAATTGAAACCGCCCAAGGTCACGGTCGTGGTGCCCCCCTCGCTGTTGCAGGGGCAGACCTGGCGCTACAGCCTCGAAAAGCCGGCCGACGGCTGGACCAAGGCCGATTTCGACGACGCCTCCTGGAAGGAAGGCCCGGGCGGTTTCGGCACCAAGGCCACGCCCGGCGCGGTGGTGCGCACCCCGTGGAGCACCAAGGACATCTGGCTCCGCCGCACCTTCGACCTGCCGGACGCGAAGACCGACAACCTGGCCTTCCTCGTGCATCACGACGAGGACGTGGAGATCTACGTCAACGGCGTGCTGGCGGCCAAGGCCGGCGGCTTCGTGACCGAGTACGAAGACCTGTCCCTGACGCCCGAGGGCCGCGCCGCGCTCAAGCCCGGCAAGAACACCCTCGCCGTCCACTGCCGCCAGACCCAGGGCGGGCAGTACGTTGACGTGGGGTTGGTGAAGGTGGACGGGCAGTAGGCACCGTTCCAGAAACTACTGTCGTAGGACGGGTCTCCAGGCCCGTCCGAGCGGCCCCGGCCCCATGAGCGCACCTTATTCAGACGGGCCTGGAGACCCGTCCTACAAACACGCCAGTTGTCTCTCGATTGTCACTATCTACACTGGCTCCTCCCCCGCTGCCACGAACCGATACCCGGCGTCGCGGATGGTCAAAAAGTGCCGCGGGGCGGCGGGGTCGGGCTCAAAAAGCTTGCGCAAACGGCGGATGAACTGGTCCGGGGCGCGGCTGTTGACGTTGCCCGGCATGCCCCAGACGTTCTCCAGTAACTCGCGCCGCGGGATCACGCGGCCCTCGTTCTCCATGAAGTAGCGGAGCAAGGCCAGTTCAAGCTGCGTCATGCGCACCGATTCGCCGCCCACCGCGACCTCGAAGGTCTCGAAATTCACCTTGGCGTTGGCGAACTCGAAGGTGGTGACGGGGTTGGGCCGATGGGCATGGTCCTCGGCGCGACGGCGGAAGAAACTGAGCAGGTTGCGCACGCGGCTGAGGAACTCATCGAGGTCAAAAGGCTTGGTCATGTACTGGTTCGCCCCCACGTCGAACCCCCGCGTGCGGTCCTCGGCCAGCGTGCGCGCCGAGAGGATCAGCACCGGGATCTCGCGGTCAAAACCCCGCAGGGCCTCGCACACTGCATAGCCGCTCATCCCCGGCAACATCAGGTCCAGCACCACCAGGTCCACGTCGCCCCGCAATTCGGTCAGGGCCTTTAGGGCCGATGGGCCGTCGCCCACCGCGGTCACGCGGTAGCCCTCGGCCACGAGGTTGTACTTGATCCCCATGGCCAGGTGCTCTTCGTCTTCGACAATCAAGATGTGTTCGTTCGGCATGATTGCAAATTGCAAATTGCAAATTGCAAATTGCAAATTGAGGCGGAAAAGACGTGGATACTCATTCCTCCAATTCTCAATTTGCAATTGTCAATTTGCAATTTGCAATTCCTCCTTTTCTTGGCGTATGCTCGGCAACTGCACCTCAAACACCGTTCCTCCGCCGTGCCGGTCGCGCACACGGATGGTCCCGCGGAGCTTGCGCACCAGGGTGCGGACGATGTACAGCCCCAAGCCGGTGCCGGGCTTGTTGCGTTCCAACTCGAGGCCCAAACGCTCGAAGCGGTCGAAGATGCGGCTGCGGAAGCGGTAGGGGATGCCGGGGCCGTTGTCGCCGATCCGCACGGTGGCGCGCGCCCCGGGAGAGGGCCGAAGCGTCACTTCTACGCAAGGCTGCTGTCCGGCGTATTTGACCGCGTTGTCGATCAAGTTGCGGAAAATGACGTCCAGATCGACCCGCGCCGCGCGCACCGTGCAGGCTTGCAGGTCGAAGCGGACCGTTTCGGGCGGCACGCGGTAGCGGATGCACACCCCTTCGGCGCATTCCTGCAACAAAGGCCCCAGCGGAATGTCCTCTTCCTCGCCCCGGACCCGCCCGGACTCGAGCCGCCCGGCCTCCAGCAACTGGTTGATCAGCCGGTCGAGCCGGTCGAGGTCCTCGACCATGAAGCGGTAGAACTTCGCCTGCTCCTCGTGGCTCACCTGGTGGCGGCCGAGCGTCTGCAGGTAGAGCTTCATCGAGGCGATCGGCGACTTCAATTCGTGGGTCACGCTGTCGATGAAGTTCGATTGTCGGCGGTTGAGGTTGATGGCCTTGATCGTCAACACCAGGTAGATGATCACGCCGGCCAGGAGCACACCGATGAAGGTGGTGCCGATGGAGAGCAACGCCCAGTAGACCCCGGCCCAAGGGCCTGCTCGCAGCGCGCTGAACACGTTCAACAGCACCCAGCCGATCGTTAGCACGACCAGCAGCGCGATCATCACGATCGCCAGGATGATGGGCAGTCTCAAGGAACGACGTGCGGCCATGAGGGTCGAGTGCAAAGGGACGGCCGCAATCGCGCCCTGAAAAATAGCGGCAGGCGGCCTTCTTCTAAGCGTACCCAAAGCGAGGCGACGGCGTCAAGGGGGGCGACGCCACTGTCACCCCAGCGTCCATCCCTTGCGGTACTCGCGGCGAAGGAACGGGTCGGCCTTGGGGCAGGTGGTTGCGCGTAGGTTCTTGGCGCCCCAATGTAGTCTCTCGCCGGCCCGGTACGCCACATTGCCCAACAGCACCACCTCCGTCAGCAGGCCGCCGTAGCCGAAATGGCAAGCGGTTGGGCTGCCCGTCTTGCAGGCCGTAATCCACTCCTGGTAGTGCCGCACGGATGCCGGCTCCGCGTCGTACCCGGAGGCCTTCGGCGCAGCCGAGGGCGGACGTGGGACGTGCGTGAACTGGGACTCGGGAAGAAGCTTCCAGCGAAACAGGTCGGCCAGCAGCAGGCCCTTCTCGCCGACGAACAACATGCCCTGGCCGAACCGCGCCAACTCCGCGTCGGGCAGCACGCCGCTGGGCTTCCTGCCGTGCTGCCACGTGAGCACCAGCGGCGGCAGGCTGCCGCGAGCGGGGAACTCGTAGCGCACGCTCATCCACGTCGGGGTCGTTTCCACGTCGACTGGCGGCCCCTCGGCCTCGACGCTCAGCGGGTGCTCAAGGTGCAGTGCTTTCATGGGCAAGTCGAGGCTGTGGCAGCCCATGTTCCCGGTCTCGCCCGTGCCGAAATCCCACCAGAATCGCCAGTGGTAAGGGGCGTACGCCGGGTGATAGGGCCGCTGGGGTGCGGGCCCAAGCCAGAGGTCCCAGTCGAGGTGCCGCGGGACGGGCGGCGTTTCCTGCGGGCGCCGTCCGCCGCCCCGGTTCCCGCCGATCCACACGTGGCACTGGCGCACGGGGCCGATTGTGCCCGACTGCACCAGTTCCACCACACGCGCAAAGGCGTCCCAGCAATGGCGCTGCGTGCCGAGTTGGGTCGCCAGCTTCTTTTCCGCTGCCAAATCCGCCATCACCCGCGATTCGTACACCGAGTGGGCCAGCGGCTTCTCGCAGTAGCAGTGCTTGCCCATGCGCATGGCCGCCACGCCGGCCACGGCGTGCGTGTGGTCGGGGGTGCTCACCACGACCGCGTCGATGTGTTTGTCCATGCGGTCGAGCATGAGGCGGAAATCACGGAACTTCTGGGCGCGGGGGTGCTGCGCGAAAACGCTGCCCGCGCGGCGCTCGTCCACGTCGCACAGGGCCACGATGTTCTCCCCCTTCAAGGCGTCGATGTTGCTTGCCCCGCGCCCGCCCACGCCGATGCAGGCGAGGTTCAGCTTCTCATTGGGCGAGACGCCGCCGGCGCGCGACCAGCGCCCAGCCAGCGAAGTCCCGGCCAGGACGAGGCCGCCCAGGAAATCCCGACGCGTGGTTTTGACTTTTCTCATGCGAGCCGGTCCATGGTCGCCTTTCGCGGAGCGAAAGCCGACATTGATTGTCGTATAGTGCCTCACCTTGCCAGCCGACGAAGGCTGCTGGCCACCATCTTCTCCCACAGTTCCCGCTGCTCCTTCATTGCCTGCACGCGGTTGGGCACTTCTTCCGACGCTTCCAGCAGCACCCAGCCGCTCCACCCCATCTTCACCAGCAGGTCGATCTGGAGCTGGTTCGGGAAGTCGGCGGCCCGGAAATCGTGCGCGTGCAGCGTGTCGCCCATGAAATCTTTGACGAGGTTGAGATTGTGCTCAAAGCCCTGGCCCTTGGCATCGCGCTTGTCGCTGTTGAGTTTCAGGCGCACCGAGCGCTGGGTGACTTGGTCCATGATCGCGCGGAGGGTGGGCAGGTCTCCGGCCGAACCGTGGGCTTCCAGCCGGACCTGCTGACCACATTCGGCCGCGAAGCCCCCGACCACGTTCAGGGCCTTGGCAATCTGCGCGATGGTGCGCTCGCGCGGGACGTCCTTATGAAAGTCGTTGGGAAAGACTCGCACGCCCGTGGCCCCCACGTCGCGGCTGAGCTTGAGGTAGCCTTTTGATTTCTCGATGGCCGCCTCGACTTCCTGCGGGTTGGGCGAGTCGAAACGCTCGCTACAGGCGATGCCGACCAGTCGCACAGGGCTGTCGGCGAACTGCTTGCGGACCTCGCTGCGACGCTGGGCCGAGATCTCCAGTTCCACGCCGTGGGCGTACTTCAGGCTGGTGCGGAGTTCGACGCCAAACGCGCCCGCCTTCTGGCAGTTGGCGATCATCGTGGGAAGGTCCCAGTCGCGGCCCCATTCGTAGCTCGTCAGGCCGAAGCGCATCTTCGCGCCCGGGGCTTGCTTCTCCCCGGCCAAGGCATGAGCGAAGCCGGTCGCGGCGAGCAAACCCGCGCCGGCCGCCATTGCCTGGCCGAGGAAGTCACGGCGGGAGAGTTCGCCGGGCACCGAACGGTTGGCAGCGATAGGACAGAGATTTTCTTTCATTTCCGGCTCCCCAAACTGGTCAATACGGTCAGTTCTTAGCGTACTACCTCAGCTAGAGTTCGTCCAGGAAGTCTGCCGAAACCCGAGCATCCCCAGCCAATTCAGGAGCCAACGAATGAGGCACGCCCCCCACGGGCGGACGCTAAAGAGAGTCGGCGGGAACGGCCGGGCCGAGGACTGCCGTGTTGCTGAAGACCTGCAAAAGACGCTGGTGCGTTCGCGCCGTGCATGCTTTTGCACAGAAAGTAAAGCAGGGCATCTCTTTGACAAATAGGCTAGGGGCAATTATGATGGAGATCTCATTCGAGGGGTTCGGCCCCCACTGCGACTTAGGCGGACGGCAGTATCCATCCTGGGGGCCACGGCAACGGAGAATCATCATCATGTTGCGAAGATTTCTGACGTTTGGGGCCTTCCAACCCTTTCCCCGCCGGCGCGCTAAAGCGGCCAACCAGCGTGCGCGTAAGGCGTTCCGGCGGCGTCTGGCCTGCGAGAACCTGGAACCCCGCGCCCTCTTGACCGGCCTCAGCCTGAGCCTCGATCCCGGCGTTGGGCAGGTGAGCACTCCCACCAGCGGGAAAGTCGTCACCGTTCCGCCGGGGACGGCCATCCCCTTTACCGCCAGGGTGACCTCGTTGGCCGGTAGCCTGACCGACTTCCATCTCAGTTTTGCCAGCTCGCAGATCGGTTCCCAGCAGTTGGTTCTCAAGCAATGGGCCTTAGACAACCGCTGGAACACCGGCACCGACAACACCCTCGACACGAGCCTGGCAACGCCGGACGTCTCCGTGGCCGCGTCGATGGCGACCGGCGTTACCACCCCCGCCACCTTGGGCACGTTTACCGCCATCGCGCCCACCGTTGTGGGGGAATATAGGCTCACCGTCCATAGCACCAACTCTGGCGATCTGACCAGTTTCGGATCGAGTTCCGGCCCCGTGACCGTGGACAACTACGGCGACATCACCGTGAAGGTCCTCCCCGGCGTGTCGGTTACCGCCACCGACGCGGTCAAGTCGGAAGGGGCCGCCGGGACCACGAGCACCTTCACCTTCACCGTGACGCTCACGCAGCCACTCGCCTCGGACCTGAGCATACCGTGGAGAGTGAACGTGGGCAGCGGTTTGACCGCGGCCAGCGCGTCCGATTTCTCCGGCGGCGTTTTGCCCACCGGCACTGCGATCATCCCGGCCGGTCAGACGAGCGCGCAGTTTACGGTCAACGTCGCCGGCGACGCAACGGCCGAAGCCGACGAGAACTTCACCGTCAAGCTCTCGAATCTCTCCAGCAGTGCCGCCGTGTTCGGCACGGACAGCGCCACGGGCACGATCCGCAACGACGACGGCACCACCTTGGCCATCGTGGCCGTCGATGCGACCAAGCCCGAAGGGCACTCCGGCGTTACGCAATTCATCTTTAACGTGGTGCGGGGCGGCAAGAACATGACGGCCACGACGGTCCACTACGCCCTGGACGCCGTGGGCACGGCCGACGCGGCGGATTTTTCCGGCGCAACCTCCGGCAACTTGACCTTCGCCGCCGATGATGCCAGCAGGAGCCAGACGGTGACGATCGGAGTCGTCGGCGACGCGGTCGTGGAGAACCCCGAAACCTTCCGTTTGAAGCTTACGCTGGTCGATCCTGCCACGGGCCCCCAGATCCTCACGGGCGGCGACGCGGCGGCGGGCCTGATCCAGAACGACGACGCGAGCCTGTCCATTACCGCCACCAGCGCGAACAAGGCCGAAGGTGACGCGGGAACAACGCCCTTCACCTTCACTGTGACGCGCACCGGGGCGACGGCCAACACCGCCACGGTCAAGTACACGGTGACCGGGAATGGGGCCTCCGCAGCCGATTTCAGCGGCGGCGTCTTCCCCAGCGGCACGCTGACCTTCGGGCTGGGGGTGAACAGCCAAACCGTGACGCTCGACGTTGTCGGCGACACGACGCAGGAGTCCGACGAAGGTTTCGCAGTCACTCTTTCCGACCCCGTTTGCGACGACGCCACGGTCAACCTCTTTCTGAAAACGGGCACCGCCACGGGGACGATCAAGGACGACGACGGCGACGTGATGATGATTGCGGCCGACACACCGGACGACACGGGGATCTGGGAAGCCAATGCGGGGAGCATACCCTTCACGTTCACGGTCACGCGCAAAGGGCTCACCAGCCAGGAGGTGACCGTCCATTGGGCCGTGACCGGCAGCAGCGACGCCCCTGCCAACGGCGCGGATTTTGTCGGCGGGGCCCTGCCTAGCGGCAACCTGACCCTGGCCGCGAACGAGACGAGCAAGAAGATCACGGTCCTTGTCCAGGGCGACACGACCCCGGAGTTCAACGAGGAGTTCACCGTCACCCTCTCCTCGCCGTCGCTGCCCCTGACGTTGGTCACGCCCAGCGCCACGGAATTGATTGTCAACGAGGACATCGGCCTGTCCATCTCTCAGCTTAGCTCCGAGAGGCCCGAAGGGAACTCGGGGACGACCGACTTCTTGTTCAGGGTCACCCGGACCGCCAACTCCACGGGGTCCATGACGGTGAAATACGAGGTGCTGCCCACCGGGGGCACCGCCAACGAAGCGGATTTCGCCGGCAACGTGTATCCCAAAGACACCGTGACCTTTGGAAGCGACTCCACCCTGGCGACGATCACCATCCGCGTCCAAGGCGATACGGCCATCGAGCCCGACGAGACCTTCACGGTGAAGATCTCCGATCCCTCGCCCAGCACCAACGTGACCATCGTTAACGCGACCGCAACGGGCACGATCACCAACGACGACCAGGTCGTGGTGTCCATCGCCGCCGCCGAAGCGAACAAGGCCGAGGGCACGGCGGGGGCCACCACGCCCTTCACCTTTAGGCTCACGCGCACCGGATCGGTCGAGTTGGAGCAGATGACGGTCGACTGGGCGGTGAGCAGCAGCGGCGCGAACAAGGCCGACGCTGCGGACTTCGCCGAAAACAAGCTCCCCACAGGCACCGCCACGTTCGCCGCGGGCGAAACCACCACTACGGTGGTGGTCAACGTCAAGGGCGACACGGACGTGGAAGCCGACGAGTCGTTCATCGTGGGCATCTCCAATCCCTTGCCCGCGACCAACGTCGTAGTCGCCCAGCCCGGCGATGGCGGCAATGCCACGGGCACGATCCGCAACGACGACGTTACGCTGGGCATCACGGCCACCGGTGCAAGCAAGGCCGAAGGCGGGTCGGGAACAACACCGTTCGTGTTCACGGTCAATCGCGCGGGGGACCTGAGCGGGACCACCATCATCCGTTATCAGGTCTCGGGCAGCGGGACCCACGCGGCCGAGGCATCTGATTTCAGCGGCGGCCTGTTTCCCGAGGGCTTCGTGACCTTTTCCCCCACCGATAGCGTCAAGACGGTGACCATCGCGGTCAACGGCGACAACGCCGTGGAGTCCGACGAAGGCTTCACGGTGACGCTCACCAATGCGCCGGCCAACGTCAGGCTCGCTCCGGCCGCGGCCGAAGGCACGATCCAGACCGACGACTCCGCCGTGGAAATCGCCGCCAAGGAGGCCGTCCAGACAGAAGGGAACACGGGAACCAAGGCCTTCACGTTCACCGTCACTCGCTCGGGGCTGACCACGGGCGTCACCACGGTCGATTACGCGGTGACCAGCGGCGGGTCGGGCCAGCCCGACGCGACGGACTTCGGCGGGACTGCCATGCCCCAGGACCACATCACCTTCCTGGCCGGCGAGACTACCAAGACGCTGACGATCAACGTCAACGGCGACACCGCGGTGGAGAACAACGAGAACTTCACGGTCACGCTGTCCGCCACGAACCCCAACGTCAGCTTCCCCACCGCGACCGCCGCGGGGACCATCCAGAACGACGACGGCACTTCCCTGGCGATCGAGGCAACCGCAGCCAGTAAGGCCGAAGGGAACGCGGGCAGCACCCCCTTCACGTTCACGGTGACGCGGAGCGGGATCACCACCGGGACCTTGACGGTGGTCTACGCGGTGACCGGCACCGGCGCGAACCCGGCCGATGCCACCGACTTCACCGGGGGCCAACTCCCGGTCAACACCCTGACTTTCCTGGACGGACAGAACAGCAGGACCGTGGCCATCGCCGTCAGCGGCGATACCGCTGTGGAGGCCGACGAGAGCTTTACCGTGACGCTCTCCAATCCGGATCCGGCAACCGACGTCGAAATTGTCACGCCCACCGCCACCGGGACCATCCAGACCGACGACGGCGCGAACTTCGCCATTACCGCCGACCAGGCGGTCCAGTCCGAAGGAGACTCGGGCACGAAGAACTTCACGTTCAAGATCACGCGCACCGGGCTGAAGACCGAGACCATTTCGCTGGACTATGCGGTGAGCGGCAACGGCACGAACCAGGCCGACGCCGCCGATTTCGGCCTCACCCAGTTCCCCCACGGCACCGTGACCTTCTTGCCCGGCGATGAAACCAAGACGGTGACCATCGAGGTCAACGGCGACAAGGCGGTGGAGCAGGACGAGGGCTTCAGGGTGACGATTTCGAACGCGCTGCCCGTGGACAGCACCACGCGCATCGTCACGGCCACGGCGGACGGCACGATCCTCAACGACGACACCAGTGTGGCGATCGCGGCCACGGACGCGGCCAAGGCCGAAGGCAACGCGGACACCACGCCGTTCACGTTCACCGTCACGCGCTCCGGGCTGACCACTGGAGAAACCAAGGTGGACTACGCGGTGGTCGGCACCGGCGCGCACGCTGCCAACGCCGCCGATTTCGGCACGGAACTGCCCCACGGCACCGTGACCTTCGAGGCGGGCGAGACCACTAAGATCGTGACCATCGAGGTCAAAGGCGACGTCACGCCGGAGCTTGACGAGCAATTTACAGTGACGCTCACTCCGAACGGCGCCGATCCCGCTCAGATCACCACCGCCGCGGCGACGGGCACGATCCAGAACGACGACAGCATCACCCTGGGGATTGCCGCCACGGACGCAGTCAAGCCGGAAGGGAACTCGGGGACCACGCCCTTCGTGTTCACGATTACGCGCGCAGGGCAGAACCAGGCGGCCCTGACGGTCGACTACACGGTGGTTGGCAGCGGCACGAACCCGGCCAACGCCTCCGACTTCAGCGCGACCAGCGGCACGATCTCCTTCGCGGCCGGGGAAACGAGCAAGACGCTGACGATCTTTGCCAACGGCGATACCACCGTGGAGCCC
>Ga0233425_10010967_pt1 | contig 10783 bp, 10 predicted proteins | sample Watercolumn_Towu_2_FD_181712 | JGI IMG/M metagenome (GOLD analysis project Ga0233425, IMG submission 181712) | Freshwater microbial communities from Lake Towuti, South Sulawesi, Indonesia - Watercolumn_Towuti2014_140_MG | ecosystem: Environmental > Aquatic > Freshwater > Lake | place...
CGTCTCGTCAGCCGTCACCTTCCAGGTATGAACGCCGCCGCCGTAGAACCAGAGCTTCTCGCCGTCCCCTTCATCCCGAACGATCGTCTTCATGGTACTTATGTACCATAAAGAAACTGTGGTACCACATAAATCGACCGCTATGCCTCCGGACCTCCTCTCGCAGGGTCGAACCCGCCAAAAACAGCGCACGCGCAACGCACTCGTCGAGACCGCGCAACGACTCGTGGGCGAAGGCCAATCGCCCACCGTCGAAGCCGCTGCTGAGGCGGCAGGCATCTCGCGAACGACCGCGTATCGGTACTTCAAGAACCAGGCGGAGCTCCTCGCGGCGGCAATTCCCGAGATCGGAAGGGCCTCGCTCCTTTCTGAAGGCGCGCCCTCGAGCTCCGAGGAACGCCTCGACCTGGTCGTCGCACACATCACCAGGCTGCTCATCCAGCGCGAAGGGCAATATCGGACGATTCTGCGCCTCTCGCTCGACCCTGCGACGCCGCGCGAGAGCCTCGTCCTACGCCAAGGCCGCGCGATCGGCTGGATCGAGGACGCGCTCTCTCCCCTTCGCTCGAGCCTGCCACGCAAGGAGTTCCGCAGACTCGTGCTGTCCGTGCGAAGCGCGATCGGCATCGAGGCCCTCGTGTGGCTGGTCGACGTCGGCGGCCTCTCGCGGCAGGAGGCGGTCAGGACGATGCAGTGGTCCGCGCGCGCGCTCCTCAAAGGCGCCCTTGCGTGAGGCTGTCGATCGCGTCGGGCTCGTCTGCGACGGGGCGGAGAAAAGTTCTGTTGCGTGACGACCGGGGAGCTGGCTACGCTGGGGATTTCATCGGAGGGAAGCATGCGGAAAGTGTCGGTCGCGCTGGTGGCGCTGGGTGTCATCGTGGTGGGGGCGTGCGGGGGTGACGACGACGGGGGTGGCGGCAGCTCGAGCGGCGGCTCCTCTTCCGGCGGTAGCTCGACGGGCGGCAGCTCGACGGGCGGCAGCTCGACGGGCGGTAGCTCGACGGGCGGCAGCTCGACGGGCGGCAGCTCGACGGGGGGTAGCTCGGGAAGCGGTGGCGCTGCGGGCAGCGACGCGAGCAGCGGGGGCAGCCCGGGAGACGGCAGCGCCGGCGACTCGTCGAGCGGCGACTCCTCGACGGGCGGCACGGGCGGCACCGGCGTCGGCGGCAGCGGCACGGGCGGGTCGGGGGGCAAGCAGTCGGCCCAGATCGACGCGGCGAAGGGCGGAAAGCTCAGCGTGGACGGCGCGGTGGTGTGGATCGGCGAGAGCTCCATCGCGGCGACGACCACCATCGAGGGCAGCTCGTCCAGCGTCACGACCGGGTTGCCACGCGCCGCCGACCTGCGCGGCAAGATCTACGACTTCACCCCGAACGGTACCCAGTTCACCAAGCCCGGCATGTTGACCCTGCCCATCACGGGCACGCCGCCGTCGGGCAAGCTCTGGTACGTCGCCTGGCTCGACACCGTCAACAACACCTGGATGACGCTGCCGACCATCAAGCTCGCGCAGCGACTGGCTGCGCCGGTGAAGCACTTCACCAAGTTCGCCGTGCTCGAGACCAACGGCGCCGGCCAGACCACGGGCTGCAACCCGCCAGCGCCTTGCGGCGGCACGCTGGGCTCCCACTACGACCTCGGAGGCTTCTGCTTCGTGGGCACGCCGCCCGCGTCGGGGTCGCTGCCGTTCTGCCCGACGACATCGGTCTCGCAAGCCGGCGTCCTCGCTGCGGGCTCGTTCGACTTCAACTCCGGCGCGAGCACGTTCATCTACAACTTGACCGCGGCCACTCGCACCCAGTTCGACATGCAGAAGGCCTGCGTCGACTCGCTCGAGGGCATGTTCGGGAAGACGTTCGCCACCTGCGAGGACGTCGAGGCGACGCTGGGCGCCGCGTTCAAGGCCGTGCTGGCCTGCACCGGCAACCGTGCCGTGTCGTGTCAGTGCTACACCTGGCAGAGCGGCGGCGACGTCGGCACGAAGACGGGCACCTACTCGACGTCCGGCAACAACCTGACTCTGACCCCGACCACGGGCGGCTCGAGCAACATCCCGTACTGCGTGCAGGGCGGGAAGATGTACTACGACGACACCACCAACAAGTTCCAGTACGTCTACGAGCCCTGACGCCGTCGCCTACTTCGGCGTTCTGTCGAGCCACTCTCGAAGGTGACAACTGCCGGGCGTGGGACGACCCAATGGGTTCAGCGTGTTAGCCTGCTCGTGCTCCGATGTTCTGGCGCATGCTCGCGGAGGACGGCCGAGTCTGGATCTTCGGCGCGGCGCTCTTGGTCGTGATCGCCATCTACGCGGTTCGTTTCGTCATTCGCCGGCAGGACGAAGAGCACGCGCGCCGAATGAGCCTCGGCATGACGGGCGCGATGGGGGACTACGCCCCGAAGACAGAGCCCCCCGCCGAGACGGAGCCGCCGCCGCGCGCGGACCTCCGGCGCCCGGGCCCGTATGCCTGGGCGGCGCCGCCGGAAGTACCCGCACGGCCGACCTGGACGCGCGACGAGCCGTCCGTGAAGCTCGATCCCGACGGCTTCGCGCTCGAACAGGTGAGCTCGATGCACTATCGCGGCACGGGGATCGAGCCGCACCGCCACCCCGCGAGCGACCACCCGACATTCGGACACGTCGTCCGCAGCACCGTGTGCGGTCGCTGCGGCTCACACCGGGTGTTGGTGATCGACTTGTCCTGGAGCGTCCACCCCGCTTCGGGCGACGCCCATTGGGACATCGAGACGCGCTGCACCGAGTGTGGCGCGTTCAATCGGCACGCTGACCAGGAGTGAGGGGCGCGGCGAGCAGCTGGTGATGGGGTTCGGGAAGGCGTGAGTCCGTTGGTGAGTGCCTCGCCGAAAGCGGAGCTGCGTCCTGCGCCGCGCGGCGGCACTCGACCCGGCCTCCGCCGCCGCGTACTCTTCGACTCGGCTTTCGCCCGCGACCCGGAACGGGCATCATGTGAGGAATGAGGGGACTTCGCTCATGGCTCGGCGTGCTGCTCGCCGTCGCAGGGTGCTCGAGCGACGACGGCGACTCCAAGGGAAAAGGCTCCACGGGCGGAAGCGGCGGCGGCGCCGGCCAGGCGGGCGGAGGCGCGGGTGGCGCCGCGGGCAACGGCGGTGCGGCGGGGAGCGGAACCGGAGGCGCCGCGGGCGGTGCGTCCGGTGGCAGCGCAGGCGCGACCGGCGGCAGCGCGGGCGTCGCCGGCTTCCCGTCGAGCTGGGCGGATTGCGTCGCGCGGAGCGGCGTCACGACCACGGTGATCACCGGCAAGCAGGCGGCGTACAAGCAATCGAGCCCGCCGCCGGACTGGAACCTCGACCTCCTCGGCGCCTCGTTCGACGGCTACCCCGACACGACCACGACGCCGGTCAACGTCGGCTCGACCACGCCTGCGGTGCGCGCCTGCGTTGGCGGCGGAGTGGTGGCCGGGAAGCAGGCGTTCGATCTGACGTGGCTCGACATGCACGACGTGATCGGCGGCGGCGGATACCGCGTGACGACCGCGGCGGGCCAATGGTCTCGCATCGACGGCATCCAGGTCACGAACGTCGAGGACGCGTTCAAGCCCCGCGGCCCCGACGGCTACTGGGAGCTCGCGAACGCGTACATGACGTACATCCGCGACGACTGCATCGAGAACGACGAGACCGCACCCGGTAGCGTGCGCGACTCGCTGTTCGACGGCTGCTACACCGGATTCAGCGAGCAGGAACAGAGCGGGTGCTGCGACGCGACGGCGGGCGAGACGTTCGTCGTCGAGCGCTCGCTGATGCGCCTGCAGCCGATGCCGGGCCCCTACGGCACGCCCGACCCCAAGGTGTTCGGACACGGCAAGTTCTTCAAGTGGGTCACGCCGGTGCCGCATCCGGTCGTGATTTCGGACACGATCTTCTACTCGGAAGGCATGCCGTCGAGCACGTCGACGAACTGGCCGTTCCCACCCAACACGAAGACGACCAACGTCACCATCGTCTGGGTCGCGAGCGAGGCCTGGAAATGGCCCGTGCCGTCCGGGACCACGGTCACCACGGACAAGAGCGTGTGGGACAAGGCGCGCCAGCGCTGGCTCGACCGCCACGGGTGCACGAGCTTCGGCACGTGCACCAAGATCACGAACCCCGATCCATGGCCCTAGCGCAGGCCGCGGCTCAGCCGAGCGCGTCGCGCACGCGTTCGGCGCGCACGCCGCAAAACGGGCACACGAAGCCTTGCGTGCCATCGACCACGGAAGACGGTCCACCGCAGCCGGGACACGTGACCTCGGGTTGCTTCACGTCGAGCTTCTCTCCGCAGGTGAAGCACACCACGCACCAGGAGCCGGTCACGGCGTCCACGCGCGTCCCGCAGCGCCCGCAGCGCCGGAGGACGAGCGCCGGGGGCGTCACGTCGACGTAGGCGTCGCGGAGCTTCGCGTCGTCGAGCAGCCAGCCCTGCATGTTGGGCGAGATCCAGGAGAGCCAGCCCTGGACGAAAGCCGAGATTCCGATGCGCTCGAGCAGCTCCGGAGTCACGGGGTCCGGGTACTTCGCGAGCACCCCCCATTGCGACATGCCGGCCATGTGCGCGCGGTACTGCTCTCGAAACGTCTGGTACACGGCCCAGAACTCGGGATCGGGGAACTGCGTGCTCATCTGCTGAGAGGCGATCACGAGACCGAAGAAGCCCACGGCCATGCCGCCCGAGCCCAGAAAATGCGCCTGACGCAGCTGCGCGATGCGTTGGTTCAAGAGGCCCGACAGGTGCGCGACGAGCGGCTCGAAGTCGCGCACGATCATCATGTCGGAGTAGTAGTCGAGGTAGCGCGTACGGTAGTCCGGGCTCTTGATGCGTGGCGAATACGACGACGGGCACAGCTCGATGTGACGCGTGAAGAGCTGGGTGTAGAGCACCTTCAACGACGCGACGTCGCGGTTCAGCTTCGCATGGTTCATGCTCGGCGCGAGCTGACGAGCGAGCGCCTCGTACGCAGGGCCGGGTAGCGCGTTGCCTGCGCTGCACGCAGTGTTGAAATCCCAGTCCGCGAGCGCGCCGCAGAAATCGCAGTACACATAGGCCGTCGTGGACGGCAGCTGCTTCATGCCCCCGCAGGCATGGCATCGGGTGACGCGGACGCGCACGGCGCGAGAATAGCGGACGAAAGCAGCGATAGGCACGGCGCGATGACCTCGCGGGCATCTGCCGGCAGGCGGCCGACCTCCCTCCCGAACTGCGCCTGCCGGCCGCCGCGCGAGCGTTCGCGGGTTCGCGCGCGGCACTCGACCCGGCCTCCGCCGCCGCGTACTCTTCGACTCGGTGGGTTTTGGCAGTGGAATTTCCTACGCGCCGGCGATGACCGGCATCGGGCTGACAGACCCGGGCATCCTGATGATCGTGAACAGCGGCTCCCGGGTCGAAATCACGCCGACGAGTCCCCAGGCTCCGGCGACGGCTCCGGAGAACGCCCACGCCGTCGAAATCGGCGCCAGCGGGGCGCTTTGAGCGCGCGAGTCTTCGTCGGCCGGGCGCGGGAGCTCGAGCGCCTGTCGAGCGCCGTCGAGCGCGCGTTCGCCGGGGAGGGTGCGCTCGTCTGCCTGGTCGGCGAGGCGGGGATCGGTAAGTCACGGCTGGCCGAGCACACTCAGGCGCTGGCCGAAGCTCGTGGTGCGATGACGGTGTCGGGGCGCTGCTGGGAGTCTGGCGGCGCCCCCGCCTATTGGCCGTTCGTGGAGGCCTTCCGGCAGCTGGGCATCGACGACCCGCTCTCCGACGCGGACTCGGCCGAAGGACCCGGCGCCGCCGATGCGCGCTTCGACGTCTTCGATCGCGCGGCGCGCCGCCTTCGCGCGCTGGCCCGAGAGAGACCGATCGTCATGCTGCTCGACGATCTACACGCGGCGGACTCGTCTTCGCTCTCGCTGCTCCAGTTCCTGGCGCGCGGAGTGCGCGGCTCTAGGCTGTGCGTGATCGCCACGTATCGCGAGACCGAGGCACGGCTCTCCTCCGACGTCAGCGCGATCTTGGCCAAGATCGCGCGCGAAGGCGACGTGATCACGCTCGCGCGATTGAGCCGGAGCGACGTCGCGACGTGGCTCGCGGAGGTCGAGCCGGAAGCCGGACCGAGTCGCGCCGCCGACCTCCACCGCATCTCCGAAGGCAACCCTCTGTTCGTCGAAGAGCTCATGCGAGTGGGCAATCCCTACGATCCAGAGCGCTTGTCGCTGGGCCTCGAGGCGACGATCGACGAGCACCTCTCGCGCCTGGGCTCCGACGCGAGATCGCTGATCGAGACCGCGGCCGTGATCGGGCGAGAGCTCGACCCGGGGCTCGCGTGCCGGCTCGCGGGCATTGCACGCGACCGGGCCGAGCCGCTCTGGCGCGAGGCTCGCACCCAGGGCGTGCTCGAGGTCCGAGAGCGCGAGCGGTTGCGCTTCACCCACGTCCTGCTCCGGGATCGGCTACACACCTGCCTTCCGGCTGCGAGACGCGCCGATCTCCACTGGCGCGTGGGTCTCTTGCTGCGCGACGAGCACGGCGACCTCGCCTCCGCTGCGCATCACTTGCTCGAAGGTCGCGCTGCGGGGGAGCTCGATCTGGCGCTCGAGACGGCCCGCGATGCGGCGTCCCAAGCGCTCGCGCGGCTCGCGTTCGAAGAGGCGACGCGCATCGCGGACGGCGCGCTCGCGCTACTGGGCGACGCGCACGCGTCGCGCGTCGGCGTCGAGCTCATGTTGGCCTCCGCGGAGGGTCGCGTTCGCGCGGGCGATCGCCACGCCGGGCTCGACGCCGCCGTCCGCGCGGCCCGCGCGGCCGAGGCGCTCGGCACGCCGGAGCTGCTGGCCCAAGCAGCGCTGGTCTACTCGGCCGAGCTCGTGTCGGCCACGATCGATCCGCTGATGGTCGACCTCTTGCGCCGCGCGATGGCGGCGCTCGACGTCGCCGACTCTCCGCTCCGCGCTCGCGTGCTGGCGCGCCTGGCATCGGCGTTGATGCCACCGCTGGACGAGGAATCGATGGTGGAGATTCAGGACCTCGCGACCGAGGCGCGCGTCATGGCCACCCGCCTGGGCGACGCGCAGACCTCGCTCTATGTGCTCTCGTTCGTGGCCGCTGCCATCGGCTACGTGGCGGGCGGAGAAGCCCGCAAGACGCTGATCAACGAGATCATGACGCTCGCGGCTGCCTTGAACCACCGCGTGACGTTGGTCACTCATGGAGCGTTCTACGCCATTTCGCTTTTGGAACAGGGGCTGCGCACCGAGGCCGACGCGGCATTGGCCAACGTCGAGCGTGTCGCGAGCGAGCTCGCCAATTCGCGCTATCGGTGGCGAGTGCTGGGCGCGCGCGCGCTGCTCGCGGCGTTCGACGGCGATCTCGACGAGGCTCTGCGTCTCGGTCGCGAGGTCCGCGAGCTGAGCCGAGAGCCGGGGATGCGCAGCGCCGAGCTCGCGTGGGCGCTCCAGCGCATCGGCATCGCGTACTCGTCCGGCGACGCCGTGAGCATTCGGGACGACGCAGAGGACGTGCTCTCGGTCGTCGGCCGCGTCCCGCAGCTGAGCCCGTACAAGGGCTGGGTCCTCGCCGTGATGGGGCGGCACGAGGAAGCGACGCGTGCCCTCAATCCGGTCGCGGGAAACACGAACAGCTATCCGTGGCTCTTGATCGCGGCGGACGCCTGCACGCTCTTGGGCAACCGGGAGCTGGGCGCGCCCATCTACGAGAAGCTCCTCGAGGAGCGCTTCAAGAACCGCGTCTTCTGGGGACCGGCCGCCCTGTCGTTGATTGGTCCGACGTCGTTGGTGTTGGCCGATCTCGCGCGTGTGCTCGGCCGAGAAACGGAAGCGCTCGCGCTCTACGACGAAGCCATCGAGCTTTCCGAGCGCATCGGCGCCCGGCCGCTCGCTCGACTCTCACGGACGCGGAAGGAGCTGATGGTCGGACCCGCACCGCCTCCCCGAGCCCGAGCTCCGGAGCGCGCACCGCTCACGGTACGGCTCGAGGGCGACGTGTGGGCAGTCGAGTCGGCGGGACGCGTCGTGCGCGTCAAGGACGGCAAGGGCATGCGCTTTCTCGCCGAGCTCGTCGAACAGCCGAGGCGCGAGCTGTTCGTCCTCGACCTGATCGGCGCCGACGAAGCGCCGACGAGCACCGGCCCAGCGCTCGACGCGCAGGCCAAGCAGGCCTACCGCGCACGGGTCGAGGAGTTGCGTGACGTGCTCGTGGAGGCCGAGCGAAATGCCGACGTGGTGCGCGCGGAGAAGGCGCGCGAGGAGCTCGATCGGATCGCGGGCGAGCTGGCCGGTGCAGTCGGCCTCGGCGGGCGCGACCGCAAACAGGGCTCGAACGTCGAGCGAGCACGGATCAACGTCCAACGCCGCCTCAAGGACGCCATCGCGCGCATCGCGGAGCTCGACCCCGAGCTCGGCCGTATCCTCTCTCTGGCAGTGAAAACAGGTACTTACTGTTCATTCACCCCGCTCTGAGCCCCCGACGGAACGTCGTTCCGCGCCACGGAACGCCCCTCTTCCAGGAGGTTCGACATGAGCCAAGAGAACAAGGAAGTCGCCCAGAAGTACGTTCGAGCAATGAGCGCCCACGACGTGGACGCCGCCGTGGCCCTCGTCCACACCGACCTGGTGAACCATGCGGCGCTGCCGGAGGCCCAGGGAAGCGCCGGCCTCAGAACCATTCTGACCAAGGTCATCAAGGCCTTCCCCGACGCGACGTGGACCATCGAGGACCTGATCGCCGAGGGCGATCGTGTGGTGTGCCGCGTGAAGATGAAGGGCACGAACGAGGGAGCCCTGGACTTCCTGCGTGTCCCCTTGCCGCCCACCGGCAAGCGTGTGGAGAGCGAAGCCATCCACGTCATGCGCATCGCAAACGGCAAGGTCGCGGAGCACTGGGCCGGACGCGACGACATCGGCATGATGCGTCAGCTCGGTCAGTTTCCGGCGCAGGGAGCGACCGCGTGATGTTCTGGAGCGGCGAGCCCCATTTCGACCTCGAGCGTGCGCCGGGCCTGGGCAGCACGCTCGGATGGATCGAGCTGTTCAGCGGGAGCGCGCTGCCCCTCCTCCTTGCCGTGGGGCTTGCGCGCTCTGCTCTGCGCCGAGGTGGTGAGCGCGTTCATGACGGAGGTGGATCGCTCGCTCCGCTGGCGCGTGAAGCGTGAGCTTGGCTTGGCGAGCGTTGCAGAGGCGCACACCGGCGGAATAGTTGCGGTGCTCGGGGCCCATGCGCTGGGCCGAGCCGGCCGCCGCGCGAGGGTTCGCGGGTTCGCGGGCGGCACTCGAGCCGGCCTCCGCCGCCGCGTGCTCTTCGACTTGGTGGGTTTTGGCAGATGAAATTTCCTGCGCGCCCGCGCGCCGTTGGGAGACAGGAGCGCAACGCCGCCGGATGGTGTAGACTGACGTTTCGGTTTCGGGGACGTCGGGAGGATTTCGTGACGCACGCCACGTCGGGTCGAACACTCAACCTCGCCTGCCTGCTCGCGGCCCTCGCCGCCTCTGCCTGCGGCTCGGATTCGGGCGGTGGAAACGGATCGACCGGGGGCGCGTCCGGATCCGGCGCGACTGGCGGCGGCGGCACGACCGCGACAGGCGGCGGCGCCGGTGCGGGGGGCTCGTCCGCCGGCGGAGCGAGCGCGGGTGGCACGAGCGCGGGCGGCGGGTCGGGCGGCGGGTCGGGCGGCGGTTCCGCCGGCGCGTTCGCCGGCGACACGCGCGTCGACTCGGGAACGAAGAACGCCGTGTCGGGCAGCGCGCACGCAGCGGTCGCGCCCGACGGCACCATCTACGCCGTGTGGGTCACGGATGCGAACGGCGTGATGCTGGTGCGTTCGAAGGACGGTGCGAAGTCGTTCGAAGCGCCGATCACGATTCAGTCCTCGGTCAAGCCGCTGGTCTCGATGGCGCGGCACCCATACGTCGCCGCGACGAACACCCGGGTCGCGGTGTCGTTCAACGACGAAGCCGGCACCGTGTACGTCTACGACTCGGCCGCAGGCGGCGCGCTGTCGTTCGGCTCGGCCAAGACCGCGGGCGCCGACGTGAGCACCACCTTCCGCGATTTCCCCAAGCCGGCATTCCTCGGCGGCTCGGAGCTCGCGGTGGTCTGGCACGGCTATCCGGCGAGCGGCGCGCGCATCTTCATCTCGCGAGAGACCAACGCGTTCAAGAGCGACGTGGTGTCCGGCGGCGCGCCGGGCGTTCCCTGCGAGTGCTGCCCGCTCGACGTGCTCGAGGCGAGCGGGGGCAATCGGGTCGTGGCCTTCCGCAACAATGACGCCAACGTGCGCGAGATGTGGTCGGCGGTCGCGACCGGAGGCGCCGCGTTCTCCAAATGGTCCGCTGTCTCCAAATCGGAGGGCATGGTCATGACCTGCCCGATGCAAGGGCCTCGCCTGGCCGAGGTCGGGTCGAAGCTCTGGGCCGTGTGGTCGTCGCGCGGCTCGAGCGGCGCGGGCAAGGTCTTTCAGTCGACGAGCACGGACGGCGGCCTCACGTGGACGAGCGGCGAGTCGACCGGCTTCGACGGCGACGAGCCGACCATCGCCGTGGGCGCCTCGGGCAAGATGTACGTCACGGGCGTCACGGGCAGCTCGAAATCGGCCATGGTCACCAGCGCCGACGGCAAGAGCTGGAGCACGGCATCGCCGCTCCAGGTCGCGGACGGCGCTCTGAAGACGCCGCAGGCGCAGGGCACTGCGGGTGTGGCCGTGCTCGCCGCGGTCAGCACCGCCGGCACGGTCTGGGTGCGGAGGATGGAGTGATTCGCCGAGCCGTGGCGTGC
>Ga0233425_10010968_pt1 | contig 10782 bp, 14 predicted proteins | sample Watercolumn_Towu_2_FD_181712 | JGI IMG/M metagenome (GOLD analysis project Ga0233425, IMG submission 181712) | Freshwater microbial communities from Lake Towuti, South Sulawesi, Indonesia - Watercolumn_Towuti2014_140_MG | ecosystem: Environmental > Aquatic > Freshwater > Lake | place...
ATGTGGTTCCTCTACTGGATCTACCTCCCAGTTTCGACCCTTGTTGCCGTTCTCGTGAAGTTGAGCGTCGATGAATAAACTTCTCCTTGTCGCTCTCGCGGCCAACATCGCCCTAACTCTCTGGCTAGCCACACGGGAAACCGTCGTCCGTTGCGAACTAACGCAATACTACGACGACTCCCGCATCTATGCCCGAATCCACCGCACGACCGGGAAGATCGGTCGCGGCTACGTTGTTTGTTCATTCTAAGGAAACCCACGATGATTCCCCTTCCGCAGCGCATCACGACGATCGAACTAAAAAGCGGCAGCGTCGCCCTCGCCGCCACCGCTGACAAGTTCTACCTCGTCGGCCTCGACTACTCCCCCGGGCTACTCTTAACCACCTGGAACCCGACGACGGACTATTTCGCCTCCCGCGACCTCGTCGCGGCCAGGAAGGCATTCTACGAATACGCCGGAATCACCCCCCGCACGGACGACCCGCGGCGGCTCGAGTCCGGGTTCGACGTCAAACCGGGAGGACTACGCTAATGGCACGCGGACGCCCGTCAGGGCCACAGAAAATCCAATGGGAAGTCTCCATCAACGCCGCAGTCGCGGCCGAGGTCGACTTGCTGCTGCTCGACCCGGTTACGCAATCGTTGCCCGTCGGCCGCCGATCGCAGTTTATCGAGAGCCTCATTTACGACTACCTTGAAAAACGGCGGCAACGCTTGACACAGGGTGCGCAAGATGCTAATCTCCCCGGAGCTATTAACCAGCCCACACAACCACTATGACTCCCGAACAGATTAACGACCTGCGGCAGCGTGTAATCCGCGGGGAACAAGTCAGCGAAGACGAACTTCGCGAGGCGATCGCCGCCCTGCGGAACAACCGATTCGCCGCCAACAATGCCGCAGTTGCCAAGGCAGAAAAACGCTCGGCAAAGTCGGCGCAATCGGCGAATCTCGCGTCGATCGTCGCGCAAGCCCTCGCCGGCAAACTGGAGTAGGTTGCGACTCCCTCCGTAAGGTGACGCCGGGCCACCTTCGCAGCCAGCCCGGCACAGCTAATGGCATTCTCACGAGTACCATTAGCTGTTTTTAACCGACGAGGAGGTTAGCTATGAGTGGCGACTCTAATACGCAAGCCGTTCCCTTCGACTTCGCCGCGCCGCAACCGTTTCCCACCGTGTGGGACAACACCATGCGCGCCGAGTTTGTTTCCTGCCCGAAGTCGTTCTTCTACCGTTTCATCCACGGGGTTGATATTGCCGTTCCGAGCGTACATCTCCACGCCGGCGGCGTCTTCGCCAAGGCGTTGGAGAAAACTCGCCGGCTCTACTACACCGGGCAGTGCGGCGCCGAAGTTGCCGTGGCGAACGGCCTCCGGGAACTCTACAACGCCTACGGCGACTTCGACTCAGGCGACTCGGCGAAGTCCGTCGATCGACTCGCCGGCGCTCTCGAATTCTACTTCGAACGCTGGCCGCTCGAAACCGACACGGCGAAACCCGTTAACACCCCCCACGGCCCCGCGGTCGAATTCAACTTCGTCCTGCCGATTCCCGAAGTCATCCACCCGGAATCGGGCGAGCCGATTCTCTACTCTGGCCGATTCGACATGCTCGCTGACTTCAACGGCGCCATCTACGTCGAAGACGACAAGACGACCAGTTCGCTCGGCGCCTCTTGGGCGAACCAGTGGAAGCTCCGATCGCAATTCACCGGATACGTCTGGGGAGCGAGACAATTCAGCTACGACGTCCGCGGGGCGATCATCCGCGGGGTTTCGATACTCAAGACGAAGTACGACTCCGCCGAGGTTATTGTCTACCGTCCGGAGTGGATGATTGAACAGTGGTACGCCCAGCTTGTCCGCGACCTGCAACGGGCGAAAGACTGCTACGCCTCAGGCACCTGGGACGTCTCCCTTGCCGATGCCTGTTCCTCCTACGGCGGCTGCTCATTCATGCGGCTCTGCGAGTCACCCGAGCCGGAAGTCTGGGCGAACGGGCCGACGTATAAGCTGCGGCGGTGGGACCCCACGAATCCGTATGCGGAGGATAGCCCCGGTGGTAAATAACAATTACCCCCGGCACAATCCATGCCCACCACCCCCGTCGCCTTCTACCTCGGCACGACCCTGCTCGGCACTTCGTCGATCACCACGAGGGAATTCGTCCCGAACTCTCACGCGATGTTCTGCCCAACGTGCGGCGAAATTTGGGGGCGGATCGTTGTCGATCCGAATTCCTGGCACGTCCACTCAGCCGCTTGTGAACGACACCCTCGCCGTGGCGTTCCCGATTGGGCAAACATTCCCGGGTGTTTCACCTCTGGCACCATGCCATCGACTCTTATCGGCGTCGCCAGTGCTGCCCGGGCACTCGACATTCTCCCCCTCGCCGTGCTTCGGCGGGAATTCCTTCTAACCGCGGAGTTCTACCACGATGATCTACTACCCCCTACGCGACCCGATTAGCAACGTCGAGCTCGTGATGCAAGACCTGCAGTACGTGAACCTCCACTTCGAAGTCAACGGGAGGCCTGTCGGTACGCTCGTTACGACCTACAACGAGGCCCGGCAACTCCTCCTTGCGCTGGTCGAGCCGACCCCGGTTACCTCCTGGATCGACGAGTACATGAAACCCGTCGTCATCGACGGCCAAGGAAACGTCGTCGACGTGGAGGACATGCCATGAGTGCCCTGCGCGGAGTCAACGTGCTTCTCGAAGGCCCATCGGGCACCGGGAAAACCTACGCGATCAAATCGCTTGTCGACTGGGCTGCGCGGCAGTCGCCGCCGATGCCGGTTCGCGTGCTCTTCACCGAGTCTGGCCTCGAGACACTCCTCGGCGCCTATACCGACGCCGACCTGCCAGTCCCCCCGAACCTCGCATGGCACGTCGTCGACGTAACCCCACTCGGCCTCGATCGCCTGATCGACGCGGCGGACAAGGTGGGCAAAATGTCCTACGAGGCGGTAACGAAACTCCAAGATCTCACGCGGAGCCAGAACAACGCCTATCACCGGATTCTCCAGGCGTGCGACCGCTTCGTCGACCAGCGCACCGGCAAGGACCTCGGCAGCGTCGCCTCGTGGTCTTCGAGCACCATCTTCGTAATCGATGGCCTGACCGAACTCGCCAACGCCGCAATGAAGATGGTCATCGGCAACAAGCCGACGGCTGCGCCGCCCGACTACGGCGTCGCGCAGAACAACCTCATGAACTTCCTCCGGCTTCTCACCAACGGCATTTCGACGCACTTCGTCCTGATTGCCCACGTCACACGTGAAAAGGACGAAATCTCCGGGGGAGTTAAACTCATGACCAAAGCTGTCGGCGCAGCGATCAGCGGTGACATCCCCCCGCTGTTCTCCGACGTGATCTTCACCGTGCGCGAAGGCGACAAATGGTACTGGGACACCGCAAATACCATGGTCGACGTCAAGACGAGGAACCTTCCGATTTCCGGCCGTATCCCCCCGGACTTCGCTCAGATCATGGACAAATGGTCGAAGCGAAACTTTGCCACGACATCGAATCCCGCTGAAACGCAGCCGGCAGGACGACAGTAACCATTCTTGCTGCGAACCTTTAGGAGTATTAGCAATATGACAACCGAAACTTTTGACGCTGACACCTTCATGCAAACCGCCACCGAGGGCGAAATGTCCACGCAGGTCGAAGTCTGCCCGGCGGGGGAGTATCTCGCCGCGATCGAGTCCATCGAAGTCGACAGCTTTCAAGGGAAGAAAGACCCCACGAAGACGTATCGCAAGATGCGCGTCAAGTGGTCGATCGACGACGCCGCTGTCAAGGAGAAACTCGGCCGCAGTGTCGTCTCGGCGAATCAGGACATCTTTCTCGACATCACCGCCGACGGCGCGCTCGATCGGGGTCGCGGGAAGAACGTCACCCTTGGCCGACTCCGCGAAGCCGTTGGGCAGAACACCCCGGGGAAACCGTGGGCGCCCAACATGCTCGTGGGCTGTCCGGCGCGGGTTCGCGTCGAGCACGAGTCCGGCAACACCGGCGTCTTCGCCAAAGTGGTCGACGTAGCCTCGGCGTAACCGCCCCGGCTACCGCGGGAGACTAACCGCGAGAGTAAGTCCCATCGGGGTGCAAGGCCCCGCTACTAACTACTAATAGGAGCCACCGTGCACTATGTCCCGCTCGAAAAAATCATCGTCCCGGAAAACCGCCAGCGTCGAGAATTCTCCCCCGACGCCATCAACATCCTCGCAGAGTCGATTTTCAACCGAGGTCTCCTGCACCCCCTCACCCTCCGTGATGATTCACGTACGATTGTCGCGGGGGAGCGGCGGCTGCGTGCCATCGAAATCCTCTATAAAAGCGGCCGCAGTTTTAGCTGCGGAGGAGTGCCTGTCCCGGATGGATGCGCTCCAAGCTTGTTACTTAACGAGCTCTCCCCGCTCGACCTCGAGGAAGTCGAGCTCGAAGAAAACGTTATCCGAAGCGACCTCACCTGGAAAGAACGAGTCGACGCCGAAGCGCGTCTTCACGCATTACGTTCACAGCAAGCCCAAACGCGGGGAGAGAGCCAAACCATAACGGCAACGGCAAGCGAGATCGTCGGCCGACCGGTGGCCGGCGGCGGGATTACCACCGTTGCGGATTCCGTTTTCCTTCATCCGTTTCTGAACGACCCCGACGTCGCCGGGGCGAAGTCGAAAAAAGAAGCCGTTAGCATCGCCCGAGCGAAGATCGCTGCGGAACTCACGGCGAAGCTGGCCAGCACAGTTAGCGCGACGCCGACGCAGCAACAGCTTATCCTCGGCTCTTGCATCGAGGAGTTGCCGAAGCTCCCGGCGGCCTCCGTCGACATTATCTGCGTCGACCCGCCGTATGGGATTTCCGCGGATAAGATGGAGGCAATGAGTGGCAGCGCCTCGGGCTCTCGCCATGAGTACGTCGACGACGAACTTACTGCCCGGCGCATCTGGCACGAGATTTTCTTCGAAGGCGCACGCGTTTGCAAGCCCGACGCGGCCCTCTACATGTTCTGCGATTTCAAGTTCTTCGCGGACCTTACTATCGACGCTGAACTCTCCGGCTGGACACCCTGGCCGCGGCCGATCATCTGGCACAAACCTGCCGGCGGTATGCTCGGGGACTCCCGCCACGGCCCTCGCCGCAGTTACGAAACGATCTTCTACGCCTACCGAGGAAACATGCTGACGACCGGCGCGTATCTCGACGCGATAGTCATGTCCCCGGTCGACGCCGGCGCCCACGCGGCCGCGAAACCGGTCGACCTGATCGTCGACCTGCTCAAGCGCCACGCTCGCCCGGGCATGACCGTGCTCGACCCGTGCTGTGGCTCCGGGCCGATTTTCCCCGCGGCAAATCGTCTCATGCTGCAAGCAATCGGAATCGAAGTCGTCGAAAAACACTACCACACCGCAATGAGCCGTCTCGGAGGAAAGGAGTAACATGCCTGATCTATTCATAACCCAAGCGGAATTCATGTCCGCTTGCGAACAACACATCGGCCAGCGCCCGAACTTCAACAGCGAAGTCGAACTCTGGGAGCGCCTGATCGGGGAGGAATACGCCGAGCTTCGCGGCGCGCTTCGCAAATTCCACCAGTCGCTCTCCGCCGATCACATCGTCGAAATACTCCACGAAGGCTGCGATCTCCTATACGTCCTTAGCGGCCTTTTTAACAGCATCGGCGTCGGGCCGGTCGCGACCGAGGCCTTTCTCCGTATTCATGCGGCGAACATGGCGAAAGTTGACGGGAGCACGGGGATAGTAACCCGCCGCGCCGATGGGAAGATTCTCAAGCCCGACGCCTGGAAGCCGGCAGACCTCAGAAATCTCGTTATCCCCCGAGCCTAACATGTTCTGCCCCGACTGCGGCCACGAAGAAACTCGAGTTGTCGATACCCGCGTGCCGAAGTCGGGGAAAGCCGTCCGCCGGCGGCGTATCTGCTGGTCATGCGGCTACCGTTTTACCACTTACGAAAGGATTGAACCGTGTACAAAATCCCCGAAGGCATCACGAAACTCCACATCGGCTGCGGCAAAACGCGGATTCCCGACGCCGTCAACGTCGACATTTCCCCAGAAGTAGGCCCCGACGTCGTCTGGGACGTCGAGAGCCGGGACGCGCGGCCCCTGCCCGACAACTCTTTCGACTCAATCCTCATGTTCCACGTGCTCGAGCACCTTCACTTCCCGCTGGTGGCGATGGAGAACTTGTGGCACCTGGCGAAACCCGGCGGGAAGATACTCATCAAGGTTCCCTACGGCTCCAGTGATAATGCCTTCGAAGACCCGACGCATGTCCGGCAATACTTCCTTCATTCGTGGGACTACTTCTCCCAAGCTTCCTACGGCGGGGCGGACTACGGCTATCGTGGTGACTGGAAAATCTGCGAACGCATCCTTAAGATCAAGCCCCACTGGAACCCCGAGCAGTTCACGGACAACCTCGACGCAATGCTCGAAATCATCAACACCCACCGGAACACCGTCGAGGAAATGTCGTGTGTACTCGAGGCAGTTAAGCCAATTCGGGAGGCCGGTACTTTCACCGAAGAAGCCCCGATTCTATTCGAACTCCCGCGGCGTCTCGAGAGGGTAGCGTAGTGCGCGTCCCCCCGGCGGGGCCGATCCCCGCGACCTATGTCATCGTTGGCGAAGCTCCAGGCTCCGACGAAGTCCGGACAATGCAGCCCTTCGTCGGCTCGAGTGGCCAAGAGCTTAATCGAATCCTGCACGACGCCGGGATTCTCCGGGCCGACTGCTTCGTCACGAACGTCTGCAAACATCGCCCGCCGGGGAACGATATCGACGTCTTTATCTCAGACGCGAAAACCACGGCGGCAACCCTCAAGCTGACCCACTTCAAGGACGGCCAATACTTCAACGACCTCGTCGCCGCCGGCCTCAAGGAACTCGCACATGAGATTGAAATCGTTAAGCCGACGGTTATTCTCGCTCTCGGCGACACTGCTCTTTGGGCTCTTACTGGTCTCGGCGGGATTACTAATTGGCGGGGTAGCGTTCTACCTTGCAGTCTGGTACCTGGTGTTAAAGTAATCCCGACGTATCACCCGGCGCTCGTCCTCCGGCAGTGGGAATGGCGGCCGACAGTCGTCCACGATCTTAAACGCGCCGCTCGGGAGTCGGCATTCCCCGAGATTCGCCTCCCGAACTACTCCTTCGTCGTCCGGCCGAGCGCCGGCGCCGTACTCGAAACTCTTGCCGACCTCCACGCGCGCTGCGACGCCGGGCCGACGATGCTCTCCGTCGATATCGAAACCCGCGCGCAACAGATCGCCTGTATTGGCCTCGCCTGGACCACGCTCGACGCCATTTGCATCCCGCTCCTCTGCGTCGAATCCCCCGAAGGCTACTGGTCACCCGAAGACGAACTCGCCATCACGGTTGCACTCCGCCGACTTCTGACACATCCGAACTGCCACGTCATCGGCCAGAACTTCCTCTACGACGCGCAGTACTTCGCAAAGCAATACGGCTACGTGCCGAACGTCATTGCCGATACGATGTTGATGCAGCACGTCGCCTTTCCTGGAACGCCGAAGAGCCTCGACTATCTGTCGTCGATGTACTGCTTCTTTCATCAGTATTGGAAAGGGGAAGGAAAGCTGTGGAATCCGAAGACGACCCCGGAAGAACAACTCTGGACGTATAACTGCAAAGACGCGGTTATCACCTACGAAGTCTACAATACCCTCGTCGACGTCCTGCACAAGTGCGGCCTGTGGGAAGTCTTCCAACGGCAAATGGGGCTCTTTACTCCCGTGCTACACATGATGCTCCGCGGCGTTCGCATCGACACCGGGTATAGGAAGGAGCTTGCAACTACACTCCTTGGGGAGATTGCCGAACGAGAAGAGTCGATTAATAACATCGCCGGCTTCCCACTAAACCCGCGATCGCCAAAACAGATGAAGGCGTTTTTCTACGACGACCTTCGCCTTCCGATACAGTTCAACAGGAAGACCCGCAAGCCGTCGCTGGACGATGAAGCCCTCGACAAGCTGACGAAGAAAGAAGTCCTCGTGCGACCCTTGATTAAGCTGATCCGGGAAATCCGGTCGCTCGGGGTGTTTAATTCGACGTTCGTCGGCGCGGCCCTCGATACCGACGGGCGAATTCGTTGCTCGTTTAATATCTCCGGCACGGAAACGTTTCGCTTCTCCTCGAGCGAAAACGCATTCGGCTCAGGGACAAACCTACAGAATATTCCGAAAGGCAAAGAAGACGATGCCAGTCTCTCCTCCGACGACCTCAGATTGCCCAATGTTCGAAAACTGTTCATTCCGGATTCCGGCTTTACAATTGCCGACTGCGATCAGTCCGGCGCTGATGCGCAAGTCGTCGCATGGGAAGCTAATGACGATATACTTAAACAACTGTTCCGGGCCGGAGTCAAAATACACGCACACAATGCGAAAGATCTGTATGGAGCTGACGCAGGTGCTGACGGAAAACAGGAACCGTACTACTCCCGAACCAAGCAGGGAGTACATCTTAGTAACTACGGCGGAACGGCGAGAACTCTTGCGGTTACAATTGGAATTACTATTCACGAGGCTGAGAAATTCCAGCGACGGTGGTTCGACATCCACCCAGGTATTAAAGACTGGCACCGTCGTATTGAATCTGACCTTCAAACGAGGAGGTTCGTGGCGAATCGCTTTGGTTACCGCCGATTCTATTTCGGCCGCATCGAGGAGTTGCTCCCAGAAGCCTTAGCGTGGATTCCGCAGTCAACTGTCGCAATCATTACCAACACCGCGTTAGAACGAATCCATCGGGAACTCCCGTCGGCTGAACTACTTTTACAAGTCCACGACTCGTTAGTTTTCCAATACCGCACGGCAATTGAAGAACGAACCCTTAGCAGCGTCCGCCCCCTGTTAGCCGTCGTCGTCCCGTACGACGACCCATTAGTTATCCCTTGGGGACTCAAGACGTCGACGAAGTCGTGGGGGGCTTGCGAAGATCGCAAATGGCCCGGGGTGTAAATCAGAATTATCGCCGGCATAATGACAACACGGAAATGCGCCAACTGGATTAAATCCTTTGTAGAATACGCGTCGATCGGAGAAGCACCACTCTCGATGTATTTCTGGGTCGGGGTCTCGACTGTTGCTGGGGCTCTCCGGCGTCGCGTCTGGTACGATCAGGAAATCTTCAAGTGGTATCCGAGCTTCTACATCGTCCTCGTGGCGCCGCCAGGCATCGTCTCGAAGTCGACCACCGCGTCGATCGGAATGAAGCTCCTCCGGGACGTCCCGGGAGTTAAGTTCGGCCCGAATATCGTAACTTGGCAGGCTCTCGCCACGGCCTTCACGAATTCCCTCGAAATGGTCGAAATGCCGGACGGGACTTTCTATCCCATGTCGGCAATGACTATCGAATCGTCGGAATTCGGCAACCTGCTCGACCCGAGTAATCGCGAAATGGTCGACCTGCTCGTGTCGCTGTGGGACTGCAACGACGCGCCGCTGGAGAAGATGACAAAGACGCAGGGGAATGACTTAATCGAGAACCCGTTTCTCAATATCATCGCCTGTACGACGCCCGCGTGGATCGCCGGCTATGTTCCCGACTACGTCATCGGCGGCGGCTTCACCTCCCGGTGCATCTTCGTCTACGCCGATAAGAAACGCCAATACAAGGCGTATCTCGACGAGGAATTGACGCCGAAGGAGCGGCAAGCCCGCACAGAACTCAAACAGGCCCTGATCCACGACCTCGAATTCATCGGGCAACTCCGTGGGGCGTTTCACCTCACTCCCGAGGCGCGTGCGTGGGGGAAGGAATGGTACCAGCAAGTCCACGAAGTCGTCCCGGCGCACCTCCGCGATGAACGTTTCGGCGGCTACATTAGCCGGAAGCAAACGCATTTGCACAAGATCGCAATGGTACTCTCCGCCGCCCGGCGCGACGATCTCATTATCGACTTGGCGATTCTCCAGGAAGCGAACACCGTGCTGTCGACGATTGAACCCAACATGAACAAGGTCTTCGACAAGATCGGGCAGACGGACGACACGAGAAAATCATCGTCGCTCGTAACGACGCTCAACGCTGCCGGCGGAACTCTCGAATCCGGCGAACTCTACAAGATGTTGTTCCGAACCATGAGTTACGACGACTTCACTATGGCCCTGAAGTCGGCAATAATGGCAGGGCACGTAGTGCAGAAAAACGAAGCGGGTAAATTACTAATAAGGAGCCTTCGCAGTGCCTAACTTTCTCTACAACGACCTCGCAACCTTCGACGGCTATTGCTGCGCCTATCACTACACCCTCGGCCTCTGGCGAACCCCGGCGGCGAAAGTGGCCGAACACGTCGGCATGTCGACGAGGGCTATTGAAAACTGGCGGCGCCGGCTCCGTGATGGCAAGCTTCGCCCGTGCGAGAAGTGCCCGGCGATCGGGCAGCACACTCTCCACCCGATAACTATTCAATACCTGGATACAAAGGCGCGAGGTTAGAGTACAACGCCTGATAGCGTTTCTGCGGGGAGTCCCCGGCTTCGACTGCTTTCCTGTACCGCTCCCGCGCCTTTAACGAGTTCGCCAGGTCGGCCCGCGTTATCTTGAGTTGCGGCGCGGGAACTCCATCATTATAGTCCCGAATCGCCTCGACTACCTCTTGATACGCAGTTGTATCGCCGGAGTGCCTCGCGTCATACGCCTTGGCAAACAGCTCCTGCCGACGCATTTGATAGAATACTACGCTGTCCCGCTGCGCCCGCAGTAACTCCTGCCGCTCGGTTTTC